>Ga0208938_1000172_pt1 | contig 59462 bp, 56 predicted proteins | sample AD_UKC125_MetaG_FD_184434 | JGI IMG/M metagenome (GOLD analysis project Ga0208938, IMG submission 184434) | Active sludge microbial communities of municipal wastewater-treating anaerobic digesters from USA - AD_UKC125_MetaG (SPAdes) (version 2) | ecosystem: Engineered > Bioreactor > Anaerobic >... | reverse complement strand
AGCCTATGGCGTTGATTTGCCACCTTTAGGTGGCGCAAGAAAGTCAGGGTCGCGTTAGCGACCCTGTATAGCCGCTTTGAGCGGCTCACACAATGAAAGCCCCCGGCTCTGCCGGGGGATGGTTACTATAACGAACGGTATAACACCCGGGAGCCTGCCATGACCACTCTCAAGCTCACCCAAATCGGTAATTCGGTCGGCGTTATCCTGCCGAAGGAAGTGCTGGCGCGGCTGAAACTTCAGAAGGGAGATACCGTCTTTGTCACCGATGCGGCCAATGGCGTGATGCTGACGCCGTACGACCCCGCGCTCGACCGCCAAATCGAGATCGGTCGCGAGTTCATGCGCGAATACCGCGACACTTTCCACCAACTTGCCAAGTGAACTGGCGCTGGATCGACCATCGCGCGCTCGAACTGTTGCACGACGAAAGCCTGGCCGAGCATGGCGGCGCGAGCGGAGTCCGTGACCATGGGCTGCTCGAATCCGCACTCGCGCGGCCGTTGAACCTCGCTGCCTATGAGCAGCCCGAGCTGGCTGACCTGGCCGCCAGCTACGGTGTCGGCCTGGCGAAGAATCATCCCTTTGTTGATGGCAACAAACGGGTGGCTTTCCTGGCCGTCGGCCTGTTTCTGGCACTCAACGGCCGCCGCCTCGTGGCGAGTCAAGCCGATGCCACGCTGACCATCCTCGCCGTCGCCGCCGGCCAGATGGACGAAGAGAAACTGGCACGATGGCTGCGCAAGCACAGCGCGCCACTTTAAGCCCTGCCCGGACTCGCTGGCGGGCGTTCCGTCATCGTCGCCAGACCACACTGGCAAGGTGCCGCGCCCTGCGGTGAGTGATATTCGCCAATCTTGATCCGTATCATATTGGCCGCTGAGGCGCGCGCGCTACCCTCCCGATGTTGATCCACAGGCGGGCAGGGGGCGGTTCAGATGGGCAGGAAAGGGCAAGGGCTGGCGGTGCTGGTCGTCAGCACAATGGCATTCACCGTGTGTTTCATGGTGTGGATGATGTTCGGCGTGATCGGCATTCCGATCAAGACCACCCTCGGTCTCAATGCCACGGAGTTCGGCCTGCTGACGGCCACCCCGGTGCTCACCGGCTCGCTGATCCGCGTACCCCTGGGAATGTGGACCGACAGATTCGGCGGCCGCATCGTGCTGTTCGTCCTGATGATCGCCTGCGTCGTGCCGATCTACCTGATCTCCTACGCGACGGCGTACTGGCACTTCCTGGTCCTGGGCCTGTTCGTCGGCATGGCCGGTGGCTCGTTCTCGGTCGGCACGCCTTACGTCGCGCGCTGGTTCAGCAAGGAGCGGCAGGGATTTGCCATGGGCATCTACGGTGCCGGCAACTCGGGTGCCGCAGTCAACAAGTTCGTCGCCCCGGCACTGATCGTGGCTTTTGGCTGGGCGGCCGTTCCCCAGGTCTACGCCGGGGTGATGCTGGCGACGGCGCTCCTGTTCTGGTTCCTGAGCCATTCCGATCCGGCGCATCTGGTCGATTCGCGGATCACCTGGCGCGAGCAACTGCTGGCGCTCAAGGACCCCAAGGTCTGGAAGCTGTGTCAGTACTATTCGATCGTCTTTGGCGGCTACGTCGCAATGAGCCTGTGGATGGTGCAGTACTACGTCGGTGAATTTGGTCTGGACATCACCACCGCCGCCTTGTTGGCCGCGTGCTTCTCGCTGCCCGGAGGGGTGTTGCGGGCCGTCGGCGGCTGGCTTTCCGATCGCTACGGCGCGCATGCGGTGACCTGGTGGGTGCTGTGGCTGAGCTGGATCTGCCTGTTCGTGCTGAGCTACCCCCAGACGGATTTCACCGTGATGACGGTCAACGGGCCGAGATCGTTTCATCTGGGTCTCAACATCTACTTGTTCACCGCGCTGGTGTTCCTGTTGGGCATCGGCTGGGCCTTTGGCAAGGCTTCGGTATTCAAGTACATCTCCGACGAATATCCCGCCAATATCGGCGTCATTTCCGGCGTGGTCGGACTGGCCGGCGGCCTGGGTGGATTCGTGCTGCCGATCATGTTCGGCGCGATGATGGACCTGACCGGCATCCGTTCGAGCGCCTTCATGTTGATGTATGGCGTGGTCTGGGTGTCGCTGATCTGGATGTACCTCACCGAAGTGCGCGGGACTCACATTCTGGGTGCCGACACCCCCGCGTCGTAAAGCTGCCCTCGCCACACCTCGTTAAATCGGAGCCATCATGCAAAGCATCCATCCTGCCGCACCCATGCGCACCAGCTCACCCGACGTCGCCGACTGGCGACCCGAGGATGACGCGTTCTGGGAGAGCACCGGCAAGAAGATCGCCTACCGCAACCTCTGGATCTCGGTGCCGGCGCTGCTCTGCGGCTTTGCCATCTGGGGCATGTGGGGCATCATCACCGTGCAGATGCTCAACCTCGGGTTCCCGTTCACGCAGCCCGAGCTGTTCACGCTGACCGCGATCGCCGGCATCTCCGGCGCGACGATGCGCATTCCGGCGTCGTTCCTGATCCGCCTCGCCGGCGGCCGCAACACCATCTTCCTGACCACCGCGATGCTGCTGGCACCGGCGATCGGCACCGGCATCGCCCTGCAGCACAAGGACTGGCCGCTGTGGGTGTTCCAGCTCATGGCGCTGTGGTCCGGAGTCGGCGGTGGCAACTTCGCCAGTTCGATGTCCAACATCAGCACCTTCTTCCCCAAGCGGCTGCAAGGCACCGCGCTGGGGCTCAATGCCGGACTCGGGAACTTCGGCGTGACGACGATGCAGATCGTCATTCCGCTGGTGATGACCATGAGCCTGTTCGGGGGCATCGGCGGCGATTCGATGACGCTGTTGAAGGACAGCGGATGGCTCTTCGGCAAGATTCTGGCCGGCACGCCGACCTGGATCCAGAACGCCGGCTTCGCCTGGGTGCTGTCGCTGGTACCGCTGGCGGCGCTGTGCTGGTTCGGCATGAACAACCTGAAGACCGTCTCTCCGGACACCGGCAACCCGATCGCCGCGTTCGCCAAGATCACCTACCTGTACACCCTGGCCTTCGTCCCGTCGATCATCGGCCTGTACCTGTACCTGCCCGCGCCCACCGGTCTGGGTCTGATCAGCATGTGGGTGGCCATTCCCCTCGACATCGTCAGTGCGTTGCTGGTGATGAAGCTGGCGGCGTTCGGCACGATGAAGGAGAACGTCGCCAAGCAGTTCGCCATCTTCCGCAACAAGCACACCTGGTCGCTGACCGCGCTGTACATCGTCACCTTCGGCTCGTTCATCGGCTTCTCGATGGCGCTGCCGCTGTCGATCACGGTGATCTTCGGCATCAGCCACGTGCCCGATGCCAACGGCGTGCTGCAGCACACGCTGAAGAATCCGAACGCGCCGTCGGCCTTCACCTACGCCTGGATCGGTCCCTTCGTCGGCGCCGCGGTGCGTCCGATCGGCGGCTGGATTTCCGACAAGCTCGGCGGCTCGATCGTCACCCAGGTGATCTCGCTGGTGATGGTGGTCGCCTCGGTGGCCGTCGGCTACGTGATGATGCAGGCCTACGGATCGGCCACGCCGGAGCAGTACTTCCCGGCGTTCATCGGCCTGTTCATCGTGCTGTTCTTCGCCAGCGGCATCGGCAACGGCTCGACCTTCCGCACCATCGGCGTGATCTTCGACCGCGTTCAGGCCGGCCCGGTGCTCGGCTGGACCTCGGCCATCGCCGCCTATGGCGCTTTCATCGCGCCGGTGGTGATCGGCAACCAGATCAAGGCCGGCACGCCACAGATCGCGATGTACGGCTTTGCCGTGTTCTACGCCCTGTGTCTGGTGCTCAACTGGTGGTTCTACCTGCGCGCCAATGCCTACGTCAAAAACCCCTGATCTCCCAGGCCAGCCTTTAGTCCCCGAGGAATCCGCATGAGCCACTTTCTAGACCGACTGAGCTACTTCTCCAACCCGAAGGAAGCGTTTTCCAACGACCACGGCACGGTCACCGGCGAAGACCGCACCTGGGAAGACGCCTACCGCAATCGCTGGGCGCACGACAAGATCGTGCGCTCGACGCACGGCGTCAATTGCACGGGGTCGTGCTCGTGGAAAATCTATGTCAAGGGCGGCATCGTCACCTGGGAAACCCAGCAGACCGACTATCCCCGCACTCGCTGGGATATGCCCAACCACGAACCGCGCGGCTGCGCGCGCGGTGCGAGTTACAGTTGGTACCTCTACAGCGCGAACCGTGTGAAGTATCCGATGGTCCGCGGCCGCCTGCTCAAAAGCTGGCGTGCCGCGCGCCTGGCGCATGCGCCGGTGGAAGCGTGGGCATCGATTGTCGAGTCCGACGCCAGGCGGCGCGACTATCAGAGCGTTCGCGGTCTCGGTGGCTTCGTGCGTTCGAACTGGGACGAGGTCAACGAAATCGTCGCCGCGGCAAACGTCTACACCATCAAGACATACGGCGCGGATCGGGTCATCGGCTTCTCGCCGATTCCCGCCATGTCGATGGTCAGCTACGCCGCCGGCAGCCGCTATCTGAGCCTGATCGGCGGCGTCTGCATGAGCTTCTACGACTGGTACTGCGACCTGCCGCCGTCCAGCCCACAGGTCTGGGGGGAACAGACCGACGTTCCCGAATCGGCCGACTGGTACAACTCGACGTTCATTATCGCCTGGGGATCGAACGTCCCGCAGACGCGCACCCCCGACGCCCACTTCTTCACCGAGGTCCGCTACAAGGGCGCGAAGACCGTGGCCGTGACCCCCGACTATTCGGAAGTCGCCAAACTCGCCGACCTGTGGCTGCACCCCAAGCAGGGTACCGATGCCGCGGTGGCGATGGCCATGGGGCATGTGATCCTGAAGGAATTCTATTTCGATAAACGCAGCGCGTATTTCGACGACTACGCGCGCCGCTACACCGACCTGCCGCTGCTGGTGGTGCTCAAGGAGCATACCACCGCCGCCGGCGAGAAACTGATGGTTCCCGATCGTTACCTGCGGGCCTCCGATTTCGACGGGAAATTCGGCCAGGGCAACAACCCCGAGTGGAAAACCGTGGCCATCGATGCAACCGGGAAAGTTGTCGTGCCGAATGGCTCGATCGGATTCCGCTGGGGCGCCGAAGGACGTGGCGACACGGGCAAGTGGAACCTCGAAGCCCGCGAGGCCGTCGCCGGCGACCAGGTCAGGCTCAAACTGTCGCTGCTCGAAGGCGCAGAGCCGGCAGCGGACACGGTACAGGTCGGTTTTCCGTATTTCGGTGGTATCCCGAGCGAACACTTCCCCAACAATGCCCAGAGCGACGTGCTGGTGCGTACCGTGCCGGTGCGGCGAATCACTCTGGCCAGCGAAGGTGGCCCGCGCGAGGCGGTGGTGGCCACGGTCTTCGACCTGCAGGTGGGCAACTATGGCGTCGCCCGCGGTCTGCCCGGCGAACAGGCGGCCAGCAACTACGACGACAACACGCCATACACGCCGGCGTGGCAGGAACGCATCACCGGCGTGCCGCGCGACCAGATCATCACCGTTGCCCGCCAGTTCGCGGACAACGCCGACAAGACGCACGGCAAGTCGATGGTGATCATCGGCGCGGCGATGAATCACTGGTACCACAGCGACATGAATTACCGCGGGGTCATCAACATGCTGATGATGTGCGGCTGCATCGGACAAAGCGGCGGCGGCTGGTCGCACTATGTCGGACAGGAGAAACTGCGTCCGCAGACCGGCTGGACCGCCCTGGCCTTCGCGCTGGACTGGATTCGGCCACCGCGTCAAATGAACTCGACCAGCTTCTTCTACGCCCACACCGACCAGTGGCGCTACGAGAAGCTCGACATGGAAGAGGTGCTGTCGCCGCTGGCCGACAAGACAAAGTACGCGGGCAGCATGATCGACTACAACGTGCGTGCCGAACGCATGGGCTGGCTGCCTTCGGCTCCGCAACTGCAGACCCACCCGATGCAGGTGGCGCGCGACGCGCAGGCCGCTGGTGTCGAAGCCCGGGATTACGTCGCCAAAGCCCTGAAAGATGGCTCGCTGAAGATGAGCTGCACGGATCCTGACCACCCCAGAAACTGGCCACGCAATATGTTCGTCTGGCGCTCCAACCTGCTGGGTTCCTCGGGCAAGGGACATGAGTACTTCCTCAAGCACCTGCTGGGCACCAGCAATGGGGTGCAGGGCAAGGATCTCGGTGCCGAACAGGCGAAACCGACCGAAGTCGTCTGGCACGACAAGGGGCCGGAAGGCAAACTCGACCTGCTGGTGACGCTCGATTTTCGGATGAGCACCACCTGTCTCTACTCGGACATCGTGCTGCCGACGGCCACCTGGTACGAGAAGAACGATCTCAACACCAGCGACATGCACCCCTTCATCCACCCGCTGTCGGCCGCCGTCGATCCGGCCTGGCAGTCACGCAGCGACTGGGAGATTTACAAGGGTTTCGCCAGGAAGTTCAGCGAAGTGTGTATCGGCCATCTGGGCGTCGAACGCGAGGTCGTGCTGACACCGATGATGCACGACACCGCGGGCGAGCTGGCGCAGCCGTTCGAGGTGAAAGACTGGAAACGCGGCGAGGTTGAGCTGATTCCCGGCAAGACCGCACCGCAGGTACAGGTCGTCGAGCGCGACTACCCGAACGTGTTCAAGCGTTTTACGGCGCTGGGGCCGCTGATGGACAAGCTGGGCAACGGCGGCAAAGGCATCGCCTGGAACACGCAGGACGAGGTCAGGCAACTCGGCCAACTCAGCGGCGTCGTCCTCGGCGAAGGCGTGTCTTGCGGCATGCCGAAAATCGAAAGCGACATCGACGCCTGCGAAGTGGTACTGCAACTGGCGCCGGAAACCAATGGCCATGTCGCCGTCAAGGCCTGGAAAGCGCTCGGCAAGCAGACCGGACTCGATCACACGCATCTGGCGCTGTACCGCGAGGACGAAAAGATCCGTTACCGCGACATCCAGGCGCAGCCGCGCAAGATCATCAGCTCGCCAACCTGGAGCGGCATCGAAAGCGAGACCGTTTCCTACAACGCCGGCTACACCAACGTGCACGAGTTGATTCCCTGGCGCACCCTGACCGGGCGCCAGCAGTTCTACCTCGACCATCCGTGGATGATCGCCTTCGGTGAAGGGTTTGCCAGTTATCGCCCGCCGGTCGACCTCAAGACCACCGCCGGCATTCACGGCATCAGGAGCAACGGCAACCCGGAAATCCTGCTCAACTTCATTACGCCGCACCAGAAGTGGGGAATTCACTCGACCTATACCGACAACCTGCTGATGCTGACGCTGAGCCGTGGCGGACCGATCATCTGGCTGAGCGAAGACGACGCCAGGGCCGCCGGCATCGTCGATAACGACTGGGTCGAACTCTTCAACCTCAACGGCGCCATCGCCGCGCGAGCGGTGGTGAGTCAGCGCGTCAACCCCGGCATGGTGTTGATGTACCACGCCCAGGAAAAAATCGTCAATACGCCGGGTTCGGAAATCACCGGCGTACGCGGCGGCATTCACAACTCGGTGACGCGCATCGTTCTCAAGCCGACGCACATGATTGGCGGTTACGCCCAACTGAGCTACGGCTTCAACTACTACGGCACCATCGGCACCAATCGCGACGAGTTCGTCGTCGTGCGCAAGATGGCCAAGGTCGATTGGCTGGACACGCCACGATCGGAGCAAGAGCCGGCAACAACGCAAGCGCAAGGAGTACAGGCATGAAAATTCGCGCGCAAATCGGCATGGTCCTGAATCTGGACAAGTGCATTGGCTGCCACACCTGTTCGGTCACCTGCAAGAACGTGTGGACCAGTCGTCCCGGCATGGAATACGCGTGGTTCAACAACGTCGAGAGCAAGCCCGGCATCGGCTACCCCAAGGAGTGGGAAAACCAGGACAAGTGGAACGGCGGCTGGGTACGCAAGCCCAACGGCAGTATCGAACCCCGCCAGGGCGCGAAGTGGAAGCTGTTGATGCGCATTTTCGCCAACCCCAACATGCCGCAGATCGACGACTATTACGAGCCCTTCACCTTCGACTACGATCATCTGCAATCCGCGCCGGAGATGAAAGCGGCGCCGACCGCACGGCCGCGCAGCCTGATCACCGGCAAGCGCATGGAGAAGATCGTCTGGGGCCCGAACTGGGAGGAAATCCTCGGCGGAGAATTCAGCAAGCGTGGCCAGGACAAGAACTTCGACGACATCCAGAAGGACATTTACGGCGAGTTCGAGAACACCTTCATGATGTACCTGCCGCGCCTGTGCGAACACTGCCTGAACCCTGCCTGCGTCGCGTCGTGCCCCTCGGGCTCGATCTACAAGCGCGAGGAAGACGGCATTGTCCTGATCGACCAGGACAAGTGCCGTGGCTGGCGGATGTGCGTTTCCGGCTGCCCCTACAAGAAGATCTACTATAACTGGAAGAGCGGCAAGGCCGAGAAGTGCATCTTCTGCTACCCGCGCATCGAGGCCGGGCAACCGACGGTGTGCTCGGAAACCTGCGTCGGCCGTATCCGCTATCTCGGCGTGCTGCTGTATGACGCCGACCGCATCGAGGAAGCCGCCAGCGGCGAACACGATCGCAATCTTTATCCGGCGCAGTTGCAAATCTTCCTTGACCCGAACGATCCCAAAGTGATTGCCCAGGCGCGTGTCGACGGCATTCCCGATGCCTGGATGGACGCCGCGCGCAACAGTCCGGTGTACAAGATGGCGGTCGAGTGGAAAGTGGCGCTGCCCCTGCACCCCGAGTACCGCACCTTGCCGATGGTGTGGTACGTGCCGCCACTCTCTCCGATCACCGCTGCGGCCAATGCCGGCCATTTGGGGAGCAACGGCGAGATCCCCGACGTCCAGCAACTGCGCATCCCGGTCAAGTACCTCGCCAATCTGCTGACCGCCGGCGACACCGCACCGGTGGTGCGCGCGCTCGAGCGGATGCTGGCGATGCGCGCCTATCAGCGTGCCAAACATGTCGATGGCCGCGTCAACCTCGAGGTGCTCAAGCAGGTGCAAATGACGGCGGCGGAAGTCGAGGACATGTACCGCGTCATGGCCATCGCCAACTACGAGGACCGTTTCGTCATTCCCAGCAGCCACCGCGAGTACGCGGAGAACACTTTCGACGTGCGCGGCGGTTGCGGCTTCTCGTTCGGCAACGGTTGCTCCGACGGCGCCAGCGAGACCAGCCTGTTTGGCGGCGGCAAGCGGCGGACCATCCCGATCAAGGCGGAGATCTGAACAATGGCCCTCTTTGCGACGATCCCGAACGCCACCAGGACACTGCGCGTGCTCGCGCGCCTGCTGAGTTACCCGGACGAGGCAACGCGTGCTCATCTCGATGAGATGAGCACGGCATTGAGCAGCGAAGCCGCGCTCAGCGCGACGCGACTGGCCGAAGTGCAGGCGCTGATGAACGCCATCGCCAGCACTTCGCCGCTGGAGGTCGAAGCCGAGTACGTGGAGTTGTTCGACCGCGGGCGCGCCACCTCGCTGCACCTCTTCGAACACGTGCACGGCGACTCGCGCGACCGCGGCCCGGCGATGGTCGACCTGCTGCAGAGCTACGAACGCGCGGGCCTGTACCTCGCGCCACACGAGTTGCCCGACTACCTGCCGGTGGTGCTTGAATTCGCGTCGACGCAGCCGCCACGCGAGGCGCGCGCCTTGCTCGCGGAAATCGCGCATCTCCTGAATGCGCTGTTCGCCGCGCTCCGCAAGCGCCACGGCGCCTATGCCAGCGTGATCGGGGCGCTGATCGAACTGGCCGGCGAAGAACAGCAGGCCGTGAACCTCGGGCCGGACGAAGCGCTCGACGCCAGTTGGGAGGAACCACCGGTCTTCGGCGGCTGTTCGGTCCTCGGCCAGGCAAGGCCAGGGCAAGAACGGACCATACCGCAGGCCATCCCGCAGCCTATTCATATCGTACGCAAGACATCTGCCTCGGAAGGAGTTCAAGCATGAATGCGTGGCTCAATACCTTTCTGTTCGGGTATTACCCGTACATTTGCCTGAGCGTCTTTCTGCTCGGGAGCCTGCTGCGTTTCGATCGCGACCAATATACCTGGAAGAGCGACTCGTCACAGCTCTTGCGCAGCGGTCAATTGCGCTGGGGCAGCAACCTCTTCCACGTCGGCGTCCTGTTCCTCTTTTTCGGCCATCTGCTGGGCATGCTGACACCGCACGCGCTGTATGAACATTTCATCACCGCCGGCGCGAAGCAACTGATGGCGATCGTCTCCGGCGGCATCGCCGGCATCCTCGGCTTCATCGGGGTGAGTATCCTTCTTGCGCGCCGCCTGCGCGACGAACGCGTTCGCGCCACATCGAAGACCAGCGACATCATGATTCTGGCGCTGCTGTGGCTGCAACTGGCGCTCGGTCTGATCACCCTCCCCCTCTCCGCGCAGCATCTCGATGGCAGCGTGATGCTCCTGCTCGCCGGTTGGGCGCAAAGCATCGTCACCTTCCGCAGCGACGCCGCTGAGTTGCTGGCTGGGGTGAGTTGGGTGTTCAAGCTGCACATGTTCCTCGGCATGAGCCTGTTCCTGGTGTTTCCCTTCACACGCATGGTGCATGTCTGGAGTGGCTTTGCCTCGGTCGCCTACCTGCTGCGACCCTACCAACTGGTGCGCAGCCGCCGGCTCAACGTGCCCAAAGGCCAGACGCAGCCTGGCGCGACGCTCTAGGTGCCGGACATGTCCAGCGCCCACGAGTTTTCCGCGATTGCCCGTGTCAATGGTGTGCCGCTGCATGCCGCAGCGGCAGCCCTGACCCCCGAAGAGTTGCGCCAGCGTGCCTGCACCGAATTGCTGAGGCAGGCGGCGCAGGCCGCCGGTTTGCTTGAAGCGAGCGATCAGGCGACACCCGACGGGGTGCTCAGCGAAGCTGCGGCAAACGCCATCGAGGCGCTGCTCGAACAGCGCCTGAAAATGCCGGAACCCTCCGAGGAGGAGGGTCGGCGCCACCATGCCGCGCAGGCGCGGGTCTACTGCAGCGGCGAAAGGGTCCGTCTCAGGCACATTCTCTTTGCGGTGACGCCGGGGGTGAATGTCGTCGCCTTGCGGCAGCGTGCAGAAGCCGCGCTGCTCGAGGTCCGCGGCGACGATGGCACGGCGCTCGGCCGCTTTGCCGCCGCCGCGCGCAGCTTGTCGAACTGCCCCAGTGGCGCTGTGGGTGGCGAGCTCGGATGGCTCTCGGTCGCCGATTGCGCACCCGAACTGGCCCGCGAAGTGTTCGGCCGTAGCGAAGTGGGCGTCCTGCCTCACCTGGTACACACGCGCTTTGGCCTGCACGTGGTCGAGGTCCTCGAGCGCGACCCTGGCAAGCCACAAGCTTATGAAGCCGTGCGGCCGGCGGTGCTCATGGCGCTCTGTCGTCAGACCTACGTCACTTCGCTCCGCCACTACCTGTCCGTCCTCGCCGCGGCGGCGACGCTTGAAGGTGTGGACCTGCGCGCTGCCGATACCCCTTTGCTGCAGTAAGACGACGCACCCGCAGCACACTGTTGCTCCTGCGCGGCGGCTCCTCGCCAGCCGACCGCAAGCTGAAACCCGCAAGAGTCGATCAAGGGCGGGTGCGTGAGCAATAACCGGAATGGCGGCGGGAGCCTCGCCGTGATCAGCCAGGCGGCGCTAGCGACACGCGCCGTCACCGCCGCCTGCACGCTTTTTCATAAGCCGCAGCGCGGCCCCATAAAATCCATGCATTGGCGCCGAGCGAGGTTTTTCGGGATAATCCAGCCTGGCCTGCGGCCGCGCAGGCGCAATTTTGCGTGCTGGCCAGTTGTGATCCAGGCCGCACGACGCCCTGAACGTACCCCGTTTGCCCAACCGCCTACACGCCCCGCAGGGGTACTCGGACCTGCCAAACAGCGCCACTGGCGAAGGGTTCAGTGGACAGTTCAGTGGACAGTCGGCGTACTGTGATACCGTGCAAGGTGTGCCGCCAAAGTACGGCAAGGTCTTGCCACCGCGCTGTGGCCCGTTCAGCATCGGATGGAGTGATTTCGAGGAGTAAGCAATGCGCACGCAACGAGGGATGGAACGTCGCCAATGTCATCTGGGGCCACCCGCCGGGTTGCGCGAGCGCCGCTGCGGCACCGACCGCCGGACGCTCCACCTGACCGAGGAATCGCTCGCTGAAGTGGAAGCGCGGATGGCCATGCTTGTTCCTGGCGCCAACAACAGCGGTGAAGACGATGGCTCGGGCTGGGACAAACTCATCATTCGAATCGAATAGTGCTCCCGCTTCTTCCAGCCCTTTCAGCCAGCCCGTAAAGCAGCCTCAGGTCCGGTCCGATCCCGGCGGCAGCACCTTCCTCGGCGGACTCTCGACCGCCGGCATCTGCAGATCACCGCGCCGTTCGAATGGCAGCGAAACACTGCCGGCGACGTTGAGGCGCCCGACGATACGGTAGTCGACGCGCTCGCGGCCTCCCTTCTGCAACTCGCGGAGTTGTTTCAGCGCGCTCCCGAGCGTGCTGGTCGCCATCACTTCCAGCACCCCCTCGCCAAAACGTGGAATGGTGACGCTCTTGTCCGACAACCCCTTGATGAACGGCTGTCCATTGAGTTCGATCTCGAAATTCAGACCATTGATCGGCAACTCGACGTCGTTCGGATTCTGGATGCGCAGCTTGAGGGCGAAGCGCTGTTCGAACAGGCCGAATTGCACCAGATTCAGACCGGCAACGCTGACTTCCGGTTTCTGCGCGAGGCCTGCCAGACCGGCACAGGCGCTCAGAAAAGCGACCGCCAGCACTGCGAAACATCTTCTCATACCGCCCCTTCCATGGCTTCAAGAACGCGCAACAGCGTCGCTGTGTCATTCTGCCCCCAGCCCATCGCCATCAGGGCGTTGAGTTGCTGCCTGACCTGCGTGGACACCGGCAAGGGCACGCCGAGTCGATGCGCTTCGCCGATCACGATCGCGTAGTCCTTGTGATGCAGGCGCGCCTCGACGCCCGCGACGAAGTCGCGGTCGACCATCCTCCCACCCATCACGTCGAGCACCCGGCTGCCGGCCGAACCGCCCGCCAGGGCCTGCCGCACCCCGGCCGGGGCGACGCCGGCGGCGCGACTCAAATGCAGCGCCTCGGCCACCGCCTGAATGGCGGCGACCATCAGCATCTGATTGCAGGCCTTGGCGACCTGCCCGGCGCCATGGTCACCGACATGCACGAGGGTCCTGCCGAGGACTTCCAGCAGCGGCCGCACGCGTTCGAGCACCCTCGCCCTGCCACCGACCATGATCGCCAGCGTTGCCGCGATGGCGCCTTGCGCGCCCCCGGATACCGGCGCATCGAGCATCTCGACAGTGCAGCGGGCAAGCAGCTCCTGCGCCAGGGTGCGCGCCAGTTGCGGTGCGATGGTGCTCATGTCGACCAGCACTGACCCCGCCGCAAACCCCGCCGCCAGGCCATCGGGCCCGAGCGTCACCTGCTGCACGTCGACCCCGGCCGTGAGCATGGTGAACACTACTTCGGCACGCCGCGCGACGTCGGCGGGCGTGCCGACGCCTGTCGCGCCGGCGTCGAGCAAAGGCTGGCAGGATGCCGGCCGCCGCGCCCAGACCGCCAGGTCGTGCCCGGCGCGCAGCAGATGCAGCGCCATTGGCCGCCCCATCACGCCGAGGCCGATGAAGCCCAGGCGCATCAGCTATCGACGCCCGACAGGCGTTCGAGCAGCTTGAGGATGGCGATCGAGTCCTCCTCGCCGAGGCCCGAACCGACCATCGCGTTGTACATCTGCGCCGTCGCAGCCGAAACCGGCAGGCACAGCCCCAGTTCATGCGCACTCTGCATGACGATATTCATGTCCTTCTGGTGCATCCAGGATTTGAAGCCCGGTTTGAAGTTGCGGTCGAGCATCCGCTGTCCGTGATTCTCCAGAATCTTCGAATAGGCAAAACCGCCGAGCAGCGCTTCGCGCACTCTGGCCGGGTCAACGCCGCTCCTGGCTGCGAAGTTGAGCGCTTCGGCAACGGTCAGGACGCCGACCCCGGTGACGATCTGGTTGGCCGCCTTGGCCACCTGCCCGGCACCCGAATCACCGACATGCACGATGTTGTGGCCCATGCAGGCAAACGCCGGCCGCACCGTTTCGAAGGCGGCGACGCCGCCACCGACCATGATCGACAGCGTTCCGGCGATCGCGCCGACCTCGCCGCCGGACACCGGCGCATCGAGAAAATCGATGCCCCTGGCAAGCAGGTGCGCAGCCATCGCGCGCGCCGCCGCGGGCCGGATGGTGCTCATGTCGACGGCAATCAACCCTGGCCGACCAGCGCTCGCCACCCCTTGCTCGCCGAGCATCACCTGCTCGACATCGGGCGCGTCGGCGACCATCGAGATCACCACGTCCGCGACCTCGGCCAGCGCGGCGGGACTTGCCGCGGCGCTGGCGCCGGCATCCAGCAAGGGCTGCATGGACTCCGCGCGGCGTGCCCAGACGGTCAGTTGGTGACCGGCACGCAACAGGTTCAGCGCCATCGGGCGCCCCATGATACCCAGACCGATGAATCCGATTTTCATTGAGCCTCCTCTTCGAGTTGCCAGCCGATCAAGCGGCGAAGTTTATCCGGAATGGCCATGCCAGCGGGCGGATTCCCGACGTGCCTTGCACTCGCCGTCATCCGATCACCGTCACCACCAGCGTACGCCGATGCGACATCGTCCGGTGCTCCCAGAGATAGATCCCTTGCCAGGTTCCCAGCCGCAGTTCACCCTGGCCGACCGGAATCGTCACCGAGGCTCCGGCAAGAATGTTGCGCGCATGCGCCGCCATGTCGTCGTCACCTTCGCTGTCGTGGCGATAGGCGGGGTCACCATCCGGTGCCCACCTCGCGGCGAGCATCTCGAGATCACGCCGTACCGAGGGATCGGCATTTTCGGTCAACACCACCGAACAACTGGTATGTTGCACAAAGACATGGGCCAGGCCACTGGCGACCCCTGCCGCACGCACCACCCGCGCCACCTCGGCGGTGATCTCGGTGCTGCCACGACCACGGCTGTGGACGTCGAAGCTTTGCTGGTAGGCCACGTAGACTCCTTCCCCTGGCCTTAGAAGGCCGACCCCGGTGTCTGCAGAAACGCCAACTCGGCGGCCGTCGACTCGCGACCGAGAATCGCATTGCGGTGCGGGTAACGGCCAAAACGCTCGATGATCGCCTGATGTCGCCGTTCGAAGTCGAGGTTGCCTTCCATTCCTGGTGCCGCGAACAGGCCGACGGCCAGCCGGTGCATGGTCGGCGACTCGCTATGCATGTACGGCAGATAAAGAAAAACCCGGCGCGTCGGTTCGAGTTCTTGATCCAGCCCGGCGGCGACGGCCTCCTGCGCGAGCAGCAGGGCCATGCCGTCGGCGGCGAACGCCTCGCGGCGGCCGCGAAACATGTTGCGCGAGAATTGATCGAGAACAATGACCTCGGCCAGACGACCAGCGGCGCTATTTCGCCACGTGTACAACTCGCAGCGCAGCGCCGCGGCATGCACGGCCGCGAAACGGGCTTCGACCCGGCGGTCGAAGTCATCCGATTTCGCCCACCATAGCGCCGGGTCGATCTCGCTGAACCAGAAATCGAGAACACCGGCAGGCGTCATTTGTAGTCCCCTTGCGGCTTGTACCCGGCAGTGCTGATCATCAGTGACTCCCTGTTCATGCCTCGCCGACCCGGGTGCGCAACAACTTGATCATTCCCCGCTTGACCTTGCTTTCGACCCGCCGGAGTTGCGAACCCCGCGTCGGCTTCGTCGGTCGCCGCGGCGCCGGTGTGAAGGCAGCCTGGGCAATCAATTGACGCAGACGCAGGAGCGCGTCGACGCGGTTGCGTTCAAGGCTCCGATGCGCCTGTGCCTTGATGATCACCACACCGTCCGCACTGATCCGCTGATCGCGTCGCTGCAGCAGGCGCTCCTTGAGCGCATCGGGCAACGATGAGGCAGCGATGTCGAAACGCAAATGGACGGCATTCGAAACCTTGTTCACGTTCTGGCCACCGGCACCCTGTGCGCGGATGGCAGTCAACTCGACTTCATCCGCGCGCAGGTCGATTTCTGGACAAGGCACCGGCATCGGCAACCTACTTCGACTCGTCCGGCGAGGGCCAGGGGCACAACGCTCGCCAGCCATTGTGCCCGAGTGCCCTGAGGGTCTGCATGTTGCGCTCGTAGATCGTCGCCGCATCCGGAAATGCGGCCACCGCGCGGTCGAGACTGGCCTCCCGCAACAGGTGCAGGGTCGGATACGGCGAGCGGTTGCTGCAATTGGTAATGTCATCACGATCAGTGTCGGCAAAGACGTAGTCCGGGTGGAAGCTGGCCACCTGCAGCACACCCTGCAGCCGCTGCATGTTCAGGACCACTTCGACGAGATCGAGAAAGCGGACGAATTCATCGAAACCGCCGAGCACGCCGGGGTGGATCAGCAGCGTGGTATCCACTTCTTCGGGCGCCGCCGCCAGCAGGGCGTGCAGCTCATGTTCCAGATCGGCGAGCAGGGCCTCCTCATCGTGCGCATCGCTGACCACGTAGCGCACCTGCCCCTTGACATGCACACCCTTGGCAAAGGGACAGAGATTGAGACCAATCACCGCTTCCTCAAGCCAGTGGCGCGTGGCGTTGAGCGCATCATCGTGGCTGGGGTTGGTCCGGGACATGATTCGCCGCTGCTCCTCTGACTCACACCGAGCCATCAAGGCCAGTTTAGCGATTCGCGCCAGACGAGGCAAATACTGTGCGCGGCAAGCCGAGGCCCGGCGTCTGAACGGAAAGCGGGAATCGAGCTCGGATCAACCCGTAGAAGCATTGCCGGACAGGCTGGAAGAGGTAATAATGCCCGGTCTGCAGGGGGCCGTTTACCGCTAGGATGCTCATGGCAACGATTCTGATCGTCGATGACACACCCGAGAACCTGGCGGTCCTCAGCGGACTACTCGGTCGTCACTACCGGATACGTGCCGTCAATTCGGGACAACGCGCGTTGCGCGTTGCCGACAGCGAACCACGACCCGATCTGATCCTGCTCGACGTGATGATGCCCGGACTCGACGGCTACCAGGTGATCGAGCGCCTGCAGGCCAACCCACGCACGGCCGACATCCCGGTGATATTCATCACTGCTCGCGAAGCCAGCGACGACGAGCAGCGCGGTCTCGCCCTTGGCGCCGTCGACTACATTACCAAGCCGATCAGGCCGACGATCGTCAGCGCACGCGTCAAGACCCACCTCGAACTGAAAGCCGCCCGCGACTGGTTGCACGACCGTAACCGCAGCCTGGAGGAGGAGGTGACGCGGCGGATGGCCGACACCCTGCGCGTCGAGGACGTCAGCATTCGCGCTCTGGCGCGTCTGGCAGAAGTCCGCGACCCGGAAACCGGCAACCACCTGCGCCGTACACAGGGCTACGTACGCAGCCTGGCCATGGAACTGTGCTCGCATCCCCGGTTCGCCACCTTTCTGACGCCCCACAACATCGAACTGCTGGTCAAATCGGCACCCTTGCACGACATCGGCAAGGTGGGTATTCCGGACCACATCCTGCTCAAACCCGGCAAGCTGACGGCAGACGAGGAAGCGATCATGAAAACCCACAGCCGCCTCGGCTTCCAAGCGCTCGAACAGGCCGAAGAGGCGGCCGAACAGCAGGTCGCGTTCCTGCGCATGGCCAAGGAGATCACCCTTTCCCATCACGAAAAGTGGGATGGGAAAGGGTATCCGGACGGACTGGCCGGCGACACGATCCCGATCTCGGCTCGTCTGATGGCGCTGGCCGATGTCTTTGACGCGCTGATCACCCCGCGCCCCTACAAGCAGGCGTTTTCCCTGGACCAGGCACTGGAGATCATCCGCAAAGGGCGCGGCAGTCACTTCGACCCGGATGTGGTGGATGCCTTCTTCTCGCGTGCGGAAGATTTCATCGCCATTGCCGGGCGGCACGCCGAGCTGGCCGCCAATCGGAAACCCCTGCCTTGATGCTGAATGCCCTGGCGCGCGGTTTGCCTCGGCATGTCGGTAACCCGTACTCACCCACAGGTCGTGCTGGTCACTGCTGAACCATCTGTCGCCGCCTCTGGGCTCAATTGATCGAAACCGGCGGCGCATGCCGCTGGATCAAAACCTGCAAGTCGCCGTTTTTTCGAGTCATGTGATGCTGCGGGCGCCGGGAAGTGCGCTGGAGTTCTTCTGCATCGACGTCGATCTGGCCGAACTTAACCGCGCCGAAGCAGAACTCGAGCGACACCGCTATCACCTGGAGGAACTGGTCGCGTTGCGCACAGCGGCGCTCGCTGAAGCCAGGGAAGGCGCTGAGGCCGCCAGCCGGGCGAAAAGCACGTTTCTGGCAAACATGATCCGGTTTCATCAGGCGCTGCACACGCTGTGGCGAGCGCGGCAAGCCCGTCGGTTGCAGGGCTCGCCGACAGCCGGCGGGTAGCGGCGCGGCCGCGGCCAAGGTTTGCTGCCCAACCTTATGCCCGATACTGCGGTGCACCATCCGGCCGGCGTTTCCATTAGAATCGAGCCCTTGACCAAGTCCGGCCGGAAGCCAGGAGAACGCACGATGACCTTGCAGAGCAAGCCCAATACCGACGATGTCCGCATCAGGGAGATCAAGGAACTGGTCCCACCGGCCCACGTGTTCCGCGAGTTTCCGGTCGGTGTACGCGCTGCGCTGACGACCTACAACGCCCGCCAGAGCATCCACCGCATCCTGCACGGTGCCGACAACCGCCTGCTGGTCGTGGTTGGACCGTGCTCGATCCACGATGTCGATTCGGCCATCGAATACGCCACGCGTTTGCAGAAGGAAGCCGCTCGCTTCGAAAACGACCTCCTGATCGTGATGCGTGTGTACTTCGAAAAACCGCGCACGACCGTCGGCTGGAAGGGTCTGATCAACGACCCGCGCCTCGACAACAGCTTTCGCATCAACGAAGGCGTCCGCCTGGCGCGCGGCCTGCTCCTCGAAATCAACGATCTGGGGCTACCCTGCGCCACCGAGTTTCTCGATACCATCACCCCACAATACACCGCCGACCTGATTGCCTGGGGGGCGATCGGCGCACGGACCACGGAATCACAGGTCCATCGCGAGCTGGCCTCGGGCCTGTCGTGTCCGGTCGGCTTCAAGAACGGAACCGACGGCAACATCCGCATTGCCATCGATGCGATCCGTGCGGCACAGACACCGCACCATTTTCTCTCGGTCACCAAGGCGGGCCACTCGGCGATCGTATCTACCGGCGGCAACGAGGACTGTCACGTGATCCTGCGCGGCGGCAAGGCTCCCAACTTCGACGCAGCGCACGTCGACGCCGCCTGCAAGGAAATCGCGGCGGCCGGCCTCGCCGCACGCCTGATGATCGATGCGTCGCACGCCAACAGCAACAAGCGCTTCAAGCAACAGATCGAAGTCGCCAGAGACACGGCCAGCCAGCTGGCGGCCGGCGACGAGCGGATCATCGGCGTGATGATCGAGTCGCATCTGGTTGAAGGACGTCAGGATCTGGTACCGGGGCAGCCGCTGGCCTACGGCATGAGCATCACCGACGCCTGTCTGGGCTGGGAGGATTCGCTGCTGGTTCTCGAAACCCTGGCCAATGGGGTACGCGCGCGCCGCCTGGTTGAAGCGGCACAGTGACCGGCCCGTGACGCCGTTGGCGTCGAGCGCTGGCTAAGCCGGCAGCGCCAACCCTAGAGCGTTGACGGCGGCGGCCGGTCCCCGGGGCGCGGTCCTGACCGCGCCGCCTAGCGGAGCTTGATTTCCTTGTAGATCACGTGCTTGCGGGCTTTCGGATCGTACTTCTTGATCTCCATCTTGCCCGGCATGGTCTTCTTGTTCTTGGTGGTGGTGTAGAAGTGGCCGGTACCGGCGGTAGACTCTAGCTTGATCTTGTCACGCATGGCTGCTCTCCTGGTCAGATCTCGCCGCGCGCGCGCAACTCGGCGAGCACGACGTCGATACCATTCTTGTCAATCGTTCGCAAACCAGCGTTCGATACACGCAAGCGCACCCAGCGGTTCTCGCTCTCGATCCAGAAGCGGCGATACTGCAGATTCGGAAGGAAGCGGCGCTTCGTTCTATTGTTGGCATGGGAAACATTGTTCCCCGCCATCGGGCCCTTGCCCGTAACCTGGCAAACACGCGCCATGATTGTTGCTCCAATTGTTTTTGGGAAGAAAGCCCGCGATTTTAGCCCAAGCAACGGGTCAGGTTCAAGCAATTTCCCAACCGTTGGCGCTATTCGGCAACCGGACGGCACCTTCCCGACCGCCGCGCCATCGCGTATTCTCTACCCATGAGCATTCGTGGAGTGATCGCGGCTTCCGAGCCGCATACGGCCGAGGCCGGAGCGCGCCTCCTGCGCCGCGGCGGCAACGCGATCGACGCCATCGTCGCCGCCAAACTCGCGGCAAGCGTCACCGAACTGCCGCTGACCTCGCTCGGCGGCGGCGGCGCCTGCGTCTGGGGCGACGCCGCCGACGGTTACGATGTCCTCGATTTTTTTGCCCATGCGCCCGGACAGGGCCTCGCCGGTCCTCCGGTCCTCGACTTCGCACCGGTGACGGTCGATTTCGGACAGACCACGCAAGTCTTTCACGTCGGCAAGGCGGCAGCGGCGGTGCCTGGCGAACTCGTTGGCCTGCTCGAACTGCACCGGCGTGCCGGTCGCCTGCCGCTGCGTGAAGTCGTCGCGCCGGCGGCCGCCTGGGCACGCGACGGGTTTGCCATCAGCCCGCAGATTGCGATGATCGTCGGCCTGATCGCACCGATCGCCCGCCGCTCGCCGACGGTGGCCCGCCTGTTCCTGCCCGGCAACGTGTTGCCGCAAGCCGGCGATCGCCTGGCCAATCCCGACCTCGGGGACTTTCTGCACGCGCTCGGCGAAGGCAATCCCGACACGCAGGTGGCCAGGTACTGGTCGTCGCTGATCGAGGACTTCGGGCCGGCACACGGCGGGCTGATCACCGCGCAGGACGTCGCCGCCTACGCGCCGGTGGTAAGGCAACCCCTGCGGGTCCCCTTCAGCTCCTACACGGTGTTGACCAACCCACCGCCCTCGGCGGGCGGCGGGCTGATCGGCGTCGGCCTGCGCCTCGCCGAGTCACTCGGTCTGGGCGAGGAGGCATTCCTGTCGGAGCAGCATCAACTGGCGATTTCGGCGGTGCTGGCAACGGTGTCGCAGATCCGCCAGTCGGGTTACGATCAGCGCCTGCACCGCGACCCGGCGTCGATTCGTGACCTGGTCGCCGGCGTCGCCCTGCCCGCCTGGGCCGCGGTCGCGCGCGCGCTGCGCGGCGAGAACCCGCTCGGCGCGACCACGCACATCTCGGTGATCGACGCGCAGGGCATGGCGGCGGCGATGACCACCAGCAATGGCGAAGGTTGCGGCCATGTGCTGCCGGGACTGGGAATCCATGTCAACAACTTTCTCGGCGAGGACGACATCAACCCCGCCGGCTTCCATCAGTTGCCGCCAGGGATGTCGATGAGCACGATGATGTCCCCGACGCTCGTCCTCGCCGGCGATCGAGCGTGCTTCGCGCTCGGCAGCGGCGGTTCGAACCGGATTCGCAGCGCGATCCTGCAGGCCCTGCTCAACCTGCTGGCCTATCGACGCCCGCTCGACGAAGCCGTGAACGCCGCGCGCCTGCACGTCGAAGGCCGGAAACTCTGGTTCGAGAGCGCTGGCCTGGCAGCCGGAGTCGCCGAAGCGCTGCACTCCGCGTGGCCGGAGGCGACCTGCTTCGACGTGAAAAGCATGTTCTTCGGCGGCGTCAATTGCGTCGCCGACTACGATGGCCGATTGTGTGGCGCCGGCGACCGCAGACGTGGCGGGGTGGTGGTGGTCGCCGAGTAGCAGCCCCGGACGGCTGTGGGCGAACGGCACCACCCTGCGCGCTCAGCGAACCTTGATCTCCGTCCACATACGCGAGAGCACGCGGCGGGTCTTGGGGTCGAAATCGCGCAGCATTTCGAGTCGCTGCAGGTCCTCCAATGGTGGAAAGATGCCGGGGTTGCGGGCAATCTCGGGAAGAATGTGCGGCGTTGCCGCGGCGTTCGGATTGCCGGCGCCGATCAGGTTCGAGACATCGGCAGCGTTGGCGCCATCGAGCATGAAGTTGATGAACTGGTGCGCCAGGTCGGGGCGCCCGCCCGACTGGTGCAGAACGAAACTATCGACCGCCAGCACCGCGCCCTCCTTCGGCGTCCGGAAATCGATGCGGAATGGGCGCCTGGCCTCCAGCGCATCCTGCTGCGCACGGTACATGTCGCTGGAATAGCCATGCGCGACCCAGATATTACCGATCCCGAGGTCCTTGATATAGGTACTGTTGGAAAAGTTCGCCCAGTAAGGCTTGGCGCGCAGGATCAGACGCTTGGCTTCTTCCCAGCGCGCGGGATCAGTTTCCTGGACCGAGTAGCCGAGGTACTTCATCGCTGCGGCCATCAGTTCGCGCTGGCTGTTGAGTACCGTCACCTTCCCTTTCAGCTTTTCGAGGTGCTGCGGCTCGAAGATCAGCGCCCAGCTGTCGGTCGGCAAACCGCGTTCCGCCAGCCGTGTCGCGTTATAGCCGAGCAGCGTCACCGAGGTCGCATAAGGCACGGCGTAACGCAGGCCCGGATCGTACCAGGGATCGCGAAACTCGGTCTTGAGGTTCTTCAGGTTCGGCAGTTTTGTCTTGTCGAGCGGACGCAGCGCTTTCTTCCGCAGCAAGGTCTCGACCGCGTTGCCGGTGGGAACGATCAGGTCATAGCCGATGGCCCCGGCTTCGAGCTTGGCCAGCATCTCCTCGTTGTCGGAATAGAAATCCTGATTCAGTCGGCAGCGACATTGCGTCTCGAAACGGCGGACAGTGTCTTCCGAAAGGTAGGTATTCCAGATGAAGAGGTACAGGACGTCCTCGGCGTGCACCAGCGTCGCGAGCACTGCCAGCAGCAAGCCGGCAAGAAGGACGCGCAGCGCCTTCATGCCCTGCCCCGCAGGGTGTCCGGCGCCAGTTTCGAGGCCAGCGCGATCAGCGTCAAGGTCAGCGCCATCAGCAGCGTCGACACGGCATTCACTTCGGGACTCACCGCCACCTTGATCATCGAATAAATCTGCAACGGCAGCGTCGTGACGCCAACGCCGGCGACGAAAAAGGTGATCACGAAATCGTCGATGGAAAGGGTAAAGCTCATCAGGAAGCCGGCCAGGATGCCCGGCAGGATCAGCGGCAGTGTCACCCAGCGAAAGGTCTGCCAGGGACCGGCGCCGAGATCGCGGGCCGCTTCGAAGATGCTTGCATCCAGGCCCGCGAGGCGAACACGGACGATGATCGCGACAAAACCGATCGAGAAGGTGATGTGCGCGATCAGGATCGACACCAGACCGAGCGTCAGATCAAGCACCTGGCGGAAGAACAGCAGCAGCGAAACTCCAAGCAGGATCTCGGGCATCGCCACCGGCGCCAGGACCAGAAAGGGCAAGGCACGCAGGAAGCCCGACCGCCAGCGCTGCAGCGCAATACCGGCCATGGTGCCGAGCACCGTCGCCAGCGTCGCCGTGCCGAGAGCGATGAACAGCGAATTGGCCGCCGCGCGCAGCATCTCCGTGTCTTCGAAGAGTTGACCGTACCAGCGCGTGGTAAAGCCAACCCATTCGGCATTGAGCAGCGAGTCGTTGAACGAGAAGATCACGACGACCGCCAGCGGCAAATAGAGAAAGGCGTAAACCGCCAGAGCCGCGGTCCAGAGGCCGAACATACGACCGCCGCGGGCCATCACGCCCTCTCCCGCCGCGGCCGCCCGGCCCAGGCCGCCAGCCAGGCCAGCAGCAACACGGCGACGGTCAGCAGTATCGACAGCGCCGAGCCGAGTGGCCAGTCTCGATTGTCCAGGAACTGCTCCTTGATCAGATTGCCGATCAGGATGTCGCGCGTACCCCCGAGCAATTCGGGGATGGCGAACATGCCGAGAACCGGAATGAATACCAGAGCCGAACCCGACCACACACCTGGCAGGGACAGCGGCAGGGTAATCCGCCAGAAACGCGTCCAGGCGCCGGCGCCGAGATCCTGTGCCGCTTCGAGCAACGCCGGGTCGTGGCTCTCGAGATTGGTATACAACGGCAGGATCATGAACGGCAGGTGAACATAGACCATGCCGACGATCACCGCAAACGGCGAGTACAGCAGTTCGGCCGGGCCGAGTACGATCATCCAGGCGTAGATGCGAATCAGGAAGTTGCTGGCCAGCGGGAGGATCACCAGCAACACCAGCAGATCGCGATGCTGCTGGCCACCGGTCGCGATCAGGAGGGCCAGCGGATAGGCCAGCAGAAGGCAGAGCAGCGTCGTCGCCGCGGCGACGAGAAAGGAGCGCAGAAAGATTTCCGCGTAAATCCAGTCGCCGAAGAAAAAGCGGTAGGCCTCCAGCGACAGTGTCGACTGGCCGTTCTCCAGGACAGGCAGCAGCCCGCCAAAATCCCCCACCTGCTGAAACGAGGCGACGACCATCAGCAGCGCCGGTGCAACAAAGAAGACCAGCAGAAACAGCGTCGGCGGGAGGCTGACCAGCCACTTGCGCAGAGCCTCTCCTGGGCCGGGGCAACGGCCCGCCTGCCGGCTTTCAGTCACGCAGATAAACCCCGGCGCTACGGTGCCAGCCCACTCCGACCACCGCACCACGTTCAAGGAAACCAGTGCGTCCGGAGGCCGAGTTGGCGAGCAGCGCCTCAAGCACGACGCCGTTGTCAAGCGCAATCTTGTAGACTGTGACATCGCCCAGATACAGGTGCTCGCTCACGGTGCCCTGGAAATGGTTGTCCAGCTCGCAAACGTCACCGGCGCTGAAAATGCGCACGCGTTCCGGTCGCACCGCGTAGGCGCCGCGTTGACCGGCGCTGGCCTCGGCTAGCGGAGTGCTGACGATCTCCCCGAGGCCGTTTGCCACCAATCGCAGCGCGTCGCCACCGGCCACCCGGACTTCGACCGGCAGCAAGTTGATGGTGCCGATGAAATCGGCAACAAAGCGATTGCGCGGGTAGCCGTAGATCTGCTCGGGAGCGCCGACCTGCTCGACGCGACCGCCATTCATCACCGCGACGCGGTGCGAAACCGCCAACGCCTCCTGCTGCGAATGGGTGACAAAGACGAAGGTGATCCCGACGTCACGTTGCAGGGCGATCAGTTCGCTGGTGATCTGCTCGCGCAGCTTGGCGTCAAGCGCGGCCAGCGGTTCGTCGAGCAACAGCAGACGCGGCTTGTTGATCAGCGCGCGGGCAAGTGCCACGCGCTGCTTCTGGCCACCGGAAAGTTCGTTTGGAAACTGCTGTGCCTTGTCCGCGAGATGCACCATTTCCAGGACTTCGCCCAGACGGCGGCCAATCTCCTGAGTGTGTTTTCCGGCCATCTGCAGGGGAAAGGCGACATTCTGCGCGACGGTCATGTGCGGAAACAGCGCGTAACTCTGGAAAACCGTGTGCACCGGCCGCTTCTCGGCAGGAATGCCGGCCAGGGGCTGCGCATCGAGCAGCACCTCGCCGCTGTCGGGCTCGTCGAAGCCCGCGATCAGGCGCAGCAGCGTGGTCTTGCCGCAGCCAGAGGGGCCCAGCAGGGTAAAAAACTCGGCGGCCTCGATCGACAGGGAAACGTCGTCAAGGGCCTTGAGGTTGCCGAAACGTCGGCTGACTTTACGGATCTCGAGTAGCGCCATGGCGACTCAGAGTCTATACCAGAAAATCCGTGGCTGTGAAGGGGGCATGCCGGTGCGCACCCAGGAGGGCATCCGCCCGGAAACAACGGCACCGGCTTTACCGCCAGCATTGGCGGGTTTGCGTGCAGCGAACAGCCGCGCTTAGAATGGGTGGCCCCCTTGCGGTGACACGCCCAGTGCCCAACCCCCACGCACCACCGCGAGAGCAGCCAGCAGCAACCCGACAGGAGAGCCCCATGCAAGCCATGCTTCTCGACACTCCGGGCCAGCCCTTGCGGCTGGCCGAAGTCCCTCGGCCGCGCGCCGGGGCGAACCAGATCCTGCTTGCGGTGCAGGCCTGTGGCGTCTGCCGCACCGATCTGCACGTCATGGACGGCGATCTGCATGAACCCAGGTTGCCGCTCATCCTCGGCCACGAAATCGTCGGCAGGGTAGTCGAGAAAGGCGAGCAGGTGGAACGTTTCGCAATCGGTCAGCGTGTCGGCGTGCCCTGGCTGGGACGCACCTGCGGTCATTGCCGCTACTGCAGCAGCGGCGCCGAGAATCTTTGCGACGCCGCCGAGTTCACCGGCTACACCCTGGATGGCGGTTACGCCGAGTTCGCGCTGGCCGATCAACGCTACTGCTTTGCCCTGCCGCCAGAGTATTCCGACGCCGAAGCCGCCCCCCTCCTCTGTGCCGGACTGATCGGCTATCGCGCCCTGGTCGCCGCCGGCGACGCCCGGCGGCTCGGGATCTACGGTTTCGGCGCGGCGGCGCACATCATCGCCCAGGTCGCGCGCTGGCAGGGACGCGAAATCTTTGCCTTCACCAAACCGGGAGATGCCAACGGCCAGGAGTTTGCACGCCGGCAGGGGGCGACCTGGGCGGGCGGCGCCGACGTGGCCCCGCCGCAGGAAATGGACGCGGCGATTCTCTTCGCGCCGGCAGGGGAACTGGTTCCGCAGGCGCTTCGCCACACCGCCAAGGGTGGAACAGTGGTTTGCGCCGGCATTCACATGAGCAACATTCCCGAATTCCCCTACGGGATCCTCTGGGGGGAACGCTGCGTGCGCTCGATCGCCAACCTCACCCGGCGCGATGGCGAGGAGTTCTTCGCCATCGCGCCGAGGGCTGGTGTCAGGACCGAAGTGGCATGTTTTCCGCTGGCGGCCGCGAACGAGGCCCTGCAGCAGTTGCGGGCCGGTCAGGTTCGCGGCGCAGCAGTTCTGGTCACCGTTTAATGTGAAAGTCGCGCCAGCGACTCACCAACCTCCCCTCGCCCGCTTGTGGGAGAGGGGTTGGGGGTGAGGGTCACGGTCATGGCTTTCATTTATCCGGGTGTCTTGCCTAGCCATGACCGTTAGCGGCGACTACGGGAGACCGCCCAAGGCTTCAGAAGCTGTAGCGCAGCTCCGAATAGACACGGTCCTTGGCGTCGTAGCGCCCGAAATAACCCGGTGGCGAGCCGTTGAAAATATCCACCCCCAGCGCGAAGCGCCAGTTCTTCTCCAGGTTCCAGGTGACGCGCGGGCGCAGCATCCAGTCGGTGCGATTCAGGCTGGCAATCCACAGCGCTTCCGCCTCGAACTTGTCGCTGAACTTGTGGTTCACCAGCAGGCTGTAGCCGTATTCGTTGGTCGACGGAATGATATCCGGGTCGTGGTTGAAGAAATGGCTCTGAAAGAGCTGGGTATTGATCCGCGTATCGGCAAACTCGGTGAAATCGAGGCCAAGCACCCAGGTCAGGGTGTTCTGCGGCACCACCCCGTCGGCATCGCCGGGATTCGTCACCTGATAGTTCAGGCCGTGCGTATAGACCGCTTCCGCCTTCAACACCAGCGAGCCGAAATCCTTGGCCAGGGTGCTGCCGAATTGCTGGATGCGATCGTGCCTGGCCTGGTAAACCACCGTCGGCTGCGGACCGGCAACGATCTCGCGGTAAAAGGTCGGCGCGACGCTCATGCTGCTGTACGCAAAAGCCGCCACATCCCAGCCATCCTTCAACATCGACAGACGCAGGCCGTAGTTGGTATTGGCCAGACTACGCGTGGGAATCTTTTCGTTGCGGAAGGACGTACCGAAGCCCGGCGGCGGCGGCAGGGTATAAACGTAAAACTCGGATCCCGGCTTGCCGATGTTGTCGTAGCTGGCGATCGGTATCCAGATCAGTTCGGCGTGAAAGTCGTCCTTGAAATACTCCGCCCGGGCAGCCCATTGCGGTATGCGCAAGATCTCGAATTCGGGCAGGATGAACTGCCGCATGTCCTTGGCGGAAACCACGTCGCCGAACAGCAGGCCGACCATTTCCCCCCAGACGATCTGCTGCCGGCCAAGACGAAAATCCCAGTCACCGGCGCTGATGTCGAGGTAGTTCTCGCGCAACAGGATATTGAAGCGCTGGTTGTCGGCAACCGCCTGCGGGTAGAAATCGGTGAAGGTGTATGTCGCGTCGTAGTCGACGCGAACCCCCAGCTTCCACTTGACGTTACTGCTGAAGTCACCCTGCGCGCTGACATCGGCACGGGTCATCATTTCCGACCAGTGTTGCGGCTTCGGCCAGTCGTAAGCCATCACGTTCTGGATGAAACCCCGGAAACCGGCGACCCGCGACGAGGGCTCAGGCGGAGCCTGCGGCCGCGCCGGCGGGTCCCCGAACAGCGCGTCGCGACCGGCCGGCGATGCCGATGTCGTCGGTTTCGCCGGGGGCTCGTCGGCGAACAGCGAGTCCCGACTCGCGGGAGCGTCGGCCCCCCGGCTCACGGGAACTTCAGGCTCCCGGCTCGCGGTTTCGTCGTCTTCGCCCGGAGACTCGTCGTCGCCAAACAGGGCATCGCGGCGCGTCGGCAGCGCGTCGGCAGCAGCGAGCAGAAAGCTCTCCGGCGACAGCGACGCGCGCCCGGACACGGCGAGCCCGCCGCGCTCATTGCCGTTCGCCACGTTGTCCGCTGCGGACACCGGCAGGGTCGTACAGGCGAGGGCAAGACATCCAAGGAGGCTGCTGGTTCTATTCTGCATGGCGTTCTTCCCCGGCTGCAACCGACGCTTCGGCGGGCGGGCTGGTCTGTTGGTTCTGGTTGGCGCCGACTTCGGGCGGGCGATGGCGGGCAAAGGACCATTTGGTGTGCGAACGCACACCCAGCAGCGCGATATGTCCATCCTCGATGCGCACCAGACGGTCGGCCCTGGCGATCACCCGCTTGTCGTGCGTCGAAAAGATGAAGGTCGTCTTGTAGGCCCGGTTGATCTTCTTCATCAGCAGCAGGATTTCCTCACCGGTCTTGTGATCGAGGTTGGCCGTCGGCTCATCGGCCAGGACGATGGCCGGCTTGATCGCCAATGCTCGGGCGATCGCCACCCGCTGCCGCTGGCCACCGCTCAACTGATTCGGACGATTCCTGGCGTATTTCGACAGGCCCACGACATCGAGAAAGTGCGCCACGCGCTTCTGGCGCTCCGCAGGCGACAGATCCGTGCGATGCAGCAGCGGATATTCGACGTTCTCGGCGGCCGACAACACCGGCAGCAAGTTGAAGGTCTGAAAGATGAAACCGATGGTGCGCGCGCGCAGCTTGGCGAGTTGGTCGGGCGTGCGCCCGCTGACGTCCTGATCGTTGATGTAGATCTTGCCACTGGTCGGCGTGTCGATGCAGCCGATCAGGTTCAGGAGCGTCGTCTTGCCACTGCCCGAAGGTCCGGCGATCGCCAGAAAAACGCCCGGATCGAAGGCCAGGGTAATGTCCTTGAGGGCTTGGACTTTCTGCTCGCCGAGCAGATAATCCTTGAATACGTGTTCAATGCGGACAACGCTCATTCGCTGACATTTCCCGCCAACCGCGTCGACGGTCGGCACAAGAGGGTGAAAACTATGGAAATCATGACCATCCGTCATTCTGGTGTCAACACCGCGATGGCGCTCCTGGCTGCCGCCTGCCTCGCCTGCGCGGCACCCGGCAGGGCCGCGGAGGCCGTCCCACAAGCCGGCGACGACGCCGAGGCCCGGATGATCGTCGAAAAAGCCGACCAGGTTCGCTTCCCGGCAGACGGCTTTCAGGTCGATGTCAGCATTACCACCACCGGCAGCGGACCCAGTACCGAAGTCCGCAAATACCGCGTGCTCTCGAAGGGGAACACCAACAGCGTGGTGATGATCACCGAACCCGCTTCCGAGCGGGGCCAGATCCTGCTGATGAAAGGCCGCGACCTGTGGGTGTTCATGCCCGACGTCTCACAGCCGATCCGGCTCTCGCTGTCACAGCGACTGACCGGTCAGGTGGCCAACGGAGACCTGGCGCGGGCCAACTTCGCCGCCGACTACAATCCGAAGCTGCTGCGCAGCGAAAAGATAGGCAACGAAGACTTCCACGTCCTGGAGTTGATCGGCGTAGACCGCAGCGTCACTTACCAGCGGGTACACTACTGGGTTCGGGAAAAGGATTTCTGGCCGCACAAGGCCGAGTTCTACTCGCTCTCCAACCGCCTGCTGAAGACCTGCCGATACGAGAACTACAAGACCATGGAGGGCAGAAAGCGGCCCACCCGACTGGTCATGGAAGACGCGCTGCGCGGCGGCGAGCAGTCCGTCCTCGAATATGCCGGCATGAAATTGCGCGATCTCCCGGACAAGATTTTCACCAAGGATTATCTCAAGAAGCTCGATTAGCCTTCCCGGGTGGATCTGTTGCCGTTACCCTGCGGCAACGACTGGAAGACAGCGTGGTTTTCTCGCGTCGATCGCATCGAGATCGATGCGGAGGGGCGTTCTGGCGTCGCTGCGCTCGGCTTACTTCGTAGTACTATGCAGACCATTGTGCCGGCGGCAACCCGCCTGGCTGGCGCTTGGCAGTGGGGGCCGGATGTTTTTTTCGAATCTGACAGAACTGACGATGGGCCAGGGCTACCGCCGGTTCTTCAGGTTCGTGCCGGCGCTGAGTGATGCCTTGCGTTCCGAAAACTACCGCATCCGGCACGAGGTGTACTGCCGTGATCCGGGTTTCGAGCGGATCGGCGACGACGTACACCACCGCGGCGTGCACTTTCCGTCACTGATGTCGGTCGACGAGGTCATCGGCGGCATGAACTTCCTGGTGCGCGCACTGTTCGAGATCCTCTCGCGCGAGATCAAGGAAGGCATCGAGCTGGCTGGTCGGCACGCCGTACGGGCGAATCACTCGCCGCTTCCCTGACCGGTCGCCAACGATGCCAGCGAATCCCCTTCTGTTCGCGGTCACGACGGCCAAAATCAGCACCACAGGTCAGCACCATGTATAGCCTGCCCGAGCCCATCCGTCACGCCATAGAGTCGGGACGCGCGCCATCGCCGCCGCAGATCCTGCTGCGGCTCCTGCAACTGGTGGACGACGACGGCACGACGATGACCGAACTGGCGCGGCTCGTCGAGCAGGATCCCGGTTTGTGCACCCGCGTCCTGACCGCGGCGAACTCGTCGGCCATCCGCCGTGGCAAGCCGTTCCACAATATCGAAGGCTGTCTGATGGCGCTCGGCACCCGCCTGGTTCGTTCAATTGCTACCTGCCTGTCGGTGCAGAGTCTGTTCGACGAAAGGAAGGCGACGCGGACGGTCGATCTCTCGGCGTTCTGGAGCCACTCGCTGCTGGTCGCCGAGTTGTCGCGAAGCCTCGCCACCGCAACCGGCTATCACCGACCGGACGAAGCCTACCTGGCCGGCCTGCTGCACGATGTCGGGGAGCTCCTGCTGCTCTCGGCACTCGGCGAGCCCTATCTGCAAATCCTGGCCGTCTGCGGTGGCGAAGCCGCACTGGTGGAAATGGAAACCGAGAATTTCGGTGTCCACCATGGCGAGGTCGGCACCTGGCTGGCCGATCAATGGCATCTCGATTCGCCGTTCGCCGACGGCATCCTCTTCCACCATCTGCCGGCAGAACAGATCCTGACGGCCGCGCCGCTGCCGCAAGTGGTATGGCTGGCGCACATGCTGGCCGGCGACAACGGCGTGCCGGAGGAACTGGTACAACCCGCCGGCCAGATGTTCGCCGGCATCGACAAGGCGCGCTTGCGCACGCTGTGCGATCAGGCCGAGCAACGGATGTGCGTCATCGCCGACGCCATCGGCATGGCGGCTCAGGACCGGACGGCCGGTGGCGGTTCGGTCGGACTGCCGCGGGTACGCGGCCTGCGCCCGCACGCCGAAGCCACCGCCGGCGGCCAACTCGCCGATATCATCGGCAACAAGGCCTTGCTGCAACCTCTTCAGCGTGACCTCTTCGCGCTCGATGACGCCAATGAACTGTTCCTCGCCCTGCGCGAATCCCTGCGCATCCTGTTCGATCTCAACCATGTCGCTTTCCTGCTCTGCGACCCGCTCGATGGCCGGCTGACCGGCAAGGATGTTGGCGGACAACCGGCGATTTTTGCGCATGTGCAAGTCCTGCCCGAGGCTCACCGCAGCCTGGCCGCCGTCGCCGCGCTGCGGAACGCCATCTGCTCGTCGTTCGACCGCGAGCCACGGCCGGCCAACTCGCTGCTGGACCTGCAGTTTGCCCGGGCCTTTGCGAGCAAGGGCCTGTTGTGCATTCCGATGCTCGGCAACGGCAGCACGGTCGGCGTCATCGTCGCCGGGCTGAGTGCCGGCGAATACAGCCGCCTGGACCGCCGCTTGTCCTGCCTGGTCAACTTTGGCCGGATGGCCGGCGTCAGCCTGGAGAACTGGCGCCAGACACAGCGTATCCGCGAGCAGACCGTCGAGGATGCGTCGGCGCGTTTCACGCGTCAGGCAAGACGTATCGTTCACGAAGCGGGAAACCCGCTGACCATCATCAAGGGCTATCTCCGAATCCTCGACGGCAAACTGCCGCCGGAAACCGACGTTCGCCGCGAACTGACCGTGCTCAGCGAAGAAATCGAGCGCGTCAGCACGATCGTCATGCGGATGAGCGAGATCCCGCAGATCCTGGCCACCGAACCTGCGCTCGACATCGGCGACCTGCTCCGCGAGTTGCTGACGCTCTATCGCGAAACGCTGTTTGACTCAAAAGGCATTGCCGTCGAAGCGGTCATGCCGGGGCAGGCGATCCGGATCGCCTGCGATCGCGACAGCATCAAGCAGATCCTCCTCAACCTCTGGAAGAACGCCTCCGAAGCGCTGTCCCGCGGGCAACGCATCAGGCTTTCGCTGAGCGACGATGTCGTGCACCAGGGGCGACGCTTCGCCGAACTGAGGATCGAAGACAACGGACCAGGCATGGGCGAAGCGGCGATCGACGCCCTGCATCGTCCGGCCGCCGGGCGAATCGGCGGCGCACGCGGCATCGGCCTGTCGATCGTCGGCACGCTGACCCAGCGCCTGGGGATTCCGGTCACCTGCCGCAGCAAGCCGGGCCTGGGAACCATGATCTCACTGCTGTTGCCTACTCCGACCGCGGCCGAGTCGCGGGCCAGCGACAGCAACACTCGCCATCAGACGATTTCGTCGCCGGACACCAGTCAGGAGTAACGATGAAGGCCATACCCCAGGTCGATTTTTTGCCGCACGTTCCCGATAGCCACAAGGAGAGCAGCTGCAACATCCTGATCGTCGACGACGAACAACGCATTCGGGAGACCTACCGGCAGCTGCTATCCGCACCAGAGCGCAGCATCGAAGACTGCGGCACCGGCAGTGAAGCCATGCGCCGACTGGAAGGCCGCGACATCGACGTGCTCATCCTCGATCTCAATCTGCCCGACATCAACGGGCTGGAAATCATGGAATGGATGCTGCGCCGGCATGTGCCGACGGCCGTCGTGGTCTTCAGTGGCGACGCATCCATCGACTCGGCGATCCGCGCGTTGCGCCACGGCGCCTTCGAGTTCATCCGCAAGCATGGCGATCCTCAGGAACTGATCGACACCGTAGACCGCGTCCTCAGCCGCCGCCGCATGGAGCGGGAACACGCCCTGATGACCATCCGGCTCGAACACTCCGAGCGACTGCACCGCTTTCTGGTCGAACAATCCCCGGACATCATCTACACGCTCGACAAGAACGGCGCCTTCATTTTCGTGAACGGCCGCGTGCAGGCCCTGCTCGGTTACTCCCGGGAGGAACTCCTCGGCAAACACTATTCGCTGATTGTGCATCCGGACGATCAGGAACACGCCCGCTTTGCCTTCAACGAACGTCGCATCGGCGACCGGGCGAGCACCAACGTCGAAATCCGGCTGCAGACCAAGTCCAACGGCGTCCGGCATTTCGAGAACCGTACCATCGTCACCATCCTCAGTTCCCAAGGCATCTATGCCACCCATGAAGGACCGGCCGACCTGCACTTCATGGGTACTTCGGGCGTCGCGCGGGACATCACCGACCGTAAGAAAGCCGAGGAAACCATCGCCTTCCAGGCCTTTCACGATCTGCTCACCGGGTTGCCCAACCGGACGCTGTTCAAGGATCGGCTGGGCGTGGCCCTGAAGCATGCGAAGAGAAAGAGAAAACGGCTTGGCGTGATGTTCATCGACATCGACCGCTTCAAACTGGTCAATGACACCTACGGCCATCATGAAGGCGACGAGTTGCTCAAGAATTTCGCCCTGCGCGCGCGCGCGTGCCTGCGCTCGGGAGACACGCTGGCACGTCAGGGCGGCGATGAATTCACCGTTCTGCTGCCGGATCTGGGCAGCGGCGACGATGCCGCGTTGATCGCTACCAAGATGCTGACCGAACTGAAGCGGCCGTTTCAGGTCGCCGGGCTGGATTTCTTCACCACCGCCAGCATCGGCATCGCCCTGTACCCTGACAGCGGCGAAACGCCCGAAGTCCTCCTCCGCAATGCCGACATCGCGATGTACCAGATCAAGGGCCAGGGCAAGAACGGCTATCTGCAGTACACGCCGGAGATGCACAACAGACTACGATGAAAAGGATCATCCTTCCCAGGACATTAGGCGTGTTGAAAGGCGCCCATGTACACTCCTACTGTCACACTCCTACTGTCCTACTGACAAAGTTGACCCTGCAAGATCGTTAGCCATGCGAAAGCATATAAACTTGCTCAGCAAAAGTCATGCCGATTACTAATAACTTTATGATTTAGTGAAATAACAAGTTCTGTGCAAAGCTAACAGGATGAACATCTGTAAAATTTATCGACACTGTCGATGCGCATGTTTTTCTCAATGAAGATCGTTCTGAGCAGCGCAAGGGGCTCGTTGGGAGCCGATGCGGAGAGAGAGTTCACCATGAAATCGCCGCGAGGAACACCTCACCGATTCACATCAACCACCACCCGCCCCCGCACCTTGCCTTCGAGCAGTTGCGGCGCCAGCGCGACAACTTCCGAGAGAGCGATTTCGTGGCTGATCGCATCGAGGCGGGCGATGTCGATGTCGCGGGCGAGACGTTCCCAGGCTTCCTGTCGTATGTCCAGCGGCGCCATGACGCTGTCGATCCCGTAGAGCGTGACACCGCGCAGGATGAAGGGCGCGACTGTGGCCGGGAAATCCATGCCCTGCGCCAGACCGCAGGCGGCGACGGCGCCGCGGTAACGGGTGGTGGCGCAGGCGTTGGCCAGGGTGTGGCTACCGACGCTGTCGATGACGCCGGCCCAGCGTTCCTTGCCGATCGGCTTGCCGGGCGCTGAAAGTTCCTGACGATCGATCACGGCCGCCGCGCCGATCGATTGGAGGTACGCGGCTTCCGCCACGCGGCCGGTCGAGGCCACGACCCGGTAGCCCAGTTTGGCCAGCAGCGCGATGCTGACGCTGCCGACGCCGCCGCTGGCGCCGGTGACCAGAATCTCGCCGTCCTGCGGCCGGATGCCGTGCTTTTCGAGAGCCAGCACGCAGAGCATCGCGGTATAGCCGGCGGTGCCGATGGCCATCGCCTGGCGCGGTGTCAGCTTCGCCGGCAGCGGCACCAGCCATTCGCCCTGCAGGCGAGCCCTTTGCGCCAGGCCACCGCAATGCGTCTCGCCGACGCCCCAGCCGTTCAGCAGCACTTGGTCGCCCACCTTCCACGCCGGGTTGCTGCTCTCGATCACCGCGCCGGCAAGATCGATCCCCGGCACCATCGGAAAGCGGCGGACCACAGGCGCCTTGCCGGTGATCGCCAGCGCGTCCTTGTAGTTGAGCGTCGACCACTCGACACGCACGCTGACGTCGCCGGCCGGCAACACCGCGTCGTCGATCGCCTGCAACTGCGCCCGGTAACCAGTTTCATCCCTGGTGATCAGGATGCCCTTGAACATGTTGATTCTCCTTTGCTGTGGGAACGTGAGGTGGAATTGCGGTTCGCCGGCGCGGCGGCGCATCGCCGGAAGGCGGCCGCGCCGCCGGGCACGCCAGCGGCGCCGCGGCCCTGCCCGGAAGCGATAGTGTGCTTTTGCCGCCGAATCGCCGCAAGCCGGTTGCGCTTCCCGGCTACCTGTCGGAAAAATTTACAATCGGAATTTTGGCCTGCCTGGCTGGCGTGGCCATGCACCGCGCGCGTGCGTGACAGAAATGGAAGCAGGGGTCAAAAGAACTGCTTGGCGAAGTTTGCCACGGCCAGTCCGATCAAAACGCCCATCATCCATTTGATTGGCTCAAGCTTGCTGTCCAGGTAATCCCGAGTCACCAGGCTGTCTTGCGCATCGGACAGCACACGCACAACGGTCTCGGCCTGCTTCTCGTCAAAGCCTGGATTCCGCAGCTTACGGACGGCTTCCATGGTAACGAGGGTGACAGTGCTCATGCGCTGAGTATGATTTATGAAGGGCGGATGATCAAGCCACCCCGTCAAGTCACACCGGCACGCGAAAGGCAAGTAAACCAGATCCCGGCGACCCTGCCTGGTTGGCACTCGCCTTGCCGGTGGTCACCGGCCTCTGCTTCGGGTAGCGCGCAGCGAACCCCGGCCAGCCCGGCTAGGGAATCAACGACCACTCGATCTGGTCGCTGCGCTCGCAGCCCGCGGTCATCGCCCGGCACAGGCCGATGAACTCGCGCATGCCGGCGGTCTGGAACTTGCGCCGCTGCCAGAGGAACTGAAAATCGCGCCGCAGGTCGAGCTCGGGCGTCTCGATCGCGACCAGGCTGCCGCGCCGGAAGGCCTCGCGCAGCGCCAGGCGTGAAATGCAGCCGATGCCGAGGCCGAACTCGACGGCACGCTTGATCGCCTCGGTATGCTCCAGTTCCAGGCGGATATTCAAGGCCGAATGATGGTGGCGCAGCGCCTGGTCAAGCGTCTCGCGCGTCCCCGAACCCGGCTCCCGGACGATCCATGCCTCCCCGGCCAGTTCCGCGAGCGTCGCCGATCCGCGGCTCGCGAGTGGGTGCGCCGGCGCGCAGAACACCACCAGTTCGTCGGCCACCCAGGGTTCGACATGCAGGTCGGGGTGCCGGCACGAGCCTTCAATCAGCCCCAGATCGAGCTCATGGCGCACCAACTGGTCGATGATCGCCGCCGTGTTGTGCACTCGCAACTGCAGCGTGCTCTCCGGGTGGCGTTTGAGAAAATCGGCGACGATCAGTGTCGCCAGGTAGTTGCCGATGGTCAGCGTTGCACCGATGCGCAACAGGCCGTAGCCGGCACGGCCTTCAAGGACGTTTTCGATGGCCGCCGCGCGCTCGATCCACTCGACCGCCTGCGGCAGCAGCGCCTGTCCGAGTTCGTTCAGGCGCAGCGTCTTGCCGAACCTGTCGAAAAGCTGCGTGTCGTATTGCCGTTCGAGTTCGGCGAGCGCCGTGCTGGTCGCCGACTGCGACAGCGCCAGCGTCGTGGCAGCGCGCGAAACGCTCTCGTGGCGGGCCACCTCGACAAAGACTCGGAGTTGCCGCAAGCTGAATCGCATATCGTATTTTCAGATATCGTTTATTCAAAAAACCACTTTTACAAATATAACATGAGCCCCTACGATGCTTCGGGTCGACCGCATACCAAGGGCAAGACCATGAGCAACTTCTCCACGCAACGCGTCCTCTCGGTGCATCACTGGAACGAGAGCCTGTTCAGTTTCCGCACCACGCGCGACCCCGGCCTGCGTTTCATCAACGGGCAGTTCCTGATGATCGGCCTGCCGCAGGAGGGTCGCCCGCTGACGCGCGCGTACAGCATCGCCAGCGCCAATCATGACGAATACCTCGAATTCTTCAGCATCAAGGTTCCCGACGGCCCGCTGACCTCGAAGCTGCAGCACCTGGCGGTCGGCGACGAAATTGTCGTCAGCCGCAAGCCGACCGGGACACTGGTCCTGCGCGATCTGCGACCGGGCCAGAACCTCTACCTCCTGGCCACCGGCACTGGCCTCGCGCCGTTCATCAGCCTGATCCAGGACCCGGAGACCTACGAGCGTTTCGAGAAAGTGGTGCTGATCCATGGCGTGCGCTGGGTGAAGGACCTGGCCTACAGCGAATTCATCCGTGAAGAATTGCCGAGTCACGAGTTCTTCGCCGACCTGGTGCGTGACAAGCTGATCTACTACCCGACGGTGACCCGTGAGGCGTTCCGCCATCAGGGCCGCATCACGCAACTGGTCGACAGCGGCCGGCTGTTCGCCGACATCGGCCTGCCGCCACTCGACCCGGCGCGCGACCGGGCAATGGTCTGCGGCAGCCCGGCAATGATCAAGGATTGCTGCGGCCTGCTCGACACGCGCGGCTTCCAGGTTTCGCCGTACATCGGCGCGCAGGGTGACTACGTGATCGAGCGCGCCTTCGTCGACAAGTAGCCCGGCGGCACGCCCGGCGCTCGCCGATCAGCGCCGCTGGGCAAGGCGACGAGCCATTGCCGGTCAGTCTCGGGTAGACTTGTGCTTTTCGGACGCGCCGCAGGGCGCTTCCGTCTCCCCCTTCACATCTGACCGACTGCCATGGCTCAATACGTATTCACGATGAACCGCGTGGGCAAGATCGTCCCGCCCAAGCGCCAGATCATCAAGGACATCTCGTTGTCCTTCTTTCCCGGCGCCAAGATCGGCCTGCTCGGGCTCAATGGTTCGGGCAAATCGACGGTGCTGCGCATCATGGCCGGCGTCGACAAGGACATCATCGGCGAAGCCACACCGATGCCGAACCTCAAGATCGGCTACCTGCCGCAGGAACCACAGCTCGACCCGGCCCTGACCGTGCGCCAGGAAGTCGAGTCGGGGCTCGGCGAAGCCTTCGAGGCGCAGGCCAGGCTCGAAGCGGTGTACGCCGCCTACGCCGAAGCGGACGCCGATTTCGATCAGCTCGCCGAGGAACAGGCTCGCCTCGAAGCGATCATCGCCACAGCTGGATCGGATCTTGGCAGCCAGCTCGAACTCGCCGCCGACGCCTTGCGACTGCCGGCGTGGGATGCGCTGATCGGCAAGCTCTCGGGTGGCGAGAAGCGCCGCGTCGCGCTGTGCAAACTGTTGCTCTCGAAGCCGGACATGTTGTTGCTCGACGAACCGACCAACCATCTCGACGCCGAATCGGTGGACTGGCTCGAACAGTTCCTGGTGCGTTTTCCCGGCACGGTGGTCGCCGTCACGCACGATCGCTACTTCCTCGACAACGCCGCCGAGTGGATTCTCGAACTCGACCGCGGCCACGGCATCCCCTGGAAGGGCAATTACTCGAGCTGGCTGGAGCAGAAGGAAGCGCGCCTGGAGACCGAGGGGCGCCAGGAGGCCGGCCGCATCAAGGCGATGAAGCAGGAACTCGAATGGGTGCGCCAGAACCCGAAAGCCCGGCAAGCCAAGAGCAAGGCGCGTCTGTCGCGGTTCGAGGAACTGTCCAGCGTCGAATACCAGAAGCGCAACGAAACACAGGAGATCTTCATTCCGGTCGGCGAGCGCCTGGGCGGCAAGGTCATCGCCTTCAGGGAGGTCAGCAAATCCTTCGGCGAGCGCCTGCTGATCGACAAGCTCAGCTTCAACGTGCCGCCAGGCGCGATCGTCGGCATCATCGGCCCGAACGGCGCCGGCAAATCGACCCTGTTCCGCATGCTGGTCGGACAGGAGCAGCCGGACTCCGGCGAAATCGAGATCGGCAACACCGTCAGGCTCGCCTACGTCGACCAGAGCCGCGATTGCCTCGACGGCGACAAGACGGTTTTCGAGGAGATCTCCGGGGGTGCCGAACTGCTGACCGTCGGCAGGTACGAAACGCCGGCGCGCGCCTACATCGGCCGCTTCAATTTCAAGGGCGGCGACCAGCAGAAACGCGTCGGCCAACTCTCGGGCGGCGAGCGCGGTCGCCTGCACATGGCCAAGACGCTGATCGCCGGCGGCAACGTGCTGCTGCTCGACGAGCCCTCGAACGACCTCGACGTCGAAACGCTGCGCGCGCTCGAGGACGCGCTGCTCGAATTTGCCGGCAGCGTGCTGGTGATCTCGCACGACCGCTGGTTCCTCGACCGCATCTGCACGCACATCCTGGCCTGCGAGAGCGATTCGCAATGGAGCTTCTTCAGCGGCAACTACCACGAGTACGAAGAAGACAAGAAACGCCGTCTCGGCGAGGAAGCGGCCAAGCCGAAGCGGATTCGCTACAAGCCGATCACCCGCTAGCCACTACGCCATTTCGGCCGCCTGCTTCCGCGAGGCGGCAGAAAGCGATGTCGGTCAGCGCTTGCGGCGGGCCGCGCCGCTGGCGGCCTCAACCCTGGCCGGCATCGCCTCCCGCGTCGGCGCGCGCGCGCCCGTGCGCGCGCCGAAGGGCGTGGCCGCCGCTGTCCCCAGCGGCTGAAAGAACGGAATCAGGTGTTTCCTGCCGTTGCCGATCAGGTCGGCGCGCCCCATCTGCTTCAGGGTTTCGCGCAGCAGCGGCCAGTTGGCCGGATCGTGGTAACGCAGAAAAGCCTTGTGCAGGCGCCGCTGCCGGCCGGCGCGAACGGTGTCGACCCCCACCGAGTCGCGGCTGACCTTCTGTAGCGGGTTCTTGCGGCTGTGATACATCGCGGTCGCAATCGCCATCGGCGTCGGCAGAAAGGTCTGCACCTGGTCGAGCCGGAAGTTGTTGCGCTTCAGCCACAGCGCGAGGTTGAGCATGTCTTGGTCGGTGGTGCCCGGATGCGCGGCGATGAAATACGGGATCAGGTACTGCTCCTTGCCGGCCTCTTTCGAAAATTTCTCGAACAGGATCCGGAACTGCTCGTAGGCGCCCATGCCGGGCTTCATCATGTGCGCCAGCGGCCCGTCTTCGGTGTGCTCGGGCGCGATCTTGAGATAGCCGCCGACGTGATGGCTGACCAGTTCCCGGACGTACTGCGGATCGCGCACCGCGAGGTCGTAGCGCAGACCGGAACTGATCAGGACCTTCTTCACTCCCGGCAGCGCCCGCGCCTTGCGGTAGAGTTGCAGCAGCGGCGTATGGTCGGTGTCGAGGTTCTCGCAGATGCCGGGGAAGACGCAGGACAGGCGCCGGCACGCCGACTCGATCTTCGGGTCCTTGCACGCCAGGCGGTACATGTTCGCCGTTGGCCCGCCGAGGTCGGAGATGACGCCGGTGAAACCCGGCGTCTTGTCGCGGATTTCCTCGATCTCGTGCAGGATCGACTGCTCCGAGCGGCTCTGGATGATCCGTCCTTCGTGCTCGGTGATCGAACAGAAGGTGCAGCCGCCGAAGCAACCGCGCATGATGTTGACCGAAAAACGGATCATCTCAAAGGCCGGAATCTTGGCCTCGCCGTAGGACGGATGCGGTCGCCGCTGGAACGGCGCTGCGAAGACACCGTCCATCTCCGGCGTCGACAGCGGGATCGGCGGCGGGTTGAGCCAGACGTCGCGTTCGCCGTGCGCCTGCACCAGCGCGCGCGCGTTGCCGGGGTTCGACTCGATGTGGAAGGTGCGCGAAGCGTGCGCGTAGAGCACGGGATCGCTGGCCACCTGCTCGTAAGAAGGCAGGCGGATCGCGGTCCGCGCCCGATCGAGCTTCGGCATGCGTTGATGCGCCAGGAACTGCAGTTGAATCAACTGCGTGCGGCCGCCACCAGGCGGCGGCTTGGCGGTACAGGCTGCCGCCGCTTCCGGCTCCGGAGTCGGCGCGTAGGGATCGGCGTGGCGAATCAGCAGCCCCGGCGTGTCGACCTCGGTCGAATCGATTTCGGCCCAACCCTCGCCAGGTAGCCAGCCGCGCGGCACCATGAAGGCGGTGCCGCGCAGATCGCGGATGGTGGCGATGTTCTCGCCTGCAGCCAGACGATGCGCCAGTTCGACGAGGGCGCGCTCGGCGCTGCCGAAGATCAGCAGGTCGGCTTTCGAATCGGGCAGGACCGAGCGGCGCACCTTGTCCGACCAGTAGTCATAGTGCGCGATACGGCGCAGGCTGGCTTCGATCGAACCGATCACCACGTTGGCGCCGGGGAAGGCTTCGCGACAGCGTTGGGCATAAACGACCACCGCGCGATCCGGTCGCCGGTTGGCTTCGCCGTTCGGCGTGTAGGCGTCGTCGGAACGTGGCTTGCGATCGGCGGTATAGCGATTGACCATCGAATCCATGTTGCCGGCGGTGACGCCGAAAAACAGCTTCGGCTTGCCGAGCGTCCGGAAAGCCTGCGCCGACAGCCAGTCCGGCTGGCTGATGATGCCGACCCGAAAACCCTGCGCCTCGAGCAGACGCCCGACCAGCGCCATGCCGAAACTCGGATGGTCGATATAGGCGTCGCCGGTGACCAGGATGATGTCGCACGAATCCCAGCCGAGTTCGTCCATTTCGGCGCGCGACATCGGCAGGAAAGGCGCGGTCCCGAAGCGACTGGCCCAGTACTTGCGGTACGAGAAGAGATTGCGGGGTGCACCCGGGCGCGTCTCGTTCATCGAAGATTTCATGGGCAAGGTATTGCGGAAGAAAAAAGGAAGTTATCCCGAATATCGGGGGTACCCTGGCAGTCAGCGCTTCTACGTGGAGCCATTCGGGAGCGCAGCCTGGCGATCAATACCCGATCTCCCGCTGGTGCCGAACGGCCAGAATGATCGCCGTTCGCTGATCGGCATCATAGCGGTAAATGGCCACGTATCCGCTATCACCAAAGTCTATCAGCCATTCCCGGTACTCGGCGTCCATGTCGTCAATGGGCCGACCGACGCCGGGCTGCCGTGAAAGGATCTTTACCCCGTCCCGGATTGCCTTTGCAGCTCGCCTGGCCGCTTCACTGTTTTTTTCGGCGAGAAAGCGATGGAGGCGCTGCACGTCAAGCAGTGCCGATGGAGACCAGATCAGGCGTGGCATTCCGGCGGATCTACATCCTGGCCCGCTTCCAGCCTGCCAAGCCAATCGTCGGCTTCTTCCATGGTCGCAAGTTGGCCGGTATGGCAAAACTCTTCCCAGGCAGTCATGGCCTGCTGCCGGAACGCTTCGCGCTTTTCCTCACGCTCGACGTACTGTCGGATTGCCTCACGCATCATCCAGTGCGGCGTGCGCTGGCGAGCTTCAGCCAACCGCTTCACGCGTTCCTTGATGTCGGTGTCAATTTTGATCGCCACAGGGCGCGCAGTGACCGTGCTCATCGTTGTACCCTCTAGGTATCTGCAGGTATTACCATAACACGTAAGCTAGGCTCCTGCTCACTCTACTCCGGCAGGAGTGCCGATTGCTGCACCGCAGCTTGCCAGGCGCCAAATCTGTCTGTATGGTCGCAGACTGGAATTTATATCGTATACGATATCCGGAGTTCACCACTCGCACATGCCATCGCTTCTTGAACTTGTCGCCGCCCAGAAGACGCCACGCCTCAGCGCGTCGGATCATGTCGCGCAGACGCTCAAGAAGGCGATTGTCGATGGTTTGTTGCCGGCCGGCGAACTGCTCCGGCAGGACGAGATCGCCAGCCACTTCCACGTCAGCAAAATCCCGGTGCGCGAAGCCTTGAAGCACCTGGAGGCCAAGGGCCTGGTGACCTTTATGCGCAATCGTGGCGCTGTCGTCGCCTCGCTGTCGACGGCCGAGATCGACGAATACATGGAAATCCGCGCCATGCTCGAAGCCAGGGCAGCACGCCTCTCGGCAGCGCTGATCAGCGACCAGAGCATCGCGCAGGCGCGTCAGTATCTCGACGCGTTCGGCCTGGCCACCGACGCCGGCCGGTGGGGCGAATTGAACTGGCTCTTTCATTCGACGCTGTACGCCGCGGCGGCGCGGCCGATCCTGCTTGCCGAAATCCGTTCCCTGTACAACAAGGTCGAGCGTTACGTCCGTGCGCTCCTGTCCGTTACCACCGAAATGCCCAAGACCCAGCACGAACACGCCGAGATCCTCGACGCGTTCGTCCGCCGGGACCCCGACGCGGCGGCAGAACTCACTCGGGCGCATGTGCTCGATGCGGGTGCGTCACTTGTCCATTATCTCAACGAGCACCGTAGCAAAGGAGGAAACACATGAGCAAGCACATCCTGTCGGCCGGCTTCTGTCTGCTGGCCCTGGCGGGCACCAACGCCTGGGCCGAACATCTGGTGGCCATCGCCGGCCCGATGACCGGCCAATACGCTTCCGCGGGTGACCAGATCCGCAAGGGCGCCGAAATGGCCATCGCCGACATCAACGCCAAGGGTGGCGTGAACGGCGAGAAGCTGAAGCTCGAAATCGGCGACGACGCCTGCGATCCGAAACAGGCCGTCGCCGTCGCCAACCAGATGGTGAACAAGAAGATCATCTTCATGCACGGCCACTGGTGCTCGTCGTCGACCATCCCGGCGTCCGAAGTCTACGTCGAGGCCAACATCCCGGTGGTCACCGTGTCGACCAATCCAAAGGTCACCGATCGCGGCCTGAAGAACATCTTCGCCATCGCCGGTCGTGACGACCAGCAGGGCCAGGTGGCGGGTGCCTACCTCGCCGAGAAGTTCAAGGGCAAGAAGATCGCTGTGGTTGACGACAAGAGCGCCTACGGCAAGGGTCTGGCCGACGAAGTGGCCAAGGCGATGGAAGCCAAGGGCGTCAAGCCGGCGCTGCGCGAGTCGATCACCGCCGGCGAGAAGGACTATTCCGGGCTGGTCAGCAAGCTCAAGTCCTCCGGCGTCGAGGTGATGTCCTACGGCGGTTACCACACCGAAGTGGCGCTGATCCTGCGCCAGGCACAGCAGGCCGGCCTGAAGCTGACGGTGATGGGCGGCGATACCATGTCCAACACCGAGCTGGCCACGGCCGCCGGCCCCGAGGCCAACAACGTGCTGTTTACCTTCGGTCCGGATGCGCGCAAGAACCCGAGCGCGGCGCCGGTCGTCAAGAAGTTCCATGACGCCAAGGTCGAACCGGAAGGCTACGTCCTCTATGCCTACGCCGCCTTCCAGCTCTTCGACCAGGCGGCGACCAAGGCCAAGAGCACCAAATACGCCGACATCGAGAAGACACTGCGTAGCGGCAGCTTCGACACGGTCATCGGCAAGCTGTCGTTCGACGCCAAGGGGAACAGTTCGGCGCCGGCCTTCGTCGTCTACCAGTGGAAGGACGGCAAGTACGACTATGTGAAGAAGTAGTCGCCGGGCGGCGCGTCCACGCGGGCGTGCCGCCGACTGGCGACAGCCGCCGCGGCGACCACTGCGGCGCGCAGCCATCGACATCCGCCCGCCGGCGGACCTATGAACCACCGCGCGCGACACTCCGTGTCGGCGCCGAATCGACGGGAAGACAGCATGAGCGTCGCCCATACCAACGCATTACGCCAGCGCCTGCGGGCCTATCATCGGATCGACGAAGCCCAGGTCGTCGACGAACTGATCGCCGTGGCGCGCTTCAGCCCCGCCGAACAGCAGGGCATCCAGCAACGCGCCACACCGCTGGTGCAGACGGTTCGCGAAAGCCGCCTGAACACCGGCGGTATCGACGCTTTTCTGGCCACCTATGATCTCTCGTCGCGCGAGGGCGTGGTTCTGATGTGCCTCGCCGAGGCGCTGCTGCGGATTCCCGATTCGGCCACTGTCGATCGCCTGATTCGCGACAAGATCGGCAACACCGAGTGGGAAAAACGGCTCGGCGCCTCGCACAGCACCTTCGTCAATGCCGGCACCTGGGCGCTGATGCTCACCGGCCGCATCGTCAATCTCGACAACGACGACCGCAACATCGGCGGCACGCTCAAGCGCCTGGTGGCGCGCGCCGGCGAACCGGTGATCCGGCAGGCGGTGATCACCGCGATGCGCATCCTCGGTCGCCAGTTCGTGATGGGCCGCAACATCCATGAAGCGCTGGAGCGCGCGCGCAGCGCCGAAAAATCCGGTTACCGCCACTCCTACGACATGCTCGGCGAATCGGCGCGCAGCAGCGCCGATGCCTTGCGCTATTTCGAGTCCTACAGCGCGGCGATCCGGGCGATCGGTGATGCCGCCGCCGGCCGGCCAGCTTTCGAGGCGCCGTCGATCTCGATCAAGCTCTCGGCCCTGCATCCGCGCTACGAAGTCGCCCAGGAGGAGCGCGTGCGGCACGAGCTGCTGCCGGCGGTGAAGGCGCTGGCACTCCGGGCCAAGGCCCGCAATATCGGTTTCACGATCGACGCCGAGGAGATCGATCGCCTGGAGATGTCGCTCGACCTGATCGAGGCGCTGGCCACGGCTCCCGAACTGGCCGGCTGGAATGGCCTCGGGCTGGCCGTCCAGGCTTACCAGAAGCGCGCGCTGCCACTCATCGACTGGCTCGCCGACCTCGCGCACCGCGCCGACCGGCGCCTGATGGTGCGCCTGTGCAAGGGCGCCTACTGGGACGCCGAGATCAAGATCGCGCAGGAGCGCGGCCTCGCGGACTACCCGGTGTTCACCCGCAAGGGGTCGAGCGACCTCTCGTACCTGGCCTGCGCGCGCCGCCTGTTTGCCGATCCACAGGCGTTCTACCCGGCGTTTGCCACCCACAACGCGCACACCCTCGCCGCCGTCGCCGAAATCGCGGTCAGCGCCGGCGGCAGTGACGAATGGGAATACCAGCGTCTGCACGGCATGGGCGAGGAACTCTACGACCAGGTCGTCGGCGAAGACAAATGGGGGCGCGCCTGCCGGGTCTACGCGCCGGTGGGCAGCCACGAAGATCTGCTGGCGTATCTGGTCCGCCGGCTGCTGGAAAACGGCGCCAACTCGTCGTTCGTCAATCGCATCGCCGACGCCAGCCTGCCGATCGACGCGCTGATCGCCGACCCTGTCGAAAAGACGGCTGCCCTGGCCGTCAAACGCCAACCGCGCATCCCGCTGCCGCGCGACCTCTTCGGTGCCGAACGCGCCAACAGTGAAGGACTGGACATGAACGACAAACCCACTATCGAAGACCTGCGCAGTACCATCGAACAGAGCGTTCGGGTCAGCTACGGCGCGGCGCCGCTGATCGCCGGCAAGCGCCGCAGCGGCACCAGCAAGCCGGTGCTCTCACCGGCCGATCAGCGCGAGGTCGTCGGTCATGTGATCGAAGCCAGTGTCGCCGATGTCGGCGAAGCGCTGGCCATTGCACAGACGGCTTTTCCGGCCTGGGAAGGGACACCCGCCAAGGCGCGCGCCGCGGCCCTCGATCGCGCCGCCGACCTGCTGCAGGGACGCCTGCCGGAACTGGTGGCACTGATCGTTCGCGAAGGCGGGCGAACGCAGGCCGACGCAGTTTCCGAAGTGCGCGAGGCGATCGATTTCTGCCGCTACTACGCCGCGCAGGCACGCGAGAAGTTCGCCGAGCCGATCGCCCTGCCCGGCCCGACCGGCGAACGCAACAGCCTGTCGCTGCACGGCCGCGGCGTATTCGCCTGCATCAGCCCCTGGAATTTCCCGCTGGCCATTTTTGTCGGGCAGATCGCCGCGGCCCTGGCCGCGGGCAACACGGTCGTCGCCAAACCGGCCGAACAGACGCCGCTGGTCGCCGCGCTGGCCGTCGAACTGCTGCACGCCGGAGGCATTCCGGCCGAGGCGCTGGCCTTCCTGCCGGGTGATGGCCGCATCGGCGCGGCGATGGTCGCCGGCCGCGAGTGTGCCGGCGTCGCGTTCACCGGTTCCACCGAGGTCGCGCGCCTGATCGCCCGCGCGCTGGCCGAAAAGGATGGCCCGCTGGTGCCGCTGATCGCCGAGACCGGCGGCCAGAACACGCTGATCGCCGATTCGTCGGCGCTGCCCGAACAGATCGTCCGCGACGTCGTCGCCTCGGCGTTCAACTCCGCCGGACAACGCTGTTCGGCCTTGCGTGTGCTGTACATCCAGACCGACATCGCCGACCGGGTCAGCGAAATGCTCGCCGGCGCGATGCAGGAACTGCGCGTCGGCAACCCGACCGATCTCGCCACCGACGTCGGTCCGGTGATCGACGAGGCGGCGCGCGGCGTGCTCGCCGCGCACGCGCGCTGGCTCGACAGTTTTGCGACACCGATCTTCAGCTGTCCGCTCGACGAGGAAGCCACCCGCCACGGCACCTTCTTCGCCCCGCGCGCCTACGAAATCGACAGCATCGCGCGTCTCGAACGCGAAGTTTTCGGGCCGATCCTGCACGTGGTCCGCTGGCGCGCCGAAGACCTCGATCAGGTCTGCGCGGCGATCGCCAGTACCGGCTACGGCCTGACGCTCGGCATCCACAGCCGCATCGACGAAACCATCAAGCGCATCACCGACCGCCTGCACGTCGGCAACACCTACGTGAACCGCAACATCATCGGCGCCGTCGTCGGCGTGCAACCCTTCGGCGGCGAAGGACTTTCGGGCACCGGTCCGAAGGCCGGCGGGCCGCATTATCTGTATCGCTTTGCCAGTGAGCGCACCGTTTCTGTCGATACCACCGCGGCAGGGGGTAATGCCGGGCTGATGGCGCTCGACGCAGATGAGTGATTCGCCTGTGCCATATTGGAGAGGAGATGACATGAAAACAGCAGACTTGATTGCGGAGGCAACTTCTCTGCCCGTGGAGGAGCGAGTCAGGGTTGTCGACTCCATCCTGAGGAGCCTTAATCCGCCGGAAACAGATATCGACGAGAAGTGGGTCTTGGTAGCCGATACGCGCTTGGCGGAACTTCGCACGGGGGAAGTTGTAGCAGTACCGGGAGACGAGGTATTCCGGAAAATCTGGGCCAAATTTTCAGCGTGAAATACTCGTTCCACCCGGAGGCGGAGGCGGAGTTCGTTCAGGCCATCGAATATTACGAAGAATGCGAACCGGGTTTGGGCCATGACTTCGCCGTTGAAGTGCATTCGGCGATTCAGCGGACAATGGCGTATCCGAAAGCTTGGCCCCTGCTTGAAAATGACATCAGAAGATCTTTCGCGAAACGGTTCCCCTACGGAATTTTATACGTGGAGGAAGATGAAGAAATTCTCATCGTGGCAGTCATGCACCTCCACCGGACTCCCGGCTATTGGAAGCACAGGAAGAGAAGCTCCTGACAACGCCTTCCCATGACCGCGCCACGAGGCGCCGCCAAGTTTACTTTCCAGTGTGGGCCAACCGTTCACACCAAGGCAGTCTGCCAAGCCGTGCAAAGAGATAGAAGCCGTCTCGGGAGCTTTGTTCTAGACCTTTTAGGGATAAGGTCAATCGTGGTCTGTCCCTATTTTTACCCTTGCTTCCAAAACACGAAATGACGTCAATAAATTACTACGCCGTATTGGGCGTCGTGCCAGGAACCGAGGACGTGGTAATCAGGGCGGCCTACCGTGCACTGGCACAGCGTTATCACCCTGACCGTTGGACAGGAAATCCGGTATTCGCTCACCAGAGGACGGCAGAAATAAACATTGCATACTCAGTTCTGGGGGACAAGGAAAAAAGAGATGCCTACGATAAACAGCAAGATGAAAGTTCACAACACGCGTATAAGCCTGAGGAGAGCGAGGAGTTCACGCAGGCCTTTGACAGTGCAATCTTACAACTTGAAGAGCGTTGGGGAATTGCGTGCCAGATATATGGCGATCTACCAGTCATTCGCAAAAACCTCAGAACAATTTCTCACGTCCTAGAATTTTCATATATAACACTTTTGTTGGAAACCAGAGCATTTTCTAGGCGCGTGTCTATTGCGACTGAGCTCGAACGAAGATTCCTAGAAAGATTCTTCGGGACGAATAACGAGATCATCAATTATGCCAGAGATCTTATCTTCACAAATCAACGCGGCGCTGCTAAGGAGCTAAATCGGCTGATTGAAGTCGTGGGATCGGATGTCGACCCGAAACTTGTGATTGAAAAATTAGACGCACAATTTTTTCTCAAAGACCATTGGGCGAAATTCACGCTTGAACGACAGAGAAGAGCAAAGATAGTATACCTTTCTCAGAGACTAAGAAGTTCCGGAGGAGATTATTTTGCCGCGGCTGCCTTAGCTGAAGCACTTGAATACAAACTCGATGAAGTTTCCGCCGCCTTCTTTAAGAGCCCAGAGGTTCACCTCTACAAATCGAATGCGCCGGTACAGAAGTTCGCGAATAGAGAAGTGTTTCTGGCATGGGCACGCAATAGTCTTATCTAGAATGACGTTGATTCACTCAAGTTGACGGCGGCACGTCGCACACAGATCATTTATTTTCCGAAGACCTGGTTGGCACACTTCGATTGGGCCAGCGGTTATTTAGAAATCTGGAGAAGTAGGCAAACCGGGACAGACAATGGTTTTCTGAAAACCCAAAGCCATGCACAAACCACGCTAAAGGCTCTCTTGCATTTCAACGTACCGGCTTATTGCACCGCTGAATTGGAAAGCTTCGACCTTTCCACGCTATTTCGATCCGATATGAGCAGAGGAGAACGAACCATGAACCAAACCTACACCGCAGTCGTCAAGCAGGATGCCGACTGGTGGATCGGCTGGATAGAAGAAGTGCCTGGCGTAAATTGTCAGGAATCTTCACGAGAAACGCTATTACAGTCACTACGCGAGACGTTGATTGAAGCCATTGATCTCAATCGAGCAGAGGCGCTTGACGCCGCTGGCAAAAGATTTGAAGAGTTGCCGATAGCCCTGTGAAACGTCGTGACTTGTTGGCGCATCTGACAGCCCATGATTGCGCGTTGCTGCGCGAGGGCGGTAGTCATTCGTGGTGGTGCCACGTAAGTACAAACAGGCGAAGCGCTGTTCCAAGGCATAACGAAATCAGCAACCACTTGGCCATCAAGATTTGCCGTGACCTTGGCATTCCTGAGCCAACAAAATTCTGACACTTCGCTTTACACTAAAGCTTCTCGGCCATGCCAACCGCGCCGGTGAGCCCTAAGTTTCGCACCTGCAACAAGGAGGAAGACCATGGCTCTCGCATTACAGCAACTGATCAACGGCCTGACCCTGGGTGCCGTCTATGGCCTGATCGCCATCGGCTACACGATGGTCTATGGCATCATCGGGATGATCAATTTCGCGCACGGCGACATCTACATGGTCAGCGCCTTCATCGCGGTGACGGTGTTTACCCTGCTGGCGACTTTCGGCATCAGTTCGATCCCGCTGTCGCTGCTGGTGGTGCTGCTGGTCGCCGTGCTGTTCACCTCGGTCTACGGCTGGACCGTCGAGCGAACGGCCTACCGGCCGCTGCGTGGCTCGACACGGCTGGCGCCGCTGATTTCGGCAATCGGCATGTCGATCTTCCTGCAGAACATGGTGCAGCTGACGCAGGGCGCACGCGTCAAGCCGATCGCGCCGGTGCTGGTCGGTGGCATCGACCTGCTGACCGTCGATGGCTTCACGGTTCGCCTGGCGTACTCGCAGATCCTCATCGTCTTGGTCACCGTCGCGCTGATGGCCGGTTTCACCTGGCTGATCACCAGGACCTCCTTCGGTCGGCAGCAACGTTCCTGCGAGCAGAACCGGACGATGACCGCGCTGCTCGGGATCAACGTCGACCGCACGATCTCGCTGACCTTCATGCTCGGCGCCGCGCTCGCCGCCGTCGCCGGGGTGATGGTCACCGTCTATTACGGCGTCGTCGATTTCTTCATCGGCTTTGTTGCCGGCATCAAGGCCTTCACCGCGGCGGTGCTCGGCGGCATCGGCTCGCTACCGGGAGCGATGCTCGGCGGCCTGCTGATCGGCCTGATCGAAGCCTTCTGGGCGGCGTATCTGTCGGCGGAATACAAGGATGTGGCGACCTTCAGCATCCTCATCCTGGTGCTGATGTTCCGACCCTCCGGCCTGCTCGGTCGTCCTGAAGTGGAGAAAGTCTGATGTCCGCTCTCGTTCTCGCGCATCACCAGATCTCGCCGGTCGAGCGTCTCAAGGACGCGGCAGCGGTGGCTTTCATCGCCCTGCTGCTGGGGATTCCGATGATCGGCCTGACCACCATCGACCAAGGCGGCGCGCTGCGCATCGCCACCCGCTGGCCGGCGCTGCTGGCCTTCATCGCCGCCTGCTTCGCCGGTCGCCTGCTGCTGCGTTACGGCCTCGACCAGCTGCGCGCGCGCAAGCTGGCGCGCGAGCAGGCCGCGGCGGCGGTGCGCGACCGCAAACTGGCAGCGAGTCCGCTGCTGACCTGGGTCGGCTGGGGCGCGCTCGGCGTCTCGCTGGCGCTGCCGATCGTCTTCTCGGACAACCGTTACGTGGTCGACACTGCGACCACGGTGCTGATCTACGTGATGCTCGGCTGGGGGCTGAACGTCGTCGTCGGGCTGGCCGGACTGCTCGATCTCGGTTACGTCGCGTTCTACGCGGTCGGCGCCTATACCTACGGCGTCCTGGCGACGCAACTGGGCTGGACGTTCTGGCAGGCGCTGCCGGTCGCCGGCGCGATGGCCGCGAGCTTCGGGATCCTCCTCGGCTGGCCGACGCTGCGCCTGCGCGGCGATTACCTGGCGATCGTGACGCTCGGCTTCGGCGAGATCATCCGCGTCATCCTGGTCAACTGGACTGAATTGTCGGGTGGTCCGAATGGCATCAGCTCGATCCCACGCCCGTCGTTCTTCGGTCTGCCGTTCAAGCCGCCGGGTGACGACCCGACCTTTGCCTCGTTTTTCGGGATCGAATACTCGCCCAGCCACCGCATCGTCTTTCTCTATTACCTGATCCTCGCGCTGGCGCTGCTCACCAACCTGTTCGTGTCGCGGATGCGCAAGCTGCCGATCGGCCGCGCCTGGGAAGCGATGCGCGAAGACGAGATCGCCTGCAAGGCGATGGGCATCAACGCCCGCAATGTCAAGCTCTCGGCGTTTGCCCTCGGTGCCATGCTCGGTGGGTTCGCCGGTGTTTTCTTCGCCGCCCGGCAGGGCTTCATCTCGCCGGAATCCTTCACCTTCAACGAGTCGGCGATCATTCTCGCGATCGTCGTTCTCGGCGGCATGGGCAGCCAGTTGGGGGTGGTGCTCGCCTCGCTGGTGCTGGTGCTGCTGCCCGAACTGGGGCGCGACTTCGCCGAATACCGGATGCTGCTGTTCGGCGCGGCGATGATCCTGATCATGATCTGGAAGCCGGGCGGCATCCTCGCGCACCGCGAACCGACGCTGCGTTACTTTGCCGCTGGAGGAGGACGATGAGCGCCGCCCGCGAGCCCCTGCTCAGCGTCGAGCGCCTGACGATGCGCTTCGGCGGTCTGATGGCCATAGACGACCTCTCGCTCAACGTCGCGGCGCGCCAGATCACCGGCGTGATCGGACCGAACGGTGCCGGCAAGACGACCTTCTTCAACTGCCTGACCGGTTTCTACAAGCCGACGCTGGGCAGCGTCCGCCTGAACCACCCGCAGCGCGGCCCGATACGGCTCGAAACGCTGGCCAGCCACCAGGTCGCGTGCAGCGCCAGGGTGGTGCGTACCTTCCAGAACATTCGCCTGTTCCCGAAGATGACCGTGCTCGAAAACCTCATCGTCGCGCAGCACAACGCCCTGCAGCACGCCTCGCGTTTCTCGCTGGCCGGTCTGTTCGGCCTGCCCGGCTATCGCCGTGCCGAGACCGCGGCGACCGACAAGGCCGTCGGCTGGCTGCAACGGCTGAATCTGATCGACAAGGCCGATACCGCCGCCGGCGAGTTGCCGTACGGCATGCAGCGGCGCATCGAGATTGCCCGCGCCCTGTGCGTCGACCCGCTGCTGCTCTGCCTCGACGAACCGGCGGCGGGCCTGAACCCGCGCGAATCGGCCGAACTCAACGAACTGCTGAAGCACCTGGCGCGCGACGAAGGCATCGCCATCCTGCTCATCGAGCACGACATGAGCGTGGTGATGAATGTCTCGGACCACATCTGCGTCCTCAACTACGGCCGCAAGATCGCCGAGGGCACGCCGGCGGCGATCCAGCGCGACCCGAACGTGATCAAGGCCTATCTCGGCGAGGAAGATGCCGACGAAGAACTGCACCCGGAGGCCGTCCTATGATGCTGCAACTGTCGGGGGTGCACGCCCACTATGGCTACATCCACGCGCTGCACGGCGTCGATGTCTCGGTCCAGGTCGGCGAGGTGGTCACCCTGATCGGCGCCAACGGTGCCGGCAAGTCGACGCTGATGATGTCGATCTTTGGCCAGCCGCGCGCCTCGGCCGGGCGCATCGTCTTTAACGGCGAAGACATCAGCAAGCTGCCGACGCATGAAATCGCCCGCCGCGGCATCGCGCTGGTGCCCGAAGGCCGGCGCATCTTTCCGCGCATGACGGTGATGGAAAACCTGCAGATGGGTGCGGTGCTCGGCGAGGAGATGAACTTCGCAGTCGACCTCAAGCGCATGTACCTGCTCTTTCCGATTCTCGAGGAGCGCTGCCAGCAGCGTGCCGGCACTCTCTCGGGCGGCGAACAGCAAATGCTGGCGATCGCCCGCGCGCTGATGAGCCGGCCGCAACTGCTGTTGCTCGACGAACCCTCGCTGGGCCTGGCGCCGTTGTACATCAAGAAGATCTTCCAGATCGTCCGCGAACTGAACCGCGAGCACGGGATGACCATCCTGCTGGTCGAACAGAACGCGCACCACGCCCTGCGCGTGGCGCATCGCGGCTACGTCCTGCAGCATGGGCAGATCATCCTCTCGGGCACTGGCCACGAACTGCTCGCCAACCCCGAGGTGCATGCTGCCTATCTCGAAGGCGGCCACGCCGCGACGGCCGCGTAGGTCGTGGACGGCAGCAAGGCGCCGCCACGCTGGCTGCCGTTTCTGGTGCTCGGCGTCGGGCTGCTGGCGATCTCCTGCGGCGCCATTCTGGCGCGTTTCGCGCAGGGTCATGGCCTGCCCTCGCTGACCATCGCCACGCTGCGCCTCGGCCTGGCGGCGCTGCTCATCACCCCGCTCGCGCTGTGGCAATCGGGCCACACCTTGCGCGCGCTGACCCGGCAGCAGGGTCTGCTGACCGGTGGCGCCGGTTTCTTCCTGGCGCTGCATTTCGCCACCTGGATCACTTCGCTCGAATACACTTCGGTGGCCAGCAGCACGGCGCTGGTGACCACCAACCTGCTGTGGATCGGCATTGCCTCGTTCGTCCTCTTCGGCGACCGGCCGAGTCGACTGATGGCTGTCGGCATCGCCATTTCGATCACCGGCAGTGGGCTGATCTTCTGGAGCGACAGCCGCGACAGCGTGCCCGGCAGCAATCCCCTGCTCGGTAACCTGCTCGCCGTCGTCGGCAGCTGGTGCTTCTCGGCCTATCTGCTGATCGGCCGTCGCCTGCGCTCCAACCTGCCGTTGCCGGCGTATGTCTGGCTCGCCTACGGCAGCGCCGCGATTTTCCTGCTGCTCGCCTGTCAGACCAGCGGCACGCCGCTGACCGGTTATAGCGGCGCCGCCTATCTGGTTGCGCTTGGTCTGGCGATCGGCCCGCAGTTGCTCGGCCACAGCGCCTACAACTGGTCGCTCAAACACGTTTCGGCGACCTTCATCGCCGTGGTGACGCTGGGCGAACCGGTCGGCAGCGCACTGCTGGCGTGGCTGTTCTTCGGCGAAGCGTTCGCGTTATTGCAGGGCATAGGGTTTGTGCTGCTGCTGGTCGGGATCTACCTCGCGGCGCGCGGTGAAGGGCAGTGACCAGGGGTCAGAGTGTCGTAAGTTTCTCAGTGGCCATAAAGAAAGGATGGGCTGTCCGCTTTAGCTTCGCGCAGCGGCCTCTGCATACCGAGGCCGGACCGTTCTAGGCGCCGACTGCTGGTTTGACGACTCGATGCCAGTCTAAATCATCGAGTCACACGGGCCGACTCAAACGCTGTGTCGGCCTCTATGATCCGGTCTGTCTCGGATCTTGACATCGCTTTATAGTTACTATGTAGTCTCACTATATTATTCTACTACCCACTTTGGAGTAACTATGGAAGTCGTTCAGGTACAACTTAGACGCGACGTGTTCGAGCGCCTTAAAGCACTTGCGGAGCCATTGGTCGATGACGCGAGTGCTGTAATCGAGCGCCTCATCAAGCATTGGGAGTCAGCACCACCGGGGCCAAGAACCCGTACCAGCGTCTTGCCTGAGCCCGGGCCAGCAGTTTGGCAATCGGCTAGAGGGGAGAAATTTCCCATAGGCATAAATATTCGAGCGAAGTACCTCAATCATACGTTCGGGGCAACCGTAACCTCTAGCGGAATCGATTTCAACGGTTGCAGTTACGACAACCCATCGTCTGCAGGCATAGCGGCGAAGGAGTCAGTGGGTACTCACGGTAAAGCTGCGAGCACGAACGGCTGGGATTTCTGGGAGATGCAGGACTCGAAGTCGAAACAGTGGGTATCGATCGATGTGCTTCGCTCAACCAGTAGGCGCTAACACTATGGCCACGCGGGACGCGTCGAAAGCGGCGTGTGCCCCCGTACCTTCAGTTGATCCTTTCCACGCGGCGCACGTGCACGCATGACACGCCATCGGGAGGAGTGATCACTCGACATACACAAAAGGATTGATCAAGACCAATCCACAATCCTCGAAGTCCTTGATGTTTCGCGTCGCAATGGCGAAGCCATTAGCCTTGGCGATGGCAGCGATCTGCGCGTCGAAACTGCTCATGGGTCGTCCTTGTTCCCGCCGGTAACCCCTGATCTCGCCATAAACGCGGGCGGCGACTTCGTCGAAAGGAAGGATTCGCGACTCAAAGGCATTGACCAGGAACTGTTCGAACCGGTCCGCTAGCAACCTTCGGCGTTGCCCGTCCGCCATCACACGCAAGCCGAAACTGATTTCGGCGACCGATAGGGTGGTCAAAAAGATCTTTGAACCATCCTGAGCATTCAACCAGGCCCGCACCGCGGCCGCCGGAAGCGAGGTCATGAACTCGGAAACGACGTTGGTGTCGAGCACGATCACCGTGGAAATTCCAGTGGCTCCGTCACTTCACGCTCTGGGAGATCCAGTTCCGTGCCGCCGTAAGCCGGACTGAACATGCGCACCGCCAAGTCTCCGAGCCGCTCGGGCGCCGCCACCGCCTGTTTCAGGATTCGGCGCGCCTCTTCTTCCATCGACACCCCATGCCTCGCCGCCCGCACGCGCAGTTGTACCAAGGTCTCATCATCGATTTTTCTTACACTTAGACTCGCCACGTTTTGACTCCCAGGATAGTCCGCAAGAGACCAGATGATAGCATCTGCTGGCATCGACTGCATACGCCAGCAACAATCCTGTGCGCCAGGACCGGCCCACGCTAGCCGAGAGGATGCTCTTTCGACGCGGCTTTCTCGAATCGGCATCGGACTGCCGCCACCAGCTCGGTTCGACGGCGACAGAACCGATTCGCCAGCGGCCGCGCGGAAAAGAATGCGACAATGCCGCCTTCGGCGGTCTGCGTTACCGCCATCGCAGCGCGCCGCTCCGCGGGACGGCGTACCGTAAGTCGTGAGGGCTTCCGCCTCACGACGGTTATCCAAATCGGGAGTCATCGATGCGCCCCGATGCGCACGTATTGCGTCGGCTTTTTTTCCTGGCGATCCGTCGTCTGCTTGCCCTCTTCTGGGTCGCCGCCCTTGCCGGGCCATGCGTCGGGCTGCTGCACGCCGCCGAACTGATCGTCGTGCCCGCCGCTTCGCCACCGCGCGCGGCTGATGACCCCCTGCACGCGCAGCTCGCCGCCTGGAAGGGGCGACCGGTGATCATCAACTTCTGGGCATCATGGTGCGAACCCTGCCGCGAAGAGATGCCCTCGCTGCAGCGCCTCGCCCGCCGGCAACCGCTACAGGGCCTGGCGGTGGCCACCGTCGCAGTTGCCGACCAGCGCACCACGCTCGACCGCTTCCTCGCCGAGAACGCCGTGCAACTGCCGGTCGTCGAGGATCGCGAACAGACCATCAGCCGCTCCTGGGGCGCCCGTGTACTCCCCACGACCGTGATCCTTGATCGCCGCCACCGCATTCGACTGCGCGCTCAGGGCACGATCGACTGGGATTCCCCAGCGGTAGAGAAACAACTTCAAGCCCTTTTCAACCCAGGCAGGAGAAAAACCATGGATCGTCGTCACTTCATCAAGACTGCCGCGCTGTTGGGCGCAGGAACTTTCACCGGGGCGGGTGCCGCGGTGGCGGCCGCGGACGGCCGCTTCAATCCCTCGCCGGACAACGGCTGGCGCGTGTTCGAAGTCAGTACGCGTGCCGAAGTATTGAACACCGGCAGCCCGACGCGTGTCTGGCTGCCGCTGCCTTCGCTGGATGACCCAGGCTGGATCAGGAACATGGGTAACGTCTGGCAGGGCAATGCCGCCACCGCCGAGGTGCAACGCGATGCCACCTACGGCGCCTTGATGCTCGCCGCCACCTGGGAGGCGACTGAGGCCACGCCGGTCATCGAAGTGACCAGTCGTTTCGCAACCCGCGACCGGTCGATCGACCTTTCCCGGCCAGGCAAGGTCGCACCTCTGGACAAGGCCACGGCGAAGCGCTACACGCGCGCCACGCAACTACTGCCGACCGATGGAATCGTCAGGAAGACGTCGGCGGAAATCACCCGGGGTGCCGGCAGCGATGTCGAAATGGCCAAAGCGATCTACGAATGGATTGTGGACAACACCGCGCGCAACCCCAGGACGCGCGGCTGCGGTACCGGCGACATTCGCGCGATGCTCGAAACCGGCGACCTCACCGGCAAGTGCGCCGACCTCAATGCCCTGTATGTCGGGCTCGCACGCGCCGCCGGCCTGCCGGCACGCGACGTCTACGGCATTCGTGTAGCCGACTCCCGGTTCGGCTACAAGAGCCTCGGCAAGAGCGGGGAGATTACCAGGGCGCAGCACTGTCGCGCCGAGGTCTGGCTGGCCGGTTTCGGCTGGGTCCCGGTCGATCCGGCCGATGTGCGCAAGGTGGTGCTTGAAGAAAAACCCGGTCTCGTCCTCGCGGACGATGTCGTCGTGGCAGCCCGGAACAAGCTGTTTGGTGCCTGGGAGATGAACTGGCTGGCGTTCAATGACGCCCACGACCTCGCGCTTCCAGGGTCGAACGGCCCGAGAATCGCTTTCCTGATGTATCCGCAGGGAGAAAATGCGGCCGGGCGCTTCGACAGCCTGGATCCGGACAATTTCCGCTACAGGATCACTTCGCGCGAGATTGCGACTTGAGCGATCGCCGCCGTCAGGGAAACCCCATCGTCAAGTGCGCCAGGATCTTCTCCAGGGTCGGGACGAAGACCAAAGTCTTCGACCGCTGCACCACCGTCTTGCCGCCAAATTGGTGCTGTCGGCACGGCTAGTCGTCATCGTCGCTACCGTCCCGGCGCGGCACGGTTTGCGGGTCGCAGGTGATCGGACGGTAGATCTCTACCCGGTCGCCCGGCCGGAGAGGCGCATCGAGCTTCACCAACCGGCCGAAGACCCCCACCTTCTGGGTTTCCAGATCGATGGTCGGGAAGGACTTGAGAATACCGGAGTGATTGATCGCGTCGCACACGCTGAACGCATCCGGAACTTCGATGGTGAGCCACACTTGCTGGCCGGCTTCCGAGTAAGCCACTCCGATCTGCATGATTTTCTCCTAAGCCGGCGAAGCCGGAACCAAACAGGATGAGGGTTCTGTCATAGCCAAAACGGGATGAGCGGAGGCGACCATGACACAGATGCTGACCGATCGCTATCACGAGCGGCTTGCCGGAACGCTCT
>Ga0208938_1000170_pt1 | contig 59895 bp, 61 predicted proteins | sample AD_UKC125_MetaG_FD_184434 | JGI IMG/M metagenome (GOLD analysis project Ga0208938, IMG submission 184434) | Active sludge microbial communities of municipal wastewater-treating anaerobic digesters from USA - AD_UKC125_MetaG (SPAdes) (version 2) | ecosystem: Engineered > Bioreactor > Anaerobic >... | reverse complement strand
GCGCCCGCAGTAGGGAAAAACGAGGGGAAACCGTACAAAAGGCCGGAAAAACGACGAAATGCCGCCCGCTCATTCCGCATCGTGAAATCTGGCAGTTTCCCCTACTCCAAGTCCGACAGGCTGCTAGGCGCCCGGGGGCGATTGACCGCTGACGGATGACATTGACGGGGAGGTACGCAATGCTTGAACTACGTCGTGCCGATGAGCGCGGATACGCCAGCTTCGGCTGGCTCACCTCCCGCCACACCTTCTCCTTCGGGAGCTATTTCGACCCGCGTCAGATGGGTTTCTCCGACCTGCGGGTGATCAACGACGACTGGGTTCAGCCGGGCAAGGGTTTTGACACCCATCCCCACCAGGACATGGAGATTTTCACGTATGTCCTAGCAGGAGCCCTCGAACACCGCGATTCGATGGGCAACGGATCGATCATCCGTCCGGGTGACGTACAGATGATGAGTGCCGGTACCGGCATACACCACAGCGAGTTCAATCCGTCGCCTCAGGATCCCGTGCATCTGTTGCAGATCTGGATCGTTCCCGACCGTTTGCGGGTCGCACCGCGATACCAGCAGGTGCATTTCCCGGATAGCGAGAAACGCGGTCGGCTGCGTCTGATCATTTCACCCGATGCTACCGACGGCTCGTTGTCGGTGTATCAGGACGCACGTGTGTACGCCGGTCTCTTCGATGGTGACGAAGGTACGACGTTGGATCTCGGTGCTTCGCGCCATGCCTATGTGCACCTCGCGCGCGGCTCGCTGCAGATCAATGGCCAGCGGCTGCAGGCTGGCGACGGCGCGCGCCTACGCGACGAAACGGCGATCGAGATCACCGCCGGAGATGCCGCCGAAGTCCTGATCTTCGACCTTCGAGCCAACGGAGCCGCGCGCAGCTAGCCTTCCCCCAGATTCCCCACCCGCTCGGCCGTTTTGTCAGATCGCCAGGCCGGCGGCGTCGAAGATGCCCTCGAACAACACCGAACTGAGATAGCGCTCGCCGGAGTCAGGCAGGACGACGACGATGGTCTTGCCTGCATTCTCGGGCTTGCGGGCGTGACGTACTGCCGCGGCCACGGCTGCCCCGCAGGAGATGCCGGAGAGAATGCCTTCTTCCCGTGCCAGGCGACGGGCGTAGTCAACGGCCTCTTCGTTCGACACCTGTTCGATGACATCCACCAGTGAGAGGTCGAGGACTTGCGGCACGAACCCGGCGCCGATGCCCTGGATCTTGTGCGGGCCCGGTTTGAGCGGTTCGCCCGCACGCGTCTGAGTGAGCACCGGGCTGGCGGAGGGCTCGACAGCGACCGTAGTGATTGCCTTGCCGCGAGTATTCTTGATGTAACGAGAAACGCCGGTGATGGTGCCGCCGGTGCCGACGCCGGAAACGAGGATGTCTATCCGCCCGTCGGTGTCGTCCCAGATCTCGGGACCGGTCGTGCGCTCGTGAATTTCCGGGTTGGCGGGATTCTTGAATTGCTGCAGCAACACGTAGCGGTTGGGGTCGGAGGCGGCGATTTCCTCAGCCTTGGCGATGGCGCCGCTCATTCCCTTGGCACCTTCGGTCAATACCAGTCTGGCGCCATAGGCCACCAGTAGTTTGCGCCGTTCAACGCTCATCGTCTCCGGCATGGTCAGGGTCAGGGGGATGCCGCGTGCAGCAGCGACAAAGGCGAGCGCGATACCGGTATTGCCGCTGGTGGGTTCGACCAGTTCCTTGCCCGGCCCCAGCAAGCCACGCTTTTCCGCGTCCCAGATCATTGCGGCGCCGATCCGGCACTTGACCGAATAAGCCGGGTTGCGCCCCTCGATCTTGGCAAACAGGGTTGCCGATGTGCCCTCGACAATGCGGTTGAGCCGAATCAGCGGCGTGCGGCCGATCGAAAGGGAGTTGTCTTCGTACCATCTGGACATACGGATCTCCTGGTGTGGGCAATGGTGTGTGGGAAACTGGTTGGCGGCCCCGCCGCATCCAGCACCGCGCGTTCAGTTCGCAACGGATAATGCTAACCCGGCGTCGGCTTCAAGCCAATGACGAAGTTTTTCTATGGTTATGCTTTTTGCGCGGGGGTAGTCATAGCGTTAGCGGACGCAATTGACGCGCTCATACCCCGTTGGACAAGGCTTTCGCTCGCACGATCTAACCATATTCGTTATCATGCACAGTTACTTCCGCTGCCCATACTGGTCCGTATCCGTGTTCAACTGCGATCTCCACTGCCATTCCACCTGCTCGGACGGTCTCTTGCCCGCTGCCGAAGTGGCTCGTCGCGCGGCCGCGAACGGTGTGGAGATGTTGGCGTTGACCGACCACGATGACCTTGACGGCCTGCCGGCCGCGCGTGCGGTTGCGGACGCCGTGGGCATGGCGTTTGTCAATGGCGTGGAAATCTCGATCGAATGGGAGTCGCTGCAGATCCACATTCTGGGGCTTGCCTTCAACCGCGCTGATCCGGCGTTGAACGCCGGCCTGGCGGCGATCCGTTCGGGGCGTATCGAGCGTGCGCGACGGATGTCGGCCGAACTGGAAAAGGTCGGCATCGCTGGTGCCTTCGAGGGGGCGATGCGCTTCGCCGCCAACCCGAGCCTGGTCAGTCGTGCGCATTTCGGTCGTTATCTGGTGGAAAGCGGCGTTTGCAAGGATCTGCGCAGCGTCTTCGAGTCTTATCTGGTTCCGGGTCGGCCGGGCTACGTCGATCACCGCTGGGCGACGCTGTCCGATTCGCTGCGCTGGATCCTGGGCGCTGGTGGGCTGGCGGTGGTTGCTCATCCCGGGCGCTACAAACTGCCGCGCGCCGAAATGCGGCGTTTTCTCGGCGAGTTCAAGGATCTCGGCGGGCAGGCGATCGAAGTCATGTCGGGCAGCCACACGGCGGAACATGTTGAGGCTTTCGGTCGCCTGGCCAGGGAGCATGACTTTCTGGCGTCGCGCGGTTCCGATTTTCATGGCCCGGGTGAAAGTTATGTCGATCTGGGCAAACTGGCGCCCCTGCCGGCGGGTTTGACGCCCGTCTGGCAGGCATTCTGAGCCTCGGAGGGAGTGCGCCGCGATGATACAGTATGTCACCATTCATCCCGACAACCCACAGGAGAGGCTGCTGCAAAAGGCCGTCGCGGTCGTTCGCCATGGCGGCATCATTGCCTTGCCGACCGACTCCAGCTATGCATTGGGTTGCCATCTCGGCGACAAGGCTGCAGTCGAGCGTATTCGCAGCCTGCGTGGCGTCGATGATCGGCATCACCTGACGCTGATGTGCCGCGACCTGTCGCAGATCGGCCAGTTCGCGCGCGTCGACAATGCCCGTTATCGCTTGCTGAAGGCGACGACGCCAGGCAGCTACACCTTCATCCTCGAAGGCACCCGGGAATTGCCACGGCGTGTCCTGCACCCGAAACGCAAGACCATCGGCTTGCGCATTCCGGCGCACACGGTCACGCTGGCGCTGCTCGAGGCCCTTGGCGAGCCGTTGCTGACCTCGACGCTGATCCTCGCCGGTGACGAAGATCGGCTGACTGAAGGCTGGGAGATACGTGATCGACTCGACGGCCAGATTGAATTGATCCTCGACGGTGGCCATTGCGGCATCAAGCCGACGACGGTCGTCGACCTGACGGGGGCACTGCCGGTGCTGATTCGCGCCGGGCTCGGCGCGCTGGCGCCGCTGGGCCTGGACTAAGGAACCGCGTATGGACCCGGCCATGATTCAGACCATCGCCATCGCCGCTTTGCCGGTGATCTTCGCGATCACCTTGCACGAAGCCGCGCATGGCTACGCGGCACGCCACTTCGGTGATCCGACGGCGTGGCAGGCCGGACGGATCACCGCCAATCCGCTCAGGCATATCGATCTGGTCGGGACGATCATCGTGCCGGCGATCATCCTGCTGCTCTCCGACAACAGTATTCTGTTCGGTTGGGCGAAGCCCGTACCGGTCAATTTCGGGCACCTGCGGCACCCGAAGAGCGACATGTTGTGGGTCGCGGCGGCCGGTCCCGGCGCCAACCTCGCGATGCTGCTGTTCTGGGCGGCGCTGGCCAAGATGGCCTGGTTGCTGCCAATCAATTTCTTCAGTTTGCCGATGGCGCGTATGGCCGAAATCGGGATGTCGATCAACATCGCGCTGATGGTGCTCAACCTCTTCCCATTGCCGCCGCTCGACGGTGGGCGCATCGCCGTCAGCCTGTTGCCGCGAGATGCGGCCTGGCAGTTTGCCAAACTCGAACGCTTCGGTTTTCCGATCCTGCTGCTGCTGTTATTTACCGGTATTCTCGGATCGTTGCTGATGCCGGTGATGCGTCTGGTCGGCGGACTCGTCGAGATCATTTTTCAATTACCTTCCTGAACTGACGAAGACAGAACATGTATGCAGAACGAGTTCTCTCCGGGATGCGCCCGACCGGCAGCCTGCATCTGGGCCACTACCACGGGGTGCTGAAGAACTGGGTGCGGCTGCAGCATGAGTACCCCTGCCTGTTCTTCGTCGCCGACTGGCACGCCCTGACCACCCAGTACGACGACCCGCGAGGCATCGTCAATGCCGCGTGGGACATGGTCATCGACTGGCTGGCGGCGGGTGTCGACCCGGTCCGGGCGACGCTGTTCATCCAGTCGCAGGTACCCGAGCATGCCGAGTTGCATCTGCTGCTGTCGATGATGACTCCCCTGGGCTGGCTGGAGCGCGTTCCGACCTACAAGGACCAGCAGGAGAAACTGGAGAACAAGGATCTGTCGACCTACGGTTTCCTCGGTTACCCGCTGCTGCAGTCCGCGGACATTCTGATCTATCGCGCCGACAAGGTACCGGTAGGTGAGGATCAGGTGCCGCATATCGAGTTTTCACGCGAAATTGCGCGTCGCTTCAACCATCTCTACGGCCGCGAGCCCGGTTTCGAAGACAAGGCCAGGGAAGCGGTCAGGAAGCTGGGTGCGAAGCGGGCCCGCCGTTACGAGGAGCTGCGCACACGTTTTCAACAGCAGGGCGAGCAGGCGGCGATCGGGTGGGCACATGCCTTGCTTGACGAGTTGCCGGGGCTTGCGCACGACGATCGCGAGCGGCTGTGCGGTTATCTCGAAGGCACAGGGAAAATGATTCTGGTCGAGCCTGCCGCGCTGCTGACCGAAGCCTCGCGCATGCCCGGTCTCGATGGTCAGAAGATGTCGAAGTCCTACGGCAACACGATCACGTTGCGCGAGGACGCCGCTTCGGTAACGCACAAAATTCGGCGCATGCCCACCGATCCGGCACGCATCCGCCGTACCGACCCCGGTGAGCCGGCCAACTGTCCGGTCTGGCAATTACACCAGGTATACTCCGACGAGACTTGTCAGGCGTGGGTGGAGCAGGGCTGTCGCAGCGCCGGTATCGGTTGCCTCGACTGCAAGCAGCCGGTGATCGACGGCATCCTCAGGGAGCAGGCGCCGATGCGCGCGCGTGCGCAGCCATTTCTGGAGGATCCGAAACTGGTGCGCGAGATCATTGGCGATGGCAACAGCAAGGCGCGTTGCCTCGCCCGCGAAACGATGCGCGACGTACGCCAGGCGATCGGGCTGGACTTCAACTGAGCGCCGGTGCCGTTCTGCGATTGCCGATGAGCGATACCGCCAGCGTCGAAGAGGCAGCGGCGGCGCCCCTGGACAGTGTGGTCAGTCCGCTGGCCATGATCTACGGGCAGCCGCTGGCGCAGTTTCCGCGTGACCTGTACATCCCGCCCGATGCCATGGCGGTCATGCTCGATGCCTTCGAGGGGCCGCTCGACCTGCTGCTGTACCTGATCCGCAAGGCCAACGTGAATGTACTGGATATTCCGATGGCGCTGTTGACCGAGCAGTATCTGGTTTACGTGGAAGCGATGCGTTCGCAGAATCTCGAACTCGCCGCCGACTATCTGGTGATGGCTGCCATGCTGATCGAGATCAAGTCGCGGATGCTGCTTCCCCGCCCGAAAGCAGCGACCGGCGACGAAACCGAGGATCCGCGAGCGGAACTGGTGCGGCGCCTGATCGAGTACGAGCAGATGAAACTGGCGGCGCAGCAAATCAATGCGTGGCCGCAAGCGGAGCGTGATTTTGACTGGGTCGAGGTCTGGGTCGAGAAGGCCCTGCTGCGGCGCCTGCCGGAGGTCAGTCCGCTGGATCTGCAGAACGCCTGGCATGGCATTCTTCGCCAGGCCAGACTGCATACCCGCCATCGGGTAGAGCGCGAGGAGTTGTCGGTACGCGAGCATATGGGCGTGATCCTGCGTCGTCTGCGCGAGGCCGGAGGCTTTGTCGACTTCGTCGATCTTTTCGATCCGACGCAGGGGGTTCCGGTGCTGGTCGTGCACTTCCTGGCGGTGCTCGAACTGGCGCGCGAGCACCTGCTCGAAATGACACAAGTCGAGGTGTTCGCTCCGATCTACCTGAGGTTGACCGATGAGCGTAGCGACTTCCGATAACTCGCTGCCGGCCAATGCGCCGGAGGCTCCCGACGAATGGAAGCGGATACTCGAAGCGGTGTTGCTGAGCGCCCGCGAGCCGCTGTCGCTGGTCGAACTGCGAAAGGTGTTCGCCGACCGGGTCGCTGGTGAAGTCCTGCATGCACTGCTCGACGAGTTGCGCGCGGAATGGCGCGAACGTCCGCTCGAGCTGTTGCAGGTGGCGAGCGGCTGGCGTTTCCGGACGCGTGCCGAGTATATGCCCTACCTGGAGCGGCTGAACCCTGAAAAGCCGCCGCGCTACTCGCGAGCGGTGCTGGAAACTTTGGCCATCATTGCCTATCGCCAGCCGGTAACGCGTGGCGACATCGAGGACATCCGCGGTGTGACGGTCGCCACACAGGTGATCCGGGTACTCGAAGAGCGCGGTTGGATCGATGTCGTCGGTCATCGCGATACGCCTGGCCGACCAGCCTTGCTGGCGACTACCAGGAAATTCCTCGACGATCTCGGTTTGCGCAGTCTCGCCGAGTTGCCCGCGCTCGAACAGATCAATCCCACCCTGGACCTCGCAAATGCCCAATAACCGACGCAGACCTCCTGCCGACCCTCCTCGTTCGCCTTTGTCGTCGGCATCGCCCGCAGCGGCAGGAGGCCGACGGCGGCCGCCTGCGCCTGCGTCTTCGCTCGCGGCCGACAATTCGCGGCATGCGTTGCGAACCACTACCGGGGAGTCGTCGAGGCGTAGCCGTCACCATGAACCCGTCGGCAAGCCGGAGCGCCTGCACAAACTGCTGGCGAATAGCGGCATTGGCTCGCGTCGGGAGATGGAGGCGCTGATCGGTGCCGGCCGCATCATGGTCAACGGTGAGCCGGCACACATCGGCCAAACGGTGAGTCTGGGCGACCGGATCAAGGTCAATGGCAAGCTGGTACAACTGCGCTTCTCCGACCGCCTGCCGCGGGTGATCCTTTATCACAAACCGGAAGGCGAAATCGTTTCGCGCAATGATCCGGATCATCGGCCGAACGTGTTTACCTCTCTGCCACGGATGTCGGCCGGGCGCTGGGTGGCTGTCGGCCGCCTCGATTTCAACACCAGTGGCCTGCTGCTGTTGACCACTTCAGGGGATCTGGCCAATCGGCTGATGCATCCACGTTATCAGCTGGTGCGTGAGTACGCGGTGCGGATCCTTGGCGAATTGCCCGACGAAGCACGACTGCGCCTGCTGGAGGGTATCGAACTCGAGGACGGCCCGGCAAAATTTTCGAGCTTTCAGGAAGCCGGCGGCGAGGGGGCCAATCGCTGGTACCGCGTATCGCTGTTCGAGGGGCGCAACCGTGAGGTGCGGCGCATGTTCGAGGCCGTCGGTGTCGTCGTCAGCCGCCTGATGCGGGTCCGCTACGGCCCCTTCCTGCTGCCGCCTGGCTTGAAGCGGGGTCAGGTCCAGGAACTGCCCGAGGCGGAAGTGAAGAAGCTCCTGGCTGACTTCGGGATGGTGACAGCGCAACCCGAGCGCCCGGCGCGGCGGTCGCGAGAACGTTGAAGTATCGCGATTGATCGCAGGCCGATTTACCTTTGCTGATATTTTCGTTATAATCCAAGGGTTTTCCGCTCGCCCCCCAGGGGGCAATTTTTTCGGGGATGGGCGTTTCGCCCATTTTTTGTTTGCAGCCATGGATATGCACGAAGTTCTTGAAAAGACGGTAACGGGTCTCGGCTATGAGCTGGTAGACGTCGAAAGAAGTCCGCACGGCCGCGTGCTGCGGGTGTTCATCGACAAGCCGGACAAGCCGCGCGGCGTCGATGTGGAGGATTGTGCTCTGGTGAGCAATCAGCTCTCACGCGTGCTGACGGTCGAGAACATTGACTATGACCGGCTGGAAGTCTCCTCGCCGGGGATTGACAGGCCGTTGAAGAAAGCCACCGATTTCGAGCGTTTCGCGGGTTCCGAAATCACATTGAAATTGCGCCTGCCGTTGAATGGCCGGCGCAACTTCAGCGGCGTACTGCACGGCATTCAGGATGGCAGGCTGCGTCTGCAGACCGATGCGGGCGAAATGGAGGTCGACCTGGTCAATATTGACAAGGCACGGCTGGTGCCCAAGTTCGACATGCTGAAATCGGGCGACAGGCTGGTTTAGGAGGTAATGAGGAAATGAGCCGCGAAATCTTGCTGCTGGTAGATGTCCTGGCACGTGAAAAGAACGTGACCAAGGATATCGTCTTCGGCGCGCTGGAAATGGCGCTGGCGTCGGCTACCAAGAAGCGTATCCACGACGACGCAAACGTCCGCGTTGCGGTTGATCGCGAAACCGGCGATTTCGAGACCTTCCGTCGCTGGGAGGTCGTTGCCGATCAGGACTTCCTTGACGAGGAGCAGCAGGTGCCGTTGTCGGAAGCGCAGGCGCAGGATCCCGAGGTCGAGATCGGGGATTACCTGGAAGAGGCTCTGGAGCCCATAGACTTCGGTCGGATCGGTGCGCAGGCGGCCAAGCAGGTGATTCTGCAGAAGATTCGCGATGCCGAGCGGGAACAGGTGCTGAGCGATTTCCTGGGTCGCAAGGAACATCTGGTGACTGGCACGATCAAGCGCATGGAGCGTGGCAACGCGATCATCGAAACCGGCAAGATGGAAGCCTTGTTGCCGCGCGATCAGATGATTCCGCGTGAGAATCTGCGCATCGGTGATCGGGTCAAGGCTTATCTGTTGCGCATCGACCGTTCGGCGCGTGGACCACAACTGATCCTCTCGCGAACCGCGCCGGAATTCATTATTCAACTGTTCGCCTTGGAAGTTCCCGAAGTGGATGATGGGCTGCTGGAGATCAAGGCCGCAGCTCGTGACCCCGGTATGCGTGCGAAGATCGCGGTCAAGTCCAATGACCAGCGTATCGATCCCATCGGGACCTGCGTCGGGATGCGCGGTTCCCGGGTGACTGCGGTAACCAATGAACTGGCTGGCGAACGTGTGGATATCGTCCTCTGGTCGGCTGACCCGGCACAGTTTGTCGTGGGCGCGCTGGCGCCGGCTGAAGTCAGCTCGATCATTGTCGACGAGGAGAAGCACAGCATGGACGTGGTGGTTGACGAGCAGAATCTGGCAATCGCCATTGGTCGTGGGGGTCAGAACGTTCGCCTCGCGTCTGAAATGACCGGCTGGACGATCAACCTGATGACCGAGGAAGAGTCGAAGACTCTGGTCGAGGCCGAAGCCGCGGCGATCCGTGTGCTGTTCATGGAGAAACTCGACGTCGATGAGGATGTCGCCAACATCCTCATCGACGAAGGCTTCTCGACTCTTGAGGAAGTGGCCTATGTGCCGCTGCACGAAATGCTCGAGATCGAGGCCTTCGACGAAGCAACGGTTCAGGAACTGCGCGAGCGGGCACGTAATGTTCTGCTGACCGACGCGATCGTCACCGAGGAGAAGATCGGCGACGTCGCCGAGGACATGCTGACTCTCGAAGGGATGGACAAGTCACTGGCCGGTAAGCTGGCTGGTAGTGGCATCAAGACGCGCGACGATCTTGCCGATCTGGCCGTCGACGAACTTACCGAGATCACCGGCATTGATGCCCAAAGGGCCAAACAACTGATCACCACGGCGCGTGCGCACTGGTTCGAGTAAGCGGGAAAGAGGAATACATATGGCGCAAACAAGTGTTGCCCAATTTGCGACCCAGCTCAAGATGCCGGCTGGGACGTTGCTCGAGCAATTGCAGAAAGCTGGTGTGGCCAAGAAGCAGGCAGACGATCTGCTGTCCGAGCAGGACAAATCCAGGTTGCTGGAATATTTGCGTCGATCGCATGGGCCGGCGGACGCCAAGACCAAGATCACCCTGACACGCAAGGAAACGACGGAGATCAGATCTCACGACGCGCACGGAAAATCGCATACGGTGCAGGTCGAGGTGCGCAAGAAGCGCGTTCTCGTCAAACGGGATGTCCCCGATGTGCGTGCCGAACGCCCCCCCGGGCAGCCTCTTCCGGCAGTGCCCGAGGCGGTGGTCGTTGCTGTCGAGGCGGTGGCTGAAACCAGAGTCGAAGCCGTGGTCGAAACGAGAGTCGAGCCGGCTGCTGAAGTCAAGACGGCGCCACCCAGCGAAGAGAAAGCTGTGCCCCTGGTTGAAGCCAAGGCAGCACCGATGGTCGAAGTAAAGGCAGCAGTGCCCGTGGTCGAAGCCCGGGCTGTGCCCGCCGTCGAAGTGAAAACCGTGCCGCCGATTGACGTCAGGGGCAAGGGTAAGGGCAAGGCAACTGCCGACGCCGCGGTGCGTGGCGCTACCGCCGAAACGAGAATCGAGCCAGTCGCGGCACCTGATGCCAAGACGGGCGCCAAGAAGGTGGTGACGCGCGCCTCGATCATCGGTGAGGAACAGCAGCGACTGCGCGCCGAGGAAGAGCGGCGCAACGCCGAACTGCGTGCCCTGCAGGAGGCCGAGTTCAAGAGCAAGCAACAGCGCAGCGCCGATCTCGCACGACTGAAGCAGGATGCGGAAGAAAAGGCGATCGCCGCCAAGGCCGCAGGGGTTGCCAAGCAGGTTGCCGCGCAGACGGCGAGTGATCAGCCAACGGAAGACAAAACGCTGCACAAGCCAGTGGCCAAGCCAGCGACCACCGACAAGAAGGTGCCGGACAAGAAAGCGCCCGAAAAGAAGGTGGCAGACAAAAAAGGCCAGTGGAAGAGTGAGGGGGCCAACAAGCGGCCCGGACTGAAGACGCGCGGAGCGACCGGTGGCACTGGCTGGCGAGACAACAAGCATGGCAAGCGAGCGGGTCGCGGCGGCGGCGACGAGGACGAGCAGCATTCCTTCCAGTTGCCGGTCGATCCGGTGGTCCATCAGGTGTACGTTCCCGAAACCATCTCAGTTGCCGACTTGGCGCACAAGATGGCGGTCAAGGCAACCGAAGTGATCAGGGCGCTGATGAAGATGGGCTCGATGGTGACCATCAATCAGGCACTCGATCAGGAAACGGCGATGATCATCGTCGAAGAAATGGGTCACAAGGCTTTCGCGGCCAAGCTCGACGACCCCGATGCCTTCCTGGATGACAGCTCCGCTGAGCAGAAAGACGTTCCGCTTGAGTCGCGAGCCCCGGTGGTCACGGTGATGGGACACGTCGACCATGGCAAGACTTCCTTGCTCGACTATATTCGCCGTACCCGCGTCGCCAGTGGCGAGGCGGGTGGCATTACCCAGCACATCGGTGCCTATCATGTGCAGACCGACCGCGGCATGGTGACTTTTCTCGACACGCCGGGTCACGAGGCATTCACCGCCATGCGCGCGCGCGGGGCCAAGGCCACTGACCTGGTCATTCTGGTGGTGGCTGCCGACGACGGCGTGATGCCGCAGACCAGGGAAGCGATTCACCATGCGAAAGCGGCCGGAGTGCCGATCGTGGTGGCAGTGAACAAGATCGACAAGCCGGGAGCTCAGCCCGAGCGGGTGAAACAGGAGTTGGTTGGCGAACAAGTGGTGCCGGAGGAATATGGCGGCGACGCCCCCTTCGTCAGTGTCTCGGCCAAGACGGGCGTAGGTATCGACGAACTGCTCGAAAACGTCCTGCTGCAGGCCGAGGTACTGGAATTGAAGGCGCCGAGGAAGGCGCCGGCCAAGGGCCTGATCATCGAGGCCCGCCTGGACCGAGGGCGCGGGCCAGTGGCCACGATGCTGGTTCTGTCCGGAACGCTGCGCCAGGGTGACGTGTTGCTTGCCGGTCAGGTGTTTGGTCGGGTACGGGCGATGCTCGACGAAAACGGCAAGGTCATCAAGGAGGCCGGTCCGTCGATTCCGGTCGAAATCCTGGGTCTCTCGGATGTCCCGGCTGCCGGGCAGGAAGCCGTGGTATTGGCGGACGAGCGCAAGGCGCGCGAGATTGCCCTGTTCCGTCAGGGCAAGTATCGCGATGTCAAACTGGCAACCAAGCAGGCAGCGAATCTCGAGAGCATTCTCGATCAGATGACTGAAGCGGAAGCCAAGGTCCTGGCACTGATCATCAAGGCCGACGTACAGGGCTCCCAGGAAGCCCTGGTGCAGTCCCTGCAGAAGTTGTCGACCGGCGAAGTCAAGGTCAACGTCATTCACGCGGCGGTGGGCGCGATCAGCGAGTCCGACGTCCATCTGGCGCAGGCTTCGAAGGCGGTCATCATCGGCTTCAATACGCGTGCCGACGCCGGTGCACGCAAGGCGGCAGAAACCGCAGGCGTCGATATCCGCTACTACAATATCATTTACGATGCGGTGGATGAAGTGAAGGCTGCACTGTCCGGCATGCTTTCACCCGAGAAGCGGGAGGACATCACTGGTCTGGTCGAGATCAGGCAGGTGTTCCGCGCCACCCGCATCGGCACCATCGCCGGCTGCTACGTGCTTGAAGGAGTCATCAAGCGAAGTTCCCGTGCGCGGCTGCTGCGCAACCACATCGTCGTCTGGGATGGCGAAATCGAGTCCTTGAAGCGTTTCAAGGATGACGTCAGGGAGGTTCGCGGGGGCTTTGAATGCGGCCTCTCACTGAAGAATTTCAGTGCCTACGAGGAGGGCGACCAACTCGAAGTGTATGACGTCACGGAAGTTGCCAGGACGCTGTAAGTGGCTACCAACAGGGGGTTTTCCCGACGGGACCGGATTGCCGAACAAATTCGCCGTGAACTTGCCGAGGTGATCCGGACCGAACTCCGGGACCCGCGCGTCGGGATGATCAGTCTGACCGATGTGCAGGTGAGTCCCGACTACGCGCACGCCAAAATCTTCTTCAGTAGTCTCGCCGGCAGCGACACACTCGAATTGGTGCAGGAGGGCCTGGAAAAGGCGGCAGGATTTCTGCGCAGCGAGTTGGGCAAGCGCATCAGCATACACATGACGCCACAACTACATTTCGTGTTTGACGAATCGCTGGAACGCGGCGCGCAGTTGTCGAAGCTGATCAGCGAGGCCGTGGCGATCTCGGATCAAGACCATCAGGCCTGATTTGACCGCCAGAAAGGCCTGGCGGCGCGTGGATGGCGTGCTGCTGCTTGACAAACCGACCGGCATGTCGTCGAACTCGGCGTTGCAGGCCGCACGGCGTCTCTTTTCTGCGGCCAAGGCGGGGCACACCGGGACGCTCGATCCTCTGGCCAGCGGTCTGCTGCCGCTTTGTTTCGGTGAAGCCACCAAGTTCTCGGTCGACCTGCTCGCGGCCGACAAGACCTATGAAGCCGAACTCCAGTTCGGGGTCAGGACCGACACCGGTGACGCCGACGGGGCGGTGATCATGCGCTGTCCGGTGGATTTTGGAGAGAACGAACTTGCAGCCGCTCTGCACCGTTTCCGTGGGCCGATTCGCCAGATTCCGCCGATGTACTCGGCGCTGAAGCGCGATGGCAGACCGCTCTACGAGTTGGCCCGCCAGGGTATCGAAGTCGAGCGCGAGGCGCGTGAGGTGACGGTACACGAGTTGCAGTTGCTGAATTTTTCGGGCGACCGCTGTCGCTTGCGTATTGCCTGCAGCAAGGGTACCTATGTACGTAGCCTGGCCGAGGATCTCGGGGCTGCGCTTGCTAGTGCAGCGCACCTGACCGCTTTGCGACGAGTCGCGGTCGGCGTGTTGTCGATTGTCGACGCGGTGACTCTGGATCAGCTTGCCGAAATGCCGGAGTCCGATCGCGTGATCTGGCTATTGGCGCCAGATACGCTGCTTCAGAGTCTGCCGGCGGTATCTATCGAGGAACTGGCGGGGCAACGTTTCGTGCATGGAAATCCGGTCAGCACTGCCGCACTTGCCGGGCGATGCCGCGTCTATGCCGGGGAGCGTCTGCTCGGCCTCGGCGAGGTCGATGCAGCGGGCAACCTGCGGCCGCGCCGCGTCCTCAACGTGCGCTAGAAACCCGGAAACGAGGCGTTGCCTGCTGCGAAGCGGTAGAATACGCGCATGTTGTATTCCGTGCTGCGCCAGTTGTTGTTTACCCTAGACCCCGAAACCGCGCACGGCATCGGCATGGCCGGCGTCGACTGGCTCAAGGCAGCGCGAGCGACCTGCCTTCTGGCCAGGCCGGTGCCGCCGGATCCGGTGTCGGTCATGGGGATCAATTTCCCCAATCCGGTTGGCCTGGCCGCCGGTGTGGACAAGAACGGCGAACACATCGACGCGCTGGCCGCGCTGGGTTTCGGCTTCATCGAGATCGGTACCATCACCCCGCGTCCGCAGCCCGGGAATCCCAGACCGCGCCTGTTCCGCATTCCGGAAAGACAGGCAATCATCAATCGCATGGGTTTCAACAACGACGGCGTTGACCAACTGTTGGCCCATGTCGACGCGGCCGATTTCCCGCGCCGCGGCGGTATCCTGGGCATCAATATTGGCAAGAACTTCGATACCCCGATCGACAAGGCCGCCGACGACTATCTATTCTGTCTCGAACGCGTCTATGCCGCGGCCAGTTACGTGACGGTCAATGTCTCCAGCCCAAACACCAGAAATCTGCGTGAGCTACAGCGCGACGAAGCGCTTGATGCCCTTCTCGGAAGCCTGAAAAGCGGGCAGTCCCGGCTCGCCGATCGGCATGCCAAGTATGTGCCGCTGGCATTGAAAATTGCCCCGGACCTTGACGACTCGCAAGTTGATGCGATTGCAGCGCTGCTTTGCCGGCATCGCATGGACGGCGTCATCGCCACCAATACCACGCTTGCACGCGTCGGCGTCGAAGGCTTGCCTAACGCCGAGCAGGCGGGTGGTCTGTCCGGCGCACCGCTTCTGGCGATGTCAAATGCGGTCCTCAACAAACTGGCCGTTGCCCTGGCCGGTGAAGTGCCGATCATCGGCGTTGGTGGCATCATCAGCGGTGCTGATGCAGCGGCGAAAATCGCCGCTGGGGCGCGGTTGGTGCAACTGTACACGGGCTTTATCTACCGCGGTCCCGAACTGGTCGCAGAAGCGGCGGCTGCGATCGCCAGGCACCGCCGTGTTTGAGTTCCGATAGCGGTACGCATAACGTGGTTGTATGCGCGCACCTGACAAGGGATAATCGCTGCGCCCTGGAGTGCACCGTCTCCTGCTCACGCGAACCATGACCCACTATCTGTTCATCATCATCGGCGCTGTCCTGGTCAATAACGTTGTCCTGGTCAGGATTCTTGGCCTGTGCCCGTTCATGGGCGTTTCCAAGAAGCTGGAGACGGCTTTCGGCATGGGCGCGGCGACGACCTTCGTGCTCACCGTCGCCACCGGTGCCAGCTACGTCATCGACCACTACCTGTTGATGCCCTTCGGACTGGAGTACCTGCGGACCTTGTCCTTTATCGTCACCATCGCCGCCATCGTCCAGCTCACCGAGATGGTGATCCAGAAGACCAGCCCCCTGCTGCACCAGGTGCTCGGCATTTACTTGCCGCTGATCACCACCAACTGCGCGGTCCTCGGGGTGCCGTTGCTGAACGTGGCCAACAAGTACAACTTCGTCGAGTCTCTTCTCTTTGGTGCTGCCAGCGCGATCGGCTTTTCGCTGGTCCTCGTGCTCTTTGCGGGTATCCGCGAACGCGTCGAGGGCGCCGATGTGCCGACCTGTTTTCGTGGGACGGCTATTGCCATGGTCACCGCCGGGTTGATGAGCCTGGCTTTCATGGGTTTTGCCGGGCTGGACAAGTATCAATGATCACCACCCTGGCGATCATGGCGCTTGGCGCCGTCGTGCTGGGTGCTGCGCTCGGCTATGCGTCGATCAGGTTCAAGGTCGAAGGCGACCCGCTGGTCGAAAAGATCGAAGCGATCCTGCCGCAGACGCAATGCGGCCAGTGTGGTTATCCGGGTTGCAAACCCTACGCCGCAGCCATTTCCGCTGGCGAGGTGGAGATCAACCTGTGCCCACCGGGTGGCATCGATGGGGTGCGCAAGCTCGCCGATCTGCTCGGTCGCGAAGTCAAGCCGCTGGAGGCTGAGGAAAAGCCGAAGCAGGTAGCGTTCATCGACGAACAGACGTGCATTGGCTGCACATTGTGTATCCAGGCCTGTCCGGTTGATGCCATCGTCGGGGCTGCCAAGCAGATGCACACCATTGTCGAGCCACTGTGCACGGGCTGTGAACTGTGCATCAAGCCCTGTCCGGTCGAGTGTATTATCATGCAGCCGATCGCCGAAAACATTGACAACTGGAAATGGAAATATCCGGTGATCGAAATCAAGCGGGCGGCCTGAGTTGCCCGGAATGTTGCAGCAACTGTTCAGTTTCAAGGGGGGCGTCAAGCCACAGACCCGCAAGGCGCCTTCGGTGCAGTCGCCGATCGGTCAGGCGCCGATGCCGGTACGCTTGTACGTGCCGCTCCACCAGAGCCTCGGTGGCGCGCCGAATCCTCTGGTGCAGGCCGGTGAACAGGTGCTCAAAGGGCAGGTGATCGGTGCTGCCGACGGCTGGATGTCGGCAGCGGTGCATGCGCCGACGTCCGGCACCGTGCTGGCTGTCGAACAGCATGTGGCCGCGCACCCTTCCGGCTTGCCGACCCTGTCGGTGGTCATCAAGCCGGATGGTCGTGAGCAGTGGATTGCCCGTACGCCGCTCGACCACCGCAGTCTGGCACCCGAGCGTGTGCGCGAGCTGCTGCGTGACGCGGGCGTCGTGGGCCTTGGCGGGGCTGTTTTTCCGAGCCATGCCAAGCTGACCGCGGCCCGCACCGTGCCCGTCGAACACTTGGTGATCAATGGCGCCGAGTGCGAGCCTTTCATGACCTGCGACGACCTGCTGATGCGCGAGCGTGCCGAAGAGATCGTGCGCGGCACCGCCATCTTCCGTGATTTGCTGGCGGCCCGACGAGTGCTGATCGGTATCGAGGACAACAAGCCCGAGGCCGTCGCCGCCATGCGGCTCGCGGTGCGGCGCCTTGGCGAGGACCATGAAGTGGTTGCCGTCCCGACACGCTACCCCGCCGGCGGCGCCAAGCAGTTGATCCGTGTGCTTACCGGCAAGGAGGTTCCGGCCAGCAAGCGCTCGACCGAACTCGGTGTGCAGTGTTTCAACGTGGCCACTGCCTATACCGCCTATCGTGCGCTGGCCCACGGTGAGCCGGTGATTTCACGCATCGTCACCCTGACCGGCAATGTCGAACAGCCGCGCAACTGGGAAGTGTTACTCGGTACACCGATGCGGGAGGTGGTCGCGCTCGGCAAGCCGAAAGCCGACACCAGCCGCTATCTGATGGGCGGGCCGATGATGGGCTTTGAAATCGGTGACCTTGCGGCGCCGGTGGTCAAGGCTACGAACTGCATCATCGCGGGTTCGCCGACCTTGTTTCCGCCGAACCCGCCGGAGATGCCGTGCATCCGTTGCGGCGCCTGCGCCGACGTTTGTCCGCATGAGTTGCAGCCTTTTGAACTGTACTGGTTCGCGCGCGCCCGGAACTTCGGGAAGACCCAGGAATACCATATCTTCGACTGCATTGAATGTGGTTGTTGCAGCTACGTCTGCCCGTCACACATTCCGCTGGTGCAGTACTTCCGCTTTGCCAAGAGTGAAATCTGGTCGCGCGAGAAGGAAAAGCAGGCTGCGGACGCTGCCAAGGCGCGCTTCGAACTGCGCAACGCGCGTGCTGAGCGCGAGCAGGCCGAGAAAGCCGAGCGATTGGCGAAGGCTGCTGCCGCCAGGACCTCAGAGAAGAAGGTTGCACCAGCGAATACCGAGACGACCACGTCTGCGGTGTTGCCGGCTGCTGAGGCGTTGCCGGTGACCGACGCCGAGGCGGTCAGGAAAGCCAAGATTGCCGCCGCGATGGAGCGTGCCCGTGCCCAGCGCGCAGCGGTGCTGCCACGCAACACCGAACAACTGACCGTCGAGCAGAAGCAGGAGATTGCCGCCATCGAGGCCAGACGGCTGGCGCTACTGACTTCGGCCGCGCCGCTGGTAGGCTCTCCCCCGGAAACCCTGACAAGACCGGAGCACCCCACCGAGTGATGGACTACTCCACCCCGCCCTACGTGCTCGCGCAGACCAGTGTGCGACGGGTGATGCTGCAGGTGCTTGCCGCACTGTTGCCCGGGATCGCTGCGTACGTCTGGCTGGTCGGCGCGAGTATCGTGCTGCAGATCCTGCTTGCCAGCCTTGCGGCGCTTCTCGGAGAGGCGCTGATGTTATGGATTCGTGGCAAGCCAATCACGCTGTTCCTGAGCGATGGCAGCGCGCTGGTCACCGCCTGGCTGATCGCACTGGCATTTCCACCCCTGGCGCCATGGTGGCTGGTTGTTGTCGGAACTCTCTGTGCGATCGTCGTCGCCAAACACCTCTACGGCGGACTGGGACAGAATCCCTTCAATCCGGCGATGATCGCCTTCGCCGTATGCATTGTCTCGTTTCCGGCCCTGATGTCGCAATGGCCGGCGCTCGGTCTCAAGCTGAGTCTCGCGGAACAGGTCCAGATCATTGCCGGTCTTGCGCCGCGCATCGATGTGATGAGCGGCGCGACCCCGCTCGATGCATTGAAGACCGGTCTGAAACTCGGCGAGGGCAGCGTCGATGTGCAGGCCTTGTTGAGCACCCAGGAGGTTTTCGGCAATTTCGCCGGTCGTGGCTGGGAATGGGTCAGCGCCGGTTATCTTTTCGGCGGACTGTGGTTGTGGCAGCGAGGGATCGTCAGCTGGCATGCGTCGCTCGGGTTCATCGCTGGCCTGTCGCTGCTGGCTGGCGCCTTGTCGGTCTGGAACCCGCAGCAGTTTGCCGATCCGCTGTTTCATCTGTTTTCCGGTGGCGCGATGCTGGGCGCCTTCTTCATCGTTACCGATCCGGTTTCTGGATGTACGACCAGCCGGGGCAAACTGATTTTCGGTTTTTCGGCCGGATTGACCGCCTACATCATTCGCGTCTTCGGCGGCTATCCGGACGGCGTCGCGTTCGCTGTTCTGTTGCTGAATCTTTGCGTGCCGCTGATCGACATGTACACTCAGCCGCCGATTTTCGGCATGAAGAACGAGCGATGACGCCGCCGGTGAAGACACCACCGGCCGCTGCCCGCATGGCGGTGCGCACGGCGGTCATCCTGTTGATCTTCGTAGTGGTGTTCACCAGTCTGCTGGCTGCCGCTTTCCTGTGGACCCAGCCGGCGATCGAAGCCGCGGCGGCGGCGGAAAAGATGAAACTGATCGCGGAGGTGCTGCCGCGAGAAGTCTACGACAACGATCTCTTGCAGGACCGCCTGCCACTCGCGCCCAGCGCCGCTCTTGGCCTCGACGAGGCGTCGACGGCGTATCGCGCGCGCAAGGCCGGGAAGCTCAGCGCGCTGGTCTTCGAAGCCGTTGCACCCGATGGCTATTCGGGAAAAATCCGGCTGCTGCTCGCCGTCGGTGCCGATGGCACGCTGCTCGGCGTGCGCGTCACGCAGCACAAGGAGACACCCGGCCTCGGCGACTACATCGACCCTCGCAAGGACAAGAACAAGGAACATCCCTGGATCAGTCAGTTCGACGGTCTTTCATTGGCGAATGTGGGCGACCGGGAATGGCGGGTCAGGAAGGACAATGGTCGCTTCGACTCGGTTGCCGGCGCAACGGTCACTCCGCGAGCCGTGATCAAGGCCGTGCACAAGGCGTTGCGCTACGTTGCCGAGAATCGCGGGCAACTTTTTGCTGATGCCAATTCGATGCCAAATCCAGGAGGGACGAGATGATCAGCCGCGAAGAATTCCGCCAGATCAAAGCCAACGGTGTCTGGCACCAGAACACCAGCCTGGTGCAGATCCTTGGCCTTTGTCCGTTACTGGCGGTGACCACCAATCTGGTCAATGGCGTCATGTTGTCGCTGGCGACGATCGTCGTCATGGCGATATCCAACGCTGCTGTTGCCTCGCTGCGCAACCTGATCCCGCATGAGATTCGTATCCCGGTTTTCATTCTCATCGTCGCGGCCCTGGTGACTGTCGTCGATCTGGTATTCAACGCCCAGTTCCATGACCTGTACCTGGTGCTGGGCATCTTCATCCCGCTGATCGTCACCAACTGTATCGTGCTCGCCCGCGTCGAGGCATTCGCCAACAAGAATCCGCCGCTGCAATCGATCTTCGACGGCGTTTTCATGGGTATCGGCATGTTATGGACGCTGGCTCTGCTCGGTGGTCTGCGCGAGTTGATCGGCGCCGGCACGCTGTTTTCCGGGATCGACATGGTTATTCCGGCACTGCGGCCGCTGCAGTTGTTGCCGACCGACTACCCTGGCTTCCTGCTGACGATACTGCCACCCGGAGCCTTCATCCTGCTTGGCTGTCTGATTGCCTGGAAGAACTGGATCGAAGCCCGCGCAGTTGCGCGCAAGACCGGCTCGCAGCACTCGCCGCTGCCCGCCGCCGACCGTGCCTGAGGCGGCGCCGGGGTCGCAGAGGATGGACAGCGCACGCTGTCATGACCTCTTCGTCCGCCTGCGGGCCGCGAATCCGAACCCGCTCACCGAACTGACCTACGCTACGACCTTCCAGCTACTGATTGCCGTGATCCTTTCCGCGCAGGCCACGGACAAGAGCGTCAACCTCGCCACCAGCCGGCTCTTTGCCGACGCGTCAACGCCGCAGGCAATATTGGCCCTCGGTGAGAGTGGCTTGGCCGAGTACATCAAGCGCATCGGACTTTATCAGGGCAAGGCCCGGAACATCATTGCCACCTGTCAGCAGTTGCTCGCCCGGCACGGTGGCGAAGTGCCGGGCTCGCGCGTGGCCCTTGAAGCCCTGCCGGGGGTTGGCCGCAAGACGGCCAACGTGGTCCTCAACATTGCCTTTGGGGAGCCGACAATTGCCGTCGACACGCACATCTTCCGGGTCGCCAGGCGTACCGGTCTGGCCGTTGGCAGGACGCCACTGGCTGTGGAGCGCGAACTGCTTGAGGCGGTGCCCGCAGAGTTCAGGCATTCGGCCCATCACTGGCTGATCCTGCATGGGCGCTACGTTTGCAAGGCGCGCCGCCCCGAATGCTGGCGCTGCGACATCGCCGATCTCTGTGCCTATCCCGGGATGAGTGCTGATGCTGTCACGGCACCCTCCCGATGAGCGTTGCCAGCGCCCTGGTCGTGGGCAACGACGCGCTGCCCGCGCTCGCTGAAGAAGCCTTCCGGCGAGCACTTGCCAGGACCGCTGAACGTCAGGCCAACGGAGTGCTGATGTTTCTGACCCCGGACTTCTCCCGGGACGCGCAGCGCACCGTTACCGCCGTGGCGCGTGCGGCGCGCTGCATCCAACTCGCCGGGGGCATTGCCGCCGGCGTTTTCACCGAAAGCGGTTGGGTGCTCGATCGACCGGCCGCCGCGGTAATGGTGTTTGCCGGTCATCTCGCACTGGGTCATCGGGAAGCCGTCGCAGATTCCGTCGAGCCGAACCTGAGTTATGCAGGCAGCCATTTTCCGTGTGCCTGGGGCGATGCACGGGAGAAGCATTTCGGTGGCAGCTTCGCCGGGCACCCAGGGCACGTCGAACCCGTCGCCTGGCAGCAAAGCCGTCTGGCCGGACACTGCAGCGTGCAGCTTTTCGGTACCCGGATCGACATCGGCGTCTCCCGGGGTTGGCGCCTCCTCGGCGAGCCCTCAGCGGTCGATAGCAGCCGCGCCTATGATCTGCTCAGGCTGGGAGGGCAAAGTGCGCTCGATCAATTGCTACGCAGCCTGCCGGTGGACCATCGCAGGCAGGCGAAGCTGCCTTTGGCTTCGCTGTGTGCCTTCCTGATCGACAACTTGGGAAGTGTCGGCGAGCGACTTGCCTTCGACGAAGCCGCCTGTCACCCGATCGCCATCATCGCCGCGAACCCGGACAAGTCGCTGACCCTTGCCGAGCGTGTGGTGCCGGGGCAGCGACTCGCCTGGGCGATGCGCACACCACAGTCGACCGCCGCTGACATGCACCGAAGCGTCGAACGCCTGGCTGTCGCAGTACCCGACCCGGCGGCGGCGATCATGTTCTCCTGTATCGGCCGCGGTCCCTATTTCTACGGCGGTGAAGACCATGACGTCGACTGCATACGTCGCCGTTTTCCAGGCTTGCCGTTGATCGGCAGCTACGGGACCGGGCAGATCGCGCCGCGCCCGGGGTGCGGCAGCCGCTTGCTGCAGAATGCCGTGGTCACCGCCTTGATCAGCACCTCAACAGCGAAAGCCGATGTTCAATCCCAGTCGTGATCAGGTACGCCAGTTCTTCTGCGAAGCCTGGCGAAAGTATCGGGAGCGCGTGTTTCTTGAAGGCGCCGAGGTCACGGCCGCCGATCTGATCCTGCACCATCCTGAATACCACGCCCTCCTCGAAAATCCGGCAACCGCGCTGGAGCAGGAATTTACGCCCGAAAACGGGCAAATGAACCCCTTTCTCCACCTTTCACTGCACCTGGCTGTCGCCGAACAGATCAGTATCGACCAGCCGCCCGGAATTCGTGCCGCCTACCAGACCCTGCGCGGTCGCCTCGACGTGCATGCCACTGAACACGCACTCATCGAATGTCTCGGCGAAGCGCTCTGGGATGCACAACGGCAGGGTGGACCCATCGATGCGACCGCTTACCTCGAATGCTTGCGGCGTACCGCTGCCGGGGGGATCCGCAATTCGCCCTGAGCAGCGGACATCGCGGGGGTATGAGAGGTTCTGCCGGGCGTTCATCGACGGTCTTCAGGAGCCACTTCTCTCTGGTGGTCCTGGCTTTCGGATGTCTTTCGGCGGGCGGGGTGTGCCCCCGCCCGTGCGGTTTACAAGATCTTGACCTGGACCTTGCGTGGTTGTGCGTGTTCGGCTTTCGGGATCGCGAGTCTGAGTACGCCGTTGCTGAACTCGGCGCTGACCTTGCTCGCGTCGAGTTCCTTTGACAAGGTGAACACTCTCCGGTAACGCGGCAGGCTAACTTCGGCGTGGCTGGCTTCCATGCCGCCTGGCATTTCCAGATCGATCTCACCTTCGATCGTCAGCGTGTCAGCTTCGACATGCAGATTCAGCTTCTCCTTGGGTACACCGGGCAGGTCGGCGTACAAGGTGATTCCCGAAGCGTCTTCAACGACATCGACCGGCGGCAGCAGCGCAGCTTCGTCCGCGGCGGTTTCTTTCTTGACGGGGCTATTGTCGGACATGTTCGATCCTCCTTACTGAATGGTGATACGGCGTGGTTGCGCGGACTGCTTGCGACCGATACTGATGCGCAGCACGCCGTCGCGGTACTTGGCTTCTACGGCGTTGGCATCGACGTCATCGGGCAGGGTGACCACTCGCCGGAAGCGTCCGTCGAAACGCTCGTCGATGTGCACTGTGGCTTCTTCGCCGGGCAATTCACGCTTGCGCTCGCCGGCAACCGTCAGCACGCCCTTTTCGATCTGCACGTCCAGGGTGGCCGGGTCGATACCCGGCGCGAAGGCGAAGATATCTACCGATTGCGGTGTGCCGCCGACATTCATCGCCGGGAATCCGCCACGGGCGATACCGCGGATGCTCGGGGAAAGGTGGAAAGCCTGTTGCATTTCGCGCTGCAACCGGTTGAGTTCCGCCAAAACGTCGCGGGGAAACAGGGAGCGGTACATCATGTTCAGTCCTCCTTACGATGGTTAGGGGCGCCAAGACTGGCGCTGCGATTGCTATTTGGGGGCCTTTCGATAGACTTCAATATCCTGATGGCGATGCCCGTCTGCATTTGCTATCTTTAGGCCGCCACCGTTGTAAATTGAGGATCGCGTATGGAATTCAAGGACTATTACCAGATTCTCGGGGTGCCGCGCGAGGCCACGGCGGAGGAGGTGAAGAAGGCATTCCGCAAGCTGGCGCGCAAGTATCACCCGGATGTTTCCAAGGAAGCCAACGCCGAAGCGCGCATGCAGGAACTCAACGAGGCCAATGCGGTGCTCTCCGACCCCGAGAAACGAGCCGCTTATGACCAGTTGGGGCGTGGCTACCAACCTGGACAGGACTTTCAGCCACCGCCCGACTGGGATGCGGGTTTCGAGTTTTCGGGGCGCGGTTTTGCGCCGGGCGAAGCCGCCGATTTTTCCGACTTCTTTGCCGAACTCTTCGGACGCACAGGTGGCGCGCGCGGCTTTGCTCAAGGCCAGCGAGCACATTTTCAGGCGCGGGGCGAAGACCATCATGCCAAGGTGCTGCTGGACCTCGAAGACGCGTTCACGGGCGCCACCCGCCAGATTTCCTTGCGAGCGCCGCGGACTGACGCACAAGGGCGGGTCACGCTCGATACACGGACGCTGAACGTGAAAATCCCGCAAGGCGTGTATGCCGGCCAGATCATCCGCCTGACTGGCCAGGGTGCGCCGGGCAGCGGTGGCGCAGCGGCCGGAGATCTGATGCTGGAAGTCCGTTTCAGGCCGCATGCACGCTTCCGCGCGCAAGGGCGCGATCTCTATCTCAGCCTGCCGGTGGCGCCATGGGAGGCGGCGCTGGGCGCGGTGGTGGCGGTCGCCTTGCCGCAAGGCAGTGTCAAGGTCCGCATCCCCGAGGGCGCACAGAGCGGGCGGCAACTGAGGGTGCGCGGCAAGGGTATCCCGGGCACGCCGCCGGGCGACTTGCTGCTCGATTTGCAGGTGGTACTGCCGCCAGCCGCCACGGCGAAAGCACGCGCCCTGTACGAAACCATGGCGCGGGAACTCGCCTTCGACCCACGCCAACAAGAGAGGACCTAGGCCATGCGTGACGAGGAGATCCTGATCGGCAGCCTGATGGAGAATAGCTGGCTGACCCTGGAACAGCTGGCCGCCGCGTGTACCGTCGAACCCTCGTGGCTGCTGCGCCATATCGAGGAGGGGCTGTTCCCGCACGCCGAGAGCGTCGCCGGTGTTTGGTGTTTTTCCAGCCCCAGCCTGCGGCGTGCGCGGCGCATGCGACAACTGGAACGCGACTTCGAGGCGGTGCCGGAACTGGCGGCACTGGTGGCGGATTTGATGGAAGAACTCGACGACCTGCGCGCCCGCGTCCGCTCTGCCGGCCCCGGGTAAGGCGAGCGACTGTCCTGATTACTATCTGGAGACCATCGATGCCCGTTCGCGACGGCTTCCGGTCCCGCTTGACTTTGCTCATGCTGGCGGGTGCTCTGCTCGTCGTGCTCTGGCATGGCGTACCGTTGATCCGAGACTGGTTTGCTCCCGAGCAGGCCACACCGCGAACGGTGACAGCGCGCGGTGATCTCGCCGCCGACGAAAAGGCGACCATCGAATTGTTCGAACACGCTCGCGATTCGGTGGTGTTCATCACGACCAAGGCGCAGGTCAGGGATTTCTGGACGCGTAATGTGTTTACGGTGCCTCGTGGTGCCGGCTCAGGGTTTATCTGGGACGCTGCCGGACATGTGATCACCAACTATCACGTCATCGAGAACGCCAGCGAAGCGTCGGTCAAACTCGCCGACGGACGCAGCTACCAGGCGTTGCTGGTAGGGGTTTCGCCAGCACACGATATCGCCGTCCTCAGAATCGGTGTCGGTTTCAGGCGGCCGCCGGCGGTCCCGATCGGTCGCAGCGCCGATCTGAAGGTCGGGCAGAAGGTGTTTGCCATCGGCAATCCGTTTGGTCTCGACTGGACCCTCACGACTGGCATCGTTTCTGCCCTCGACCGCTCCCTGGGCGGGGAAAAGGGCGGCACGATAGAGCATCTGATCCAGACCGACGCCGCGATCAACCCCGGCAATTCGGGGGGGCCGCTGCTCGACTCGGCGGGGCGGCTGATCGGCATTACCACGGCAATCTACAGTCCCAGTGGTGCAAGCGCCGGGATTGGCTTTGCGGTCCCCGTTGATACGGTGAATCGCGTCGTACCGCAACTGATTGCCGGTGGCAAGTATGTACGGCCGGTCGTGGGCATTGAAGGGGACGAGGGTCTCAACACTCGTCTGAAGAGGCTGATGGGGGTCGAAGGCGTGGTCATCCTGCGTGTCGCTCCTGGTTCTGCCGCGGACATCGTCGGGCTCAAGGGATCCACGATTTCCCCGGATGGCGGCATTGTACCGGGTGACGTGATTACCGCGGTGGATGGCAAGCCGGTGGACTCGGTTGGCAAACTGCTCGCTCGCCTCGACGAACACCGCATCGGTGACCGGGTGCCTCTGGAGGTGCTCAGGGCAGGGCGCAAAGTCGAGGTAACGGTGGTGCTGCAGCCGGGGGTGTAATCCGCGCCGGCCGTGCGCAGCGTCGATCCAGGGGTGACACGGGGGCGTTCGGCGAAGTGTGGTCAGGATCTGTCGGGCGACTAAGATTGATTTAAGGATGCCACGTTAGAGTGGCATTGTGCTGGCCCGGAACAACGACCGGAGCAGCATGGCCACGCTTCTCTCCCTGCAGTATTACTGAAAGACAAAACGAATGAACAAGACGACCACATTTCGCGCCGCTGCCCTGTTGGTCCTGGCCAGTGCTTTTGCCGGCACCGCCTTTGCTGTCGACGCCAAGGGCGCCCCTCCCACCAGCGTGGCGGCTCCCGCACCGACCATTACCAAGGAGCAGGCCGTCGAGATGGCGCTCAAGGCGCATCCGGGTGACGTGACCAAGGTCTATGAAGATACCAAGAAGGGCAAGAAGACCTGGGAAGTGAAGATCAACGGCAGCGACGGCAAGAAGTGGGAGGTACACTACGAGATCAGTACCGGGGCGCTGGTTGCCGCAGACAGCAAGTAATCCACCAGGCAACTATCGCCTGATCGATTGATCTCCCTCTCTGCCGTCGGCGGGGAGGTGCTACCAGAACGAGCCATGAGTACTATCGATTTTCCCGAGATCCCGGTCTGGGATCCGCTGGTCCGCGTGTTTCATTGGACCCTGGTTATCAGTTTCTGCACGGCCTACCTCTCCGAGGGTGAGTTGTTCGAAGCCCTTCAGGACCGCCTGAGTGGTGAGTGGCTGCAACTTATACACGTTTGGGCCGGTTATCTGATTGCCGGGATGTTGCTCTGGCGGGTGGTCTGGGGTTTCGTCGGCCCACGCCATGCCCGCTTCAGCGATTTCGTGCGTGGCCCGCGCGAAAGCTTCGGCTACCTCAAGGATGCACTGACCCTGCGCGCCGCACGCTACCTGGGGCATAACCCTGCCGGTGGCGCAATGATCGTCGCCTTGCTGCTGAGTCTGGCCGCAACCATTGTCACCGGTCTGGCGCTGTACGGCGCGGACAAGGCCATGGGGCCGCTGGCTGCGCTGCTGGTCGAGAGCAGTGACGCAACGATCGACGCCATCAAGGAAGCACACGAAGCAGCGACCAACTGCACACTGTTGCTGGTTGCCGGACATCTGCTCGGGGTGGTTTGGGAGAGTCTCCTGCACCGCGAGAACCTGGTACGTGCGATGATCAACGGGCGTAAACGCGCCTGAAGCCGTCCAGCGTGTCATGACGGGCGTCGCTGCCGGGGGGTTCAGGCTTGGCGCCGGGCGTTGGCAATTGACTTCCTTCACCGGATCCGGGGATACTCTGTGAAACCGAAGTTGAACGACCAAAGGGCTTGATCATGGCGATACTCAAGGATTTTGAGGAACTGGTGGTCAGCGCGCGGCGCGGCCAGGAGGCTGGCTGCCGCCTGCAGGCGATGCGCGAAGGATCGGTGTCGTGCCTGGGCCCGCATGGGCTGCACCGCATGGCCTACACTGAGTGGGGCGATCCAGCGAATGAACGCGTGCTGCTCTGCGTGCACGGCCTGACTCGCAACGGGCGTGATTTCGACGTTCTGGCCAATGCGCTGGCCGGCGACTATCGGGTCGTTTGTCCGGATGTGGTGGGGCGTGGGCGCAGTGATCGCCTGTTCTTTTCCGACGACTACGCCTTGCCGACCTACGCCAACGACATGATGGTATTGATCGCTCGTCTTGGTGTGGATTCGGTGCACTGGCTTGGGACCTCGATGGGCGGGCTGATCGGCATGTTTCTCGCGAGTCTTCCCGGCTCGCCGATCAGTCGCATGGTGCTCAACGATGTCGGGCCGTTGATCGCCCTCGACGCGTTGCAACGGATTGGCGAATATCTCGGCAAGGCCCCGGATTTCGCAGACCTCGCCGAGGCCGAAGCCTATGTGCGTCTCGTCTGTGCACCCTTCGGCAAGCTTACCGATGCGCAATGGCGCTACATGACCGTGGTCGGAACGCGCCAGAAGCCGGGTGGCGGTTTCGAGATGGACTACGACCGGGCGATCGCCGCGCCCTACCAGAAGGCTTTCCTGGAAGCCAAGGAAGTCAGTCTGTGGCCCATGTACGATGCCATTCGTTGCCCGACGATGGTGCTGCGCGGCGCCCAGTCGGACATCCTCTTGCATGCCACGGCGAGCGAGATGACCACCAGAGGGCCGCAGGCGAAACTCGTCGAGGTGCCGGACGTCGGTCATGCACCGATGTTCCTCGAGGAATCGCAGGTGCGCGTCGTCCAGGATTTCCTGCTCGCGGCTCTTGGCTGAACGCAACGCAGGCCAGTGACCATTTTGCCGGTCGCTATCGGAGGCCGGCTATGGGTGCAAGGTCAAGAACCACCTTGAATCAAGGAGGGTTATTCGCCATTTCCGGAATTGGGATACCAGCAGAAACAGAGACAACAGCAGAAACAGAGGCAAAAAAAGCGCGGAATAGGAATTCCGCGCTTTTGAATTTTGTCCCCGCGAGTGCCGTCAGGCCGGCATCCTGAACCTGGGTTCAGTTAGGTCACTTCCCTTCCGCATCAGGTACTCCCGACTGGGGGGGCACACAACAGCGGTTTCTATGGTCCGCAACCAATGCCAATCTACATTGGTTCAAGGAATTTATGACCTTAACAAACACCGCAGGGAACTCTCTTGGAAGCCAAAAACAGTGATGCAAACTCTATTCAGCTTTCAGCACCGACTCCAACTCTGCCTCCATGGAAAAGATTCTACGCTTAACGGCGTCCATGTCCAGCCCTATTTCGAATTCATTTTTCTGATTCTGTTGTGCTGCTTCCTGATTGAGCCCAAGGTGCTCGTGGGCGATGTTGAGCGCCGTCATGACTGCAATTCGCTCGGCTAGAGTGCTCTTCGTCTTCTCCGCGATGTCGCGCATTTTGCCATCAACATAGGCCGCAGCGTTCAGCAACGCCGCGTGTTGATCAGGTGGACAGGCAACGCGATATTTCTTGCCAAACAGGGTGATGTCGAGAAAATTGATTTCGTTGGGCATCAGGTAAAAATTTTCAGGCCTTGAATTCGGGCAATAGTTCGGCCAGTTGTTCGATCCGGGAACGGGCTGCGGCCATGCGTTCAGCGAGGCGTTCGTTCTCGGCTTCAGCCGCCGCGAGTTGCTCGCGGAGTCCGTCATTTTCGGTGCGCAGGCTGTGGCACAGCGTGACCACCTGGGAGATCTTGCTCTCGAGTGTGTTCAGTTCATTCAGCATGGGACAGACTATAGATTCAACATGGCCTTCTGGTCAAGGTGTAAGCGACGCATAGGGATCAGGTTTGTTGCGTGCACGGCGCATTTGGTGGCGAACTGCGATCGGCACGGTGTGGGCGAGCTATAATGCGATCTTTCGCAGACCTCGGACTGCGAAAGATCGTGCAAGGTGCCGCAGTGCAGCTTCGCTGCCGCGGTTAAACGGGAAACAGGTGCGTGTGTGTTCATCAAACACCATGCCTGTGCTGCCCCCGCAACGGTAAGCGAGTGTGGGCGTGTCGAAATGCCACTGGGCGGAAGCCTGGGAAGGCGACATGTCAAGACTTGCGAGCCCGGATACCGGCCTTCGCACACTAGTGGACGGAAGTGCCGCGGGGAAGCGGGCACGGAACGCTCGCCGCTTGTGCGCCTGTTCTCCCTCGCGCAAGTCCGTATTTATGGCTCGCCGGCTTGCGGGGACGCTGACCGGCAACAGGGAGAAATCCGTCATGTATCCAACCCCATCGCGCGCCGCTGCCACCGCGACGCTCGCCGCAACCATCGCTGCCTTGTTCTCGACTGCGTCGCATGCCGCCGATCAGCAACTCGATTCGATTGTGGTCACGGCAACCCGTCAGGCGACCCGCAGCAATGAGTTGACCAGTGATGTCTCGGTCATCACGCGCGCCGAAATCGATCAGGCCGGGGAGTCCACGCTGGCGCAATTGCTGGCCCGCCAACCGGGAATCCAGTATGTTGCCAACGGCGGTGCCGGCACCAACAGCGGGGTTTTCATCCGTGGCGCCAGTACCAATCAATCGATCGTGTTGATCGATGGGCTGCGCATCGGTTCCGCAACTACCGGTAGCGCGGCATTGTCGCGCATTCCGCTGGACCAGATCGAGCGCATCGAAATTCTGCGTGGCCCGGCGTCGTCACTCTACGGGGCCGACGCCATCGGCGGGGTGATCCAGATCTTCACCCGTAGTGGCGAGGGGCCAACGCGCCTTAACGCCAGCAGCGGTTATGGTTCCTACAACACGACCGACACCAGCGTCGGCGTTGCCGGTGGAACGGATGTCGTTTCCTACAGTGTGCAGGCCGGCTACCTCGACACCGATGGCTTCAACGCCAGCAACAACCGGCGGAACGTGTCTTACAACCGCGATCGCGATGGCTATTACAACAAGAACCTGAGTGCCAACCTTGCCGTTCGTCCGGCAAAAGGCCAGGAGATCGGAGTGAGTCTGCTGGCGAGCAGCGGTACCAACCGCTACGACGCCAACGATTTCAGTGCGCTGGGGGCAGCGAAGAACTACAGCAGCGACCAGAACGTCGGCTCCTACTCGATTTACTCGCGTAATCGTCTGCATTCGGCATGGACCAGCACCTTGCGCCTTGGTCGCAGTACCGACGCCAGCAAGGACTATGTCGGTAATGTCAGAGACGCTACCTTCCGCACCGATATGGACCTGTTGTCGTGGCAGAATGACCTCCGGCTCCCGGTTGGCGAGGCGCTGCTGGCGGCCGAGTACACCAGGCAAAGGGTTTCCGGCAGCACTGCGTATACGGTCAGCGAGCGCACGATTGGATCCTGGCTTGCCGGCTGGAACGGCAACCTCGATAAACACCGGTTGCAGCTCAACTTGCGGCGTGACAACAATTCGCAGTTCGGCGGCGAGACCACCGGTTCGGCATCCTATGGCTACCAATTCACACCGCAATGGCGTGCGCACATCGCCTATGGAACGGCTTTCCGCGCACCGACCTTCAACGAACTCTACTTTCCCGCCAGCTTCTTCTTTGCCGGCGGCAATCCCGATCTGAAACCCGAGAGGGCCAGGAACACCGAGCTTGGTGTCAACTGGGAGCAGGGCAGCCATCGTGCTTCGGCGATCATTTTCAATAATGAAGTGAGCGATCTGATCGATTTTCGGCCACCGACCTTCGCGCCGGTGAATGTCAGCCAGGCGCTTTTACGCGGACTCACGTTGACCTACGATGGGCGCTTCACGGAGTGGGCAGGCGGGATTGCCGTCGATTTTCTCGATCCGCGTAACGAGGAGGATGGGCCCAACAAGGGCAATCGGCTGGCACGCCGTGCCGATCAGCAGATGAGCAGCTACCTCAGCCGCACCTTCGGCAACTGGGAACTGCGTGGCGAGTGGCAACTGGTCGGCAACCGCTACGAGGATCCGGCCAATCGCGTCCGACTCGGCGGCTATGGTCTGGTCAACCTCTATGCCGACTACCGTCTGCAGCGCGACTGGGTATTATTTGCACGTGCCAACAACATCTTCGACAAGTATTACGAGACGGCCTACAGTTATGCCACCGCCGGGGCGAACGTCTTCGTCGGTGTTCGTTACGCGCCGAAGTAGGGTCCCCATGCCCACCCGTCGCCGTGCCTTGCTGATTCTGGCCGTGCTTGCCGCAATGTCGCAGTTGTGCATTGCCATGGCGCTGATGGTGGGCAGCATAGCCATCAACCCGGCCGAGGTGCTGGCGACCCTGGTTGGTGACGGCGGCGGCACCGCCGGTGACGTGGTGCGCAGCCTGCGCCTGCCGCGTGCACTCACCGGTTTCGCCTGTGGCGGTCTGCTGGCGCTTGCCGGCGCGCTGCTGCAGGTGTTGCTGCGCAACCCACTAGCCGATCCCTATGTGCTGGGGATTTCCGGTGGTGCCGGCATCGGCGCACTCCTGGCGATCGTTCTTGGTTTCGGCGTGGGCGGGATCAACGGTCTGGCGTTCGTCGGAGCGCTCGGTGCGATGCTGCTGGTGTTCGGCCTGGCGCACGGTGAAGGCGGCTGGACGCAGTCGCGCCTGCTGTTGACCGGGGTGATCGTTGCCGCCGGTTGTGGCGCCGTCGTCACCTTGATGCTCGCCATTGCTCCCGAAGACAGGCTGCGCGGGATGCTCTTCTGGCTGATGGGTGACCTGTCTCAGACCGGCGATCCCCAACTGGTGCTGCTGCTGCTCTTGTTGGTCCTGCTGATCGCGCTGCCGTTTGCCCGTGAACTCAATCTGCTGGCGCGCGGTGCCGACGTTGCCCAGGCGCTGGGGGTTGCGGTTCGCCCGTTGCGCCGAGGGGTCTACCTGCTTGCTTCGCTGGCAACTGCCGCCGCGGTGACGCATGCCGGGGCGATCGGCTTTATCGGGCTGATCGTGCCGCACCTGGTTCGCCTCGCTGCCGGCAATGACCAGCGTCTGCTGCTGCCGGCTTCGGTGCTTGCCGGCGGTAGCCTGCTGGTGGTCGCCGATACCCTGGCGCGGACCGTGCTCGCGCCGCAACAACTGCCGGTGGGTGTGCTCACGGCGTTGATCGGCGTGCCGGTCTTCCTGTTTCTGCTGACCCGCGCTGCACCCGGTCGGCACTGAGATGTCCGGCGTAGCCCCCCTCCTGAGCAGCTGCGGTCTGCGCGTCGGCATTGCGGAGCGCATTTTCTGTCGCGAGTTGACCCTGGCCGTGCATGCGGGCGAATGTCTGGCCATCCTGGGCCGCAACGGCGCCGGCAAGTCGACCTTGCTGTCGGTATTGGCGGGACTACGGGAACCGGAAGCGGGCGAAGTGCTGCTCGCCGGAAGCAGCTACGCTGATCTCGGCGCGCGCGCCAGCGCGCTTCTTCGCGGTTGGTTGCCACAGGAGCGTAGCGAGGCTTTCTCGTCCACCGTACTCGAAACCGCGCTGGTTGGGCGTCACCCGCACCTGGCCCGCTGGGATTGGGAATCCGAGACCGATGCCCGCATTGCCCGTCAGGCGCTGGCGTCCGTTGGTCTCGCTGAACTTGCGCAGCGCGATGTGCAGACGCTTTCCGGCGGCGAGCGGCAGAGGCTGGCGATCGCCACCCTGCTGGCGCAGGCGCCGCAACTCTATCTGCTCGATGAACCACTCGCCCACCTCGACCTGAACCACCAGATCGCCACGCTCGAGCTTTTTGCCAGGCTCGCCCGCGAGCAGCCTTTGGCCTGCGTGATGGTCCTGCACGAACCCGGTCTGGCGGCCCGTTTTTGCACGCATGCCCTGCTCCTTTTCGACGACGGCACGACCCAGCTGGGACCCTGCGGCGAGGTGGTCAATAGCGACTCGCTGAGCCGGCTATACGGCTATCCGCTGCGTGAAGTTGGTGACAAGGGACAGCGCTGGTTCATGCCGGCATAGCGCCGGTACGACGATCATGCACTGGCGGTCGCTGCGGGTTCAATTTGCCGGCCACGCACTGTCACCGCAGCGCGCCTCGAACCGGCATGAAAACCTCAGCTGGGTCCTGCCCGCCCGGGTTGACCCGCCTGCTTGCGCCGGTACATGTCAGCATCGGAGCGTTGTACCAGCGACTCGACATCCTGCCCGTCCTCGGGATACATCGCCAAGCCGACCGAGGCACCTGCTCTTGAGCGCAGGGATGCCGGATCGATCGCCAGCAGCGGCGCGCCGAGCAGCTCTTCCAGGTGGCTGCGGGCGCGTTCGGCGTCGGCACGGTTGCTGACTGAATCCAGCATGACCACGAACTCATCGCCGGCATAACGCGCCACGAGGTCGCGGCTGCGCAGGCCGCAGAGCATCCTTTGTGCCATTTCCTGCAGGACCTTGTCGCCGACGTCGTGGCCATAGCTGTCATTGATATGCTTGAAATCGTTGAGGTCGATGAACAGAATGGCGAAAGGGCGTGGTTCAGGGGATCGGTGTTGTTGTTCCAGGCGGTCGTCGACGCGTCGCAGAAAGGCCTCGCGGTTGGCGAGACCGGTCAGCCTGTCACTCAGGAGCTTGCTCTGCATGGCCCGGAAACTCTTCGCGAGGTCACCGATTTCATCGCTGCGCGCGACGTCGAATGAGGCGTTGAGATCACCGTTGCCGACGCTGCGCGCTGCTGCCGCCAGTTGCTTGAGATCGCGGTCAACCACCGACAGCACCATGAAACCGATGACGATGGTCATTAAAGACGCCAACAAGGCGAGCACCACCGTCCGCTTGAAGTTGTCCGTGACTCCGAGCAGGAAGTCGCTGCGTGGGACGGCAACGACGATGATCCAGTCCAGACCAGCGGCATCCTGAATGCGGGTGTAAGCAGCTTCCACCTGCTGCCTGTCACTGGTTTCAAACACCACAGTTCGGGCTTGCGAAGGTTCGGTGGCATGTCGCAGCAGCTTGCGAATCTCGCGATAACTGGCGACGACCAGGGGATCGTCACTGGCCTCCACGTTGATCCGCACGTTGCCTCCCGCCACCGCTCGCTGCAGATGTGGGCCACGCGAAGCTCCGATCAGGTTGCCGTCGGTCTCGACCACGTAGGCGATGCCGTTGGCCGTGAGTTTCAGCGAGTGCAGGAAGTCGTTGACGTGTTGCAGCGAAAGGTCGGTGGCGACCACGCCCTGGAATTCCCCCTGTGCGTTGTTTACCCGTCGCGCACGCGTGGCAACCAACTGCTCGGTCTTGAAATCGATATAGACCGATGTCCAGGTGTGCAGGGCGGCGCTCTGGCCCGATTTGAACCATGGGCGTTCACGCGGCTCGAAGACGCGCGTTTCGCGTACCGGCTCCCGCAACTCGCCATCGATGCCGGTGAAACGATAAACCGTGCGTGGCCCGTGGCCACTGCTGCGCAGGCGTAACTCAGCTTCTGTATCGGAGTGTCGCCAGAGCCCGAAGAATTGCCCGTTGCGGTCGCCGTAGTAGGCATAGTTGTTCGGATCGCGGTGTACCGAGGTCGCCAGCCAGAAGCGCGTACGCAGTTTGTCGAAATCGTCCTTGATGTCTGCCGGGGCGGGCACGCCGCCAGGAAATGCCGTTTCAAGGACTGCACCGGCCCCGAAGACATGCCGCTCTACCGCCTGTGCGATGCGGTAAACCATCTCCGACAGCAACTGGTTCGACAAGGTGTCGACCGCCACCCGCCCGGCCGAATACGACAGGCCGCCGATGGCGGTTGCGAGCAGCAGAACCAGTACGACATACGGCACGGTGAGCATCTGCCGCAATGAAAGAGTGTGAAGCAACTTCATGGCCTTTCGCCCAGAGCAAGCCGGAAGCAAGCGATTGATGCGGATTGGACGCGTCGCGGGGTCGGCACGGTCGCCCGGGGACATGCTTCGGAGGACTACGAGAGCCCTTGAGCGGTCAATGCTAACGCTGCCAGACAACCGGCAGGGTGACGGATCTCACGTGGGCTTCGGCGTCGACCCGAACGCAGCCCGCACGCTGGGCATATAGGCGAAATCGGCGACCAGGATGTGGTTGTAGAACCAGCCGTTGATCAGGAACTTGACCTCATCGGCGATCTCGTCAAGGGTCATTTGCTTGGCGTTCTCCAGCAGTTCGTACAGCATCTGGCGAAAATCCGCGTGCAGCAGCCGATGTGCCTCCAGGCCGGAGTATCGGCAGGCGGCCATCAACTCCTCCTCTTCATGCAAATGCACCTTCACGTATTCAGTCAGCATGGCCAGGGATTTCAGCACCCGGATCTGGTCGCCATTACCCCTGAAGCTGGCGGCAAGTTCGAATAATTGCCGATGTTGCGCATCGATCGTCGGGACACCCACCTCGATCGTCGATGACCACTCCGCCAACTCCAGTTTCATGCCATGCTCCATCTGCTCTAAAAGTTTGCCGGTCCGCCTCAGGGTGTGGCCTGCCGGGCCAACGCGTCAATCCGATCAGCGAGTCCCAGCCAGATCTCTTCCCGTTCGGTCAGTTCCTCGGCGATCCGCTGCAGGCGTCTGCCAACGTCGGCCAACTCCGGCGCCGGCAGTGGCGTTGACAAGCGCGCTTCCAGCGAGTGCTGCTCGGTTTGCAGGTCGAGCAACTGCTTCTCGACCTGCCCCTGATCACGCTGCAGGGCTTTGAGATTGCCTGCACTCTTGCGTTCCGTTTCGCCGCCCGACGGCGGTCGCCTGGGCGGGGTCTTGGCGTTTTTCTGCAACTCGCGGAGGCTCTCGCGGTTCCGCCTGGCTTCCTCAAGCAGGTAGCGCTGGTAGTCGTCCAGGTCGCCGGCAAAGTTCTCCACGCCTCCGCGTGTGACCAGCCAGAATTCGTCACATACCGAACGCAGCAGTGAGCGATCGTGGCTGACCAGCATGACTGTGCCCTCGAATTCGTTGAGCGCCATCGAAAGTGCCTCGCGGGTCGTCAGGTCCAGGTGGTTCGTCGGCTCGTCGAGCAATAACAGGTTGGGGCGTTGCCAGACGATCATGCACAGGACCAGCCTGGCCTTTTCGCCGCCGCTCATCGTCCCGACAGCCTGCTTGACCATGTCGCCGCCGAAATTGAAGGTGCCCAGGAAACTGCGCAGGTCCTGTTCGCGGTCTGCCTGGCCGGTTGGCGAGCTTTCTTTGGCCATGCGCACAAGATGTTGCAGAGGCGTTTCGTGCGGCCGCAGCACATCCAGTTCCTGCTGGGCAAAGTAGCCGATATTGAGTCCCTTGCCTTCCCTGACGAAGCCGCCGAGCCCCTTCAGTTCACGGGCGATGGTCTTGACCAGCGTCGATTTGCCCTGCCCGTTGGCGCCCAGGATGCCGATGCGCTGGCCGGCCAGCACCGACTTGTTGACCCCGCGGACGATCATCGTAGGCGGCGTGCCGGCCGCGGCATCGACCGCCGGGGGGTAGCCGAAACAGGCGTCGCTCATGACCAGCATCGGGTTTGGCAGGTTGGCAGGTTCCTTGAACTCGAAGGTGAAGTCGGCGCTGGTCAGTACCGGGGCCAGACGTTCCATTCTTTCGAGCGCCTTGACCCGGCTTTGCGCCTGCTTCGCTTTGGTGGCTTTGGCCTTGAAGCGGGCAATGAAGCTCTGCAGATGGGCAATCTTGTCCTGTTGCTTGAGATAGGCGTTCTGCTGCAGGTCGATCTGCTGCGCGCGGGTTTCTTCGAAGGTGCTGTAATTGCCACCGTAACGTGTCAATTTCGCATTTTCGAGGTGCAAGGTCACGTTGCTCACCGCATCAAGGAACTCGCGGTCGTGACTGATCACCAGCATCGTCCCCTCATAGCGTTTGAGCCAGGTTTCCAGCCACACCAGAGCATCCAGGTCGAGGTGGTTGGTCGGCTCGTCAAGCAGCAGCAGATCCGAAGGACACATCAGCGCACGTGCCAACTGCAGACGCATTCTCCAGCCGCCGGAGAAGCTGTCGACCGGATTGTTCAGTTCGCTGCTCTTGAAGCCCAGGCCGAGGATCAGTGCCTGCGCGCGTGCCTGGGCGTCGTGTGCGCCGGCGTCGTGCAAGGCCATATAGGCGTGCGCCAGGTATTCGCCATCGCCGTTGCTTTCAGCCAGCTGCACTTCCTGCTGGGCAGCGAGCAGGGCCGTGTCGCCTTCGATCACGAAGTCGGTCGCGCTGCAAGCACCCGACGGCATCTCCTGCACGACTTGCGCCAGGCGCCATTGTGCTGGCCGCGAGAACTCTCCGGCGTCTTCGTGCAGGCTGCCATCGAGCAAGGCGAACAAGGTCGTCTTGCCGGCGCCGTTGCGACCGACCAGCCCGACGCGTTCGCCGGGGTTGATGGTGACCGAAGCATTGTCGAGCAGAACCCTGGCGCCGCGGCGCAGGCTGACGCTCCTGAGGGTGATCATGCAGATGAAACTCCAGTCGATGGTCCGGCAAAATTGGTCAATGACATCGGGGGCAAGGCGGATTCGCAACCACTTGAACTGAACAGGGGGCTTGCACTTCGGTATCCCCCACATTTCCAGTTGCAGGCGGAACTGCCGACGTTGCTGGTAACGGCGAGCCGGCTACTGTCGGCACAGTCTGGTGGCATCGCCATCCGCATGCAGTAATTCAGCGAAAGATTACCGTCTTGTTGGCGTGTACCAGCACGCGGTCCTCGAGGTGATAGCGCAGTCCACGCGCCAGTACGGCCTTCTCGATGTCCTTGCCATAACGGACCATGTCTTCGATTGAATCCGAGTGGTCGATGCGAATCACGTCCTGCTCGATGATCGGCCCCTGGTCCAGTTCCCTGGTGACGTAGTGGCAGGTTGCACCGATCAGCTTGACACCGCGCTGGTAGGCCTGGTGATAAGGCCGCGCGCCGACGAAGCTGGGCAGGAAGGAGTGGTGGATGTTGATCATCTGTCCAGGATAGCGGTCACAGAATTCCGGCGGCAGAATCTGCATGTAGCGGGCGAGGACCATGGTGTCGCCCTTGACTTCGTCGTAGATCCGGCTGATCTCGGCATGCGCGGCCTGTTTGTTGTTCGGATTCATCGGCACGTAGTGGAAGGGGATGCCGTGCCATTCGACCAGTGCCCGGAAGGCGTCGTGGTTCGAGATCACGCAGGGAATCTCGATGTCGAGTTCCTTCGATTGCCAGCGCGACAGCAGGTCGTAGAGACAGTGCTCCTGCTTGCTGACCATGATCGCGACGCGTCGCTTCACCGCCGAATCGCTGATTTTCCAGTCCATGGCCAATTCGTCGGCCAGTGGACGGAAGCGCTCGCGGAACTCGGCCAGATGAAAGGGCAGCGAATCGGCCTTCACTTCCATGCGCATGAAATAGCGGCTGTCATTCTCGCCATTGCCGCTGTCGGCGTGATAGCTCGACTCCAGGATCCAGCCGCGGTGCTGGGCAATGAAGCCGGAAACGCGCGCAATGATGCCGATCTGGTCGGGACATGAACCAGACAAGGTGTAGAAACGCTGCGCATGCATCGGTCGATCAGCCTTTCGCCCGGGCATGCGCGCCGAAGGCCCGGTCAATTTCGGCACGCAGTTCGGCGTATGAAAGCGTTACCGGAAACTGCGGGAATTCCTCGATGACTTTTTCGGGCGGGTGGAAGAGGATGCCGGCGTGTGCTTCGCCGAGCATTGCCGTGTCGTTGTACGAATCACCGGCGGCAATCACCGTGAAGCGAAGTTCCTTGAAGCGTCGCACCGCTTCCCGCTTCTGATCGGGCATGCGCAGGTGGTAGTTCACCAGCATCCCGTTCGCGTCGGCCTCAAGGCTGTGGCAGAAGAGTGTTGGCCAACCGAGCTGGCGCATCAGTGGATGCGCAAATTCGTAGAAGGTGTCCGACAAGATGATCAACTGGTAATTCTCGCGGAGTCCGTCGACGAAGGCGCGTGCTCCGTCAAGCGGCCCCATCGCCGCGATGACTCGCTGAATGTCCGGAAGCCCAAGCTTGTGCTCCGCCAGGATCGCCAGGCGATACTTCATCAGCTTGTCGTAGTCCGGCTCGTCGCGCGTGGTGCGGCGAAGCTCAGGAATGCCGGTGCGTGTGGCGAACTCGATCCAGATTTCGGGGACGAGTACGCCTTCAAGATCGAGGCAGACGATATGCACGGCAAGCTCCCAGAAGATGATGAGGTTTGAAGGAAACGCGCGATTCTACCAAATCCGTGGCCGAAGGGCCGACAGGTGGTAAGGCGGCGAAGGCTGACCGGAATAGTTTTTTGTCATGATTTTTTGCATGTCGTGGAAGAGAATACCGCTTACAAACTTTAAGACAGAGGGTAGTTGTCATGGCAATCGGCATGAAATCGGTCGGCAGTGGCAACTCTATTGACCGGGCCCTCCTTTACGGGTATTACTAGCGGTCGGAGTGTTGATGCCGCGTCGCTCCGCGCATGCCGATTTTCAGAGGAGACCTACATTGTCGAAAGCAAAGGATAAAAAGAAGTCCGCCAGGGCGGACGATAAGCAGCCACAGGCAGCAGCCGTCGATCCCCTGCAGGTCCTGCAGAATCGCATCGACGCTTTGGAGCAGCAGATGGCGCAACTCAGTCTGAAGGAAGGCCCGGCGGGGCCGCAGGGTGATCCGGGAGTCCCGGGCGAGTCAGGTCCGGTCGGGCCGGCGGGGCCTGCAGGGGTCAAGGGGGTCAAGGGCGACCAGGGTCCGGCGGGTCCACAGGGTATTCCCGGTCCGGCCGGACCGGCGGGCCCGCGGGGACCTCAGGGTGCGGACGGAGCCGTCGGGCCGCAGGGTGCCAGCGGTGCGAAGGGTGCGCAAGGTCCCGCCGGTCCGAAGGGCCCCGCAGGGCCGCCCGGGCCACAGGGTCCTCAAGGGGAGGCAGCCCCTTCAGCGTGAACCGCAGTGCGCAGAATCTGCTGTAGCCGGCAGTCGCTGGTGCCCGGTGGTGGAGCATTGGCTGCACTCGGCCGCGGCCGGACCTTGCCAGGGCTGGTCGCCGGTCCGCAGCCGGTTTTTTACCAGGCAGGCATCAACCGGGGGGCCGTGCAGACACGCATCGCCGCGCTCGTCGTGGCGTCGCTCCTGCTGCCGGCCGCCGCTAGCGCGGAAAGCCTGTTGTGCCGGGATGGGCACCGGCAATCGCCGATCGACATCGTCGCTCCGGTAAAAAAAGCCGCGCCGGCGCTTGAGTTTGACTACCGCCCAGCGCCGCTGCGGATTGCCAACGATGGTCACACCTTGCGCGTGCGCTTCACGAATGACAGCCGCCTGTTGATCGGAAAGGCCGCTTACCGTCTCCAGCAGCTTCACTTCCATACCCCAGGCGGCGAGCGTGTGGCCGGAGAGGAATTTCCGCTCTCCGCTCACTTGCTGCACAGGAGCAGCAGCGGGCAATTGCTGGCGGTGGTGGTGCTCTTTCGCCAGGGCGCCGAGAATCCCTCACTGGCGGCCCTGTGGGCCAGAATTCCGGCGTCGGCTGACGGTGACCACGTCGCCGATGACACGTTCGACGTCAGTCGCCTGCTGCCTCCCGGACGAGCGTATTACCGTTATCAGGGATCACTGACGGCGTCGCCATGCACCGAGGGGGTGACCTGGGTGGTGATGAAGCAGCCGTTGCAGGTGTCTGCGGGGCAACTGGCCCAGTGGCGCGCGCACTTTGTTGACAACATGCGGCCCGCGCAACCCCTGCATGGGCGCATCGTCAGCGAATCCTGGTAGCTGCCGATTCTGGTGCTGGCGGCAACGACTTGCGGCTCAGACTTGAGATGGATCAAAACCGATCCCCTCGGCATGCGAAACAATCTCCCCTTTGGCTACCCCATATCAGAAGGAGGGTTTCATGCGTCCCTACTCCCAAGCATTGCCGGCAGCCCTGGCGGCCACACTGCTGCTGACCATCGCGCCGGCTCGCGCCCAGGAGGCGGCTAACTCGGCCAAGCCGAGCGTGCCCGGTGTCGAAGTCAAGGTCACCGCAGAAATGACCGGAGCCGGCATCGTCGCCAGCGGCGTCACGCTGCCACCGATCCCGCCGGTCAGTGGTAACCGCAGGAATCCCGTGCCGTCCTGGGGCAAGCCTCTGCCGTATCCGGTGGTCATTGCCGACCGGCGCAACAACCGCCTGATCGAGATCGCGCCGGACAAAAGCATCGTCTGGGAGTTCGCCTCACCCAGCCTGAAAGTCTATCGAGGTAACGAGGACGTAAACTTTTCAGCGGATGGCAAGTTTTTGGCGGTCAGCGAGGAAGACAACTACGACGTGCATATCGTCGACTACGAAAGGAAGGCGCTCATCTGGACCTACGGCACGCCTGACGTGCGCGGCAAGGACGCCGGTTTGCTGAACTACCCGGACGACGCGCATCTGCTGGCCGACGGCAAGTTCATTACCGCCGACATTCGCAATTGCCGCATCCTGATCATCGACCCCAAGGATAATAGCATTGCCACCCAATGGGGAACACCCGGCAAGTGCCGCCACAACCCACCGCAAGAACTCGGTCATCCCAATGGCGCCACGCCGCTCGACAATGGCGACATTCTGGTCACCGAAATCTCCGGTTCCTGGATCTCGCGGATTACCCGTCAGGGTCAGGTGCTGTGGAGCGTGCAGGCGCCCAACATCCGCTATCCGTCGGATGCCTTCATGACCGTGGATGGGAAGCAGGTGATCGTCGCCGATTTCTGGAAGCCCGGGCGGGTCGTGATTTTCGACCCGGCGACGCGCAAGATCAGTTGGGAATACTTTGTCAGGAACGGCGAGGGGATGCTCGATCACTCGTCGATTGCCCGCGAACTGCCTGACACCGGCGACATCTTCGTCGTCGACGACCTGCGTGACCGGGTGATGGTGATCGACCGCAAGAGCAAGGAAATCATTTGGCAGTACGGTGTCACCGACACCAAGGGGCACAAGCCGGGCTACCTGTTCTATCCTGATGGTTTCGACATCGATGTGTTCCGCGACTGGAAGGCGGTACTCGGCAGGCGCTGAACAAACCTTGCCCGTAACGCGCACGTCGGCTCTGTCTGGAGTGTAGGCGGGTTGACGGCGAATTGATCGGCGAGCCTTGCGGCCGAGGCGAGCTATATTTTCTGCATGATGGTAGTTCCGGCTTCGGTCGGCGAAAAGGCATGTTTAAGACCGTCCGTTCAAGGCATTCCCTGAAAACCAGAATCACTCTTGCCACATTGCTCATCTTCGTGGCGGGCCTGTGGTCGCTATCGTTTTACACCAGCCAGTTACTACGCAAGGACATGGAACGACTGCTCGGGGAGCAGCAATTCTCGACGGCTGCGTTTGTCGCGGCAAATATTGATGGCGAGTTGAAGAACCGCATCAGGGCGCTTGAATTGATAGCCGGTGCCATTGACGCATCCTTGATCGGGAGTCCTGCAGCTCTGCAGATATTTCTTGAACAGCGTTATGTGCTGCACAGCCTGTTCAACGACGGGGTCATGGCTTACCGAGTTGACGGCGTGGCCATTGCCGTTGCTCCGCTGTCGCCGGAGCGGATCGGCGTCAATTACAGGGACAGGGATTATCTGGTTGGCGCGCTCATGGAGGGTAGATCGACGATCGGTCGTCCGATTACCGGCAAGACACTGCGGGCCCCGGTTCTGGTCATGGCGGTACCGATTCGCAATGGTCAAGGTCAAGTGATCGGTGCGCTCTCAGGAGTGACCAACCTGAGCCTTCCGAGTTTCCTGGATCAAATCGCGGCAAGCAGCTACGGCAAAACCGGCGGCTATCTGCTTGTGGCACCGCAATTCCGGCTGATTGTCACCGCTACCGACAAGCGGCGCGTGATGGAAACGCTTCCGGAGTCCGGCATCAACCCGAACAACGATCGTTTCGTCGACGGCTACGAGGGTTCAGCGGTTATTGTCAACTCACTGGGCGTGGAAGTGTTGACCTCCGACAAGGGAGTTCCAGCGGCGGGCTGGATCGTGTCGGTCAACCTGCCCACCGCCGAGGCATTCGCCCCGATCCATGACATGCAGCAGCGTGTGCTGCTGGCCACGGTCATCCTGACGCTGCTGGCGGGCAGCCTGACCTGGTGGATATTGAGTCGAGAGTTCTCGCCGATGCTTGCTGCTGCGAGAACATTGTCCGCCATGTCGGAGGCAGAGCAACCCCTGCAGCCCCTGCCCATCATCCGACAGGACGAAATTGGTGGACTGGTCGAGGGATTCAATCATCTGCTTGACACTTTGGGGCAGCGAGATACGGCTTTGCGGGAGAGCGAGGCCGGCTATCGGACGCTGTTCCGCGAAATGTTGAGTGGTTTTGCGCTGCACGAAATTCTTTGCGACGACGAGGGCAAGCCTGTCGACTACCGCTTTCTGGCCATCAATCCGGCTTTCACCCGCATGACCGGCCTCAAGGCGGAAGACCTCGTGAGTCGGACCGTTCTGGAGGTCATGCCGGGTACCGAGAGATACTGGATCGAGATCTATGGCAAAGTGGCCCTCACTGGCGAGCCGGCGTTTTTCGAGAACTACGCCGCCGAACTGCAGCGATACTTCGAGGTATCCGCCTTCCGGCCAGCTCCCAACCAGTTTGCCTGTTCCTTCTCCGATATCACGGAGCGCAAGCGCGCCGAGATGCTGTTGCGCGACGAGGAGCAGCACTTCCGGAATCTCGCGAATGGTGGGTCGACACTGATCTGGACCTCTGGCCCGGACAAGCTCTGTAGCTACTTCAACGAACCCTGGTTGAGGTTTACCGGACGCTCTCTGGAACAGGAACTTGGCAATGGATGGACGGAGGGTGTGCATTCGGACGATTTTTCCAGTTGCGTGCAAATCTATGCCACAGCCTTTGACCGGCGTGAACCCTTCAGCATGCAATATCGCCTGCGCCATGCCGACGGCAGCTATCGATGGATAAGGGACGACGGCACCCCCCGCTACAACAGTCAGGGTGAATTCCTCGGCTATATTGGCTTCTGTGTCGATATCACCGAACAGATCAGGACTGCTGACGAACTGGACCAGTATCGCCAGCATCTGGAGAACCTCGTCCAGGAGCGGACGCTGGAACTGGCGCAGGCCAAGGAGGCCGCCGAAGCTGCCAATCTGGCCAAGAGCAGCTTCCTGGCGAATATGAGTCACGAAATCCGCACTCCGATCAACGCCATCGTCGGCCTCACGCATCTGCTGCGCCGAGCTGAACCAACACCTGTACAGGCCGACCGGCTGGGCAAGATAGACACCGCGGCGGCTCACCTCCTGTCCCTGATCAACGACATCCTCGACATCTCCAAGATCGAGGCCGGGAAACTCGAACTGGAGCAAACGAACTTTTCGCTGATTGCCGTCCTGGATAACGTCCGCTCGCTGATCTCCGACCAGGTGCGCGCCAAGGGCCTGGTCATCGAGGTCGATCCCGACGGCGTGCCCCTGTGGCTGCGTGGCGATCCTACGCGGTTGCGTCAGGCGCTGCTCAATTACATCAGCAATGCCATCAAGTTCACCGAGCAAGGTTTGATCACCCTGCGTACCATCCTGGTTGACGATCGCCGTGATCGGGTACTGGTGCGCTTCGAAGTTCAGGATTCCGGCATCGGCATCAAAGCGGATCAACTGCCCAGTCTGTTCCAGGCGTTCGAGCAGGCCGACGCCTCGACCACTCGCAGGTACGGCGGCACCGGCCTCGGGCTGGCGATCACCCGGCGGTTGGCGAAACTCATGGGCGGCGACGCGGGCGTCGAGAGCCAACCGGGGAAGGGCAGCACTTTCTGGTTCACGGCCTGCTTTGGGCACGGTCACGGGATCATGCCGGTCACTACTGCTGGCGGAGTGGGCGATGCCGAAGCCGAGTTGCGCAAGCACCATGGTGGTGCACGACTGCTGCTGGCCGAAGACAATGCCATCAACCGCGAGGTTGCCCTGGAACTGCTGCACGGAGCGGGACTCGCCGTCGATGTGGCCATCGATGGTCAGGATGCGCTCGACAAGGCGCGCGCCATCGCCTACCCGTTGATCCTGATGGATGTGCAGATGCCGCGCATGGACGGACTGCAGGCGGCGCGTGCCATTCACTCACTGCCAGGACAGGCGGCCACGCCAATTCTGGCGATGACTGCCAACGTCTTCGACGAGGATCGGCGAGCCTGCCTGGAAGCCGGCTTGAACGACTTTGTCGCCAAGCCGGTCGATCCGAAGACCCTCTATGCCGCACTGCTCAAGTGGCTGCCGATGGTTTCGTCAGTGGCCCCGGCAAGCGTGCTGGCGCCACTGCCGGAACCGGATCGATGGCGGCGGCAACTGACGGATATTCCAGGTCTGGATATCGAGCGCGGGCTGGCCCTGGTGCGCGGCAATGCGACAACATATCTACGGTTGCTGAACCTGTTCATCGACACGCATGCTCAGGATCCGAGACATTTCAGCGAGGATCTGGCGGCTGGGGACCTGGCGTCGATCAAGGCGCGGGCGCACGCCTTGAAAGGTTCTGCCGGAAACATTGGTGCCGCGGGTGTGTCGGAAGCAGCGGCGCGGCTGCACTCTGCGCTGGCAGAGGCGGCCGGGACCGAACAGATCGGTGTCTGTTGCGCCGCTTTGATGGAACAACTGACCCTGTTCACCGATCGGCTGTGCGGCGTACTGGCAGGGTTGTCGGAGAGCCCTCAAGGAAACGGACCCTCCGCGGCGTGCGGGCGTGTGGGCCGTTAAACCATCCCGACGTCGCCTTGCCGAGCTATGCCAGCCAGCCCCGTGACCACGGCCGTCAGTTGATTTGCAGTCTAGCCAGAGAGGCCATCGCCTGGTGGTTGCCGATGTCCGGAGTAATCATCAACTCCAGTGCGTTCACCCCGGAGAGTTCGACCCGATGCTCTTCCGTCTCCGACGTTGCGCCCTGCGGATTGAAATTCCACTGCTGGCGCACGATCTCCTGATACGAATGCCCACCATCGGCAGACCACCGCAACACATACTCCTGGGTGCGCGAGATCGCGGTTTCGACAAAGGAGAGGCGAATTCGGCGCAGCTTCTGTGGTTGATCGAAGTGCAGCCGGATGGTTTGCTGGCCGGGTGCTGCGGCACGCCAACCGCCGTCTTTGCCAGGCAATAGGGCCGACTCGATGGGATGAGCGGCGTCCTCGGAGCTGATGGCCACTTCCGCTAGGTCGTCGAGGTTCAGCCATTCACCCGATGCTGGTGTTTCCGCCTGCTGGTCGCTGTCAATCAATCGTTTGCGCATGGCTTGACCCCGGCAGGTGACGCACGCATGGCCGGTGCGGAGTGTCGCCTGTTCATGCTTCGACCTCGCCCAGTTGCCGGGCAACTTCCTGTTCTGCGCGTGCCCAGTACGCGGTGTCACAGCCCTGGAAACCGTCCTTCTCGGCAATGAAATACGCGGCAGACTGGACCATCAGATAACGTTCCTCGGCGCTTGGCTTGGCCGCAGCTTCGCTGGTGGCGGGTACCTGTGGTTCGGGAGGTGCAATTGGTGCGCTGTCGGTGGCCGGCGTCGGCACCGCTTTTTTGACCGGGCTTTTCTTCTCCGCCGCGGGGGCTTTCCTGGCAGCGGGGGGCTTGACTGGCGCAGCGGCTATCGTCGTCTCGGTCGTCGCCGCCTTCCTGGCGGTGGCGGGGGTTTTCTTGGTCGTGCTCTTGGGCTCGGTCATGATCGGTTTCCTGGGAATGGTATCGATGGTGTGGAGGGTGGGCAAGCGCTGGAACGGTTCAGCCGACGCTGAAATCAGACAGCAGGATAGGAAAATCGGGCCTGCCGGTCAAGGCGAATACCCATCTCATCGGTCAGGGCGTACAGATTGGTCGCCCGTGTTTGCCGGGGTTTGCATGACCAGGCAGGCGTTGGCTTCCTTCGGCGGCAGGAAGAAATCGCGGGGCTGGCGGCGCAGGTTTCTCAGCACCGTACGGACCAGGATTCGCCATTGCGAGTCGGAAACCTGCCGGGAGCGCAGCGCCACATTGAGCGCCAGTGCAAAACTGACCGCCAGGTTCAGGAAACCGATGCCGGCTACGCCCAGTACCGCCCAGACCAGCAAGCTCAGGTCGGGAGCAAAATCGAGACCGGCCATCGCGATACCGACGAAAGCCGATGAGAAGGCGACATGGCGGATATCGATCGGCAGCCCCAGCAGCACGCCGAAGAGCGTCGTGCCGCCAAGCAGGAATCCGAACAGCAGGTTGCCGGCGAGAGCCCCGAGGTTGTCGCCGATGTACGCCGCGATGCGTTGCATGCGCTTCTCGCCGAACAGACGCCGCGGCCAGTCGAGTTGCAGGATGCGTTCGGGAATTCGGTTGTAGGCGGCGTAATTGTCGTAGTAGCCGCTGATCAGACCTGAAATGAAAAGACAGACTCCGGCAATAGCCGCGTAGAAGACCGCCCCGCTATCGACCAGACTTTGCTCCTCGAGCAGATGCAGCGACTTCTCGGGACTGGTGAAGTGCTGGCCGCTGCTGCTGAACACGGCGAAGGCAATCAGGGCCGAGAGCGGGATGGCGATGCAGACGTTGCCGAGAATGGCAATGACCTGGGTGCGGCAGGTGCGCGTGATCAGTACGGTCAGCGCTTCGATGTCGCGCAGTTTGCCACCGGCTTCGCTGATGCTCGCGGCAATGGCGTTGGCGGTCATTGCCGGTTGCTTCGTGGCGACGGTGCCGTGCAGGATGTGAATCAGGCAGAAACCGATCCCGTAGTTGAGGCAGAAGGCGATCGCGCCGGTCAGTGGCGGCATTTGCGCGCCGGCCAGAACGATCTTCAGACAGGCCATGAAGGCGATGACGAAGCCGCCGATCATCGCCGAACGCGCCATCGACCAGTATTCCTGGCGGGTTTCGGTGATGTAGTGCTCGCCGTGGTGGCTGGCGTTGTCGGTCACCCGCAAGGCGATCAGCTCGGTGTTCTGGCGCCAGTGTCGGTAAAGATTGTTGCGCAGGCATTCATCACGCACCAACTGGGTGAATAGGCTGACCATCGGCGGGTAAGCCACGCTGTCGCTCGACCTGGGCTGCAGGTCGACCAGAATGTCGAGCAGTTGCTCGCTGCGCTGCAACAGTTGCCGCAGGCGTTGCAGATGATAGGTCAGGCGGATGCTGGTGCCATTGCGGGCGGCATTCCTGCGCACGCGCTCGATCACGTCGCGGCACTGACTGAACAGAACGCGCAACTGCCGCTCGTCGCGGTCGGCGGCGAGTGGTTTGCCCCAGTGCTCGGCAAAAGTCTCGATATAGGCTGTCAGCTCCCGGTTTTGCGCGACGAACGGCGACTCGTAGGCCTCGAGTGACGGTTCCAGGCGCAGGAGTTCCGGCTCCGTACCAAGTGCTGCAATCCAGTAGGACAGCACGCGCAGTGCGCTCAGCATCTCCACCAGCGGCTGCGGCAAGCTATCGCTGCGGGGATCTTCGTCGAAACGCAGGGCCGTGATTACTTGCAGCCAGGCCTCGTTGCCGACGCCGACCACCCAGTGTCGGTCGCTGGCGCGGTCGAACATGGCACGCAGGGCGGTACGCAGCAAGCCCGGCTCAAGAACGTCAGGCAGGAGCTTGTGGCCGATACGGCGAAAGCCTTCCGAGACGAACCCGGTATTCGGCAGGATGCCGGTCGCGGTATACAACTCGGAGTGACGATGGGTGCGCAACAGATTGCCGAGAGCGGCACGCAAGGCGGCGCGCAATTCCGGACGGGTGCCGAGAATGTAGCAGAGGGCCTGCAGGTTTCGCCTGGCGGACTCGAAATCGCCGGCATCCGCGGGCCGGATTTCGCCGACCAGCAGCACCAGCAAAGGTATCGGATCGGTGTCCGGGACAAGAAAGCGGCAGAGCAGTTGTTCCATTGCGGTCGGGGTTTGGCAGGGTGGAGGGCAGTCCGGCAACGACATCGGACGATGACGATGCCACGCCAGAAGTCGTGCCGGGCTGGCGGTGTCGTTTAAAATCAGGGCATCTTAGCAAACTATCGTGCCCGCCATCCTTATAGACTGGAAGCCGCAGATGATCATTGTCCTTTCCCCTGCCAAGTCGCTCGATTACCGGACGCCGCCGACGCTGTGCGAACACAGCCAGCCGCTGTTTCTCGACCAGGCACAACTGCTGATCGAGGACCTGCGCCAGTTGTCGCCACCGCAGCTTGCCAGCCTGATGAAGATCAGCGATCAACTGGCGGCGCTGAACTTCGCGCGTTATGCCGACTGGGCGCAGCCGTTCACCCCTGGCAAAGCCAGGCAGGCGGTGCTGGCGTTCAATGGCGACGTCTACGACGGTCTCGACGCGTCTACCTTGTCACCGGCGGATCTGCAATTTGCGCAACGTCACCTGCGGATTCTGTCTGGCCTGTACGGGCTGCTGCGTCCGCTCGACCTGATGCAGCCGTACCGGCTGGAAATGGGGACGCGCTTGAGCAACGCACGTGGTCGGGATCTCTATGCCTTCTGGGGCGATCGGATTACCGAGGCGGTCAACGCCGCACTCCACGAAACAGGCGCCCGAGTACTGATCAATCTCGCGTCCGAGGAGTACTTCAAGTCGCTCAAGCCGAAAAAACTCGCTGTCCCGGTGATTCAACCGGTTTTCGAGGACTGGAGTGGCGGCCGGTTCCGGGTGGTGAGTTTCTACGCCAAACGCGCGCGGGGGCTGATGGGGCGTTTCGCGATCGTCAATCGTTTGCAAGATGCTGCAGGTCTGAAGGACTTTGCGGCGGTCGGCTATGCGCATGCCGCAGCGGCCTCCGACGATCAGGTCTGGGTATTTCGGCGCGGCGGTGTGGTTTGAATCCGTCCGGCTGACCGCACCTTGATCGCCTACCGCAGGCGCGCGCCGCTTAGCGGCTGGTGAACAGCGCACCGGCGGTCTCGGCGTCGAGGATGGCGTACGGCGGAGCCGGGTTGCGCTGACGGGCGAGCCTCAGCAACTGGCGATCGCGGGTCACCAGCAGGTCGGCACGGCAGCGTGCCGCGAGGATCAGGAACTTCTGGTCGTCGGCGTCGCGGCAGCGGGGCAGGAAGTAATTCTCTTCCCCGTCGGCGTCGCAGAGCGTCGCCAGGTTGCGGTAGCGTGCCAGCAGCGCCTGCTGTGCCGGACTGGCGAGTCCGAACTGCGGGTAGGCGCTCACCCTTTCGAGTTCGGACAGGCAGTGTTGATCGGTAAAGCAGCCCAGGACCCCGCGCTCGATGGCCCCGAGCAGCGCATGCGCCGGTGGGTCGGCGAAGTGCAGCATGTCGATCACGATGTTGGTGTCGAGGACGGCGAGCAGGCGTTCAGCCACCTTGCAGTTCCGCAAGCACATGTTCGGCGATGGCCAGGCACGAGGTCAATCCCGGTGATTCGATTCCGAAGAGGTTGATCAAGCCCGGGATGCCGTGCTCGGCAGGGCCCTGGACGACAAAGTCCCCGGCGGGCGCCGAGCGGCCGCTGATCTTTGGCCGCACCCCGGCATACGCGGGCAGCAGCGCATCGTCCGGCAGCGCTGGCCAGTAGCGGTGAATCGCGGTGACGAAGGCGCTGGCGCGCGCCGGGTCGACGCGGTAATCGAATTCACCGATGGGCCGGCCTGGCGTTGGGTCTGGCAGCCACTCGACGTCGGGGCCGAAACGCGCCTGCCCGCCGAGGTCGAGCGTCAGATGAACTCCGAGGCCGGCGGCTTCCGGCAAGGGATAGACCAGTCGCGAGAACGGTGCGCGTCTGGCGAGCGCGAAGTAGTTGCCCTTGGCGTGAAAGTTCGCCGGTATCAGCGCCGGTGGGAAGCCGGCCAGCGCGGCCGCGACCTCCGGTGCCCAGAGGCCGGCAGCGTTGATCACGATCGAACTCCTGAAGCGCAGGCTTTGCGTACCGCCGCTTTCGAGGACGATGCCCCTGTCTTCTATCGAGCCGCGGCGCAACGGGCTGCGCAGTGCCAGCACGGCGCCGGCACGCTCGGCGTCGCCGAGCAGCGCGATCGCCAGCGCGTGGCTGTCGAGGATGCCGGTCGAGGGAGAGAGCAGGGCGGCGGTACACGCCAATTCCGGTTCGAGAGCGCGCGCCGCGGATGCGCTCAGCAGGCACAGATCGTCGACGCCGTTGTCGTGCCCCAGCCGCTGCAGCAGCAGAAGTTGCCCTTCCTGTTGGGCCGAGGTGGCGACGACCAGTTTGCCGCAGCGCCGGTGGCTGACGCCATGCGTATTGCAGAAGTCATAGAGCTGCCGTCGGCCGACGACACAGCAGCGGGCCTTGAGCGATCCTGTCGGATAATGGAACCCGGCGTGGATCACCTCACTGTTGCGGGCACTGGTTTCGCTGGCGCAAACGCCGTGCCGTTCGAGAACCACCGTTTCGATACCTTGCCGCGCCAGCACACGTGCGCAGGCCAGGCCGATCACACCGGCCCCGATCACTGTCGCTCCCACGCTTTGCATCTTTCCTCCACGCGTCATCGACGGCCCATAGCCCTGGGGGGGATTGTATTCGAGCCAGGCACGGCAAGGGCTTCAACCCGCTTGGCGACGGCGGCAACGGCCGCCGACCCCAGGCTTGGGTCTGCCGCGTCGGCGAGCCTGGCCGCCAGGTTGCGCGCGTCAACCGCAGGTCGCCTTCAGGCGTGCCGGATCGGAGACCAGCGGATTGCCCGAGCCTTGCCAGCGGACAATCCGCTCGTCGCGCTGGCGCTCCCAGGCGTCGACCAGGTGGGTTCGCGACCAGGCGCACATCAGTTGCCTGTCCTGCCGGCTCATGTGCAGACCGTAGGTCTGGTGCATGTAGAGTGTGATCCGTGCCGCCCTGCCACGCACCTCTTCGCGTGGTTGCACGCGCTGCAGCTTGAAATCGACGATGGTCTGACAGGCCCCGTACATTGACGTCGGCTGTCGGGTCCACGCGCTGTAGGCAAAGTTGCTGCGGTCGCCGTTCAACTCGCCAACGGAGGGTACCAGGTTGTTGAGATCGCCCTCCGCGACCTGGAATACCGGGTCGGTATCGGTGCAGTGCTTGCGTCCGCCCTGTTGCCAGCACTGGCGCTGATGTCCCAGCACCCAGGCCGGAACCACATGCTCCCACTCGATTCGGGCCGCCCGTGTCGGGTTGCGGCGCGGCTCGTAACCGCAGCTGGCAAGCTGGACGACATGCCCGACATAGCGGCAACCGCAGTAGAAGTCGTTCTCCATGCCGGCAAAGATCGTCGGCAGGATCTTCTTGGCGTTGGCGAAGTCGCGGTGCCCGACCGCCTTCGGACCGAACACCCGATCGACGGGTGTCGTGGACTGCGCTGACCGAGGAGCCGGTGAACTCGGGTGACTTGCGGGTGGCAGGGGGGTCTGGCTGACTTGGCAGCCGACCAGCAGGAGAGCTATCGACAGGGAGGTTTTGCGCATCGGCGCGGAGTCTACGCGTCATGCCTGGGGAGGACAATCAATATCGCCTGGCAGCGTCAGTCGAGCGTCCTGCGAAAGGTCTTCAGCCCGACGGCGAGGACCACCGCCGTGAAGGCGACGATCGGCCAGACCTGTTCCCAGATCATGCCGGCGCCGTTCCCCTTGAGCAGGATTCCCCGCACCAGCAGCAGGAAATGCGTCAGCGGCAGGACATTGCCGACCCATTGTGCCCATTCGGGCATGCCACGGAACGGAAACATGAAGCCCGAGAGCAGCATCGACGGCAGGAAAAAGAAGAAGGTCATCTGCATCGCCTGCAACTGGTTCTGGGCGATCGAGCTGAAGGTGATGCCGAGCGTCAGGTTGGCGCAGATGAACAGCAGTACGACCGCGTAGAGCAGCAGCAGGCTGCCGTGCATCGGCACGTCGAAAAGCCAGCGCGCGGCCAGGAGGACCAGCGTCACCTGGATTAGCCCGATGACAATGTACGGCACGATCTTGCCGGTCATCACCTCGATGGGCGTCGCCGGCGTCGCGAGAAGATTCTCGAAAGTGCCGCGCTCGCGCTCGCGGGTCATCGCCAGGCCGGTCATGAGGACCATGGTCATGGTCAGGATCACGCCCAGCAGACCGGGCACGACGTTGTAGGCGGTGAGGCCCTCGGGGTTGTAGCGGCGGTGGATGCGCAGTTCGATCGGCGGCGTGGGCGCGCGCCGCAGGCCCGGCAGGTCAGGGGCAAAGACCTCGAGGCCGAGATTCTTGAGTACCGAGATGGCGCCACCGGTGGCCATCGGGTCGGTGGCGTCGGCTTCGACCAACAGCGTCGGGTTTCTGCCGCGCACCAGGTCGCGGTGGAAGCCGGCCGGGAAGGTGACGACGAACTGGACTTCGCTTCGGTCGAGGAGGTCGTTGGCCTGATGCTCGTCCACCTGGCCGACAATCCTGAAATAGTCGCTGTTGGCCATGGCGGCGACGTAGGCCCGCGCGAAAGGCCCGGGGTCGACCATGACCACGGCCGTGGGCAGGTGTTTCGGGTCGGAATTGATCGCAAAACCGAAGAGCAGCAACTGCATGATCGGGATGCCGACGATCATTCCAAAGGTGAGTCGGTCGCGCTTGAGCTGGATGAATTCCTTGAGCAGGATGCCGATCCAGCGGGAGAAAGAGAAACCTGGCATGCTCTCCTCAGTCTGCGAACGGGTCCGCGGCGTGCTGCATGAGGTGGATGAAAGCGTCTTCGAGCGAGGGGGCGACGGCGGCGACCTGTACCGCAGTCTGCTGGGCGAGCGCCTGCAGACTGTTCTGCAGGCGCTCGCCGTCCTGGCCGCTGACGTGCAGCGTCGCGCCGAAGCTCGCCACCTGGTCGGCACCCGGCATCTGTCGCAAGCGCTCGGCGAGGCCGTGCACACCGGGGCCGCTGATTTCCCAGGTGTGCAGTCGGCAGTTGGCGACCACCTCGCCGGCGGTGCCGGCGGCCAGCAGATTGCCGTAGGCGATGTACGCCAGGCGATTGCAGCGTTCGGCTTCGTCCATATAGTGCGTCGACACCAGGACGGTGATCCCGGCGACCGAAAGCCGGTGGATTTCTTCCCAGAAATCCCGGCGCGCCTTGGGGTCGACGCCGGCCGTCGGTTCGTCGAGCAGCAGCAGGCGGGGCTGGTGCAGCAGGCAGGCGGCGAGCGCCAGGCGCTGTTTCCAGCCACCGGACAGCGTACCGGCCAACTGCTGGCGCCGGCCGCCGAGACCCAGTTCGGCGAGCACCTGTTCGACTACCTGCCGGCGCCTGGCCATGCCAAACATGCGCGCCACGAAATCGAGGTTTTCGCCGATCGTCAGGTCGTCCCACAGGGAGAACTTCTGGGTCATGTAGCCGACCTGGCGCTTGATCGCGGCGCTGTCCTTGAGCACATCGAGTCCGAGGCAGGTCCCGCGGCCGCTGTCTGGCGTCAGCAGACCACACAGCATGCGGATCGAGGTCGTCTTGCCGCTGCCGTTCGGTCCGAGGAAGCCGTAGATCTCGCCCTGGTTGACCTGCAGGGTGAGGTCCTTGACCACGTGCTTGTTGCCGAAGTGTTTGTTGAGGCCGGCGACGTCGATGACCAGTGGGTCCATCGCTCAGCGCTCGGTCAGGCGGACGTCGACCGGCAGTCCCGGCCGCAGGCCGGGGGCCTGTTCCGGCACCGGCACGGCCTCGACGCGAAAGACGAGCTTTTCGCGGCTGCCCCGGCTGTAGATTACCGGTGGCGTGTATTCGGCTTCGGGAGCAATGAAGTCGATGCTGGCGCGGATGGGTTCGCGGCAGCCATCGCAGCGCGCCTCGACCTGCTGCCCAGGTCTCAGTCCGGCAAGCTGCCCTTCCGGAACGAAGAAGCGCAGGCGGCGGCGCGTGTCCGGCAGCAGGCTGGCGACCGCCGCACCTGCCGGCACCCATTCGCCCGGCCGGTAGTACGTGTCGGCCACCTCGCCGTCCTCTGGCGCGGCTACCGTCTTGCGTTCGAGCAGCCAGCGCTTCTGCGCGGCGACGGCTGCGGCCGCGTCGAGGTCGGCGGCAGCGCTGCGCACCTCATCGTCGCGGCCAAACGAAATCCGAAGACCGGCCAACTGCTGCCGCAGCGCGTCCCGTTGCGCGGCGTCGCGGTCACGCGCCGCCCTGGCTTCGTCGAGCTTCGCCTGCGAGACAAAATGCTGCCGTTCCAGCGATTCCTGTTGGCGGAGTTGTGTTTGCGCGAGGTGCAGGGCGGCGTCGGCCGCGCGCAGCTGTGCCTCAAGGGAGGCAATTTCCGCTGGGCGGTGCGGCTCGCGAAGGTTGTTCAGCCTGGCATGGGCAGCGCCGCTGCGTGCTTCGGCTTCGGCCAGCGCTTGCGCATCGGGGTCGGCAGCGATTGCAAAGATCGCCTGTCCTTCCTTGACACGCGTGCCGCGGGGGCTGTCGAGGGATTTCAGATAGCCCGCCTGCGGCGACGCCAGATACAGGAACTCGCCCTCGACGTAGCCCTGGAAGGCGGTCAGTCGAGGCTTGTCGCAGCCGCCTAGAGCGGCCAGCAGAGCAGCGGCGAGCAGGATGGACTTTCGCGATGGGTGCATGCGTTGCCATTCTACGGCGCCAGCGACCAAGGGGGGTGGTCAGTGTGGCCGTGGTCTGCCATCAGTCGGCAGCAGATTGGATATCGCTTGCGGGGCGATCAGCGCGGAGCATCGAAACATATACCGCCGCGCGACGGCGGCGGCTGAGTGGACGGATGCGGCCGACTCTCAGTGCTTGTGTTCGGTTGCCGGCGCAGCCGAAGCGGTGAGGTCGTGGACCTTCGCTACCACCTCGATGGACTCGATCTTCCTGTCCTTGCCTTCAACCTGCAGAGTCAGCGGCACGGTGTCGCCTTTCTTCAGCGCTTGTTTCAGGTTCATCAGCATCACATGATAGCCGCCAGGGCCGAGCAGTACCGGCTTCCCGGCGGGCAGGTCCAGGCGGGGGACGGCACGCATCTTCATCACCCCGCCGTCCATCTTCATTTCGTGAATCTCGCTGACGCCGGCCACCGGGCTGGCGGCACCGACCAGCACTGCTCCCGATTTACTGGTGATTTCCATGAACGCGCCGGTGGCCTGCTGGCCGCTGACCGTGCCGCGTACCCAGGGGTCCTTGATATCGAGGTCGGCGGCGAGTGCGGCCAGCGGAGACATGCCGAGCAGCATTGCCAGCGACAGAACGTTTGCTGATATTTTCAAGCCATACTCCTTGATCGTTTGGGAATAGCGATTATAAATGCGTACTTGCGCTGCTCACCGCGACAAGATGTCGCGGGCGTGCGGACCCCTTCCGGGAAAATCCCTCAAGGCTTTACGCTCCATTTGCCCTGTGCATCCTCGATCCACCAGCCGGAATGGAACTGCTCCTTCCAGCGCTTGACCTGTGTCGCGCGCGCCGCCGGTTCGTAGGCCTTGCCGCCATGCGCCTCGGCGAGGGCGTAGATCAGCGAATTGCGGTCCGGGTTCTCGTTGTCGATGAGTTTCTCTGCAATCTGCCTTTGCGGCAGCGTCAGCCGGCTGTCGTCACGCATCTTGACCATGCCGTCGTAGCCTAGGCCAATGATCCCGGCGTCGTAAAAGCGGACCAGTCGCGAGGAGCGCTGTGCCAGGCTGTGCTTGACCACCACTACCGGCGGCGTGCCGATGTCGAGATTGATCGGTTCGTCGGCAGCGGCGGCAGCGGTGCAGGCAAGCAGGGCCAGCAGAAGCAGAAGGAGTTTCATCGGCGTATTCCTGAAAAATCACTTGCCGGCCAGCAGCAGCCTGAGATCGGAGGCGACGTTGTCGGGGGTTTCGCCATACTGGATCAGCAGTCGCAGCCGACCCTCGGGGTCATAGGCATAGCTGCCTGTGGAGTGGTCGAGGCTGTAAGTGCCGGCAGTGCTGCCGGCCTGTTTGGCGTAGAACACCTTGAAATCCCTGGCCACTGCCGCGATCGTCGCTTCGTCGCCGCGCAGACCGACGAAGCTCGGGTGAAAGGCCGTGACGTATCCGGCCAACACTTGCGGGGTGTCCCGCGCAGGATCGAGCGTGACGAAGACCACTTGCACGCGGCCGGCGTCGTTACCGAGACGATTCAGCACCTCACGCATCGACAGCAGCGTCGTCGGGCAGACGTCAGGACACTGGGTGTAGCCGAAAAACACGACGACGGCCTTCCCCTTGAAGTCAGCCAGACGTCGCGCCTGACCCTGCGGGTCGGTCAGCACGAAATCCTTGCCCCAGTCGGAACCCGAAACGTCGGTCGATTTGAAGGTCGGGGGTTGCGAACAGCCCGAGAAGAGGAGGGTGAGACACAAGATCAGGGTCGAGAGGATTTTCATGGTTGTCGATGGTCTGTGGCGAAAGCGCCTGGTCTGGCTCCAGATGCGGGAGGCCGCAAATCGTCTTCTCCGGGTGAGGATGCGGACTAGTCGTACCTCCGGCTGGCGGGCACAGGCCTGTCCAGTGACGCATCCGGCAAGCAGGCAATCTCCAGGCATTGTCGGCACACTGCCGGCCTGCAACCTTGATGCAGGTTAATCATTGTCGCTCATTCCGGCGGTGTTGAGGCAGCCGCTGAGCGTCAACTCGTGATCTTGCAGAGTGCCACCGAAAATCCGCTCTGTTTCCCGCCGCTAGAGCGGCTGGAGAGTGACGGCGGGGTCAGTGTCCCTTGGGCCGATCGACTGATTGCGGTTGAAACGCTCCGTGCCCAGGGCGTACAGTACAGTCTGGTCGTGGTGGCCGGTGGCGGCTTGGTCTCCGGTCGCATGCGCGACGGCGTCGCTCCACGAGCGGCATGGGCGAGCTTTCAATTTCCTGGGAGTCAATGACATATGCCGCAAGCGGACTGGTATTTCGATTTCATCTCGCCCTACGCGTATCTCGGGCTGATGCGTCTCCGGGAATTGCCGCAGGACATCGAAATTAACTACCGGCCGGTGTTGTTCGCCGGTTTGCTGAACCACTGGGAGCAGAAAGGTCCGGCGGAAATCGCGCCGAAACGGTCGTGGACCTATCGCTCCTGCACCTGGTGGGCCAGTGCGCACGGCATTCCCTTCCGTTTTCCGGCCGCGCACCCGTTCAACTCGCTTCCCTACCTGCGGCTGGCGATAGCTGCAGGCAGCACCGGTCACGCCGTGCGCCGGATTTTCGATGCCCTGTGGACGACCGCTGCCGACCCTTCCGATCCCGCGCTGCTGGCCGAACTCGCGCGTTCGTTGGACGTGGATCCGCAGGCCGGGTCACGCCAGCCGGTCAAGGATGCGCTGCGTGCCGGCACGCAGCAGGCGATTGCCGCGGGCGTTTTCGGTGTGCCGACATTGCGTGTCGGTGACGAACCGTTCTGGGGGGCGGACGCCACCGATTTCGTCAAAGCTTATCTTGCCGATCCCGGGATTCTGTGCACAGCAGAGATGCAGCGGGTGGCGACCTTGCCGGTCGGCGCTTCGCGGATACCGCTCTGAACCGCTCCCGGCGCGGCCAACCCTGCGCGCAACGAGCTCGTGGCCGACGTTCGACATCGCGGGTTGGGTTGGCGAGCGTGCTATCATCGACGTACCCGATCGGCAAGGAAAGCGCATGGCCTCCTGGGGCTGTCAGCACGAACTCGATGGCAAGTGCAGCAAGATCAATGACCTGGTATGCGACCCGGGGATGAAGGGCTGTGTTCTGGCCGGCCGCTATTTCTTCCTGAGCAGCGACGACAAGAACCAGCGCCTGCGCGACAAGCAGCAGCGGACGGCGAGCCGGTCAGGCGACGAGCCCGCGGACTGAGTTGCCTTCGCCAGCAGGCATGCCTTGCGGCCGGGGGGAGCTACCCGGCCACCGGCCTGACCCGGCTTGCCGTGAGCTTTGCGCGCGCCCGCGCGACGGCCACATCTTCGCCGTTGGCCACTGCCACGCCCATGCGGCGTTTGCGGAAGGCCTCGGGTTTGCCGAACAGGCGCAGGTCGCTGCGCGCCACGGCGAGCGCTTCGGCGATGCCTTCGAAAGCGATACCCTTGGCGTCGCTGCCGCCGTAGATCACGGCCGAAGCGCCCGGCTCGCGCAGGCGGGTATCGACGGGCAGGCCGAGGATGGCGCGCGCGTGCAGCTCGAATTCCGAGAAGTGTTGCGAGCACAGCGTCACCAGCCCGGTGTCGTGCCAATCCTCGCAAGTTAGCATAAATGCATACCATACGTGCGCTGCCTTGTGCCGAAGCTACTTCTCTTGCATAATAGCTACGTAATGCATTGTTTATAAAGGATAAATACATGACGGCCTGAATATTC
>Ga0208938_1000167_pt1 | contig 60521 bp, 54 predicted proteins | sample AD_UKC125_MetaG_FD_184434 | JGI IMG/M metagenome (GOLD analysis project Ga0208938, IMG submission 184434) | Active sludge microbial communities of municipal wastewater-treating anaerobic digesters from USA - AD_UKC125_MetaG (SPAdes) (version 2) | ecosystem: Engineered > Bioreactor > Anaerobic >... | reverse complement strand
TCTTCGTGCCCCGATCACAGCGCGTGGGAATCTCATCGAGCATTTGCGCCAACGTTTGCCCGCGTTGGCGCTGGATCGGGGACGCTTTCGCTGCCGGACGCACTTCGCCGCGCCGCGGGCGGCCGCGTTTTCTGGCCGGTGCTGGCGTTTCAGGCACCGTCGTTTCGGCAGCGCTCTCTTCACCCGGCAACAGGGCGGATGGGGCTGTGGCCGCCGCTTCCACCACGGCCGTTTCCTTCCGAGCGGGGGGTTCGCGGGCTTCGATGGCCGTGCCGTCACGACTGAGATGCCCGATCAGCTGATCCCCGAGGTGTTCCTTGATCAGGGCTTCATGCACGCGTTGACCCAAGCCGGCTTCAGCAAACTCGTCGAAGGTGCGCGAGAAGGTGGTTTCGGAAGGGAGTCTCTTGCCCCGCGGGAAACCGCAGATGCGGCGCAACGCACGGTCGATCGTCAGCCGCTCAATCAGCCCCACCGTCGTCGCCAACCCCAACACCGCCTTGGCCACAAAGGCGTTCGCCAGCCACGCTCGCTCGAAGGGCGGACGTCCCACCCCACACCACGATGGCCCCGTGAATTCCTCAATGCGTATCCATTCCAGCGTGTGGATCACCTTCTCCAGTTTCGGCGTCAGCGGACCGTATTGCTCCGCCAACTCCGGCAGCAGCTCGTGCTGAATCACGTACCACCGTTGCATGATCCGTTGGCGTTGGGTAGTATCCATTGGGCGGGCGTTATGATGTTGGTCTCGATAACCGTATCATGCCAGAAGTGGCCGCCCGCACCCTCAATTCTCGCCTCCAGCCGCGAAAAATCATCCTTGAAGGGCGAGTTTTGAAAGAGGTTCGAAGGTGCTGATCGACGACCTGCTGCGCGGCACCAAGGAGCTCCAGGACAAGGCCGGGCAGATTACCCCCGATCTCTTCGCCGATTTCAACGGCATCCCCCAGGGCGCCGACAGGACCGATTTCTACCAGCACGACCAGAACTGGAGCAACCGCATGATCCTCTGCGATTCGCTGCTGGTCATGGCCAGCCTCGCCGAGTGCGAGGGCCTGCGCGGCAAGGTACAGTGCATCTCGCAAAGGAACGACTTCGATTGCCGCCACACCGCAAGGGTATTACAATGAAATCATGTGTAATACACCGGAGATTTGCCATGTCGACGACACTCACCAGCAAAGGACAAGTCACCATCCCCAAGCAGATTCGCGATGCCCTCAATCTGGCGCCGGGCTGCACTGTGGACTTCGCCGTCAATCGCGATGGCGATGTGGTGATCCACAAGGTTGGCGCCTGTTCGAGCCGTCAGCCCGACCGTTTCGATGTAGCTCGGGGCAAGGCTGACGTAAAGTGGCGAACCGACGACTTGATGGCTTTGCTGCGCGGCGAGGGCTGATGCTGTTGGTCGACACCAACGTGCTGGTCGACGTTCTGGAAGACGATCCAGAATGGGCCGACTGGTCGACGCATCAATTGCGTGCCCAGTCTAAGATTCATCGGCTGGCAATCAACCCGATCATCTACGCCGAACTTTCGTTGACCTTCTCGACGGTGGAAGCCCTCGATCAGGCCCTCGATGACCTCGGCTTGGTCATGATTGAGACCCCGCGCCCAGCCCTGTTTCTTGCCGGCAAAGCGTTTGTACGTTACCGGCGACAAGGGGGTACCAAGATCAATGTCCTTGGCGATTTCTTAATCGGGGCGCACGCGGCAGTGTCAGGCTATCCCGTTCTGACCAGAGACACACGACGATACGCCTCGTATTTTTCCAGTGTGGTGCTGATCGCACCGGAGGGATTCGCGTAACCGTCGATCAGCGAAGGCGGCAAGCTTCCTTCAACGGCAGGTGACAGAGTGGAGTAGTCACTCAGTGGGCGCTACTCCTTCTCAGGTTTACAGGCCGCCTCGATCAAGCGCTCTAGTCGCACAGTAACCGCGGTCAGCAAGTCGCCCATTTCGCCACCTGTGATTTCCGGCCTTTCGCGCAATTTCATTTCGACTGCAAGCGCGGCATTGGATAAGGCATTGGCGCCCAGCGTTGCCGCCACGCCCTTCAGCGTATGGGCAATGCGTCGGGCGTCCTCATGGGCACCACGCCGCAAGCAGTCAGCCAGCGCTTCCATATCATTGCGGTGGGCGAACGTCATCGTTCTCAGCAGGTCGATCAGTTTCTCCTGCTTGCCGCGCAGGACGCTTAAGCCCCATTGCACATCCACGCCAGCGTCTCTGTCCAGGCGGGCCAGGATTTCCGCCGTACTGCATGCGCCGGTGGCTTCGGCCGGGATTGGCGCCGTCTCGCCTGCGCCGGCTTCCGATGCTTCACGAGGCGCCGACGCCGGCAGCCATTGCTGGAGCTTTCCATAAAGGACCTCGGGGACCACCGGCTTGGCGACGAAGTCATTCATGCCGGCCGCCAGACAGGACTCGCGGTCCTCGTCGAAGGCGTTGGCGGTCATCGCGAGAATCGACACCTTCCTGCCCGCCGGCAATTGCCGGATCGCCCGCGTGGCGTCGAGGCCGTCCATTTCGGGCATCAGCATGTCCATCAGGATCAGGTCGTAGGAGCCGCTGCGCAGTTTGTCGACCGCCACGCGACCGTTTTCCGCGGTATCTACCGCGAGCCCGGCATCCCGCAACAAATCGGTGGCAACCTCCCGGTTGATCTCATTGTCTTCGACCAGCAGCATGCGCGCGCCGGCATGACTGCGCCGCAGCTCGGCCGCACTGATACCGCCGGCCGGCGCACTGGCTTGCGCTTCCGCACCACGCTCCAGCCAGACGGTGAACCAGAATCGGCTGCCTGTCCCCAGCGTGCTTTCGGCACCGGCGTCGCCGCCCATCAGGCGGGCGATGTGCCGGGTGATCGCCAGGCCAAGCCCCGTACCGCCAAACCTGCGGGTGGTCGAGGCATCCGCCTGCTTGAAGGACTGGAAGAGGTGCGGCAACACCTCGGGGGCGATGCCGATGCCGGTATCCTCGACCTCGAAGCACACCAGAAAACGGCTTCCATCACTCTCCAGCAGCCGTGCACGCAGGGTGATGCCGCCCTGGGGCGTAAATTTCACCGCATTGCCGGCGAAATTGAGCAGGCCCTGGCTCAGTCGCGCCAGGTCGCCGCGCAGCCAGTGGGGCACATGGTCGCCGTCGATCTGTACGGTCAGCCCCTTCGCGGCGGCCGTACTACCGATCAGCGTGGCGACGTGGTCGAGCACGGCCTCCAGTTCGAAATCGTGGGTTTCCAGTTCGATCTTGCCGGCCTCGATTTTCGACAGGTCGAGGATGTCGTTGATCACCGACAACAGATGCTGCGCGGCGCCGTCGATCTTGTCGAGCCGGTCGATATCGCGCGACGACGCGGCGTCACGTCGCAACTGATAGGTGAAACCGAGGATGGCGTTCATCGGCGTGCGGATTTCGTGGCTCATGCTGGCGAGGAAGGTCGACTTCGCCCGGTTGGCCGCCTCGGCGGCCAACCGCGATTGTTCAAGCTCGGCGGTACGATCCGCCACCAGTTGTTCGAGATGGTCACGATAGTTGTCCAGTTCGGCGCCCATGCGCTTGCGTTCGGTGATGTCCTCCTTCACCGCCACGTAGTGGGTGACCGCGCCATCGGGCTGGCGGATCGGCGAAATGATGGCGAGTTCGACGTAGTCGCTGCCATCCTTGCGCCGGTTGTAGAGTTCGCCTTTCCAGGTGTGCCCGGCGAGCAGCGTCGCCCACAGCGCGGCATACGTCTCACGCGGAGTCTTGCCCGACTGCAGGAGTCGAGGATTCTGGCCGAACACTTCTTCCTGGCTGTAGCCGGTCTGACGCAGGAAGGCCTCATTGACATACGCGATGCGCGCAAGAACATCGGTGATGACGATGCTTTCCGTGCTCTGCTCGACCGCCATCGACAGCTTGGACACTTCCTTCAAGGCGGCTTCGGTCGCGAGATGCGCGGCCTGGGCGTCTTCCATCAGGTTGAGCGCCGCCATGCGGGAGGTTTCCAGATCCCGCACGAGGGCAGCCAGACTGGCGGTTCGCTCGGCGACGCGTCGTTCCAGCCCATCGTGGATCTGGCGCAGGGCGTCTTCATGCCGTTTCGTCTCGGTCAGATCCGTCGCCACCAGGCAGAAGGCGCTCAGGTCTTCCAGCGGCAGAGGGGTCAGGGCCAGGCGCAGCGGCAACGCACCTCCGGCGGCGTTGCGGACGCTGATCTCGCTGCTGCCGCGGCCGTCTTCGCCGGGGTGTAGCAGCGCCCGGAAGGCGGCCAGCGCGTCTGGCGCCACAAAGTCGGCGAAGTTGGCGCCGACCACTCGCCCTGGCGGGGTGTCGAGAAGCTGGGCCAGGCGGCGGTTGCAAAACAGGATCACGCCATCCGCCGAAAGGGTCGCCGCCCCTTCACTCATTTCCTCGAAGAAGACCCGGTAGGGTTGTTCGGCACCTTTCAGCGTGAACACCCGGTAGCCCTGGCTGCCGTGCTGGACGATGGCGTCCGCTTCGCCGTTCTGGATGGCGTGCAGGGTTTCCTCGGCCTCGGCCAGCCGCTTCCGGAGTTCGGCGACCTCCAGCGCCAGTGCTTCCCGTGTCGGTTCAGGCGGGGGCATGCCTACTCCAGCTCCGGTTTGATATCCAGGGCCAGCAGCACGCGGCTGCTGTCGGAAAGGTCGCCGATCAGCCGGCGCAGCGGCAAGGGCAGCTGCTTGAGCAGGGTCGGCAAGGCGACGATCTGGTCGGCCGCGGCCTCTTCGGGATGTTCGAACAGGTCGATGACGGTCAGCTCGTAGCGCCCCGCCAGTTTCGCCTCGCACAGCGTCTTCAAATTGGCGACGGCGCGGGCCGACTGCGGCGTGCCGCCGGCGATGTAAAGGCGCAGGACGTAGGTGTCGCGCTCGAATTTGGCCAGCACCTCTTCGAAGGCGGCGATGGAATCGACCATGGCGGGTGGTAGCGTCATTCGCTCACTCTAAGATCGAGGCCGACCAGCACGCGTTCGGTGTCCGACAGGTCGCCGATGATCTTGCGGATCGGCGTCGGCAGTTTGCGTACCAGCGTCGGCAGGGCGAGGATCTGGTGCTCCGCCGCCAGTTGCGGCTGTTGCAGAAGGTCGATCACTTCGATGCGGTACTGCCCGGCGAGGTGCTCGTTGCAGATGCGCTTGAGATTGTCGAAAGCGGTCAGCGATTTGGGCGTCTGCCCGGCCACATACAGGCGTAAATCCCACACCGGAACCGGCGAGGCGGTCGTCATGGCCATGTCGGCGCTGGCTGGCGGGGTCTTCTTCATGGTTTTTCTCCTTTGCTGGCCGGCTTGCCTCTGACCCGGGCTTTGCCCGGGCCTGCCACGTCCTCCTGCCGGCTGAACCCCATCTCCTGACGGTCTTGCGCCAGGCGCTCCGTGCGCAGTTCGTTCTGGCGGATGGCGCGCTGGGCTTCCGCCTCGGTGGCGGCGAATTCGGCCTGCAGGGTGGCGATCTGGCTTTCCAGCGCCTGACGCTTGCGCGCCAGCGCCGCTTGCTGCTGCTCCAGGTCCTGCTGGGCCAGCAGTCGCTCGGCGGTTTCGGCCGCCTCCTGTGCCAGCCGTGCCGAGCCGGTCAGCACCCGGCCGGCGCCGATGTAGACGTCTTTCAGTTCCACGCCGTGGTCGGTCAGCAGGAATTCGCGGATCTGGTTGGAATGGGCCATGCCGCGGGACTTGAGGACATACAGGCCGCGGTTGCGCTCGCCATTGAACTCGATGTCGCGCAGCAGCAGCCAGGTGTCGATCAGCGAGGAAATCTGCGCGTCGGTGCGCTCCAGCGCGCCGCCGTCGCTGGTCAGGTTGGTCATCAGCACGGTGATGCCCTGGACCTTGAGGGCGTCGATGAGCCGGATCAGCATGGACTTCACGTCAGGCTCGTTGCCGGCGGACTCGAAGGCCGAGATCGGATCGATGACGACGGCGCCGGGCTGGAATTCGCGGATTTCCTTGAGGCTGACGGCCAGGTGCATTTCCAGGCCGTGGAGCGAGGGACGCGCGGCGTGGAGGCGCAGCAGGCCCTGCTGCAACCAGGGCTGCACGTCGAGGCCGATCGAGCGCATGTTGCGCCGCCACTGGTCGGGCGATTCCTCGAACAGGAAGACCAGGCAGCGCTCGCCGCGCCGGCAGGTCGCTTCGGCGAAATGCGCCGTCAGGCTGGTCTTGCCGCAGCCGGCCGTGCCCGAGATCAGGATGCTGCTGCCACGGTAATAGCCCGCACCGCCGAGCATGCTGTCGAGCCGGGCGACGCCGGTGGAGATGCGCTCCGGCGAGACCGGATAGTCGAGCCCCAGCGAGGTCGTCGGCAGCACCGAGAAGCCCCGTTCGTCGATCAGGAAGGGGTATTCGTTGGTGCCGTGGGGGGAGCCGCGGTACTTGGCCACGCGCAGCCGCCGGATCGACATCTGGTTGCTGATGCGATGATCAAGCACGATCACGCAATCGGAGACGTATTCCTCGATGCCGAAGCGCGTCAGCGTAGTCTCGCCGCTTTCGCCAGTGATGATGGCGGTGACGCCCTTGTCCTTCAGCCAGCGCATCAGCCGGCGCAATTCGGCGCGCAGGATGGCCTGATTGGGCAGGCCGGAGAACAGCGCCTCGACGGTATCCAGCACGACGCGCCGGGCGCCGATGGCATCGATGGCATAGCCCAGGCGGATGAACAGGCCTTCGAGGTCGTATTCACCGGTTTCCTCGATTTCGCGGCGTTCGATATGCACGTGGTCCACCGCGAGCATGCGTCCGGCGATCAGGGTCTTCAGGTCGAAGCCAAGTGAAGCCACGTTCTGGGCCAGATCTTCGGCGTTTTCCTCGAAGGCGACGAATACGCCGGGTTCGCCGTAGTGCGTCGCGCCATGCACCAGGAACTCCATGGCGAACAGCGTCTTGCCGCAGCCGGCACCGCCGCTGACGAGGGTGGGCCGGCCCGTGGGCAGGCCGCCGTGGGTGATTTCGTCCAGGCCGGTGATACCGGTGGGCGACTTGGGCAGGCCGATGTCGGCAGAGGGTGCGGGCGTTTTCGTGCGGGATTGTTTCATGCCGGGTTTACTCCTGTGGCTTTGGGTCGGCTGACGGCGTGCCGTCAGCCTTCAGGAAATCGAGCGGATAGGGTTGCGGCTGGCCGAGTTGGCGGGCAAGCGCATTGACCTGCTGCTTGAGCGCGATCATGCGCATTTCGCGGCCGGCAGTGGCTCGGTTGAAGCGTTCGAGTACCTCGTTGCGGGAGTGCAGTTCGGTCTCGGCGGTCTTCCTCGCGGTGATGTCGGTGTGGGCAATGACCACGCCTTGCATCGTCGCACCCAACGGGGTCACGCTCATGCTGAACCAGCGCTGCCGGTCGGGCGCATGGCAAGGGTATTCGAGGGTGAAACTGCCCTGTCGTCCTTCGAGCACGGTCAGGATGCCGGCGTGGGCCTCTGGCGCGTCGTCGGAGAAAGGGCCGGTACTGAGCTGACAGATCTCCAGGTAATTGGTGCCGATGGCGGTGCGCGCGGCGGGCATGCCCGGCTCGCTGCCGTTTTCCAGGGCGAAGCGCCGCCAGGGTTCATTCACCGCGACGATGACACCGGCTTGGTCCAGCACCGCGATCTCGGCGCTGACCGAATCGAGGATGGTCTGCTTGTAGGCCTCGCTGTCTTGCAGGGCGCGGTTCGCCTGCTTTGCCAATCGCAGCGCGGCCTGGGCATCGTCCATCAGGTTGAGCGCGGCGAGCCGTGTCTGCGTTTGTTGTTCCAGTTCGGCCGCCTGACTCGCTGCCAGTGCCTGCTCGACTCGCTTGCGGTCGGTGATGTCCTGGACGAAGCCGATGCGGTTGAGCGGCGCGCCGTCCGTGTCGTACAGGACGGTGAGATCAACCTGTATCGGGAAGCGGCTGCCATCCTTGCGCTGGTGCTCGCTTTCGAACACCACGTGCCCCTGGGCTGCGATCGATGGCAACTTCGCGCGCAGTTCCTCGCGTCGGTCGGCAGGGACGGTGTCCAATATCGACTGGCCGACCAGTTCGTCTTCGGTATAGCCCCGTTGACGCGCAAAGGCCGGGTTCACGACAAGGTAAGTGTTTGCGCGCACATCGGATATTGCGATGCCCATCTCGGCACGCCGGAACGCTTCGCCCCACAGTTGCAGGCGCTGCTGGCTTGCCGCCAGCTCGGCGGCGGTCGCGACAAGGGTCTTGCGGGCAGCGTCGATCTCGGCAATGTCGAGCGCGGTACCGGTGTCACCATCGGGTTCGGCCAGAGCGGCGACCTGTCGGGCGATACGCCGGCCGGCCAGACTCAGCGCAAGGGCCAGCAGGAGGATCGCGCCGAGATAGAGCAGGGCCTCGCGGTGCAGCTCCGCATGACTGCTGCGCGGAATTTCCAGCACCACCGACCAGGCCGACTGTTCCAGAGGGACGACGAAACGATGATCTGCCGCCACATCGCGGGCGCTGTCGAAGCCGAGCAGCGAACGCCTCGCGATGTCGGCACCGGTGCCATCCTGCAGCGCGACCGACCAACCCTCAGGCAGGGCAAGCTGGTCGATGCGGTCTTGAAGCTGGCTGGCTTCGAGGTTACTGAGTATCAGCCGCGTCGGTTTGTCTGCGCGCAGCACCGGCACGACAAGGGCCATCAGCGGAATATTGGCCACCGGCCCCTGCACGATGTCGCCGACCTGTGGCTTGCCGGTTTCGAGCGCCAGCCGCGCAGCGCTGCGCCCTTTCGACAGCGGCAGGTGTGGCAAGGACGTACCGTAAGGCTGACGGGTGTTGAACAGCATCTGGTGCTGCTCGTCGGCAAAGATGACATGGGTACCGAAACTTTCGTGGAAACTCTGGGCCTCGCGATACAGTTCGGGCCAGCGCCGCGGATCGTCCGCCAACGGCGAAACGGCCAGCATGTTGAGCGCGCGGAGGCGCACGTCGAGCAAGCGGTCGATCGTCGTCGCGAAATTGCGGGCGTGATGGTCGGCCTCGCGCAGATGCTTGGCTTCCAGTTCCTCAAGATGGTTCCACTCCAGCCAGACGGCGAGCAGTAGCAGCGGCGCCATGCATAGCCAGATCAGCCGGATGAGAACGGTGGACAGCGGGCGAAGCGTCACGGCGTGTCGGCGAACGAGGTGTCGTAGGGCGCGGGGCGTCCGGCGGCACGGGCCATGGCGTTGACCTCGCGCTTGAGGGCGATCATGCGCAGTTCGCGGTCGATCGCGGCACGGTTCAAGTGTTCGAGTTCGGCGTTGCGGCGGTGAAGTTCGGTTTCGGCCGCCTTGAGTGCGGCGATATCTATGCAGAACTCGACACACGTATCCGCACCCAGCGAACTTCCGGCAAACAACAACCACCGGCGCGAGCCATCCTTGCAGAAGTACTCCTTCTGATAGGGACCGATGCGTCCGGTCTCCAGAAGTTTGACCATCTCTTCCTGGCTCAAGGCATGGTATTCCGGTGGAGTCAGGCGCTGCCAAGTCAATTCGCCCGACTCCATATCGCTGCGATCGAAACCGACGAGGTTCATAAAAGCGTCGTTGGCGTTCGTCAAGCGTCCTGCGCGTGTATCCCAGAACATGATGCCCACCACGTCGTTGTCGACAATTTTCTGCAGTGTCGCATTACTGCTGCGTAGCGCGTCCTCGGCCCGCTTGCGCTCCGTGATGTCACGCGAGATGCCGAAGGTGCCGAAGATTCGGCCATCGGCGCTGCGCAACGGGCCCCGCGTGGAGAGGAAAACCGTAGGCCCGCCGATGGTTTGGGCGACTTCCTCGATGGTTTGGTTCTGGCCGGTTTCACGGATCTGGCGTTCGCTGGCCATGATGCGTTCCGCCTGCTCTGGCGGAAAAATGGCCCGGTCATCCTGGCCGATCACCGCCTCGGCGGGTTTGCCGACGAAGTGGGCTGCCGCGTTGTTGAACAAGAGGTAACGGCCTTCTTCATCCTTGGCGAAGATGGCGTCGGGGGATGCTTCGGCGATGGCCACCAGCATCGGCGGCGCTTGCTTCTGGGCATGCTGATGTTCGAGGTCGCGCTGGTGGGCGGCGTCCAGTTGGCCAACGAGCCGTCTGACAAGCACGTAGAGCAGCAGGGAGGTCACCGCGACAAAGAACCAGCCCTTGACCATGCTGACCTGCACCAGCGCCGCCGGATCACTGAACAGCACTCCCATCGCCCGGTCGGACATCAGAATCCACAGCCCGGCGAACAGGGCATAGGCGAATACAACGATGAAGACCCCAGCTGGTCTGGGTGGATGTGTTCTGGGCATATCGCTTTCCTGTGCGACGTTGGTCCGCCATCCGGCCACTAGATGTATTAGCCTACGCTCTTAATTCTACTTTGTCAGATGGCCTTTCAATCTGATGCTGATAGCATGGCGGCTTGCGTTCGATAGGCAGATTCCAGGGCCTGGCGTCGCCGTTGATGCCTGTCGATGATGGATTTCGCGAGGTCTTCGTCGGGGACAATCTTGGTGGGCAACCGATGGCGCATGATCTCCACCAAGTCGCGGCAGGAGAGCATCCCGTTGTACGCCGTGGTCACCGCCGCATTACACCGCGGCGCAGGGCACGATCGGGGCAGGTTCGACGGTGACGGCGCAGGCCGGCTTTCTGGCGATGCTTCCCTGATCGGTGCGACCAGCAACTACAGCTTCCGGGGTGTCTTGCCTGGCCATGACCGATAGCCCAAGGCACTGAGCGGGGTGGGGTTCGGAGAATTTTTCAAGGACTCCTGAGTCCAGTAGCGAGATTGACGCTGTTGGCTGAAGGGTCACATACTCTCACTCTCGTTGGCACCGCTGGATTTCTTATCCTCTCTTGGGGAACAAGCGAGTTCACGCACGGGAGGCAGGATGAACAACACGAACAAACAAGAAGTCATGTCGATATCGTCTGGACTCTCGAAAGTTGCGATTCGATTCTGGCCAACCACACTCGTTTCATGGTTGATTTGCTTGATGTTGCTCGGATCGTTGGACTTGGCGGTGGCCGGCGCCGAACCGGATCGGAAGCCGAGATCGAAGCCTACCGTGGTGATTTTGAATTCCTACCACCCCGGCGAAGCCTGGACGGATAACGAACTGACCGGTCTGGTACCGACCTTGCGACGCGCCGATCCCGATCTCGTGCCGATGATCGAGTACCTGGATGCCAAGCGCTTTCCTGACCCGCACTATCTGAATCTGCTCAAGGACCACCTGGTCCAGAAATATCAGGGCCGCCGGGTCGACCTGCTCATCGTGCTCGATAATCCCGCCCTCGACCTCATCCTGAAATACCGTCGCGAACTGTTTCCCAGTGTTCCTCTCATCTTCGCCGGCATCAACGGCTTTCGGCCGGAATGGCGCCAGGATCGGGAGCGCATGACCGGTGTGGCGGAAACCCAGGACATGGCCGGCACCTTGGAACTGGCCATGCGCCTGCATCCCGGAACGAAAAATGTCTTGGTCGTGCACGACTACACCGCTTCGGGCCTCGCCGTGCGGCGCGATGTAGAAGCGATCCTGCCCACGTTCCAGAACCGGGTGAACGTCACATTCTCGCCCGATGTACCCTTCGCCGAACTGGAACGACAGCTGCAAGCCCTGCCCCGCGATATGGTGGTCTTGCTGCCCACCTACGTTACCGACCGGGACGGGCGGGTGTTCAGCCGGGAAGAAAGCACGCGGCGCATCGCTGCCGCCAGTCCAGCGCCGGTGTACGCCATGCACGAAACTCGGCTCGGCCACGGCATCGTCGGCGGTCTGCTACTGGCGGGCCGGGAGCACGGAGCGCAGGCGGGCCAACTGGCGTTGAAGGTGCTGGCCGGGGAAGAACCGAGCCAAATTCCTGTGGAAACCAGCCACTCGCATCCCCAGTTCGACGAGGTGCAACTGCGCCGCTTCCAAATCGATCCGGCGGCCTTGCCCGCTGAAAGCGTCGTCATCAACCGTCCGATCTCTTTCTACGAGCAGCATTGGCGCAAGGTGTGGACCACGCTGGCGGTAACCGCTCTGCTGTCGCTGATCATCATCGGGCTGAGCCTGGCCTTGCGGCGGGCCAGGCGGGCCGAGCGGGCATTGCGGGACAGCGAAGAGCGCTATCACACACTGTTCGAGCATTCCCGCGATGCCATTTTTTTGGGGGACGCGAGTACCGGCGTGATCCGTGAGGTCAACAAAGCTGCTGAAGTACTGATGGGCCGGCCGCGTGCCGAACTGATCGGCCAGCACCAAGTCGCCCTGCATCCGCCAGGTGAAGAAGAAAGGTACGCGGACGCTTTCCTGCGGCACACGCGTGGCGAAACCGCTTTCATTCTTGCCGAGGTCTACACGGGTGATGGACGGCGCGTCCCGGTCGAGATCAGCACCGGCTTGATTCAACTGCCCGACGGCACGCTCGCGCTGCAAGGCTTTTTCCGCGACATCACCGAGCGTCAGCGCGCCGAAATGGCCTTGCGCGCAAGCGAGGAGAAATTCCGCTCCTATGCCGAACATGCACCGCTCGGGCTGTTCGTGACCGACCGAACCGGTCGTTTCGTGGAAGTCAACCGCGCCGCCACCGAACTGACGGGCTACAAGGCCGCCGCGCTGCTCGACCTGAGCATCCCGGACATCATCACCACGGAAGACCGTGATGTGGGCTTGCGCCATTTTGCGACGGTGGTCGAAAAGGGGTTCGCCGATGGTTGTTTTCGATTTAGAACCCGAAGCGGGCAAACGATCTGGATGTCGGTGCGCGCCGTGCGTCTTCCCGGCGAGCGGTTCATGGCCTTCTGTCAGGACATCACCGAAAGCAAACAGGCTGAGGATGCACTGCGGGCGCGCGAGTCGCTCCTTCGTGCTGTCGTGGACAACACACCGTTCGAGTTCTGGGCGCGCGACCTGGAGGAATACTGCTTCATGGAGAACACCGTTCTGGTCCAGCACTGGGGCAGTATCCTGGGACGACGTCCGGAAGACACCGCGATCACTCCGGAGGAACTGGCCCTCTGGAAAGACAACAACCGGCGCGCTTTCGCCGGCGAAGTGGTGGACGAAGAGGTCGCGTATCGCATGGGCGACGAACAACATTGTTTTCATAACATCGTCGCTCCGATCCGGATCGAGGGCGAAATCCGCGGCATTCTCGGACTGAACATCGACATCACCGACCGCCGAAGAATGATCCAGGAACTGGATCGCCACCGCCATCATCTGGAGGATCTGATCGCCGAGCGCACCGTCGAACTGGCTTCCGCCCGCGACGTCGCTGAAGCCGCCAGCCGCGCCAAGAGCACGTTTCTGGCCAACATGAGTCACGAACTGCGCACGCCGATGAATGCCATCATGGGCATGACCAGCATTGTGCTGCGACGGGCGACCGACCCGCAACTCGTGAATATGCTGACCAAGATCGACAAGGCTTCCCATCACCTGCTTTGCGTTATCAATGACATCCTGGATTTCTCCAAGATCGAGGCCGGGCGTCTGACGCTGGAGCTGGTCAGCTTCAAGTTTGGACCGGTGCTGGAGAATCTGATGAGCATGGTTGGGCCGAGGGCGGCGGAAAAGGAACTGACCCTGTTTGTTGATCTGCCGCCGGACATCGCCCAGCAGTCGTTCTTGGGCGACCCGCTACGCCTGGGCCAGATTCTGCTCAATCTGGCCGGCAATGCTGTCAAGTTCACCGACCAAGGCTCCATCACCGTGCGCATCATGAAGCTTGAAGAAACTCCCGCCGATGTGCTGCTGCGTTGTGAGGTGCTGGACACCGGCATCGGTATTCGTCCGGAAGGCCAGCAACGCCTGTTCACCGCGTTCGAACAGGCCGATGGTTCAATGACCCGCAAGTACGGCGGCACCGGGCTGGGATTGGTGATCAGCCGACGTCTGGCCGAACTGATGGGGGGAGATATCGCACTCTCCAGCACGTCGGGGCAAGGGAGCAGTTTCTGGCTTACCGTGCGACTGGGCAAGATGACGGACGCCGCCCCGCCAGAGCCGACTGTTGCCGAGGAATCGGCCGAAACGCAACTCCAGGCGCGCCATGCCGGCGCGCGCATTCTGCTGGCCGAGGATGAGCCCATCAATCAGGAGGTTTCACGCGGTCTGCTGGAAGATGTCGGACTGACCGTGGACGTGGCTGAGGACGGCGGGGCCGCGGTCACCATCGCGCAACGCAGTCACTATGACCTGATCCTGATGGATATGCAGATGCCGCAGATGAACGGCGTCGAGGCAACGCGGATGATCCGCACGCTGCCAGCCTACGCCCATACCCCCATCTTGGCCATGACGGCGAATGCCTTCGACGAGGATCGCCAACTCTGCCGGGATGCTGGCATGGATGACCACATCGGCAAGCCTGTCGATCCGGGCAAGCTTTACGATACCTTGTTGACGTGGCTGGAGAAGTCGGCATGATGAGTGACAGCTGATTGGGCGATACCGACCCGCAGATAGACCATGCCGGAATGATGTGTGGTGCTCCCGGGTAGGTGGCTGGAATGATGATCAAGGCTCTCGTCTGGCTTGACCTCGGCAGCCCTTGAGCAAGGCTGCCGAGTCATATCCCAAGCGCCATCAAAATCGGACACCCAATAACTGCAGAGCGTTTGTGCTGGCATATCTTCTGCCCCGCCAGGACACCGGCTGCATCTTCGTCAATGCCGACCTGATCGCCGCTGGCATTGCCCCGTTTCAGCCTGAAACCGTGGCGTTTCGGGCGGGCCGGCTGATGCTGCAGGAACTGGCGCGCCATGGCGCCGAGGGGTCCAGTTTCGCTTTTGAAACCACGCTCTCGGGCCGCTCCTACGCGCCCATGATCGACACCTGGCGCGCCAACGGATACACCGTCAAGTTGATCTTCCGGTCACTGGCCTCAGCCGACGAGGCCGTCGCCCGCGTCGCCAACCGCGTTCGCCAGGGGGGGGCATGACATTCCGACCGAGACCATTCGCCGCCGTTTTGCGTCCGGCCTGATTCATTTCCGGGACACTTATCGACAGCGAGTCGATTTCTGGCAGTGGTTCGACAATAGTGGCGATACCCCGCTGCTGCTGGAAGAAGGAGCCCATCCATGCGTGCTGCTTTGACACCCCCCAACCGTTCCCAACTCCCCGATGCCGACATGCAGGCGGTCCCTGTTGCCCTGGCTCGTGCCGCCCAACGCGCCCGTGAGATTGCCATTCGCACAGGCACGCCCCTGGTGGTGACCCGCGACGGCCGATTGATCGAAGCTGCCGTTGAGCCTGAACTGCCAAAGCCAACGGATGGTATATCGCCGACTCCGAGCCGATAGCGAACCCATAGAACCCATGGCCTACACCGACATCAACAGCGAAGACCGGCTGGTACAGGCGACTTTCGCCGAGCATCTGGAGTCGGCACTGGGCTGGGACAGCATCTACGCCTGGAACCAGGAAAGCTTTGGCCCGACCGGCACCCTGGGTCGCAGCAGCGAGCGTGACGCGGTGCTGGTGCGCGACTTGCGCTCGGCACTGGTCAAGCTCAATCCACAACTGCCGCCACCGGCCATCGAAGAAGCGATCACCAAGCTGACGCACCCAGACTTTTCGCGCTCGCTGCTGCAACACAATCAGGCGTTTCACAGGATGATCCGTGACGGCGTTCCGGTGAGCTACCGCAACACCCGGGGGCAACTGAGTCACGCCCAGGCGGCGGTGATCGACTTTCGCAGCGTGCGTAGCAACCGCTTTCTGGTGGTTCGCGAACTCAAGCTGACAGGCTTGCGCACGCCCAACTACAACCGCCGGGCCGACCTGGTGTGTTTTGTGAACGGTTTGCCGCTGGTTTTCATCGAGCTCAAGGCCGTCTACAAAAACATCCGTGCCGGCTTTGAAGGCAACCTGCGCAATTACCTGGACGAAAACGTGGTGGCCCATGCCTTTCACCACAACGCTTTCCTGATCGTCAGCAACGGGCACCACGCCCGCTTTGGCTCGATCACCAGCAACTGGGAACACTTCAGCGAATGGAAACGCCTGCATGAAAACGAGGTGGGCAACGTGGCTGCCGAGGTGTTGCTCAACGGCATGCTGGCCCAGGACCGCTTGTTGGACATTCTGGAAAACTTCATTTTGTTCGATGCCAGCAAGGCGGGCAGCACGCGCAAGATCGTCGCGCGCAACCACCAGATGCTGGGCGTGAACCAGGCGGTCGCTGCGGTGGTACGGCAAGAGGCCTTGAAGCGCGAATTTCCCACTGGCCAACGGCTGACCCATCGCACTATCCAACTGCCGTATTTCGAGGCGGAAAAGCTGAGCAACGAGGCGCAACGGTCCCTTCTGATCGCCGCCGAGCCCGCGCCACGGCATCTGCAAATCATCGAACGTGCGCACCCGGACCTTGGCCGCCTGGGCGTGGTGTGGCATACGCAGGGCAGCGGCAAGTCGTATTCGATGGCCTTCTTTGCCGAGAAGGTGCGGCGCACGGTACCGGGCAATTTCACCTTTGTTCTGATGACCGACCGCGACGACCTGGACGGTCAGATTTACCGGACCTTCATCGGCTGCGACGTAGCCGACGAGCAAACACCCCGCGCCAGTTCGGGGCGCGAGCTACAGCGGCTGCTTGCGGAAAACCATCGCTATGTGTTCAGCCTGATCCACAAGTTCAACCAGGAAGTCGCGCCCGATTCGCCGTATAGCGAGCGCGACGACATCATCGTGATCTCCGACGAGGCGCACCGGACCCAGGCCGGCAAGCTGGCTCGCAACATGCGCATGGCACTGCCCAACGCGGCCTTCATCGGTTTCACCGGCACGCCACTGTTCAAGCACGACCAACTGACCCGACGCATTTTCGGTGACTATGTGTCGCGTTACGATTTCAAACGCAGCGAAGCAGACGGGGCTACCGTCAAGCTGGTCTATGAGAACCGGGGTGAGAAACTGGGGCTGGCCAAGCTTGACCTGAACGACCGGATCGCCGACGCCATAGACGCTGCCGATCTCAAACCCGATCAAACCGCCTTGCTGGAAAAGTTGCTGGGCAAGGACTACGAAGTGATCACCGCCGATGAGCGGCTGGACCGAATTGCCGCTGATTTTGTCGAGCATTGCAGTACCCGATGGGAAGCCGGCAAGGCCATGCTGGTGTGCATCGACAAGATCACCTGCGCCCGCATGCTCAAGCTGATCGGCCCGAAATGGAAGAGCAAAGCTGTCGCCGTGCGGGCTGAAGCCGATTCCAGGCTGGCGGCCATCGCCGTAGCCGCCAATGACGAAGCCCGCCACGTGCTGCATGCGCAACGCGACCGGCTTCTCGCCAGGGCGGGGTGGATGGACGAAACAATCATCGAACTGATCATCAGCGAAGCGCAAAACGAAGTGGCCGATTTCAAGCGCTGGGGTTTTGACATCATCCCTCACCGCTCGGTCATGAAGCTGGGGTTTGAAACCACTGACGGCCTGCGCGTCGATGTGGAAAGCGCGTTCAAGAACCCCAGGCACCCTTTCCGCATTGCCGTGGTGTGCGCCATGTGGCTCACCGGGTTTGACGTGGAATGCCTGGCTACGCTCTACATCGACAAGCCCATGCGGGCGCATACGCTGATGCAGGCCATTGCCCGCGCCAACCGGGTGTACCCCGGCAAGGACTTCGGCCTGATCGTGGACTACAACGGCATGCTCAAGAGCCTGCGCGAAGCCCTGGCGCAGTACGCGCTGGGTGAAAACGGTGGCGAAGCGGAGATTGTCGCGCCGATCGAAGAACGCGTCGCGGCGCTGGCCGATGCCATTACCGTCACCGAGTCCCACTTGTGCAGCCTGGGCTTTGACGCCAACAGCCTGCTGGGCAGCAAAGGGTTTACCCGAATCCAGTTGCTGGCCGATGCGGTGGAGGCGGTGTACACCAGCGACGAATCCAGACGCCGCCATGAAATCCTGGCACGGGAGGTGTTCAATCGGTTCAAGGCGTTGCTGGTCGAGCCTTCCGCGCTCCTGTATGCCGAGCGCCATGACAACATCGAGGCCATCTACAAAAAGCTGGGTGAACGGCGCGACACGGCGGATGTGACGGAACTACTCCGGCATCTGCACCGCATCGTCAACCAGGCCATCGCGTCGCAGAGTGCGGGTATCGACCAGGCCAGCGGTTTGACGGTGGACCTGTCGCAGATCAATATGGAAAAACTGCGCGACGAGTTTGCCAAAAAGGTGAGGCACAAGGCCACGTTGATCGAGGACATCCGCCAGATTGTGGAAGCAAAGCTGGCGCAAATGCTGGCCCGTAACCCGCTGCGCATGAACTACGAGAAGAAGTACCAGGAAATTATCGCCGCCTACAACCAGGACAAGGACCGGGCCACGGTCGAAGATACCTTTGCGAAGTTGATCGACCTGGCCAACAGCCTGAATGACGAGCAGCGCCGCGCGTTGGATGAGGGCTTGAGCGAAGACCAACTGGCACTTTTTGACCTGGTGCAGCGAGATGATTTAAGCAGGGTGGACCGTGAGCGCATCAAGCAGGCCAGCAAGGAACTGCTGGCGGGCGTGCTGGCCGTCATTGCGCCGCTAGACCACTGGACCGAGAAAGAGCAAACACAGGCCGAGGTGGAGACGTTCATTCTGGATCGTGTCTATCAGACGCTGCCGGAGCCTCCCTACACGCCAGATGACAAGGCACAGGTGGCACAGTCGGTGTATAGACATATCTGGCAACAGAGTGTGCAGGAGCAGTTTTCATATTGAGGCAGGATCTGGCCGAACAGCTTGCGGCAGACCGGTGTGGTATGGGTCACTACGACGCGGGGTACGGATCGGCCGCCAGCGTCCCTGAGGGAAATATGTTCTGCCCAAAGCGGGAAGCCTGATCAAAAATTCAAAGTTGCTTTGTAGATCAAACCCAAAGCCACGACGATCAGTACTAGCGAGAACCCAAGCTGGACATGTCTTTCAACGATGCGTGACGCCAGCCTGCGCCCCAGCAGCATGCCGATGGCGATTGCAAGCGCAAACAGTGCCGTCGTTTGCAGGGGCAGCACCATGCCATGCACCACGGCAGCCACGACGCCGCCGGAACCAACCAGCGCAATCACCAACAAGGATGTCGCCACGATCCCGTGCATCGACATGTTGGTGAAGCGACGCAGCAGGGGCACGATGACGAAGCCGCCGCCGACACCCAGCAATCCGGTCATGAATCCGGTAAGTGCACCGATACTCACGAATAGTGACGCCGTCGTCCAGGACCAATGAAATCGGCCCGTGGTTGAATCGAGCCGCACCCAGGCTCCATCCTCTGCCACAACTCGCGAAGCGGCCATGCGCGCTTGTTTCAGCAAGCGCCCCGCCACGATCAGCATGACGAGGGCAAATGCGCCCAGCAGCCATCGCTGCGGCAGGATGTTCGCCACGCGAACGCCGGCAGAAGTCAATGGCAGACCTGAGATGACCATCACCAACGCAGCCTTGTAGCGGACCAGCCCTTTTTTCAATCCTTCCACGGCCCCCAGCGCAGCGCCGCCAGCCACTGCGATCAAAGCAACCGGCGCGGCTTGCTGCATCGACCAGCCCATGCCCGTGACCAGTGCGGGAACAGCGAGTATTCCGCCGCCAGCGCCCGTCAGCCCCAGCACCGCACCGACGACGATGCCGAGAATCACTGTAATTTCCATGCCCGCCTATGCAGTCTTGCCATGGGTATGTTTGCCGTTCGCCGCAGCAACCGAGCGATGTTCAAGAATTTCGAATGCGCCCATTCCTGCCAGCATGGCGACCACAAAAATCATCCCCTTTTCCGAGCCACTGCCGAGCAGAACCAGCGCCGGGCCGGGGCATATCCCCGCCAGCCCCCAGCCTATTCCGAACGTAACGCTTCCACCGATCAGGCGACGGTCAAGCTGACGTGACGTGGGCAATTGCATCGGCAGACCGAGCAGCGACTGAGTGCGTCTCCTGGCCAGCGCAAAGGCGAGACTGCCCATGGCAATCCCGCCGCCCATCACCAGAGCCAGGGAGGGATCCCACACGCCCGCGAGATCGAGAAATGCCAGAACCTTCGCCGGGTTGGCCATGCCGGCAAGAATCAAACCCAGGCCAAAGATCAAACCCGATAGCAGGGCAAACAGCAGATTCATCGCGATCTCCCTAAGCCAGCAAATGACGCATCACAAAAACCGTGGCGAACCCTGCCGCCATGAACGACAGTGTGGCCACAATTGAGCGGGGCGACCGTCGCGAAAGACCGCAGATCCCATGCCCACTGGTGCAGCCAGCACCATAACGTGTACCCACGCCGACCAGCAGACCCGCCAGAATGATCAAGCCTGTGCCTGCTTCGATCCGTATTTCTGGCAATGGGGCCAACACTCGGTATAGCAGTGGGGCCAGGATCAAACCGATGACAAAGGCCGCACGCCATTTCACGTCACCGCGGTGTGGTCGTAGCAGGCCGCCGACGATGCCGCTGATGCCCGCAATGCGGCCGTTGAACAGGGCAAGCAGCGCCGCCGCCACGCCGATCAACACGCCGCCGACCAGGGATGACAGCGGGGTGAAATGATTCCAGTCAATCGTCATGGCTTCTGGTCCTTTGGGCAATACAGCTCATACAGGCAGGTCAGGAGCGTCAAAACCTTCGGGTCATGCACCGAGTAGTAGATGTACTTTCCCTCGCGTCGGGTGTTGACCAGACCTTCGTTGCGCAGGACGCCGAGTTGTTGTGACAACGTCGGCTGACTGATCCCCACCAAGGCTTCCAGTTCTCCTACTGACTTCTCGCCCTGGCTTAACTGGCACAGCAACAACAGACGTTCCGGGTTGGCCAAGACACGCAACACGCATGTCGCCTCGCCAGCGGCGACACGCATCACTTCGATGTTTAATGGGGGGGAGGACCTTTCCATGTTTCTTCCAGAAGTTACTTGACAACACTATATCATCTGATATTATATTCGGCAACATAATTTTTCTGGTCTTGAGGAAATCATGCGACCTCTAGTTGAAGCATTCTTCGATCAAGTCACGGGGACCGTCAGCTACGTTGTCTATGACGAACCTAAAGGCCGTGCGGCAATCATCGATCCCGTTCTGGCCTACGAGCCGAAATCGGGTCGAACCGCGACAGTACCGGCTGATTGCCTGATCCGGTTCGTCCAGAAAGCAGAGCTCACACTCGACTGGATCCTGGAAACGCATGCCCATGCCGATCATTTGTCGGCTGCCCAGTACATCAAGGCGAACCTCGGGGGCAATGTGGCGATTGGTGAGCGGATTCGCCAGGTTCAGGCTGTGTTCAAAGGTCTGCTGAATCTGGGCAGAGATTTTCGCCAGGACGGATCTCAGTTCGATCATCTGTTCCACGAAGACGAAACTTTTGTGATCGGTCGCCTGCAGGGAAAAGCATGGCTTGTTCCCGGACATACACCGGCCGATATGGCCTACGAAATTGGCGACGCAATTTTTGTCGGCGACACGTTGTTCATGCCTGATGTCGGTACGGCGCGCTGCGACTTTCCTGGCGGGGATGCCCACATGCTCTATCGCTCCATCCAGAAGTTACTCTCGCTTCCGGATCAAACTCGCCTCTTCGTGTGCCACGACTACCCTCCGGACGGTCGGCCTGCAAGCTGGGAGACTACGGTCGGTGAGCAACGACAACACAACATTCACGTAGGCAACAACAAGGATGAGGCTGCCTTCGTCGCCATCCGGAAGGAAAGGGACTCCGGGCTGGACATGCCGACTTTGATCTGGCCCTCGATCCAGGTCAACATTCGAGCCGGAGAATTGCCAGCCGCAGAAAGCAATGGTCTGAATTATTTAAAAATCCCTGTCAATGCGATTTGAAATCGCGAACTCTGGTGATGAATCATCGATGACATTGCTATTGCCATGGATCAAACGCTTCGCAATCCACCATGCCACCCTGGGCACGCACACCGACAAGGCAATCATTTCAGGAGAAGAGTTATGCAAGCCAACATAGTGACTTTAAATCGGAGAAAATCATGAATACCACAACGACAAGTTATCAGGACCTGACCCGTACAGTTTCAAGAAACCTTGCAACGCTCCGCGCCGACATTCCGGAGGTGATGAAAGGTTTCAATGAACTGGCTCGCGCCGCAACCCAGAATGGTGCCCTGGACAAGAAAACCAAAGAGCTGATCGCTCTCGCTCTGGGAGTCGCCGCGCATTGCGATGCCTGCATCGGGTTTCACACGCAGGCCCTGGTGAAGCTTGGTGCCACAAAGGCCGAGCTGGAAGAGGCGCTGGGAATGGCCGTCTATATGGGAGGTGGTCCCTCCTTGATGTATTCAGCGAATGCGGTGGCGGCATTCGATGAGTTCGTCGGCATCCAGGCGGCTAAATAAACGCTGGTGTAATGTTAGGCGCTTTCTGGGAATCTGCGGCCCTCGCTTTCTCGCGCGCCATTTCTCCCAGGAGGAGACCATGAAATTTCTTGCCGTTAGTCTCCATTCGCACCGTCAGACACGCCAGTGGATGAGTGGGTGTGGCTGGCGTTATCCATGGCTCGTCGGCTTACTGCTCTCGGGCGCCGCCATGGCCCAGGATCAGCGCCAACTGGTCACTCTGCCGCCGCCAGCCCAGGAAGTCTTGCGTCAGGAGATGCTCGACAACCTGCTGGTGATCAATGAGATTCTCACGCTCGTCGGGGGCGGCAAGCTCAAGGATGCTGGCAATCTGGCCGAGCAGAAACTTGGTCTTTCCGCGCAAGGCAAACACCGGGACAAGCCTTTCGATGCCCGCCCGGGGCCTCACATGCCAACGGCGATGCATGCTTTGGCCATCGACGGCCACCGTGCCGCCAGCGAATTCGCCCAGGCGGCACAAACGGGAAACCGCGAGCGGACCATGGCACTCCTGCCCAACCTGACAAGCGCCTGTGTGAGCTGCCATTTCTCCTATCGAAGCCGATGATCGCCGGGCAGTACCACCCCTTCTGGACTGAATCCGGCAAACGGCACATGCTTTGGGCGGTGGCTATCGGTCTGACGTGGTTTGCCATCCGGCCCGCATCATGCGGCGCTGGCTGAAAGCAGGGATCGTGGACCGACAGCAACCACCCACGCTCATCGCGGGTGGAACCTGATGGGAAAGGATTTCAATGAGTCAAGAAATGGCATGGAGCAATCGCTACCGGGAGGCCGGCGAACAGTATCTTTTTGGCACTGAACCGAACGAGTTTCTCGCGCATCGAGTGGCCCTCCTGCAGAACGGTCGGACTGCGGTGTCGGTTGCCGATGGCGAAGGCAGGAACTCGGTCTGGCTCGCCGAGCAGGGCCTGGAAGTCACCGCGATCGAATTCTCGGCGGTCGCCATTGAAAAGGCCAGGCGGCTCGCGGCCGGACGCCGCGCCGCGGTCCGCTTCGTACTCGCCGACATGCTTGCGCCGGACTGGCCGCCGCTGGAACTGCACGGTGCTTTTGACTGGGTGGTCGCCATCTTCATTCAGTTCACCGGCCCCAAGGAAAGGGAACGACAGTTCGCGGTATTGAAGTTGCTTGCGCAGGCGGGTGGACGCATCCTGCTGCAGGGCTACACACCCAAGCAACTCGACTATGGGACCGGGGGGCCGTCAGCTGTCGAAAACCTCTACACGCAAGAACTGCTACGAGCAGCTTTCGCCGACTGGAAAATCGAGGAACTCGTGGAATACGAGGATCACATTGCGGAGGGAATGGGCCACCAGGGGCGTTCGGCGCTGATTGGCCTTATCGCGCGAAAGCCCTGATTCTTTTTGATCCAATGCTCCCTCTGGCAAGCTTACTTGCTGCCTGGCAAAGCATACGGTGCAATCACGCTGGCCTGCATGCGATAGGCTGAGCGACCCCACGAGCTGTCACCGGCGGAAACTTTCAGGAGACCGCTGACCCATATCGCGTCCATGGTTTGCACGTCCTTGATGGGCTTGTCGGAGACCACGTAGATGATCTGGTTGGCAGGCGGTGGCGGAACGTGAATGCAGGCGCCGAAGTAGGGCACGAGCAGCAACTCACGCACTTCGCCCTTGACGCGTTCAAGGGGAATGGCAAAGCCCGCGATGCGGATCGCTGCGCCGTTGAGCGACGGCTCGGTGGGTGCGTTGGCCCAGGCGTCGCGCATGCGGGCGAGCGCGTCCATGGCACGCGGATCGGCATCCTGCATTTTCGCCAGGTCGAAGCCCTTGAAGGCATCCGCTGGGTTCCAGTTGGGTGGCATGAGTTGCTCCCAGGTGACTTCACGGAAATTCGCTGTCGGCGTGGTGGCTGCCTTGGTGAGACGTTCGCCCACCTGGTACGGCACACGTGGCGGCTCGGCCAGCAGTGCTGCCGAGCCGGCAACGAGCAGCAAGAAAGCGAGAGGTTGAAAAGCGCGCATGGTTCAGGTCCTTGGGGTAAGTCCATCGATCAGTGAAAGGCGATAGGCGCGCAAACCCGGCAGCAGGCTGGCCACACTGCCGGCGAGCAGGATCCAGCCCAGCAGCTTCGCCAGGGAAACCAGATCGTCGCGACTCAGGCTCAGGCCATTGAGCGCGATGCCATAATGGGTTTCAATCCAGGGAGTGCCAAAGAACAGCAGTGCTCCCAGCAAAGCTACGCCGGACAGAATTCCACCGACGGTGACCGAAACGCCCTCCAGGGCAAGCAGCACCAGCAGTTCTCGCGGACGTGCGCCAACGGAACGCAGGATCGCCAATTCGCGCCGGCGAGCATCCAGGCTGGCGAGGATCACGGCCACCAGGCCTCCCAGCCCCACCAGGGCGACCAGCCACGAAACCAGCAGCAGCGCCTGCTCACCCTGCCCGACGACTTCCCAGAGCTGATCGAGCGTCACGCCGGGCAGCACGCCCATCAGTGGTTCCTCGACATCATCCGCGATGGCCCGCTGCATGGCAAAGACATCGCCACGCTGTTTCAGGCCGACGAGTTGGGCGGTAATGGTCCTGGGCGTGAGATCGAACTTCCTGACCAGTTCGGACGGAATTGAAAAGCCTGGCACCGGGGCGCCACCCTGCCAATCGAGGTGAACAGCCTCCATGCCGGCCAGGCTGATGTGTACGGTGCGATCCACAGGCGTGCCGGTGGGCGCCAGTATCCCGACGACAAGGAAAGGCTTGTCGCCATGGGCGGCACCTTCCAGCGCGCCGCTGCCATGCGTCAGGACGATCTTTTGTCCGAGGCGATAGCCCAGTCGCCTGGCCACCTCGGCGCCAAGAACCGCGTCGAAGACGCCTTCGAAAGGCTTACCTGCCTGCAAACGCAGGAGTTGCCGATCACCGTAGCGAAAGTGCGTGAAGTAGTCGAGGGAGGTGCCGAGAACCGGAAAACCATGATGCGAGTCGCCCAGCGAGAGCGGGATGCTCCAGGCCACGGCGGGATGTCGGGAGATCCTTTGCGCCGACGTCCAGCGCATGTTCTGGCTCGCTTCGCCGATGCGGAAAACCGCATACAGCATCAACTGGACTGGACTGGAGCGCGCACCGACCACCAGATCCGTGCCGGAAACCGACTGCGAGAAACTCTCGAGGACATCGTGGCGGAGGCGCTCGACGCCGACCAGCAAAGTCGTGGCGAGGGCGATGGAGAGCAGCGTGAAGCTCAGTGTGTAGCGCCGATTCCAGGCACTGCGCAACGCGAGCGCGATCAGATAGCGCATGGGACACCTCCGGCGGCGGTACGGTTGAGCAGTGGCAAAGCCAGATCGCGAGGGAAATGGTGCGCCAGGCGGCGGTCGTGACTGACGAACAGTACGGTCGAACCGGCAGCATTCGCCTCATGCAGGAGCAAATCGAGAAAGGCTTCCTGTCGCTCGGCATCGAGAGCGGAAGTGGGTTCGTCGGCAATCAGCAGTTCGGGATGCCCGATCAGGGCGCGTGCTGCCGCCACACGCTGTTGCTGTCCGACCGACAGATCGGTAGCCGGGCGTCGCCACAAGTCGCGGGCCAGATCGAGATGGCTCAGCAAACGTTCCGCTTCGCCGCGTAGCGAGGCGCCGCCTGCCTGCGCCTGCTCGCGTCGCCGTGCCGAGAAACGGCAGGGCAGGAGAACGTTGTCGATCACCGGCAGATACGGTACGAGATTGAACTGCTGGAAGACGAAGCCGATGTGGTCGGCGCGCAGCCGATCGCGCTGCGTCGACCGCAGGCACCCCAGATCCTGGCCCAGGAGTTCGATGCTTCCGTTTCCGGGCGTCAGCACGCCACCGATCAGGCTCAGCAGGGTGCTCTTGCCGCAGCCGCTCGGTCCATGCAGGAAGGCGTGCTCGCCGCGCCGCAGGCGTAACTCGGGCAGATCCAGGCAAACGGCGCTCTGGCGAGGCCAGCGGAAGACCAGATCGGTGATGGCGACGACCGTTTCGCTTTTCATGACCGGGCTACCAGTTCAATGTGCTGGCCTGGGGTGACAGCTTGGCCGCGGATTGTCGTTTGGCGGTCACCACTTGCGCCCGGATTTGCCGGTAGCCGGGGAAGGCGGTAAAGAGTCTCACTTCCAGGCCCTGCAGCGCTGCAGGCTGGGCGCAATGGAAGGTGAATTCGCCATCCAGGTCGGCGTGCTCATGGCCAGTACCCGCTCGATGGTCGCCCTGCGCGGCCTTCGCTGCAGTCCTGGCGACAGGGGCTTCGCCGAGTAGTGCGGGGTCGAGGACCGCCGACTCCAGCTTTACATTCACGAGCCGGCAGCCAGCGGCTGGAGTGGGCAGGAACAGCTTGTCAGCCTGACGTAGCTGGTTCGCCATGCGGCGTACCATGTCCAGTTCCTTGTTGCCTTTGGGTACCCGCTCGAATCCCAGAAGACTGTCCAGTGGTGATTCGAGCGCGATGCGCAAGGTATCATTCTCAACGCCGACGCTGAGTTCGGCAACCCCGTGAACATGGGCTTTTTCAGCGTGCGCGACGGGATTGACGATGGTCAGGGCGGCGGCAAGTGCAAGAAGGGTGCGAGAGAGCATGGGAGATCCTTGTGATGGAGTGATGCGCAAAACATCAGATGGTCGACAATGAATGGTCAGATGCATCAGGGTTGCAAGAAAACCAAAGCGTCTGGTTGGTGACGACCGGCGCCGTTGACGCCAGCGAACCGTTTCAACCCAAGCCAGTCCTCGAGGTAGGTGAACGCCTTGTTTTTCCCGGCTGCGCCCTGGCATTTCCAGACTGTAGCTGCACCAGCGGCAACCAGCCGACTTCGAGGTCGGCAGTACGTGCACGGGCGATCAGGCTTGGCCGGGCTTCGATGTGATGTGGATCCTGCAGAGCGTTGGTCGCCGTGTAAACCTTGACCTTGTCACTCCCAAGTTCTTCGATCAATGCTCCCCATTCGGGTACGCTGGCGAAAACGTTCAACACGGCAAGCGCCGGTGCCGAAAAGGCGGCAATGAGCAGCGCCGCCAGGAGTTGTAGGAGACGATTCATGTGATGCCTTTCAATTTTCTCAGTATTTGTGCGCGCCGTGCGCACCCAGGGTCAGGATGTACTGCAGAAAAACCTGATTATCGGTGAGGTCAGGCAGGAGCTTGCTCTGCTGCACCTGCAGGCGGAAGCGGCCGAACTCTGAAGGTGTGTAATCGAGCATCAGTGCGTAACGCTGCGGATTGAATCCTGAGGAGTCCAGGTAGGCGGCATTCGTGCCGTAGCCGACGGTGCCGGGGTCAAGCCGGTCATGGCGGGCGCCGACGCGCCACTCCGGCATGAACTGGTAGACCCCCTGCAGATACCCGCCGCTCTGTCGAGACGAGTAGCTGGATGCGTTGGTCAGACCGAGCGCGCCGTCGCGATCGTAGGTGAGGTTGCCACTTTCCTTGCGCCAGAAGTACTCGCCCTGCAGCTTGAAATGGGTGTTCTGCGCATTGCCGTTGGGTGCGTACTTCCATACGAAATCGGCGATCGCCAAATTGCTCCTGCCCCTGAAAGACAATTGCGAATCGACGCCGGTCGTGTCTACTTGCACGTACTCGCGATCCTGAGGCTTCAGGCCAAGGTAAGACAGGCCGGCGCGCCAACTGTGGTTGGTCCCGATATCACCGCCAGCGTGCGCGTAGAGAGCAAAATTGCCGACGCCGTTGCGATTGCGCTCAGTGCCCGGAAAGCTTGCGCCATCGCCGATCTCGGCACCCAGTTCGAGGTAGGTGTCGGTCGGCGCCCCCATTTCAGTTGCAAGCCATCACTGCGGAACTGGCTACCAAGAAACGCCTGGTACGGTAGCGGCGCATTGTAGAAATCCCAGTCATGCTGGTGCTGGTCATTGAGGTAACCGATGCTCGACAGAAAGCGTCCGAACTTCGGCCTGAGTCCACCGGGAAGGGCGGTCAACACCCCATACGCTTCTTCGACTTCGACGCTATTGTCAGGAGAGAGCGACAGAATCAGGTTGGCGTAGTTCTTGTCGTCGACATTGGCGCTGAATCCCAACTCCGACTCGGCGATGCTGAATCCGCGCTTGGCTGGCGCGATGTCGCCGCTCGGTACGAAGCCGTTGATTACATATTTGTTGGGATCTTGCGAGAGGTTGGCATAGACACCCTGCAGCACCGCATAGATGGCAGGATTGAAGGCGCTGGCCGAAGTCGGTTCGGTGGCAATCGGCGCTCCGTATTGCGCTGGCCTCGACCTGTGCCGCAGTTTTTTCGGACGGTAGTCATCATGGTCTGAAATTTAAGCTAAACCAGGATCAAATGCAACATTGTTGCAAATGCATCATCTTCGACCAAACGAGTAACTCAATAACGTCACTCGGAAACTCCAGAGCGTTTGTGATGGCGTACTAAAGAAGGATCCCCAGCCTGGATTCCGGATCACGCAGCCGATTGAACACCATCACCCGCAACAGGCGTTCAGCAGCCAGGTGTCGCCGACCGACAGTGCTGGCGCAAAGACGACATCGCCGGGTTGCCCCGGGTCATTCGGCTCACGAAAAGTGACCACCAACATCCGGACTATCCATCCGCCGAGCTGCGACCCTTGGCCAGCTGTTGCCCGAGAGGCCCAGGCGAGTCGCCAGGTCGCCGGCGGCATCCAGCAAGGTTGCCCGGCGCGAGACTATTCCCGGCCAGGCAAGCGGATCGGGCACCCAGAAAAACGCATACGGATTCCATCTCAGTGTGCCGTATATTTCCATTCGCACCGTTGGACGTGCCGACGCGGTCCGCGCGTGGAAGCCATGCGTGTCGGCCACTACCAAAGTGTTTGCGGGCACAGCGACCTGGATCGCTGGCCCGAGACCTAGCCGGTCGAGGTCTTCCGGTGTCGCCCGAAATGAGCCGCGTGCATGGTAGATGTTCGTGGCGGAAGCAGCCGCCAGCGACTGCGCATATTCCCAAGCCAGCCGCTTCTCGTCTAGCCGGTGCGATCCTGGAATATAGGACAGGGGTCCGTCGTCCTCGCCGACATCCTGCAGGAATAGCCACGCCTTGGCAATCGAGTGGAAGGTATCAATGTGCAGCGCCGTTTGCGGATCCTGTGTGCCGCGATCAGGATCAACGATGATGATCTGTAGATACATCAGTGGGGTCACGTCGTGCGAAGCGACATAACGCATCAGTTGATCGAGACGTGGATCGTTCGCCGCGGCTACACAATGGGGCAGTTGGCATGCATCCACCGGATCGAGGGTGACGCGCCGGGTGACCGCCCGGCCTTGGCACATTTCCCGCGCTTCAGACACATGAGCAAGTGCCTCGTCTCTAACCCGGGCGAAAACGTCAGGCGGCAGGAAGTCGTGTTTGATGACGAGACCATGACGTGCATAAGCTTCGAGATCTTCCGCTGAAAGGTAATGCGCCAGACGCCTACGGCGAGACCAGGCCAGGCGGTCTGCCAGCGTGATGCGGTATCGATGCAGACCCCAGCGATTGAGCCGCGGTGACCCTATGATGGGGTTGTCCACGAAGGACTTCTCCCGGCTGGCCACCGAGAGCAGGTGCAGGGGCATCTTAAGAAAGTCAATCGGTTTCATGCTAATCAGGGGCCAAAACCATTCAATCCTCCTTGGACGTGCCCTGCCGGCCAACGCGTACCGGTCATGGGTCGAGCAGTCACAATTCGGGAACTCCTGCCGCTCGGCTCTATTAGGCACCAGCCATGGTATGGGGTCGATTTTACAGGCACCTGTTCGTCGTGGGGCGGGCTGCGCGGTGACGACCGTACGCCCTCGTCCGTCAGTCGTCAAGGGCACACGGAACACAACATCTCATCAGGACCACACAGTGACCTGCCAAGGAACCGCTTCGATTGCCGTCACCACACCCAGGCATTACGTTGTAGTCATGTGTAATAAAACGGAGATTTGCCCTGTCGACGAGACTCACCAGCAAAGGACAAGTCACCATTCCCAAGCAGATTCGCGATGCTCTCAATCCGGCACCGGGCGGCACTGTAGACTTTGCCGTCAATCGCGATGGCGATATGGTGATCCACAAGTGTGGCGCTTGTTCGAGCCGTTAGCCCGACCGTATCGATGCGGCTTGGGGCAAGGCTGACTTAAAGTGGCGAACCGTCGACTTGATGGTTCTGCTGCGCGACCAGGGCTGATGCTGCTGGTCGACATTCTGGAGGTCGATCCAGAATGGGCTGACTGGTCGACTCATTCTCCGTGAATGCGGTCGTGAAGACCGAATCCTGCGATGAGGCTTACGCGAAGATCATATTTCCGCGCGATCAAACGGAACAGATGGTCATCGAGAACTTGAGCGGGTGGGCAAGCAAGATGCTGGCGTCTCTGGAGCCGTCATACCACTAACGGCGATCCAGAAGACGACAACCCAGCCGAATTTACTGATCTCAGGCGTTACTGATTACTGCTTGCGCCGACGTGAACCTGCCAGACCGGCGAGGCCAAGGCCGAGAAGGGCGAGCGCGCCGGGTTCGGGAACGGGCGCGACCGAAACCGCAATCGTTCCGTCTGGATAGCCTGCAGGCACTGTAATGGCCTCAAATTTCAACACAGCGCCCGGGGCTAGCGAGATCAACGCGTTTGCAAATTTCCCGCTGTTGTAAGCCAAATCAGGGTCCGCCTGAAAGGACGCCGGCGGATTCGGGGCCAGGATCGTCCCGGTATAGAGGTCGTTGATGTAGTAATTGTATTCATCGCCCCAAACGTAGAGGTCGGTCACCTTGACAGTCTTGCCAACCGAGGTGGTGTAAGTGTTGGCGAAGAAAAAGGGCGCAGTGGCAAATTTGTCCTGGATGTCCCATCCGACCAAGGTGTCGAGATCGATGAGCGCTGCGGAGGAGGGAGCAGAGGCGAACAACGCGACAGCGGTGGCAGCAGCAGAGAGGAGCTTTTTCATGGAGAGGGTCCTTTAATAGTGTATAGAGGGAAGGTCGCACTAATCGCCCGGTATTGTGGGGCATCGACGAAAAGTGGCAAACCACATGAGTGTTATAAGCAAAACGTGTGCCAACGACCTGTTATCTAATCTTTACAATGGCTTGCAAATCCAATAAGATCGGCATCCAGAATGCTGTAAAATTTTTCGACACGTTCGAGGTCCGCCGCTGATTGCTTGTCGGCGTATTCGCAGGCTCAGATTTGGGGGCTGTTGATGGAGCGGTCTGCACGGCGTTATATGGCAGCTACCCCAACCCCCTGTGGGCCTTCCCGGCTCCGACGATTTTTCCAGTCCGCACAGTATATGAGCCTGTCCACGGATACTGATGAAGTACTATTCTTCTGGCACCGTCCAGACACTGCTGATCGACTTCCTGCAAGCCGCAAGTAGCCACCTCGATCAGAAATTTATGGGCAGCCATCTCTATGGCAAAGTCGTAAAGTCGCTCTTGACCGATTGAACTGTTGTGAGAACTTGAGCGCTTTGCTGCCCCACAGATCACGAACAAGTTGAGAAAGCTGCCACCTTCATGAATGCGAACCGAGATCCGCATCCCGACAAGGTTGGAGAAGCGCTGAACGCCCAGCGCTTCCAGATGATCAAGGACATCGCCCGCGAACTAAAGGGCGACGTTGTCTTTCCGACCTGCTTCGACACCGCCTGTCGTCTGCGTCAGGAACTGCAGAATCCAGACCTGCCGATTTCACGTATCAGCAGCATTGTCAGCCTCGAACCTCTGGTTGCCGCCAAACTGATGCAGTTGGCCAATTCCGCCCTCTACAGGGCCCGTGGCATGCCGGCGCTGGATCTCAAGGCCGCGATCAGCCGGCTGGGTGTCGATCTGGTACGCATCACCGCACTGGCCATTGCCATGCGCCAGCTTATGCGATCCAGGGAGATGGCGGTCTTCAGTGACATTACCTTGGCCCTCTGGAAGCATTCCCTGAAGACTGCGGTAGCGGCGCGCATTCTGGCGCGCACGCACACAAGGATCAACCCGGACGAAGCCCTGCTGGCGGGTCTGGTCCACGATCTCGGTGCCTTCTACATGCTCTACCGGGCAGCCCAGTACTTGGAATTGCTCATTCGCCCGGACACCGTGAAGTTCCTCATCATGCAGTGGCATGAAAGCATCGGGGTGACGCTGCTCAGCGCCTTGGGTATGCCTGAGGAGATCGTCATCGCCACAATAGATCACGACCAGCCGCGGGCAGTACCAGAAACGGTTCGAAGGTTGGCAGACCTCGTCTACATTGGCAATATCCTCGCCGGTACCCATTTCGAATGGCTTCATCAGGACTTTGACCCCGATGCCGGCGAAATCGGAGTCGTTCGCAAGCGCTTTGCCGACATCCTGCCGGAGATGGAGTCTGATGCACAGGAAATGCAAGCGGTACTTGCTTAACTGATTCGACGCAATCCGTTGGATCTGGCCTGTCAGATCAAGGAACTGATTGCTCAAGTCCGGCGGAGGAGCTTGCACGCCCTGGCGGCGCAGGCAGGCGTTGCAGGCTGTGGGCGAAACACTCGCCTTCAGCGAGGGCCTTGTCCGACAGTTCCTGCGCACGGCCGCGCTCGGAGTAGCGATGTGGGCGGCGCGCGCATGCCGACAATCTCCTAGCAGCTGATGCCCGATGGTACCGTGGTCGCGGTGAGGGCCAGGATGTGCTCCGGCGCTCCCGGCAGCTTGATGAATGCCCCCGGCAGCGCGGCTGGCCGCTAACCGCCAACGATCGGGTGGGCTATCGAAAACGGGCCGCCAATGTGCAGCCGTGCAGGATTGCCGACCGGCGCGGGCTGCTGCGCGTACGCGAGGCCGGCGCAAAAGCAGCCGGCGACGGAGAACACCCCGTACAAGGCCAACAAGTGGGCGTGCTCAGTCGTTCTTCATCTCTTCAGCTTTTTGCCGCATCGTCATCCTGGGCGCGATCAGATCGAGCCTGGGACAAGGCGCCCCGGGATCGTTGATGATGACCATATGCCCTTTGGGCACCCTTTTCTGAACTTCGGCGTCCAGCAGGAGGGTGTCCATGCGAACGGGCGGGGCACTCCCCTGCCATACCAGTTCGTTGGCCGACGTGTAGATCAGATAGCACGCCGAAGAAGCTGAGGTGGAAACGGCGAATGCCAGTAAAGCGAAGATCGTTTTCATGATCAGACCTCCTGATAGTCCTGTGTGCCCATTCTAGCGCGCTTGCCGGCGGCTTTATCATGGATTCGCAGATGGCTGTCGGCGATGTCTGCTGAAAACTGTCGGGGGATATGCGCCGCACCCGGGCGAGACGCCATGTCATCACCCCCGTGGCGTTGTGCTGCGCAGATTCGACGGTGGCCACCCGCTCAGTCGCGATAGGTGATGCGATAGATCGCACCGGCGTGGTCGTCGGAGACCAGCAGCGAGCCGTCGGGGAGCACCAGGACGTCGGCGGGGCGTCCCCAGGCGCTCTCGCCATTCAGCCAGCCGCTGGCGAAGGGTTCGTAGGCGATGACCTTGCTGCCTTGCAGGCGCACCAGCGTCACCCGGTAGCCGATCTTCCGGGAGCGGTTCCACGATCCATGCTCGGCGATGAAGATCTGGTTCCGATAGTGCGGCGGGAACATCGTCCCGGTGTAGAAGCGCATCCCCAGCGCGGCGGCGTGGGGCGCGAGTTTCTGCGCCGGCGCGGCAAACTCCCGGCAGGCGTGCCTGGCGCCGTATTCCGGATCGGGCAGATCGCCGGCGTGGCAATACGGAAAGCCGAAATGCATGCCGGCGCGGGGCGCATGGTTGAGTTCGTCCGGCGGCAGGTCGTCGCCGAGCAGGTCGCGGCCGTTGTCGGTAAACCAGAGTTCCCCGGTCTGCGGCTGCCAGTCGAAGCCGACCGTATTGCGCACCCCCAGGGCATAGACTTCGCTGCCGCTGCCATCGGCATGCATGCGCAGGATATTGGCGTAACGCTGCCGATCGGGCTCGCAGATGTTGCAGGGCGCGCCGACCGGCACGTAGAGTTTGCCGTCCGGGCCGAAGGCGATGAATTTCCATCCATGATGCGTCTCGGCGGGCAGCCGGTCGGTGACCAGCACGGCTGTTGGTGGCTGCGCCTGGTGTCGCTCGATATCGTCGTAGCGCAGGATGCGGCTCACCGCCGAGACGTAGAGACTGCCGTCCTTGTAGGCCACGCCGACCGGGCGCTGCAGGCCGCTGGCGACGACGCGCACGGCCTGTGCCTTGAAGCCGGCGTCGAAGCGCACCGCATGAACCTTTCCGGCCTGCATCGAGCCGACGAAAAGCGTGCCGCCGTTGCCGTCGTGGTGGCTGAGCGCCATCTGCCGGGCGTTGTCGACGCGCGCCCAGAGCTTGATGGAGAAACCCGGCGGCAAGCTGATGCGATCCAGCGGCAATTCGACTGCCGCCACGTGCATCGAGATCAGCGCCAGAACCAGTCCATGGCGGATCGTGATGCTGCGCATGTTGACTCCTCCCGGGGGTTGAAGCGGCAATGCGAGTATCCCCGTGCCGAAGCCTGGCCGCAAGGACCGGAACTCGCCTTGCCATACCGGCCATCGCCACCGCAGGCGGTGGCGTCGATTCAGGGTAACCGACGAGCAGTCCGGGTTGGCTTGCCAGGCGGCCCTTGCGCACTGCCTGCCTCAGTCGACCCGACAAGTTGGGTATTACTTCATTGCCAAGAATATTGCATGATGTCTGGCGCTTTTTGAACGCCACCCGGGCACTTGCCCAGAAAGGAAAACTGAATGAACCCCTCGAAGAAGATCTGTTTGAGTCTTGCGGTGACAGCCCTGCTCGCCGCACCGAGTGCTTTTGCCTACAACGAGTTCAATGCCCGGATGGATTGCTTGAGCAAGGTGGTTCATTGGGGCTCGTCCTATTCAAATCCCGAGGACGTTCGTGCCGACGAAACCGGTCACCATTCATTCAACGTCAGCGGAAGAGTGAAAGATCGGGATAACCGTAACCATCGCTTCGATTGCCGGATTGATCACAAGGAGATCGTCAGCTGGAATGTTGGCTCGGATGACTCGGATTCCGACAGGAAAAAGGACAAGAGGAACAAGGCGCTGATGATCGGCGCCGGGGTTGTCGGACTTGCGGCCTTGGCCGCCGTGATCGCCAGCAGCAATAGTGGCAATGACCAGTCGCATGCAGAAAGCCGTACCGTCTACAACACCGGCAAGGCCAATCCCTTTGACGACATGCGTTACTTGCGGAGCGAGTGCCGGAACGTGGTTCGCCAACACCTGGTTCATGATCACGGCTCGGTAGACGATCTTGATCTGGAACAGGTGAATCTGAACGGCCGGACGCTGAGCGGCGATGGCCGCGTTTCCTTCGAAACAGGTGGCGCGCGAAATCTGACCTATACGTGCAACTTTGATCGTGGCGGCAACATTGTCGATGGCCATTACAGCTATCACGGTCGCATGTAGGTCGTCGGGTTGGCGTCGTCAGGGCGAACCAGGTGCTCCGGTTGATGGCAGTCGAAAAGCGGGCAGTCTCCTGGACGCAGTGCGGCGGGCGCCGGCGCGGCCAATGCCCCGCCGTGAGAGGTGACCGGTGAGCACCAATCGGCGGGTCGAAGCTAGCTTGCGCCGCGCGACCCGGCCAACGCCGTGAACACCCCGAGGCCAATGAACGCGCTGCCACCCAGCCACCGACCAGTGAGGCGAACGCCACGCGCGCGCGCCAGCGCCGGCGCGACTGCGCCGGCGGCCAGCGCATAGGCGCTGTCGGTGAGCGCGGCGATGGCGACGAAGAGCGCACCGAGCGCCATGCTCTGATACACCGGGGGCACTTCCGGACTCAGGAACTGCGGCAGGAACGCGGCAAAGAACACCGTGGTCTTGGGGTTGAGCAGGGCGACGACGAAGCCGTCGCGGAAGATGCGCCACCGCGCCGCCGCTGCCGGCGTGGGCGCCGACAGCTCGGCCGGTGGCGTGCGCAGCATCTGCACGCCCAGGTAAACCAGATAGAGCGCGCCGGCATACTTGACGATCGTGAACGCCAGCGAGGAGACCGCAAACAGGGCCGCGAGACCGACCGACGCGGCCAGGGCGTTGCCCAGGTTACCGAGCGCGACGCTGGCTACCGACACCAGTCCCGAACGGCGGCCCTCGACGATGCTGCGGGTCACGATGTAGAACACGCCCGGCCCTGGGGTGAGCGCCAGCACCAGGCTGGCCAGCACGAAGGCGGAGAACAGCGGCCACGGTGGGAAGAGATTGATCATGTGCGCAACCCTTGAGAGGTACGGCGAATGGCGTTTGCTCGGCGCGCCGAAAGCGCTCGGTTTGGGCGCTGGCTCATCGCGGCGCTTAAACCGTGCGGGATGCGACCGTCGGCTTGGCGGTCGTCGCCGCGATTGTACGGCCGATCAGCCGAAAGTCCAGGGTTTGGCCCGCCGTCGCGCCTGAACGGAGGGTAAAGGCATTACCTGGGTCTGGAACGGGTTGCGGCGGTGTTCACCCGCTCAAGGATCTTCGTCCCGTCGTCGCTTGTAGCCAGGAAGTCGGCATTTTTCGAGTGGCGTCGGTTGCAGGTGTCGGCGAAACCCTTGATGAAGAAATAGTGGCTTGCGGACTACGCGCGGGCTGGACTGGAACGGCCATCCCGCAGCCCCATCCGGCTTGCCCTTGCGCAACCCGATCAAGCTCCGCTATAACAGCAGACGCCAAGGTCTGCAGGCGAGGCACACGTGGCATGACATACGGCGAAAATGGTTGGGCGCTCCGTCTCTCCAGCCACTTCAGGGAGGATCATCAACAGCATGACGCAAGCACCACTCGAAGCGGTTTTCTGCGGCCTGGAGCCGACGGCCGTCTGGGCACACTTCGCGACCCTGTGTCGCATTCCGCGCCAGTCGAAGGCGGAAGGGCGATTGCGCGACGAGCTCCGGCAGTGGGCGCTCGCCAGGGGTCTGGCGACCTGCATTGATGCCGCTGGCAATCTGCTGATCCGCAAGCCGGCCAGTGCCGGCCGCGAGCAGGCACCGGCGGTGGTGTTGCAGGCGCACCTGGACATGGTGTGCCAGAAGACCCCGGAGACGACACACGATTTTTCCCGCGACCCGATCCGGCCGGTGCGTCGGGACGGCTGGTTGCTCGCCGAGGGCACGACGCTCGGCGCCGACAACGGTATCGGGGTGGCCCTGATCCTGGCGGCTCTGGAAGATGCGTCGCTGCCGCATGGGCCGCTCGAAGCGCTGCTGACAGTCGACGAGGAAGCCGGGATGGGTGGCGCCCGTGGGCTCCAGGGTGGTCTGTTGCAAGGGCGCCTGTTGCTCAACCTCGATACCGAGGAATGGGGCGAGCTGTTCCTGGGCTGCGCCGGCGGGCTGGATGTCGACGTGCAGCGGGAAGGTCGGCCGGAACCGTTGCCGGAGAGTTTCGAAGTCTGGCGGATCGAGCTGCATGGCTTGCGCGGTGGGCATTCGGGAGTCGACATCCACGCCGAGCGGGGCAACGCCATCAAGCTCCTGGTGCGCGTCCTGCGGGGGCTGGAGCGTCGCTGGCCGCTGCGGCTGGCGGAACTCGGCGGCGGCTCGGCGCGCAATGCGCTGCCCCGCGAAGCCTCGGCAATCGTCGCGCTGCCGGCTGGGCAGGCCGATGCGCTGGCGGCAAGCCTGGCCGCATGGCAGTCGTTGTTGCGCCTGGAATTGTGTGGCGTCGACGAAGGTCTGAGCATCCGCTGCGCTCCCACCACGGCGCGACATCTGATGTCTGGCGCCGAACAGGCGATCTGGCTGGCGTCGCTGCATGCCGCGCCACACGGTGTACGGCGCCGCAGCCTGAAAGTCCCCGGCGTGGTCGAGACTTCCAGCAACCTCGGTATCGTCGCGCTCACGCCGGCGCACGGGGCATGCAATTTCATGGTCCGTTCGCTGCTCGACAGTGGCAGCAGCGCGCTGGCCGACGAGATCGTCAGCCTCTTTGCCCTGTCGGGGACGTCGGCGGAGAAGAGCGGCGACTATCCGGGCTGGGAACCGAATCCGGCTTCGTCGCTGCTGGCGCTCTGCCAGTCGGTTTACCAGCGAGAATTCGGCGGCGAAGCCCGGCTGCAGGTGATCCACGCCGGCCTGGAGTGCGGCCTCATCGCCGCCAACTATCCGGACCTGGACATGCTCTCCTTCGGGCCGACCATACGCGGCGCGCACGCCCCCGGTGAGGGCGTCGAGATCGCGACGGTGGGGCACGCCTGGAAGTTGCTGACGGCGATTCTCGCCGCGGTCGGTGTGCTCGCCAGCGGCAAGCGCTGAAGGTTCAGGCCGGCAGTGGGTCGGCGTTGCCGAGCGCCGTGGTGTTCAGTCCGCCGTCGACGTACATGATCTCGCCGGTGATGCCGCTGGCCAGGTCGGAGAGCATGAAGGCGGCGGCGTTGCCGACCTCGTCGATGGTGATATTGCGGCGTAGCGGCGCGTTGTGCGCGTTGTAGGCCAGCAGGCGGGAGAAGTTGCCGATGCCTGAAGCGGCCAGCGTCTTGATCGGGCCGGCCGAGATGGCGTTGGCGCGAATCCCCTGCGGACCCAGGCAGAACGCGAGGTAGCGCGTGGCCGCCTCAAGGCTGGCTTTGGCCAGGCCCATGGTGTTGTAGTTGGGCATGGTGCGCTCGGCGCCGAGGTAGGAGAGCGCGAGCAGCGCCGGATTGCGGCCCTGCAGCAGCAGCGGGCGGGCGGCCTTGGCCAGCGCCGGGTAGCTGTAGGAAGAGACGTCATGCGCGATGCGGAAGGCGTCGCGCGAGATGCCGTCGAGAAAGTCGCCTTCGATGGCGTCGCTGGGCGCGTAGGCGATGGAATGTACGAGGCCTTCGAGGCCGTCCCAGTGCTCGCCGAGGTCGGCGAACAGCCGCTCGATTTCGGTGTCCTCGGCGACGTCACACGGGTAGATCAGCGTGCTGTCGAATTCCTTGGCAAACTTCGCGAGGCGATCCTTGAAGCGTTCGTTCTGATAGGTAAAAGCCAGTTGCGCGCCTTCCCGGTGGCAGGCCCTGGCGATGCCGTAGGCGATCGAGTGCTTCGACAGCACGCCGGTGATCAGGATGCGCTTGTCTGCGAGGAATCCCATGACTTCTCCCGTAACGAAAATGGGCTGGTGTTGGATTGGCTGGCGTAGACCAGCCTAACCCCAGCATTATAAAGGATTCGACCGAAGTCCCGGCGATCGCCGTAGGCGCCGCGGCAGGTCTTGACCGCGCCGCCTGATCAACGCGGGCGAACTTCGCGCTACACTGCCGCCCATGCTCGTTTTTCGCCTCGTCTTTCTGTCGCTGCTGCTCCTGCTGACCGCCTGCGCGAGCGAGCAGAACGATCCGTACCCGAGCGCCGAGCGCGGCAGGAACATCCTCTACGCCGCCTTTTCCGAGCGTCCCAAACATCTCGACCCGGTGCAGTCATACACCGAGGACGAAATCACCTTCACCGCGCAGGTGTACGAGCCACCGCTGCAATACCATTACCTGCAGCGGCCCTACACGCTGATCCCCCTGACCAGCGAGGCGGTGCCGGTGCCGCGCTACTACGACGCGCAAGGCCACGAACTGTCTGCCGACGCGCCGGTGGCCGAGATCGCGCACAGTGTCTACGAGATTCGCATTCGTCCGGGCATCCGCTACCAGCCGCATCCGGCTTTTGCCGAGGAAGCCGGCGCGCCGCCCGGCGAGGTGTCCGGCCAGCGCGAGGCGCTGCGCGGCATCGAGACGATCGCCGATTTTGCGCACACCGGCAGCCGCGAGCTGATCGCCGACGACTACATCTACGAGATCAAGCGCCTCGCGCATCCGCGCCTGCACTCGCCGATCTTCAGCATGATGGCCGAGCGCATCGTCGGCCTGCGCGAACTCGGCACGGCGCTGCAGGCGGCCGCCAGGGACCTACCGCCTGGCGACTGGCTGGATCTCGACCGCTTCCCGCTCAGCGGCGTGACGCGCGTCGACCGCTACACGTATCGCATCACGCTGCGCGGCAAGTATCCACAGTTCGTGTACTGGCTGGCGATGCCCTTCTTCGCCCCGGTGCCGCGCGAAGTCGACCGCTTCTACCACCAGCCCGGGATGGCCGCGAAGAACCTGACGCTCGACTGGTATCCGGTGGGTACTGGTCCGTTCATGCTCACCCAGAACAATCCCAACAGCCGCATGGTTCTCGAACGCAATCCGAACTTCCACGGCGAGGCCTATCCCTGCCACGGCGAGCCCGAAGACCAGGCGGACGGGCTGCTGGCCGACTGCGGCAAGCCCCTGCCGTTCATCGACAAGGCGGTCTTCTCGCGCGAGAAGGAGAGCATCCCGTACTGGAACAAGTTTCTGCAGGGCTACTACGATGCCTCGGGAATTTCCTCCGACAGCTTCGACCAGGCGGTACGGCTGGGGGTCGGGGGTGACGTGCAGCTCACCGACGAGATGCGCGAGAAGGGAATTCGCCTGCTGACCAGCGTGCGCGCGTCGATCTTCTACATGGGTTTCAACCTGCTCGATCCGGTCGTCGGCAGCCTCGCGGAACAACCGACCAAGCTGCGGCAGGCGCTGTCGATCGCCATCGACCAGGAGGAGTTCATCTCGATTTTCATGAACGGGCGCGGCATTGCCGCTTCGAGTCCCTTGCCGCCGGGGATCTTCGGCTATCTCGAAGGGGCCGCGGGCAGCAATCCGGTGGTCTATGACTGGGTCGACGGACAGGCGCGGCGCAAGCCGCTGGCGGTCGCCAGGCGGCTGCTTGCCGAAGCCGGCTGGCCGAATGGCCGCAACGCCAGGACCGGCGAGCCGCTGGTCCTCAACCTCGACACCACCAGCGGCGGCATGGGCGACAAGTCGCGGCTCGACTGGCTGACGCGCCAGTTCGCCAAGCTCGACATCCAGCTGGTGGTCCGCTCGACCGACTTCAACCGCTTCCAGGACAAGGTGCGCAAGGGCGCGGTGCAACTCTACTACCTCGGCTGGAACGCCGACTATCCCGACCCGGAGAATTTCCTGTTCCTGCTCGCCGGCTCCGAGGGCAAGGTCGCCAAGGGCGGCGAAAACGCTTCCAACTACGCCAATCCGGAATTCGACCGCCTCTTCGAGCAGATGAAGAACATGGAGAGCGACGGCCCGCGCGGCGTCGAGCGCCTGGCGATCATCCGCCAGGCGATCACCCTGCTGCAGCACGACGCGCCGTGGATCTACGGTTTCCATCCGACGAGCTATACCCTGAGCCACGTCTGGCTGCGTAACCGCAAGCCGACCGAGGTCGGTCACAACATTCTCAAGTACCAGCGCATCGACGTCGCCGAGCGGCAGCGCTTGCGGCAGGAATGGAATCGGCCGGTGCTCTGGCCGCTGGCGGCGGCGGCGCTGCTGCTCGTGGCGGTGATCCTGCCGGCGGCGATGGCCTATCGTCGCCGCGAGCGCGGCACTGCCCGCTGATGCGCTCGCCGATTCGCGATCGGGCGGAGTCGCGACGCCGCGGCACGGCCTGCGGCGTGCGGCAGGCGCACTGGGGCGAGCGTTGAGGTATATTCGCCCACCATGCTAGCCTACCTCGTCCGTCGCCTGCTCTACGCGCTACCGATCCTGATCGGCGTAAACCTGATCACCTTCGCGCTGTTTTTCGTGGTCAACACGCCGGACGACATGGCGCGCATGCAACTCGGCGTCAAGCGCGTGACGCCGGAAGCGATCGACCGCTGGAAAAGCGAACGCGGTTACGACAAGCCGCTGTTCATCAACCCGGCGGCGGCCGGCAGCGCCATGCTTACCGATACCATTTTCTTTGCCAAATCGGCGCGCATGTTCGCCGGCGATTTCGGGCGCGCCGAGGATGGCCGCGACATCGCCCGCGAGATTGCTTCGCGGATGGGGCCTTCGCTGGCGATTGCGCTGCCGACCTTCCTCCTCGGCCTGCTGGTGACCATCGCCTTCGCCCTGCTGTTGACCTTCTTTCGCGCCAGCTATCTCGATTTCTGGGGCGTCGTGCTGTGCGTGGCGATGATGTCGATCTCCGGCCTGTTCTACATCATCGGTGGCCAGTATCTGGTCAGCAAGATCTGGAAACTGGTGCCGATCTCGGGCTATGGTGGCGGCCTCGACGCCTGGAAGTTCCTGATCCTGCCGGTGGTCATTGGCGTCGTCTCGGGCATCGGTTCGTCGACCCGCTGGTATCGCACCATCTTCCTTGAGGAGGTCTCGCGCGACTATGTCCGTACCGCGCGCGCCAAGGGACTTTCCGAGGTGACGGTACTGTTTCGGCACGTCCTGCGCAATGCGCTGATTCCGATCCTGACCGGCGTCGTGGTCGTCATTCCGCTGCTGTTCATGGGCTCGCTGCTCACCGAGTCGTTCTTCGGCATCCCCGGACTGGGCAGTTACACCATCGACGCGATCAATGCCCAGGACTTCGCGGTGGTGCGCGCGATGGTCTTCATCGGCTCGGTGCTGTACATCGTCGGACTGATCCTCACCGATCTCTCCTACACTTTTGTCGATCCGCGGATACGTTTCAACTGATGGCTTTCCTTCCGGTCATTCTCTGGTCCGACGTCCTGATCTGGATGCTGGTGGTCGGCGTGCTGGGGATCGGCTGGCTGTCGGCGAGCAATCCGCTACTGCGCGCCGCCTGGCAGCGGGTGGGCCGCAGTCGCGCCGGGATGGCTTCGGCGACGATCCTGCTGGCCTTCGTCTGCGTCGGCTTGCTCGATTCCATTCACTATCGGCCGCGCCTCGACTCGCCGGCCGTTTCGGGTGTCGCCCCTGACGGGCAGCCGTCGGTGGCTTACGCAGTCGAGGTGTTGTCGGTGCTCGACGGCGTGTTGAGTTCGCTGCGCACGCGTACCGAGAAAACCTATTCCGAACCGCTGGCGACGCGCGCCTACGCCAAAGAATCGATCGAGATTCGTGCCGCCGACGGCGAGCTTCGGCAACTGCGCGAATACCCGCGCCTCAAGCATGCCGGTGCCCATCTCGGCGCCGACGAGGCGCGGCGCGATGCCGATGTCGGCGTACGCCTGCTGCGCGCGCTCGGACTGGCGATCCTCGTCTGGTGGGCGCTGGCGGCGGCGACGGCGGCCGGCCTGGCGCGCGCCGAAGCCTGTTCGCATCGCGAGGCGTGGCGGCGCATCTGGCGCAACGAAAGTGATTTCGCGTGCAATGCGGTGCTCGCCGCGCTCGCTCTGCTGCTGCTGTTCGCCCTGCCGTTGGTGCTGCTGGCGGCCGATTACCACGTTCTCGGCACCGACAAGGTCGGCCAGGACGTGCTCTATCAGGTGCTCAAGAGCGTGCGGACGGCGCTGGTCATCGGCCTGGTGACGACGCTGGTGATGCTGCCGCTGTCGATCTTCCTGGGGGTGCTGGCCGGCTACTTCCGGGGCTGGGTCGATGACCTGATCCAGTATCTCTATACCACGCTGAGTTCGATCCCCGGCGTGCTGCTGATCGCCGCCGCGGTGCTGATGATGCAGGTGCTGATCGACACGCATCCAGAATGGTTCGCCACCGCCGCCGAGCGTGCCGACATGCGCCTGCTGGCGCTGTGCTGCATCCTCGGGGTGACCAGCTGGACCGGTCTGTGCCGCCTGTTGCGCGGCGAGACGCTGAAGCTCCGTGAACTCGAGTACATCCAGGCGGCGCAGGCTTTTGGTGTTTCCGACCTGCGGATCATCGCCCGCCACATCCTGCCCAACCTGATGCACATCGTGATCATCGCCCTGGTGATGGATTTTTCGAGCCTGGTGCTGGCCGAGGCGGTGCTGTCCTATGTCGGCATCGGGGTCGATCCGACGATGATCAGCTTCGGCACGATGATCAACAATGCACGCATGGAGCTGGCCCGCGAACCGATGGTGTGGTGGTCGCTGGCCGCCGCTTTCGTCTTCATGTTCATCCTGGTGCTGGCCGCGAACCTGTTGGCCGACGCCGTACGCGACGCCTTCGATCCACGCCTGGTGGGGTCGGCATGAACCCGGAGGCGAGGGGAGAAGAAGCCGTGCTGCTCGACGTCCGCGACCTGCGGATCGCCTTTGCCAGCGGGCGCTCGCTGCTCGCGGCGGTCGACGGAATCAGTTTCGAGCTGGCCGCCGGCGAGACGCTAGCGCTGCTCGGCGAGTCCGGTTGCGGCAAGTCGGCGACGGCGCTGGGCCTGCTGCGGCTGTTGCCGGCGGCGGGGCGGATACTCGGCGGCGAGGTGCGTTTTGCCGGCCGCGATCTGTTGCGCCTGCCCGAAGCCGAGATGCGCGCCGTGCGCGGTGGCGGCATGGCGATGATCTTTCAGGAGCCGGCGACCAGCCTCAATCCGGTGCTCACCGTCGGTCGGCAGCTTGCCGAAGTGCTCGAAAGGCACCTCGGCCTGGCCGGGCCGGCGGTGCGCGCGCGTTCGCTTGAACTGCTGACGGCAGTGGGACTGGCCGATCCGGAGCGGCGGCTCGGCGAATATCCCTTCCAGCTTTCCGGCGGCATGAAGCAGCGGGTGATGATCGCCATCGCTCTGGCCGGCAATCCGCGTCTGCTGATCGCCGACGAGCCGACGACGGCGCTCGACGTCACCATCCAGGCGCAGATTCTGGAACTTCTGCGGCGCCTGCAGGGCGAGCGCGCGACGGGCATGCTGCTGATCACCCACGACCTGGGCGTCGTCGCGCAGATGGCCACCCGGGTGGGCGTGATGTATGCGGGGCAGATCGTCGAGGAGGCGCCGCGCGCGGCCTTCTTCTCGTCGCCGCGCCATCCCTATACGCACAAGCTGTTCGCCGCCTTGCCCGATCTGGCGCGGCGTGGCGGCCGGCTGGAGACGATTCCCGGACAGGTGCCGCCATTGTCGCAAATGCCGCGCGCCTGCCGCTTTGCGGCGCGTTGTCCGCACGCCTGGGAACTCTGTCGCCAGGAAGCCCCGCCGTGGCAGCAGGTGGCCGTCGGGCACCGCGTTCGCTGTCACCTTGATGGCGGGCTGGGTGCAGGCGGCCGTGTGCCGGGCGCGTCAGATGCCTCGCCTGGGGCCATCGCGGCGGCCGTGGCGGCGCCGGCAACGCCGGTGCTCGTGGTGGAAAACCTGTGCGTGCATTTTCCGATCCGCCGCGGCATCCTGCAGCGTACCTTCGGTTACGTGCGCGCCGTCGATGGCGTTTCGCTCGAACTCGCGCGTGGCCGCACGCTGGCGCTGGTCGGCGAATCGGGTTGCGGCAAGACCACGGTCGGCAAGGCGATCCTGCAACTGCTGCCCGCCACTGCGGGGCGGGTGCAGGTGTTGGGGCAGGTGCTCGGTGGTCAGTCGCGGCGCGCGCTGCGGCCGCTTCGCCAGCGCATGCAGATGATTTTCCAGGATCCTTTCGCCTCGCTGAACCCGCGCATGGCGGTGGGCGAGATCATCGGCGAGGGCCTGCGCGCCTTGCGGGTGCATTCGCCAGAGGGCAGTGGCGCGGCGATCGCCGCCGTGCTGCAACAGGTGGGCCTTGACGCGGAGGCTGCCGGGCGCTACCCGCATGAGTTCTCGGGTGGTCAGCGGCAGCGCATCGCGATCGCGCGGGCGCTGGCGGTGCAGCCGGATCTGGTGATCTGTGACGAGCCGACCTCGGCCCTCGACGTTTCGGTGCAGGCCCAGATTCTGAATCTGCTGGCCAGCCTGCAGGCCGATCTCGGGCTGGCCTACCTGTTCATTACCCACAACTTTGCCGTGGTCGACCACCTGGCGCATGCGGTGGCGGTGATGTATCTGGGCCGGATCGTCGAGCAGGGGACGGTCGACGAAGTCCTGCGTTCGCCGCAGCACCCCTATACGCGCGCCCTGTTGTCGGCGGTCCCCAGCCCGCACCTGGCTGCGCAGCTAGAGTTCATCCGTCTGCCGGGTGAAACCCCCTCGCCGGCGAGACCGCCCGGCGGCTGCCATTTTCATCCGCGTTGCCGGCAGGCCATCGCCGCCTGCAGCGCACGTTATCCCGAGACGACCAGCGTGTCGACGACGCACCGCGTGTGTTGCCACCTGTACGGCTAGGATTCGCGCGCAGCAAAACGCCGCCCGCAGGCGGCGTTTTGCTGGTTCGCAACGTTGGTGTGCCTAGAGCGTGTTCTGCACCAGTTGAATGGTCAGCGTCTGCCCCGGCTTGATGTCATTGTTCTGGATGCGGTTCCAGCGCAGCAGGTCATCCTTCTCGACCTTGAACTGTTTGGCGATCGAGACCAGCGTGTCGCCACGGCGAATCGTGTATTGCGCCAGCTTGGCCGGTTTTCTGGCGCCCTGGCGCGCGTGTTCGTTGGCCGATTCGTCGGCTTTCCTGGCGGCCGGCCGGGTTTCCGCCTTGGCCAGAGTCTGGCGGCTATCGGCCCCCTTGCCCTGCCGGCTCTCGACCTCGGCCACGTCGACGCGCGCCCGCGCCGGCGGCAGCTTGCTGGCGGTTTCGGGTGCCGCGACGGCGAGTTTGGTACCGGCGTTAACCTGGTCGGCACGCAGCTTGTTGGCCTGCTTCAGCTCGGTCACCGTCATGCCGTAGCGGCTGGCGACCTGGGCCAACGTCTCGCCTTTCTGCACCGTGTGGCTGCGCGTGGTGGCGACCGCGGCCGTCTCGGCCCGCGTCGTGGCCTGCTTGTGTTCGGCGACATCCGCCAGCGAGCTCCGCGACAGGGTCGTGGTGGGCTTGTTGCTGGCTTCGGGTGCTTCCACCAGCAGCTTGGTGCCGGCGTTGAGCTGGTCGGCGCGCAGCTTGTTGAGCTGCTTCAACTCGGCCAGCGTCATGCCGTAGCGGCTGGCGACCTGGGCCAGCGTTTCGCCCTTGCGTACGCTGTGCGTCGTGGTGCTTGCCGAGGAATCACCGCGTGGCTCGGCGCGCTTGCCATCGTTCTCGGCCAGGACGCTGCGCGGCGCCGCCGTCGTCGACTTGCTGCCCGACTCGGGCGCTGCCACCAGCAGCCTGGTGCCGGCGTTGACCTGGTCGGCACGCAGTTTGTTGAGTTGCTTCAACTCGGTCAGCGTCATCCCGTAGTGACTGGCAACCTGCACCAGCGTTTCGCCCTTGCGGACGGTGTGGCTGCGGGTTACGGTACTGGCCACCGCTTCATTGCGTGCTTCGACGTGTTTGCTCTCGACCTCCGCCAGCGTATTGCGCTGCCCCGCGCTGTTTGGTTTGCTACCTGTCTCGGCCGTGGCCGCGGCCACGGTCAGCTTGGTGCCGGCGTTGACGTGCTCGGCCCGCAGCTTGTTGAGTTGTTTGATCTCAGCGAGGGTCATGCCGTAGCGCTGCGCCACCTTGACCAGTGTTTCGCCTTTCTGCACGGTGTGCGTGCGTGTGACCGCAACCGGTGTTGCCACCACTGTCGGTTCGGGCTGCGCGAGGCGCGGCGGCGGTACCACCAGCGGCTGCTGCTCAGCCAGCGCGGCGCCTTCGGCCGGCTCCGTTCCCTCCTGGCCGGCGACCAGCAGGGTCAGCCCCGGACCGACCTTGTTCTTGCCGTTGATGCCATTGACCGCCTTGAGATTGGCCACCGTCATCCCGAAGCGGGGTGCGATCTGTTCAAGCTTGTCGCCCGTTTTTACCGTGTAAGCCTGCCACGAGGAGAGCGGCTTCTCGCTCTCCTCATGTGCTTCGAGGTTACTGATGAAGGTATCGACCTTGTCGGCCGGGATCACCATCGGTGTTTCGGACTTGATCACCGGGCGATTGTGTGCCGGGTTCAGGGCGACGAATTCCTGGACGGGCATTTCGGCCAGTTTGGCGGCCAGCTTGACGTCAATATTGGCGGTCTTGGTGACCGTCGCGAAATAGGGACGGTTGGGGACGCCGCGGATGTTGAGGTTGGCCAGAACGTTCGGATTGCTGAACACGTTCTTCAGTGCCTGTAATTTGGGGACGTAGTTGCGTGTCTCCTCGGGCATCGTCAGGCTCAGATAATCGGTCGACAGACCATTGGCCTTGTTCTTGTTGATCGCGCGACCGACGGCGCCTTCGCCCCAGTTATACGAGGCGAGTGCCAGGTGCCAGTCACCGTGCAGATCGTAGATGTATTGCAGGTAATCGAGCGCCGCCGCAGTCGATGCGACGATGTCACGACGCGCGTCAACCCACCAGTTCTGTTCGAGCTTGTATTGCTTGCCGGTCGACGGTACGAACTGCCACAGGCCGGAAGCGTGGCTGCGCGAGTAGGCAGTGGGGTTGTAGGCACTCTCGACCATCGGCAGCAGGGCAAGCTCCATCGGCATGCCACGCTTTTCGATTTCCTCGACGATGTGATGCAGGTAGCGACTGCTGCGCTCGACCATGCGGCGCAGCGACTCGGGGTGATTCAGATACCACTGCTGATGATGCAGGACCAGAGCGTTGTTGATGTTCGGCATCGAGAAGCCCTGGCGCATGCGCTGGAAAAGCTCCTCGGGCTCGGACGTGAGATCGATGGCTTCCGGTAACTGCGTCGGTGCGACGAGCTCGATCACCGGCAGTGCCCAGTTGGTGTCGGCCTGCAGGCCTGGCTGGTTGGCGTCGGCCTGCGAGGAAAGGGAATTGGGTCGTGCTGAAGGGTTGGTGGAACCAAGGTCCTGGTTCGCTGCCTCGTGCGAAGAGGCAGCAGCGCAGGCAAAAGCAAAAACAACTGCGAACGCGATTCGTGGCGTCATCCGTACGTCCTGTTCTCGGGTGGGCGCCAGTTCATCCCCGTTGCTGAGGATCGCCTGGTCGAATGGTGAGACTACAAGCCGACAATTATAGAACAACCACGCCGCCGAGGTGGACTGCAATTGCACCAGGAAAGTGCGGGCGTGGTGGCCTCTGGCAGGTGCCGGAATCGGAAGTCACTGCGGGCGGCGCTCCGGAAAACAAAAAAGCCCGGCTTGCGCTGGGCTTTCTGCATACGTTGCTGGCGGAGTGGACGGGACTCGAACCCGCGACCCCCGGCGTGACAGGCCGGTATTCTAACCAACTGAACTACCACTCCGTACGGCTTGACTCGAATGCGGCACTGCCGCATTTCACGCTTGATCCTTGCTGCATCCCGCGTATCGTGGAAGCTGCGCATTATAGCGAATTCCGGTCGGCAAGCAAGAGGTAGAACGCATTCACGCATGCCGGGAGTTCACCGCACCCGGCCAGGGCGCGCGGGCCCGCGTGCGGCAGCGTTGCGGCGGTAGAATCCCGGGGCTACCCGAAGTATGCTGCAGGCTTTGTCATGGGCTGCGAGCCAGAGAGCGAGTTCCGATGCACCAAACCGACCCCGCAAGCGATACAGCCACGCGCATGCCACCTGTTGCCGTGAGCTTTCGGGAGGCGTTTGGCTTCTGGCTGAAGCTTGGCCTGATCAGCTTTGGCGGCCCGGCCGGACAGATTTCGATCATGCATCAGGAACTGGTGGAGAAGCGGCGCTGGATCTCCGAGCGCCGCTTCCTGCACGCTCTGAACTACTGCATGTTGCTGCCCGGTCCGGAGGCACAGCAACTCGCCACCTACCTCGGTTGGCTGATGCACCGTTGCTGGGGCGGCATCGCCGCCGGCGTACTGTTTGTCCTGCCTTCGCTGGCCATCCTGATCGGCTTGTCGTGGGTCTATGTGGCGTTCGGCGAAGCGCCGCTGGTGGTCGGCCTGTTCTACGGCATCAAGCCCGCGGTTACCGCCATCGTGCTGCAGGCGGCGCAGCGCATCGGCGCGCGCGCCTTGAAGAACCGGCTGTTGTGGGCGGTCGCCGCGGCCTCGTTCCTCGCCATCTTTGTGCTCGATCTGCCGTTCCCGGCGATCGTCCTTGGCGCTGCCCTGGTCGGTCATATCGGCGGGCGCGTCACGCCGGACCGCTTCACGGCCGGCGGCGGGCACGGCGCGACCGGCAGGTCTTTCGGCGCGGCACTGATCGACGACGACACGCCAACGCCCGCGCATGCCCGTTTCCGATGGTTCGGCCTGATGCGCGTGCTGCTGGTCGGTGGCCTGCTGTGGCTGGCGCCGATGGCGATGCTGACGGCGGCCTATGGCTGGGACCACACCCTGGCCCAGATGGGCTGGTTCTTTACCAAGGCGGCCTTCCTGACGTTCGGCGGTGCCTATGCGGTGTTGCCCTATGTCTACCAGGGCGCGGTGGCGCATTTCGGCTGGCTGACGCCGACACAGATGATCGATGGCCTGGCTCTCGGTGAAACGACACCGGGGCCGCTGATCATGATCGTCGCTTTTGTCGGCTTTGTCGGCGGCTACGGCAAGGCGCTGTTCGGCCCGGAGTCGCTGTTTCTTGCCGGGGCGGTGGCGGCGTCGCTGGTGACCTGGTTTACCTTTCTGCCGTCATTCGTGTTCATCCTGGCCGGCGGACCTCTGGTCGAGTCGACACACAACGATCTGAAATTCACCGCGCCGCTGACCGCGATCACCGCAGCGGTCGTCGGCGTGATTCTCAACCTGGCGCTGTTCTTCGGCTACCATGTGTTGTGGCCCAAAGGCCTGTCCGGCACCTTCGACTGGGTGTCGGCGTTGATCGCCGTTGCGGCGGGCGTCGCACTTTTTCGTTACAAGTTGAACGTCATCCCGGTCATCGCCATCTGCGCGGTCATGGGTCTGCTGGTGAGAATGGTCGGCGGCTGATGGTCGAATTGCTTGGTGGGGATCTGCTCGATCGGTGAACCGGGCGGCTGTCGGTGATTCACAGAAAAAGCCGATGCACAAAGAAGGCGGCCAGGCCGATGGCGATGGTCGCCAGCAGATTCCGTGTCAGCACCCCGGCGGCCAGGCCGAGCAGGGCGGCGACCAGATACGGGTTTTCCCACGACAGGAACCATTCGCCCTTCGGCAAGAGAACTGCGGGCAGGGTAATGGCCGTCAACACGGCCGGCGGAATGAATTTCAGTGCGCCTTCGATCCAAGGAGGCATCCGGAATCGGTCGGCCAGGGCAAAGAGAAAATAGCGAATACCGAAGGTGACGATCATCATCCCGGCCAGCATCCACGCTTCACTGGCGCTCATCTCCGGCCGTTCCCTTCCTGCGTGAGGCGCTGCGCGAGCAGGCCCGAGGTGATGCCGGCAAAAGCGGAAACGACGATCCCCAGTTTGTAGGGCAGGCTCAGGGTGAGCAGCGAGGCGGCGCCGGACGTCAGTACGCAGACCGCGACGGGGATGGTCTTGACAAAAGGAATGATCATGCCGATGAAGGTGACCGGCATCGCCACGTCGAGCCCCCAGCTTTGGGCGTCGGGAATGCGGTTTCCCAGCACCAGACCGAGAAAGCACCAGAACTGCCAGTTGAGATACATGGCGATCGACGAGCCGAGCTGGTACCAATGCTTGCAGGCCGAGGCATCGTCCTTTTGAAAGCGATGCACGGTGACGGCGAAGGTTTCGTCGGTCAGCCAGAACGCCAGCGGAATCCGCCATTTCTGCGGCAGATCCCTGAGGTAGGGCAGAAGGGTGGCGCTGTAGAGCATGTGTCGCAGGTTGACGATCAGCGTTGTCAACACGATGATCGCGACCGGCGTCTGCGCGGCCACCAGACCGACGGCGATGAACTGCGACGATCCGGCAAAAACCAGCGCAGACATGGCGATCGCCGCCGCCATCGACAGGCCGGAAGTCGCGGCGAGGGCGCCGTAGATCAGTCCGAACGGGAGCGCACCGAGCAGCAGCGGCAGGGTGTCCCGTATTCCGGCGACGAATTCCTGCCGCCGGGGATCGCTGGGCCGAGGCATGTCCCGGCGTGTTCCAGGGCGGGCGCTCTAGACGTTGAACAGGAAGTTCAGCACGTCGCCGTCCTTGACGATGTATTCCTTCCCTTCGGCGCGCATTTTCCCGGCCTCCCTGGCGCCCTGCTCGCCCTTGCAGGCCAGGAAGTCGGCGAGCGCGATGGTCTGTGCGCGAATGAAACCTCTTTCGAAGTCGGTGTGGATGACGCCGGCGGCCTGCGGTGCGGTATCACCGACGTGAATGGTCCATGCCCGGACTTCCTTGACGCCGGCGGTGAAATAGGTCTGCAGGCCGAGCAACTGGTAGGCGGCACGAATCAGGCGATTCAGGCCCGGTTCTTCGAGCCCGAGGTCGGCGAGGAAGACGGCCTTGTCCTCGTCGTCGAGGTCGGCGAGTTCGGCCTCGATCTTGGCGCACAGGGCGACCACCGGTGCCCCTTCGGTGGCCGCATGCTGGCGCAGGCGGTCGAGGTGTGGATTGTTCTGCATCCCGTCTTCGAGGACGTTGCCGACGTACATCGTCGGCTTGATGGTCAGCAGGCAAAGGGGCTTGAGCAGTGCCCTTTCTTCGGCGGACATCGACAGCGTGCGCGCGGGTCTGCCGTCGTTGAGATGGGGCAGCAGACGCTCGAGAACGCCGACCGTCTTCTGGGCCTCCTTGTCGCCTGCCCTGGCCTTCTTGCTTTCGCGATTGAGCGTGCGTTCGACAGCGGCCAGATCGGCGAGCGCCAGTTCGGTGAGGATCGTTTCGATGTCGGCCAGCGGGTCGACGCGTCCGGAGACATGCACGACATTGTCGTCCTCGAAGCAGCGCACGACGCTGACGATGGCATCGGTTTCGCGGATATTGGCCAGGAACTGATTACCCAGGCCTTCACCTTTCGAGGCTCCGGCGACCAGGCCGGCGATATCGACGAACTCGACGATCGCTGGCTGGATGCGTTGTGGCTTGACGATCGCGCTAATCTGCCGGAGGCGCGGATCGGGCACCTCGACAATGCCGACGTTCGGCTCGATGGTGCAGAAGGGGTAGTTTTCGGCCGCGATTCCGGCTTTGGTCAGGGCATTGAAGAGGGTCGACTTGCCGACATTCGGCAGCCCGACGATACCGCATTGGAGGCTCATGCGCAGATTCCCATACTCAAACAGTTTTTAGGTGCAATTGCCGTTGCGCGGCAGCGTAATCGCCGGCGGCGAGCAAGGGCCAGGCCAGCAGACAGCGATCGATGGCGCCATCCAGCAGTTCCTGCTCTTCACGTCCCGGTGCCTTGAGGACGTAGTTGACGACTTCGGTACGCTCGCCGGGATGGCCAATCCCCAGCCGCAGCCGCCAGAAGTCTGCCGTACCGAGGCGGGCCTGAATGTCCTTCAAGCCGTTGTGCCCGCCGTTGCCGCCGCCCTGCTTGAGCCGGATGCTGCCCGGCGGCAGGTCAAGATCGTCATGCACCACCAGGGTCTCGTGGTCGGCAATCTTGTAGAAGCGGGCGAGTGCGGCCACCGCCTGCCCGGACAGGTTCATGTAGGTCATCGGTTGTAACAGCCACAGTTCGCCGACCCGGGCGACCCGGCCGAGAAACTTGCCCTGTGGCAGCAGCGGCGCCTGCAGGCGCCGGGCAAGTTGGTCGGTAAACCAGAAACCGACGTTGTGACGGTTGTCGGCGTAGTCGCTGCCGGGGTTGCCGAGACCGACGATCAGGCGGGGTGATGACATGAGATCGATGACAGGTTCACAAGAACAGGCCGCCATGGGCAGAGGGTGCCCAACGGCGGCCTGGGTGGCGTGCGGGCTGACCCTGGAAGTCGCGTCAGCGACTCGCCGCCGCGGCTACCGGGCTGGTGATGCGGGCAGCACGGTCATTGCCGAAATGCCAGCGCCACCTTAGCTTAGCTCGAGGCGGCTTCGCCCTCGGCGGCGTCGGTGCCGGAACCTGCCTTCTTGGCGGGGATCGAGACCACCACGTAATCCTCGCCGTGCACCACCGGCGCGACACCTGCCGGAAAAACCAGTTCGGAAGCGTGGATCGAGTGACCGGCTTCGAGGTCCTTGAGGTCGACTTCGATATAGGACGGCAGGTCCTGCGGCAGACAGCTCACCTCGACGTCGTTGTGCACATGTGCGACGTTGCCGCCACTGATCTTGACGCCCGGCGCGATATCGGCGTTGATGAAGTGCAGCGGCACGCGTTGATGGATGGCATGTACCGCGTCGACACGCTGGAAGTCGACGTGCAGGACCAGCGGCTTCCACGGGTGTCTCTGCGAATCACGCAGCACGACGCTTTCGATCGCCCCCTCGATGTTCAGCGTCAAAACGGAAGCATGGAACGCTTCCTTGCGAAGGTTCAGCAGGATTTCGTTGTGATCGATATCGATCAACTGCGGTGCCGCCGAGCCGCCGTAAACGATGGCCGGCACTCTCTTTTGGTGACGCAGGCGGCGGCTCGCTCCGGACCCCTGCAAAGTGCGCTTGCGCGCTTCAATCTGAAACGTCATGGACTGCTCCTGGTTTGAAACAAGCCCCGCCCGCGACCAGGCGGGGGGTTAAAAAAGAGATCGCCGAAGCGTTGCGGCTTCCTACTCGATGAACAGTGAGGACACCGAGTCCTCGTTGCTGATCCGGCGAATGGTTTCGGCCATCACCTCGGCCACTGACAACTGGCGAATGCGCGGCGACTGCTGCGCATCCTCGCGTAACGGAATGGTGTCGGTGACGACCAGTTCATCGAGATCGGAGGCATTGATCCGCTCGATGGCGTTGCCTGAAAGCACCGGGTGTACGCAATAGGAGAGGACCTGTTTGGCACCGTGTTCCTTGAGTGCCGTTGCGGCTTTGCACAATGTCCCGGCGGTGTCGACCATATCGTCCATGATCACGCAGGTCCGCCCCTCGACCTCGCCGATGATGTTCATCACTTCCGAAACGTTGGCTTTTGGACGACGTTTGTCGATGATCGCCAGATCGCATTCGAGGCGTTTGGCGAGCGCCCGTGCTCGTACGACGCCGCCTACGTCAGGCGAAACGACCATCAGGTGGTCGAAGTTGCGCTTCCAGACGTCGCCGAGCATGATCGGCAGGGAATAGATATTATCCACCGGGATGTTGAAGAAACCCTGGATTTGCTCGGTGTGCAGGTCCATGGTCAATACCCGGTGGACTCCAGATGCCGTCAGCAGGTCGGCAACCAGCTTGGCGGCAATCGGTACGCGTGCCGATCGCACGCGACGATCCTGGCGGGCATAGCCGAAATAGGGAATGGCGGCGGTGATCCGGGCTGCCGAGGCGCGCTTGAGCGCGTCGGCCATCACCAACAGTTCCATCAGGTTCTCGTTGGTCGGCGCACAGGTCGATTGCAGGATGAACACGTCCATGCCACGTACGTGTTCCTGAATCTCGACGCTGATTTCGCCGTCGGAGAATCGTCCGACCTGCGCTCGCCCGAGCGAGATGTTGAGCCGCTTGACGACGTCGGCAGCCAGGGCAGGGTTGGCATTGCCGGTAAATACCATCAGGCTGTCATAGGCCATGGTGCGCTTTCCGTAGCGCCTGGAGAATCAGCGCTGTATAAAGCAAGACGGGCAGGTCAGAGGACGCCTGCCCGCTTTGACAGAAATGGAATGGCTGGGGAAGAAGGATTCGAACCTTCGAATGCCGGAATCAAAATCCGGTGCCTTAACCAACTTGGCGACTCCCCAGCTGTCGCTCGCATCGCCTGGATGGCGAACGAGGCGCGCATTATACCGGGGATTTTTCAGGAAAAGAAGCTCCAGTGCCGTTTGCGGTGAACAAATCCGGCGATGGAACTGGCGCAGTCATTTCGTGAGACCGAGCAGGGGATGCTCCGCCAGGCCGGCGGACGCCCAGCCACGTACGCCCCTGGGTACCTGCCGCAGCGCTGCCTCGGCTTGCTGGCGGTTGGCAAACTCGGCGAAAACACAAGCTCCTGACCCGCTCATCCGGGCCGGCGAAAGCGCCGACAGGCAGGCCAGATGCTCGGCAACGGTCGGAAAGCGGGCGCAGGCTACCGCTTCGAGGTCGTTGCCACCAAAACCCGGGTGCCACTCGCGGGGCGCGATCGGGAGCGAATCGCGCTTGAGTTCGCGGGCGCCAAAGATTGCTGCCGTCGGGATCTGTACGGGCGGCTCAAGGACGACATACCAGCGCGGCGGCAGTTCGACCGCCTGCAGTGATTCGCCGATGCCCTCGGCAAAAGCGTTGTGTCCGAAGAGGAAGACCGGCACATCGGCACCCAGGGCGAGGCCGATCTCCTGCAGGCGCGAACGGGGCAAAGCAAGGCGCCAGAGATGGTTGAGGGCCAGCAACACCGTCGCCGCATCCGAACTGCCGCCTCCGAGACCGCTTCCGAGCGGCAGGCGTTTTTCGATGCGGATGTCCACGCCGGCGCGACAACCCGTCGTCGCCTGCAAAAGGCTGGCGGCACGAACCGTCAGATCGTCTTCGGCCGGAACCCCCGGCAGCGGCGTTACCAGGCGCACTGCGCCGTCCGTGCGCGGTGCGAAGTACAGGCTGTCGCCATGGCCGAGAAAGCGAAAGACGGTCTGCAGCAGGTGGTAGCCATCGGCGCGCCTGCCGACGACATGCAGAAACAGATTGAGCTTGGCCGGCGCCGGATACGCGCTCTGCCAGCCCCAGGTCTGGCTGGTGGAATGCATCGGGCTCAGTTCGCGGGGGAAAGGGTGTTCCACTCGTCGATGCGCAGGCGCAACTCGAAGCCGCCCTCGCGCTCGACGAACAGACGACCGGGCAGGGCCTGCGGGTCGTCGCTGTCGTACTCGTAGTCGATGCGCCAGGCTTCGTCGAGCAGGCGCAGCGGACGTCCATGCCCGTCCAGCGCCATCCTGCCGCCACCTGGATTGTTGCCACGTAGCCAGTCCACCAGCCTGCTCAAGGGCAGGGGATAGCCAAGCACCGACTGCAGCAGTTCGTCGGCGTTCGCCGCCGCATAGGTCTTGCCATCGCCGGCGATCAGACGCGCGCCACTGGCGTCGCTGACCATCTCGGCCATGCCCTGCCCCAGCGGTGACGACAGGAGCAGTTCATTGCGGCTATCGTCATGGCGCCAGTTCATCCGTCCGACATGGCTCTGTCCATCCTTGCGCAGTGCGAAACGCCCGCTCAGCGCAAAATCATGCAAGCCGGTACGCGTCATGGGCAATGCGCCTCCGGCCGGCGGCGGCAGGACCGTGCAGGCGCTCAGCCCAAGCACGCCGAGCAGGCACGCGAGCGAGCGACCCCCACTGAACAGGTACAGGTCGGTGCCCAATACGGCGGGCCTTGTGCTCAGGGGGCAAATCGCCTGACGGCTTCGGTCAGGACTTCGTTGGCGGGATTCTTCTGCTGCGCCTCGCGCAAGCTGCGTTGCGCTTCTTCCTTGCGGCCGAGCATCCACAACACCTCACCGAGGTGTGCCGCAATTTCCGGGTCGGGGCGCAGACCGTGCGCACGCTGCAGGAGGCTCAGCGCGCCTTCGAGATCTCCCTGTCGATAGAGGACCCAGGCCATGCTGTCGAGGATGAAGGGGTCGTTCGGAGCGAGTTGCAGTGCTTTCTCGATCAGTTGCCGGGCCTCGGGGAGACGCATGTTGCGATCGGCGTAAGAATAGCCGAGCGCGTTATAGGCCTGCGCATTCTCCGGTTGCAATTCGATCAGCTTGCGCAGTCGGCTTTCCAGCAACTCCACGCGTCCGAGCTTTTCGGCCAGCAGGGCCGACTCATAGAGCAGGTCAGGCTGCTCGGGTTGCGTGCTCAGCGCTCGTTCAAGCAAATCGAGAGCGGCCTCGGTCTGCCTGGCGTCGCGCAGCAAGGCCGCTTCGGCGATCAGGAACTGGACGCCCTGTTTCGGGTCCAGTTCGGCGGCTTCGTGGAGTTGCCTGCGCGCCGCCTCAGGCTGGCCCGCCTTGCTGAGGAGATTGGCACTGCGAATCTGTGCCGGCAGATAGTGCTCACCCGTACCGACCTGTCGATAATAGGTCAAGGCCTCGTCGCTGCGCTTGCCTTCTTCCGCAAGCTGACCAAGGTAATAATAAGGCGCACTCTTGTTCGGAATGTCGAGCGTGATCAGATGCTTGAGCTGTGCTTCGGCGAGCACCGTGTCGTTCTCCTGGAGGGCAAGGATGGCCACCGGGAAGACGACGTCCGGGTTGTTCGGGTAGGTGAGCAACAACTGTTCGAAGAGACGCCTGGCTTCGGCATACCGTTTTTCGCCGACCAGCGCACGCGCCAGATGAAGTTGTACCTCGCGCGCATTGGGATTGCGGTCGGCAAAGCGCTGCAGCGAGGCGATGGCTTCGGCGGAAGACTTCAGGGCCAGGATCTGCGCCTGCAACAGGGCGGCCGCTTCCCAGTCCGGGCGCAATTCGAGGGCCTGTCGGACTTCGGCGAGTGCACGCTCGGATTCCGCAGCCGAAGTGGCGGCGACGGCCACCGCATAGTGTGCTTCGGCGAGGCCGAAGAAGGGCGCGCAGACCTTGCTGATCAACTGCAGAACTGCGCGACGATCCGGGCTGCGGGCGAACATTCGGTTGAGCCCCAGGAGGTTCGCAGGCAGCGACTGCGGATCCGCCTCAAGCATGCGAATCAATCGCGGAGCAAGGCCGTCGAGCTGGTTGGACATGATCAGTACGCCGACCATGACCTGTTGCGCGCGCTTCGAATCCGGTTGAACCTGAACCCACAAATTCGCCATGTCGAGTACCACGTCCATGCGCCGCGCGTAGCCGGCGACCTCGACGGCGCGCTCGATCACTCCCGGATCGCGAGTGCGCACGGCCAGGTCGGCGTAGGCCTGGCTGGCGAACTCGTTGCGGCCTCGCTGCAGCGCAACTTCGGCGAGCAACACCTGGTACACCACTTGTCCGCTGAGTTCCTTGTAGTCCTTCTCGTCGGCGCGTGGTGTGGCGACCGAGTCCGATGTGCTGCGTTTGCTCTCCCGCGGCGCAGCCTGCTGTGGCTTGCCGTTGCCGGCGGCCAGTGCCGGCGTTCCGAAGGCCAGCGCCAACGCTGCGCAGAGGAGAATGTTCTTGATCGGTTTCATGGTTTCCTTGCCTGCTGCAGACCATTGCAGGAACTGACGGGGAGTTTGCGTCATAATTGTTTTTCACGCATGTTATGGACTTTTCGCGGTAGCAGCAATGCCAGAACTTCCCGAAGTCGAAGTGAGCCGGCAAGGATTGCTTCCTTACCTGTCGGAGCAACGCATCGTCGGCGCCGTGGTGCGCACGCCGAAGTTGCGTCACGAGATTCCAGCCGGTCTCGATGCGCGGCTTGCCGGTTTGCGGGTAGACGCGATCCTGCGTCGCGGCAAATATCTGCTGCTGGACTGTCAAAGCACCTGCGGCGGCGGCTGGCTGCTCCTCCACCTCGGCATGTCCGGCAGTCTGCGGCTGGTGCCGCCGGATACGCCCGCCCAGAAGCACGATCATGTCGACCTGTTGTTCAAGCACACCGTTCTGCGTTTTCGCGACTCGCGTCGCTTCGGGGCGCTGCTCTGGCACGAAGGCATCGGCGTCGAAAGTCATCCGGCGCTGGCCGATCTGGGCATCGAGCCCTTGTCCGAAGGCTTCGACGGGAACTGGCTGTACGCGGCGGCACACCGCCGCCGGGTGCCGATCAAACCGCTGCTGATGGACAGCCGCCTGGTAGTGGGCATCGGCAACATCTATGCCGCCGAAAGTCTCCACCACGCCGGCATTTCGCCGCGGCGTACCGCCGATCGGATCAGCCTCCGGCGCTACCTGGCGCTCGCCGATGCCATTCGTTCGACCCTGGCCGCATCGATCGCTGCCGGTGGCAGCAGCGTGCGTGACTACGTGCATAGCGACGGGGGGGCTGGTTGCTTCCAGCTTTCCTGCGCGGTCTACGGCCGATCCGGCGAAGCGTGTCCGACCTGCGGCGTGCCGGTGCGCGTGATTCGCCAGGCCGGACGATCGACGTTCTACTGCCCCCACTGCCAGCGCTGAGGATCGGGTCCATGTCGCTGATTGGAAGAATCTTTGTGATAGAGTGAAAACCTGTACCTTGTGCCGGAACCTGCCATGACGCTTGCCCAACATTTTGCCGCCTACAGCGAATGGCGTGCTCAGCTCTCCGGGGTGCTTGACAATTTCGCCGCCTGGCTCGTCGAGAACGAGTTGAGCGACGCCCAGACCGACCGGCGCATCTCGCAACTGCTCGAGAAACTGCGCGAGGATCGCCTGCATGTGGCCTTCGTCGCCGAGTTTTCACGCGGCAAGTCCGAGTTGATCAATGCCATATTTTTCGCCGGTTACGGCAACCGGATCCTGCCCTCGACCGCGGGGCGCACGACGATGTGCCCGACCGAGCTGATGTTCGACCGTTCCAAGGCACCGTCGATCGAACTGCTGCCGATCGGTAGCCGCGAATCCAACGCCAGTATCAGCGAGTACAAACGCTTTGGGTGTGGATCTTTTTGGCCACGAAAGATCGTAGGCAGATCAAAGCGTGGGGGCATAAAGGGCCTAGTGAAGAGGTCTCTCGGGTGGTATGTAACCGGTTACGAGGCGATTACGTACCGCCACAGGAGACCCCTTCATATGGAAGCATACACAAGCGACACGTATTTTGACGAGTTTGTTGGCGCGTGCGAGCAGTTTGAGAAGCTGCTGGTCGAGTTGAGATCGGAGTCGGCACGAGTTCTGGAACATGGGGACGTCGAATCACTGATCGCGCGCGA
>Ga0208938_1000166_pt1 | contig 61710 bp, 56 predicted proteins | sample AD_UKC125_MetaG_FD_184434 | JGI IMG/M metagenome (GOLD analysis project Ga0208938, IMG submission 184434) | Active sludge microbial communities of municipal wastewater-treating anaerobic digesters from USA - AD_UKC125_MetaG (SPAdes) (version 2) | ecosystem: Engineered > Bioreactor > Anaerobic >... | reverse complement strand
CATCGAGCGCGCGGACAACCGCCAGCAGATCCCCGGCTGGGCGCCGCCGGCGCGCCAGCGCCTGCCATTTGCCAGCCTGGTCGTGGCCAGCAGCGATGACCCCTTCGGCAGCCTGGCGCAGGCGCGCCAACTGGCCGTGGCCTGGGGCAGCGGCTTTCACGAGCTGGGCGCGCGCGGCCACATCAATGCCGACTCGGGCCTGGGCGACTGGGACGAAGGGCTGGCCTTGCTGCGCGCCTTGATTTCTTCCCATTCTTCGGCGGCTGACCTGTTTCCCGGGCCAGACGCCAAACCCCCATCCATTCCATCCATTCAGAGAGACTCTCCATGAACACCACGGCCACCACCCGCATCGAGCACGACCTGATCGGCGACCGCGAACTGCCCAATGACGTCTACTACGGCGTGCACACCCTGCGCGCGCTGGAGAACTTCCCCATCACCGGCACGGCGATCTCGATCTACCCCGACCTGATCCACGCGCTGGCCAGCATCAAGAAGGCGGCGGCGCTGGCCAACCGCGACCTCGGCCTGCTCAGCGACGCGCACTGCCAGGCCATCGGCGCCGCCTGCGACGAGCTGCTGGCCGGCAAGCTGCACGAGCAGTTCGTGGTCGACGTCATCCAGGGCGGCGCCGGCACCTCGACCAACATGAACGCCAACGAGGTCATCGCCAACCGCGCGCTGGAGATCATGGGCCACGCCAAGGGCGAGTTCCAGCACCTGCACCCCAATGAGCATGTCAACTGCGGCCAGAGCACCAACGACGTCTACCCCAGCGCGCTCAAGATCGCCGCCTGGCACGGCATCAGCGGCCTGATCGAATCGATGGCCTACCTGCGCGCCGCCTTCGAGGCCAAGGCCGCCGAGTTCAAGGACGTGCTCAAGATGGGCCGCACCCAGTTGCAGGACGCGGTGCCGATGACGCTGGGCCAGGAGTTCACCACCTACGCCGTGATGCTGGCCGAGGACGAGCAGCGCCTGCGCGAGGCGCAGCAGCTGATCTGCGAGCTGAACATGGGGGCGACGGCCATCGGCACCGGCATCACCGCCCACCCCGACTACGCCGCCAGGGTGATCGCGCACCTGCGCGCCATCACCGGCATTCCGCTGGCCACCGCGCCCAACCTGATCGAGGCCACGCAGGACTGCGGCGCCTTCGTGCAGCTGTCGGGCGTCTTGAAGCGCGTGGCCACCAAGCTGTCCAAGACCTGCCACGATCTGCGCCTGCTCTCCAGCGGCCCGCGCGCCGGCCTGGGCGAGATCAACCTGCCGGCGGTGCAGGCGGGCTCCAGCATCATGCCGGGCAAGGTCAACCCCGTCATCCCCGAGGTGGTCAACCAGATCGCCTACGAGGTGATCGGCAACGACGTCACCGTCACCTTTGCCGCCGAGGCCGGACAGTTGCAGCTCAACGCCTTCGAGCCCATCATCGCGCACAGCCTGTTCAAGAGCGTGGGGCACCTGTCGGCCGGCTGCCGCACCCTGGCCGACCGCTGCGTCAGCGGCATCACCGCCAACGTGCAGCACATGCGCGACGCGGTCACCAACTCGATCGGCATCGTCACCGCGCTCAACCCCTACATCGGCTACGCCCACGCCACCGCCGTGGCGCAGGCCGCGCACGCCAGCGGCGGCAGCGTGTACGACGAGGTGCTCAAGCGCGGGCTGATGACGCGCGAGCAGCTCGACGCCGTGCTGCGGCCCGAAACCCTGACCCAGCCCGTGCCGCTGAACCTGGCGCCCCGGCTGTCTTGAGCCTGCGGGCGCAGCCTGTCACCCCCTGATCCGGAGCTTTGCACATGGTCACCAAGAAACCCAAGGGCCTGGGGCGCGGCCTGGACGCGCTGCTCGGCCCCAGCCTGGCTGGCGACGCCGGCGAGGGCGCGCCCGCCGCCACCCCCGCCGGCACGCCGATGATGCTGTCGCTGGACGCGCTGGCGCCCGGCCAGTACCAGCCACGCACCCGCATGGACGAAGGCGCGCTGTACGAGCTGGCCGAGAGCATCAAGAGCCAGGGCATCATGCAGCCGATCCTGGTTCGGCGTCTCAAGCAAAAACCGGCTCTGACGCAGGATGGACAAGCGCCAGCAGCTATCTTTTTAGAAGCAAACTACGAAATCATCGCCGGCGAGCGGCGTTTTCGCGCCGCTCGCCTGGCGGGCCTGGCCGAGGTGCCGGTGCTGCTGCGCGACGTGCCCGACGAGGCCGCCGCCGCCATGGCGCTGATCGAGAACATTCAGCGCGAGGACCTCAACCCGCTGGAAGAAGCGCAGGGCATCAAGCGCCTGGTCGACGAATTCGGCCTCACGCACGAGCAGGCGGCGCAGTCCGTGGGCAAGAGCCGCAGCGCCGCCAGCAACCTGTTGCGCCTGCTGAATCTGGCCGAGCCGGTGCAGACCATGCTGATGGCGGGCGATCTGGACATGGGCCACGCGCGCGCCCTGCTGGCGCTGGACGGCGCGGCCCAGATCACCGCGGCCAACCAGGTGGCCGCGCGCAAGCTCAGCGTGCGCGAGACCGAGGCGCTGGCGCGCAAGCTGTCGGCCGAGTTCAACCTCACGGCCCCGCGCAAGCCCGGCCGTGCACCCGACAAGTCGGGCGACGTGCGCCGGGTGGAGGAAGAGCTGTCCGACCTGCTGATGGCGCAAGTCGAGGTGCGCGTGAAGAAAGCCGGCCGGCGCGGCGGCGGCGCGCAGGCGGGCGAGCTGGCGATCCAGTTCGCGTCGCTGGACGAGCTGAACGGGTTGATCGAGCGCTTGCGTGCTTGATCCTAGAAACGGCAGTTGACCGCTTGCGATCATCGCCAAAGCCGCGCGGGCGCTGGCGTTTGTGGCTTCGATGGCGTTGACCGAACAGGTGAGCACGCTACGCACCCACCAACACCGTGCTCGCTGCGCCAGGCGTCGTTGTTCCTTGCAGGCAGGAGCCTGCGGCGTCCTTGCCCTTGCAGGGCGCGGCCCAGCCAGAGTCTGGGCCTGTTCGCGCCGTCCCAAGGCGCGCAGGCGCCTTGGGAGCCGCGGCGCTCACCCTTGCCTGGCACGCCAATCACGGCACTGGCGGGCGCGTTCAACTGCCGTTTCTAGGCTGAGTCGGCGCCCCGAAAAGCATCCAGCCCGCCGCCTTTGTTGCCGTTTGTGTGCATGGCTGCGCTGCGTGCACAAGGCGGATGGCTTGTTACAAAAAGGCCGGTGACCCGATGCAAGCCGTGTTGAGCAGAGGGTGTAAGCTGTGCGTCCCTTCGTCCGCAAATGCCTTCCGCCCCATGCGATCGCGCCGCCGCGCACTGAATCCACCCAGCGTGACCAGCTTGGCCCAGGCGTTTGTCACGCGGCCACGACCCGTCATGCGCATTGCGCGCATGGGCATGGCGCGCATTCGCCGGCTGATGCTGCACGCACCGCAGTCGCTGTTTCTGCGTGAGCTGGTGACGCAACCGGGCGCCGTCGGCGCCATCTGCGCCAGCTCGCCCCAACTGGCCGCGCGCATGGCAGCCTGGGTCGATCCGGCGGCGCCGGGTCTGGTGGTGGAGCTGGGCGGTGGCACGGGCGTCATCACCGCGGCCCTGCTGGCGCGCGGCGTGGCGCCGCAGCGGCTGGTGGTGATCGAGCAGTCGCCGGCGCTGGCACGGCACCTGGCGCAGCGCTTTCCGCAGGTGCGGGTGGTGCAGGCCGATGCGGCCGAACTGGCGCTGCTGCGAACCGCGCCCGACTGGCCGCGCGCCGACGATGGCATGCCGCTCGCCGTGCAGTGCATCGTCTCCGGACTCCCGCTGCTGTCGATCCCGTCGGAGGTGCGTCAGCGCATCCTGCTCGCGGGCGCGCAGGTGCTGGCACCGGGCGGTCGCTTGCTGCAGTTCACCTACGCGTTGCGCGGAACCTCGCCCTGGCAGACGGCCGGGCTGGTGAGTGGTGGATGTGAGCGCGTACTGGCCAACCTGCCGCCGGCCCGCATCGACGTGCTGGAGCGTGTGGGCAGCGGCTGACGGGCGGATTTCGGCGTCTTTTCAGGCTGTTGCTGTCTCCAGGCCTGCGCTGCAAGCTACAAAATCAATAGCGAATGACGGGCCCACTGGCGGCCAGCGCATTTGGCTGGCGCGGGCGATGCGCCAGTGCCGTGTGAACAAAAACAACAAATCCTGACTTCCTGATGCACTTGGCGCGGCTTCTTGTTGTGCCGCTTCAACAGAGTGCGCAAAATGTATTCAAATGACTCAATCGGCTGGCTGCTTCCTGCGGCGCGGCATTGCACTTGTTCGAGGAGAAACCATGAAGCGTTCACTGCGCATCAGCGCGCTCGTGCTGGCGGCCGGCATGGCCGTCCTTCCGGGCTGCGCCACCAAGGCGCCCATTCCCCTGGCCGAGAACTTCGACCTCACCGTCCAGCCCAAAGTGCGTTCGGCCGGTCACTGGGATCTGCTGTCCAACGATGTGGTGACGCAGACGCTGGCCTCGCTGAAGAACGTGCAGGTACCGGCCAACACGCCGATGGTGGTCGGCCTGCCGGCCAACCCGTCCCAGTTCGATCGCGGCTTCAGGGAATTCCTGATCACCAAGCTGGTGCAAAGCGGTCAGACGGTCTACATGCAGCCTGACCAGGCGGCCGCCGTGGCGTGGCAGACGCAGGCCTGCGCCGCCACGCCCGCCTGCCGCGACCAGGACGTGCTGGAAGTCACCTACCAGACCCAGGTGGTGCGCCACGACAGCCCGCGCCCGCACTTCGTGCCGGGCCAGTTCACGGTGCTGGCCGCCGGCCTGATGGCCGCCTACGGCCTGCGCCTCGAGCACCTCGATGCCAAGCTGTTCGCCACGCTGGGCCTGGCGGCGGCGGCCGACTACGGCGCCAGCGTGTACACGGGCGGGCCCACCAACACCGAACTGATCCTGACCACCACGGTGAGCAACCGCGGCCGCTTCCTGAGCCGCAAGACCGACGTGTATTACCTCGAGAACGTCGACGCGCCGCTGTTCCTGCGCTCCGCGCCCGGCTACAAGGCCGTCAACCTGAAGGTGGTGTCATGAAGAAATTCGCACCCCTTGCCCTGTCGCTGGCGCTGGCGTCGCTGGCCGGCTGCTCGAGCCTCGGCGAGTCGGCGCCGGTCCGCCGCGCTGGCCCCAGCTACGAATCCGCCGCGCAAAGCGCGTTTCTCGACAGCGGCCGCGCCGCCGTCGGCAAGCTGGTCGACGGACTGCCGGCCGATACCCTGGCCGGTGGCCCGGTGCTGGTGGCCACGGTGGTCAACGTCAACAACCTGACGCGCTCGGCGCCGCTGGGCCGCACCCTGTCGGAGCAATACGCCTCGCACATGGCGGCACAGGGCTTCAACGTCAAGGAAGTCAAGCTGCGCGGCGAATTGTTCGTGCGCGAAGGCACGGGCGAGCTGCTGCTGTCGCGCGAGCTGCGCGACATCGCGCGCAGCCAGAACGCCGCCGTGGTGCTGGTGGGCACCTATTCGCCCGCCTCCGACTACACCTACGTCAGCATCAAGCTGGTGCGCACCGAAGACAGCCGCATCCTGCGCGGTCACGACTACGCCCTGCCCAACGATCGCGACGTGCAGCGCCTGCTGCAGGACCCGACGTTCCGCTGAGGGCGCGGCGACGGCGCCCGCGAGCCCGGCCGGCCGCGCGGCGCTTGTGGGCACCGGGCACCGCCCCCCCGCGCGACACTCTTTGACGTGCCCGGCAGGCCACTGGCATCCGTGGCGGGAGGCTGGCCGAGCCTGGTCCTGCGGCCGCCGCACCACCGTATGATTGGGGGAGCCCGCGCTGCACCCTGAGCGGGCGCTTTTGGGTGGACCGCCGCGGTCCGATTTCACCGGAGAAGAACCGATGTCGAACAAGAAAACTGCCCTGACCATCCTGCTGGCAACGGGCACGGCGCTGCTGCTGGCCGGCTGCGAAACCACCAGCATGAAGATGGGCAACCCCGAAGCCAAGACCGTGGCCACCGGCAGCGCCGCCGGCGCCGCCACCTCGGGCGAGAACACGGCGCTGGAAAAATGCGCGTCGCCGCTGGGCACCGTCTCGCTGGTCGAGAACCAGACCGCCGGCTGGTACACCATCCTGACCGGTGAATACAAGCTGCCGCCCACGGCCAACCTGCTGCGCCTGCTGGTGCAGCAATCCAACTGCTTCGTGGTGGTCGAGCGCGGCGCCGCCGGCATGCGCGCCATGAGCCGCGAGCGCGAGCTGATGCAGTCGGGCGAGATGCGCGGCGGCAGCAACTTCGGCAGGGGCCAGATGGTGGCCTCCGACTACGCGCTGTCGCCCGAGATCGTGTTCAGCGCCGACAACGCCGGCGGCATCGGCGGCGTGCTGGGTGGCCTGATCGGCGGCGGACGCGGCCGGGCGATCGCGGCCGTCGGCGGCGGCCTGCAGACGCGCGAGGCCAGCGCCATGCTGACCCTGGTGGACAACCGCTCGGGCGTGCAGGTGGCGGCGTCGGAAGGCAGCGCCTCGAAAACCGACCTGAACCTGTTCGGTGGCCTGTTCGGCGGCGGTGGCGGCGCCGGCCTGGGCGGCTACACCAACACGCCGCAGGGCAAGGTGATCACCGCTGCCTTCATGGACGCCTACAACCAGATGGTGCGCAGCCTGCGCAACTACCGCGCGCAGAGCGTGCAGGGCCAGGGCCTGGGCGGCGGTGGCCGGCTGGGCGTGGACGGCGGCACGGCGCCGAGCCAGACCTACACGCCAGAGAACGCGCCCAGGAGCGCGGCGCCCAAGAGCGCCCCGGCGCGCCGCCGCTGAGCGCTGCCCGATCATCCGGTCGGCCTGGCAAGCCGGGGGCCGCCGGGCTGAACCACGCCCTTCCGGGGACCTTCGCGGTCGAACGCAATCACTATTAAAACAGTAGCTGCTTGCGCTTGCCAGAAGCGCCCCGGTTCGACAAATGGTCTGCGTTGGACGGTGCGTGACACCGTGGTCCAATCCGCCTTCATGCCTTCCCGTTGCCGCCCATGAGCCTGATCGAGCTGCTCCGCCGCCGTCGCGCCAGCCTGCCCGACTGGGCGCAGGACTGGCTGGACGTGCTGGTGCCGGCGCTGCTGACCGGCCTGATCCTGCTGGCCGCCTGGCTGCTGCACTGGTTGCTCCAGCGGCTGGTGCTGCGCCTGGCGCGGCGCTACGGCCTGCCGCCGCAGATCGTGCTGCCGCTGCGCGGCGTGCTGCGCTGGCTGATCATCACGGCCACGGTGCTGCTGGTGCTGGGGCGGCTGGGCGTGTCGGCCTCGGTGCTCTGGACCGCCTTCACCGGCTTTGCCGCCGTCGGCGCCGTGGCCTTTTTTGCCGCCTGGAGCGTGCTGTCCAACCTGTTTTGCGCGCTGCTCATCATGGTGGCGCAACCGTTTCGGCTGGGCGACGATGTGGAGGTGCTCGACACCGCCGAAAAGCCCGGCGCCAAGGGCCGCGTGGTCGATATCAACCTGCTCTACACCACGCTGCGCGAAGCCGACGGCGGCGGGCGCCTGCTGCAGATCCCCAACGCGCTGTTCTTTCAGCGCGTGGTGCGGCGCTGGCGCGGCGGCATGGCTGACGCGGACGCAGAGAGCGAAGCGGCACCGCGCGATCCGCCCGCCCGCCCGGGCTGAACAGCGCCCGCTCAGGGCGCCAGCACCTTGCCCGGGTTCAGGATGTTGTCCGGGTCCAGCGCCTGCTTGAGGGTGCGCATCAGCGCCACCGCGCCGGCGCCGGCCTCGTCGAGCAGAAAGCCCATCTTGTGCAGGCCCACGCCGTGCTCGCCGGTGCAGGTGCCGCCCAGCGCCAGCGCGCGGCTGACGACCTGGTGGTTGAGCTGTTCGGCGCGGGCGCGCTCGTCGTCGTCGTCGGGGTCGATCAGGTAGCCCATGTGGAAGTTGCCGTCGCCCACGTGGCCGACCAGGAAGTACGGGATGCCGCTGGCGTCGGCTTCCTCCACGCTGGCCAGCACGGCGTCGGCCAGGCGCGAGATCGGCACGCAGACGTCGGTGGTGATGCAGCGGCAGCCGGGGCGGCTTTGCACGCCGGCGAAATAGGCCTTGTGCCGCGCCGTCCACAGGCGGGTGCGCTCCTCGGGCGTGTCGGCCCACTCGAAGCCGGCGCCGCCGTGCTCGTCGGCGATCGCCTGCACCGTCTCGGCCTGCTCCTTGACGCTGGCGGGCGAGCCGTGGAACTCCATCAGCAGCAGGGGCGCCTCGCGCAGCGTGAGCTTGCTGTGCTGGTTGACGGCGCGCACGGTGCGGGCGTCCAGCAGCTCCACGCGGGCGATCGGCACGCCCAGCTGGATGGTCTGGATCACCGTGGCCACCGCCTCGGCGATGCCGGGGAACGAGCAGATGGCGGCCGACACCGCCTCGGGCAGCGGGTACAGGCGCAGCGTGATTTCGGTGATGACGCCCAGCGTGCCTTCGCTGCCGACGAACAGGCGCGTTAGGTCGTAGCCGGCGCTGCTCTTGCGCGCGCGGGTGCCGGTGCGGATCACCTCGCCGCTGGCGGTGACCACTTCCAGCGCCAGCACGTTCTCGCGCATGGTGCCGTAGCGCACGGCGTTGGTGCCGCTGGCGCGCGTGGCGCTCATGCCGCCCAGGGTGGCGTTGGCGCCCGGGTCGATGGGAAAGAACAGGCCGGTGTCCCGGATCTCGGTGTTGAGCTGCTCGCGCGTCACGCCGGGCTGCACCGTCACCAGCAGGTCTTCGGCGTTGATCGACAGCACGCGGTTCATGCGCGACAGGTCAACGCTGATGCCGCCCTGCACCGCCAGCAGATGCCCTTCCAGCGAGGAGCCGATGCCGAACGGGATCACCGGCACCTTGTGCTGTGCGCACAGGCGCACCAGATCGGCCACGTCCTGCGTGCTTTCGGCGAACACCACGGCCGCGGGCGGCGGCACGGTGGTGAAGGCCGATTCGTCGCGGCCGTGCTGCTCGCGCACCGCCTGCGCGTCGGAGAACTGCGCGCCGAAGCGGCTTTTCAGGGCGTCGATCAGCGCCGCCGGCACGTGGCGCGGCTTGATTTCGGGCAGGACGTGGCGGGCGGTGGCGGGGGCGTTCATGGGCGGGCTCTCCTGTGGCTGAGCGTTCAGTGTAAACCGCTGCACGATATGTCGCGCAGCGGCCAAACGCTATCTAAATCATAGCTATTCGCGATTGCCCAGCGGGCGCCGCGACCCGAATCATTTGTTTTCCGGGCGCGGCGCCAGCACCGCCATCGTCAGACGCGAGACGCAGGTGATCTCGCCGGCGTCGTTGTGCATGTCGATCTGCCACACCTGGGTGCTGCGGCCGATGTGCAGCGGCCGCGCGGTGCCCGTCACCCAGCCGCTGGTGGCGCCGCGAATGTGGTTGGCATTGATGTCCAGGCCCACGGCGCGCCAGCCCTCGGGGCAGGCATAGACCGCGCCGCAGGAGCCCAGCGTCTCGGCCAGCACCACGCTGACGCCGCCGTGCAGCAGGCCGTAGGGCTGGCGCGTGTGCGCGCCGACCGGCACGCGCGCGCGCAGGAAGTCGTCACCGACCTCGATGAACTCGATGCCCAGGTGCGACACCGCGGTGTCGCGGCTGATGGTGTTCAGAATCTCGGGCGAGACTGCTTGCTTCCAGATCGGCATGGCGTGACAGGTGAAGAACAGGGACGAAGCGGCCAAGCCTACCGCAGCCGGCCCGCTACCATCGCGCCATGCCTGATCGTTACGCCGTCATCGGCCACCCCATCGCCCACAGCAAGTCGCCCTTCATCCACGGCCTGTTTGCCCAGGCCACCGGGCAGGACATGGTGTACGAAGCCATCGATGGCGGCGCCGAGCCGGGCGGCTTCGAGCGCGCGCTGGCCGCCTTCCGCGCCGCCGGCGGGCGCGGCATGAACGTCACCCTGCCCTTCAAGCTGGCCGCGCTGGCCGTTGCCGACAGCGCCAGCGAGGACGCCCGCCTGGCCGGCGCTGCCAACACCCTGAGCTTCGAGGGCGGACGCATCGAGGCGCGCAACACCGACGGCATCGGCCTGGTGCGCGACATCGAGGCCAACCTGGGCCTGCCGCTGGCCGGCCGGCGCGTGCTGCTGCTGGGCGCCGGCGGCGCCACGCGCGGCGCCGTGCGGCCGATCGCGCGCGCCGGCGCGGCGCGGATCGTCATCGCCAACCGCACCCCCGACAAGGCCGAGACGCTGGCGGTCGAGCTGGCGCCGCACCTGGGCGGCGTGCCGCTGTCCGGCCGCGGCCTGCCAGCCCTGGCCACGGGCGAGGCGTTCGACATCGTCATCAACGCCACCTCGGCCAGCCTGGGCGGCCAGGCGCCGGCCGTGCCGCCGGCCGCCTTCGCCCCAGGCGCGCTGGCCTACGACATGGTCTACGGCAAGGGCCTGACGCCTTTCCTGCGCCTGGCGCGCCAAGCCGGCTGTGCGCGGCTGGCCGACGGCGTGGGCATGCTGGTCGAGCAGGCGGCCGAGGCCTTCGCATGGTGGCGCGGCGCGCGCCCCGACACGCGCGAGGCGCTGGCGCGGCTGACGGTGCCGCTGGCGTGATTCACAATCGCGCCATGAACCTCCTCGTCCTGCATGGCATCAACCTCAACATGTTCGGCCAGCGCGATCCGGGCCACTACGGCACGGCCACGCTGGCCGACATCGACGCCGCGCTGCGGCAGTTGGCCGGCGAGCTGGGCGCGCGCGTCGACTGCTTCCAGAGCAACCACGAAGGCGCCCTGTGCGAGCGCATCCACCAGGCGCACCGCGACGCGGTGGACGGCGTGCTGATCAACGCCGGCGCCTGGACGCACACCAGCATCGCCATCCGCGACGCGCTGGCCATCCTGAAGTGCCCGATCGTCGAGGTGCACATGAGCAACATCCACGCGCGCGAGCCGTTCCGTCACCGCTCCTTCATCGCCGACATCGCGCGCGGGCAGATCTGCGGCTTTGGCGTCGATTCTTATCTGTTGGGGCTGCGCGCGCTGGCGGGGCAAGCGCAAGCAGCTATCAAAAAGTGAGAAACCAGTCATGGGCAAGCGCCTGACGCAGATCGCCACCCGCACCGGCGACGACGGCACCACCGGCCTGGGCGACAACACCCGCGTGTCCAAGGCCAGCGGCCGCCCGCAGTCCATGGGCGACGTGGACGAGCTCAACAGCCACATCGGCCTGCTGCTGTGCGAAGAGCTGCCGCCGGCCGTGCGCGAGCTGCTGATCGACATCCAGCACCAGCTGTTCAACCTGGGTGGCGAGCTGGCCATGCCCGGCTTCGAGCTGCTCAAGGACGAGGCGCTGGCGCAGCTGGACACCGCGCTGGCGCAGCACAACGCCGCGCTGCCGCGGCTGGAGGAATTCATCCTGCCGGCCGGCACCCGGGCCGCCTGCCAGGCCCATGTGTGCCGCACCGTGGCGCGCCGCGCCGAGCGCGCCGTGGTGGCGCTCGGCCAGCAGGAGCCGCTGCGCGCCGCGCCGCGCCAGTACCTCAACCGCCTGTCGGACCTGCTGTTCGTGCTCTCGCGCGTGCTCAACCGCTACCGGCCCGACGGCAGCGTGGGCGACGAGGTGTACTGGAGGAGCGAGCGGCTGGCGCGCGCGTCGGCCGAAGGCTGATCGGCCCCGCTCAGGGGAGCGCTTTCAGCCAGGTCAGCACTGACTCGGCCGTCTGCTCGAAGTCGCCGTGGCCGCCGGAATACACCAGGTACCGGCTGGCCGGGTGGGGCGGCGCACGCCGGAATGCGAACTCTTCGCCGCCGCGATAGATAGGATCGGCCGTGCCCACCACCCACAGCAGGGGCACCGGCTTCTTGAAGGCCGCCGCACTGGCCGGCATGTGGCCCAGCCCCTCGGGGTCGAAGTAGCTCCACAGCACCTCGGCAGACATGCGCACGCTCTTGCGCTGGCCCTGGTTGAGGTCTTCCATCGTCAGGGTCTCGCTGCCCTGGCCGGCCTGTACCAACTGGCGCGCCTTGTCCACCGCGTCCTTGCCAATGCCGCGCGCATACATTACCGCCGGCGAATGGCCGGGCGCCACCGCCACCACGCCATCAGCGTCGCCCACCCGGGCCATGTAGGCCATGGCGGCGTTGGCGCCGAAGCTGTGGCCGCCCACCAGCACGCGGCGGTAGCCCTGATCTCGCAGCGCCTTCACTTCTGTCGCCATGTCGTCGAGCGCGCGCGAATAGGGCGCGTCGTAGCCACGCCGCAGCGACCATGGCGCCTCGGGCACGCGCACCCTGCAGTACGGCTCCAGCCGGCGCGTGAAGAATCCCACGTACTGGGTGTTGCCCCATTTGCCGTGCACGAACACCAGCGCACAGGCCTTGTCGTCCTGCGCCCATGCCGGGCCGGTCAGCGTCGGCGCCAGCAGGGCCGACAGAGCCAGCACCTGGCGACGGGTGGGCATCTCGGTCATCGCGGTTCTCCTTCTTGGCGGTGGCTTGCGCCGAGGCGATGGCTCAGGCGCGCCGGCGCAGCAGCGCATGCAGCAGCACCGCGCCAAAGGTGGCCGTGCCGATGCCGCCCAGGGCAAAGCTGCCGAACTTCAGCGTGAAGTCGCCCGTGCCCAGGATCAGCGTGATGGCCGCGGTCAGCAGGTTGGCCGGGTCGCCGAAGTCCACCTTGTTGTCCACCCAGATGCGCGCGCCGGCGATGGTGATGAGCCCGAACACCACGATGCTGACGCCGCCCATCACCGGCAGCGGGATGGCCTGGATCAGCGCGCCGAACTTGGGCGAGAAGCCCAGCACCAGCGCCATCAGCGCCGCCACCACGAACACCGCGGTGGAATAGATGCGCGTGGCCGCCATCACGCCGATGTTCTCGGCATAGGTGGTCACGCCGGTACCGCCGGCGGCGCCGCTGATCATGGTGGCCACGCCGTCGGCGGTGAAGGCGCGGCCGATGTACGGGTCCAGGTTGCGCCCGGTCATGGCCGCCACCGCCTTCAGGTGGCCCAGGTTCTCGGCCACCAGGATCAACGCCACCGGGGCGATCAGCAGCATGGCGTTGCCGCTGAACTCGGGGGCGGTGAAGCGCGGCAGCCCCACCCAGGCGGCGTTGGCGATGCCCGAGAAATCCATCGGCTTGCCCAGGCCCAGGCCCAGGCCGTTGGCCAGCAGCACGTAGATCAGGGTGGCGATGGCCAGCCCCACCAGGATCAGCAGGCGCTGCACCATGCCGCGCGCGAACACCGCCACCAGCGCCACGCTGACGAAGGTGGCCAGCTGCATCCAGCTGTCGAAGTTGCTGGCCGCCATGTTCTTGACCGGGATGGCCGCCAGGTTCAGCCCGATCACCGCCACCACCGCGCCGGTGACCACGGGCGGCATCAGCCGCTCGATCCAGCGCGTGCCCACGGCATTGACCAGCGCGCCGATCAGCGCGTACAGCAGGCCGCAGACGATGATGGCGCCCAGCGCCACCGGGAGGTTGGCGTTGGGCCCCTGCCCGCCGTAGCCGGTGGCGGCGATCACCACGCCGATGAAGGCGAACGACGAGCCCAGGTAGCTGGGCACCTGACCGCCGGTGATGAAGTAGAACAGCAGCGTGCCCACGCCGCTCATGAAGATCGCCAGGTTGGGGTCGAACCCCATCAGGATCGGCGCCAGCACGGTGGCGCCGAACATGGCGATCACGTGCTGCACACCCATGGCCGTGGTCTGCGGCCAGGGCAGGCGCTCGTCGGGGGCGATCACGCCCTCGTTGGCCAGCGCGCTCGTCGGTTTCTCCTGCCAGTTGAACAGGCTCATCGTCTCCGCTCCTTGTGGGGTTGATGACCCCGATGGTAGTGGAGGAGTGGACCTGTCATCGGCGGCCCGGGGGGCTAAGCTGTGGCGGCGGCGCCCGTGTGCCCGTGGTCAGGCGGCAACCGCGGCCGGCAGCGCTTGCGTGCGGCACAACTTGGCCCAGGCGCCGTCATCCAGCAGGCGTCGGGCCATGTCCAGCACGGGCGCCCGCGCCTCGGGCGGCAGCCCGCCGATCAGGGCGGCTCGCTCCGCGGGGTTGAGCGCAGGGATCAGCCAGCGCAGCCAGACGTTCATCTCGGCCGCGTCGATGCTGGCATGGATGCGGCCCTCGATGGCCTGCAGTTCGGCGTCGCTGCAGGCGGCCCACAGGGCGCGGTTGTGGGCCGTCTCTTCCATGTCCATGTGCTCGAAGTTCTCGGCCACGAAGCTGGCCAGGTGGCGGTACAGCCGGTGCGCCAGTGCGGGCGAGGGCATGGCGCGCAGCGTGGCCGCCTCGGCGCGCAGGGCGGTGATGATGTCCAGGTGTTCCTGGTGGTCGGCCGCGATGCGGGCGCTGGCGCCGCGGCTGTGCGCCTCGATGGCGGGGTGTATGAACGCGTTCTCGTGTTGCACATGGTGGCCGACGGCGTCCAGCAGGGCGTCGAGCTGGGCCAGCCCCAGCAGCAGGTCCTGCCGGTCGTCCAGGTCCAGCCGGCCCAGGCGCTGCAGCGTGTCGGTCATGAACTGGCGCAAGGCCTTGTGGATGGGGGCGTAGATGTCGTAGCGGTCGGTGGTGCTCATGTCGAAGGTCCTTGGGTGGTGAGTGGGCCTTCAGTGTGTTTTCTTGCCGGCGCGCCGGCATCGCCCGCAGGAGCCATGGCTGGCGCCGGCCTGGCATGGCTCTTCGGGCCGCCCGGCGCTGGCTCCTCGGAGCGAGGGCAGGATCTGAGCCGCCCGGCACAGTCGGCAGCCACACATTCCCCTGGAGCCCTGCATGACCCGCCTTGCCCCCTTGTTGATCCTGTTCACTGCCATGGCCGCGCAGGCGGCCGGGCCGGCGCCGCGCGAGCGCATCGAACGCGGCCGCTACCTCATCAACGCCACCGGCTGCATGGACTGCCACACGCCGCTCAAGAATGGCCCGCGCGGGCCCGAGCCGGATCGCACGCGCCTGTTCGCGGGCCACCCCGAGGCGCTGGCCATGCCACCGGCGCCGGCGCTGCCGGCCGGGCCCTGGCTGGTCGTGGTCTCGGCCACCAACACTGCCTGGGCCGGTCCCTGGGGCGTCAGCTATACGGCCAATCTGACGCCCGACCCCGATACCGGTCTGGGCCGCTGGAGCGCGCAGGACTTCCTGCGCACCATGCGCAGCGGCCGCCACCTGGGCGCCGGCCGGCCGTTGCTGCCGCCCATGCCTGCCGCCTATGGGCAGATGAGCGACGAGGATCTGCAGGCCATGTTCGCCTACCTGCAGACATTGCCGCCCGTGCGCAACCGCGTGCCGGCCCCGCTGCCGCCGGCCGCGCGCTGAACCGGCGGCGCGGACGCGGTCGTCCCGCCAGTCCATGGTGGGAGAAGCGCATGTGACGGGCCTGAACTCGCCTCGCGCAGCATTGCGCGCGGCCCACCTATGCGCCCACGTGTGCGCGGCGGCCGGAATAAAATCCGCCGCCCGCGCCATGACCACGCCCTCGCTGCCCGGCAAGTACCGCATCCCGCGCAGTCGGCGTGACGTGGTGCCACGCCCGGCGCTGCTGGCGCGCACGCTGGCCCAGGCCACGACGGCGCGGCTGCTGCTGGTGCAGGCGCCGGCCGGTTTTGGCAAGACCACGCTGCTCGCGCAGCTCGCGGCGGCGCGGGCCGCAGACCCGGGCGCCGCCATCGCCTGGGTGTCCCTGGACGAGGAAGACAACGACTGCAACCGCCTGTTTGCCGCGCTGTTTGGCGCGCTGGCGCCGCTGCAGCTGCCCTGGGCGCTGCCCCCCGACACGGTGCTGGCGCAACTGCAGGACGCCAGTGCGGCCGCGCGCACCGCGCTGGGCCCGCTGGTTGCGGCACTGGGCGCGCGGCCCGACGCCCACATCACCCTGGTGCTGGATGATCTGCACCACATCGACGACACGGCCGCGCTGCAGCTGCTGGACGCGCTGATCGCCCGCGCGCCGCCGGAGCTGACGGTGTGTATCGGCAGCCGCGTGACGCCGCCGCTGTCGCTGGCGCGCTGGCGGGCCGGGGGCGAGCTGGTGGAGCTGGGCCTGGACGACCTGCGCTTCGACCTCGACGCCGCCCAGGCACTGTGCCGGCTGCGCGGGCTGGACGAGCCCCCCGGCGAGGCGCTGCAGGGTGCGCTGGCACGCACGCACGGCTGGGCCGCGGGGCTGCAGCTGGTGCTGGGCAGCGCGCGCAGCCCGGACGATGCGCTGCCCGCCCTGATCGGGCCGGCCGCCCGCCGCCATCTGTTCGACTACTTCGCCCAGGAGGTGCTGGCCGGGCTGGCGCCGCCGCTGCAGCAATTCGTGCTGCACAGCAGCGTGCTGCCTGAGCTGAGCCCGCCGCTGTGCCAGGCCGTCACGGGCCGCGCCGACGCGCGGGCCGTGCTCGAAGCGCTTTACGCGCGCCAGCTCTTTCTCAGCGCGCTCGACGACGTGGCGCCCGTGCTGCGCTTTCATGACCTGTTTCGTGACTTCCTGCGCGCCGAGCTGGAGCGGCGCCAGCCCGGCCTGGCGCCCGCGCTGCATGCCCGGGCCGCCGCGGCCGAGGCCAGTGCCGAGCGCGCCATCCCGCACTGGCTGGCCGCCGGCCGCTGGGCCGAGGCCCTGGCCTGCCTGCGCCAGATGGCCGACGGTCTGCTGGCCGTGGGCGGCACCCACCGGCTGGAGCGCTGGCTGGAGCAACTGCCGCCCGACTGGCGTGCCGCCGATGCCGACGTGGCCCTGCTGCGTGGCCTGTGCGCCTGGTCGCGCTGGGACTGGCTGCGCGCGCAGAGCGAGTTCGAGCGCAGCCACGCGGCCTTTGCGCGCCAGGGTCAGGAGCGCGACCGCATCGTCGCGCTCGGCATGCTGGCCGCCTGCCACAACGCCCTGGGCGACCTGCCGCGCGCCAGCGACGCGCTGCAGGCGGTGGCCGCTGCACAGCTGACGCCGGCGCTGCAGGTGCCGTTCGATTCGCTGCGTGCCTGGCATGGCCTGGCGCGTGGCGACCACGCCAGCTTGCTCGACGCCCTGGGCGCCATGGCCGACAACGCCGCCCTGGCGCCCGAGGTGCGCTACCCCAACATCGTGGACATGAGCTACGGCCACTTCGTCGGCCTGCCGGGCACGCGCGGGCCGATGCAGCGGCTGCAGCGCCTGTGCCGCGCCCACCCGCCCGGCGAGGTGCAGGTGCCTGCGCTCGATGCCTGGCTGGCCTTCTGGCATGGCACGCCCGCGACGGCGCGCGAGGCGCTGCAGACCCTGCTGCAACTGCAGCGCCACCTGCCCGGTGACGTGATGCTGGGCATCGCCGCGCTGCACCTGCGGGCCCTGCACCTGGCCGTACAGGGCCAGGCTGCCCAGGCACTGGCCAGCGTGGCCCAGGTGCAGCACCTCATGACCGCCGGCTATGCCAACGGCTGGCGCCGTACCTACCTCCATGTACAGGCCCGCATCCTGTGGCGCGGCGAAGACGCCGATGGCCTGGCGGCCCTGCTGCCCGAGCTGACCCGGCCGCGCATGGCGCGCGAATGGCCGGTGCTGGACACCGGCGCCGCGCTGGTGCAGGGCCAGCATGCCCTGCTGCGTGGCGAGCTGGCCACGGCGCGCCAGCACCTGGAACATGCCGTGGCGCTGCAGGCGGGCGGCTGGCTGCCGGCCTTCATGGGCGATGCGCGCTTCGCGCTGGCCGCCTGCTGCTGGGCGCAGGGGGATGTGGACGCCGCCGCCACCGCCCTGGGACCGGTGGTGGCCGAGTCCGTCCAGGACGAGGGCCTGGGCCTGCTGCTGGAGCCGCCCGGGCGCCTGAAGCCGCTGTGGCAGGCCACCGAGGCCCGCCTGCCGTGCCCGGCGGCCGCGCAAGCCAGGCTGCGCCAGCGGCTGGCGGACTGGACGGCGGCGGCACCGACCCAGGCGCCGCCCCCCGACGACCCCCTGTCGGAGCGCGAGCGCGAGGTGCTGGCCTTGCTGGCCGATGGCCAGAGCAACAAGCTGATCGCCCGCGCCCTGGACCTGAGCCTGCACACCGTCAAGCGCCATGTCGCCAACATCCTCACCAAGCTGGCCGTGGACAGCCGCACCCAGGCGGCCGCCTATTGGCATAGGCGCTGAGCGGGGCGATGCCTCGGCGCGGGAGCCCCCGCGCAGCCGGGCCGGAACGCCTTTTGACCATTTGTATGCTATCTATACAATAGCTTTTGGCGCTGATCCATGGGGCGATGGCGCTCGATTCGACTCTGAACCCCGAGGATGCCGGACCACTGACGGGGCGCCGCCCGGCGGGTGCGGCTGGATCAGACCCGCCCGAACGCCCAGCCACTGTGCGCCTGCGTGCCCTCGATGCCATCCACCAGCCGCAGCAGCGGCGTCAGCTCACGGTAGCGCCCGGCGGTGTGGCGGATGTAGGCGATGAAGCGCGGTGCGTCCGCCAGGTACTTCGGCTTGCCGTCGCGCAGTGTCAGGCGGGCGAAGATGCCGGCCACCTTCAGGTGGCGCTGCAGGCCCATCCATTCGACGGCGCGCCAGAAGCTGCCGAAGTCGCTGTGCCAGTCCTCGAAGTCCATCAGGCCCAGCTTGCGCGCGCGCTCCCAGTAGCGCACGGTGATGTCGATCACGAACGCCTCGTCCCAGGACAGGAAGGCGTCGCGCATCAGGCTGGCGATGTCGTAGGTGAGGGGGCCGTGCACCGCGTCCTGGAAGTCCAGCACCCCCAGCGCCTGGCCGTGGTTGCCGGACACCATCAGGTTGCGCGGCATGAAGTCACGGTGCACGTACACGCGGGGCGCCGCCAGGTTGCGCGCCACGATCAGCGCGAACTGGCGCTCCAGCGTCTCGGCCTGCGCGCCGTCCAGCGTCACGCCGCGATGGCGCTGCAGGTACCAGTCGGGAAACAGCCGCAGCTCGCGCCGCAGCAGCGCCTCATCGTAGGGCGGCAGCACGCCGGGCCGGCTGGCCTGCTGCCAGGCCAGCAGCGCGTCCAGCGCCTGCGCGTACAGCGCGCGATTGGCCTCGGGGTGGTCGCGCTCGATCACCTCCATCATGGTGCGTGCGCCCAGGTCGGTCATCAGCATGAAGCCGCCGGTCTCGTCCCAGTCCAGGATGCGCGGCACGTTCAGGCCGGCGTCCCGCATCAGGCCGGCCACCTGCACGAAGGGCGCGCAGTTCTCCTGCGCCGGCGGCGCGTCCATGACGATGCGGCTGGCGCCGTCGGCACAGTCGATGCGGAAATAGCGCCGGAAGCTGGCGTCGGCCGAGGCCACGCGCAGGCTGGCGGGCAGCAGGCCGTGCATGGCGGCCACGCGCGCCAGCCAGGCGTTGAAGGCGGCGTGGCGGGCCGGGTCGGCCCAGTTCGGGGCGGTGGCGCCGGCGGCAGCGGCAGGCGGGCGGGAAGGGTCGGCGGCGCTCATGGATAATCGATTCTAGAGTGCGCCTGCCCGGACATCGACGGCGAGGGCGCGCCGAATCGACGGTTTCTGCCGTGCCTGTTCTGCCCTCTTTCCTGCTGTTTCCTGACCTCCCCCGTCCCCGGTGGCCGCTGGCGCTGCAGCCGGTGGTGCTGGGCGTGCTGGCGCTGCTGTGCGGCGCCGCGTCGGCGCAGGCCAGCGATCCACTGACGCTGCGCGCCAGCCCCCTGCTGGCCGAAAAACCGCCGGCCAAGGTCGGCGCGGCGACCACCGTCTACGGCGAGCGCGCCAGCGGCCGCGTGGGCCTGGAGGCGGTGCTGGAGGGCCAGGCCGAGATGCGCCAGCCCGGCACCGTGGCGCGCGCCGAGCGGCTGCGCTACGACCAGGGCGAGGACACCGTCACCGTCAGCGGCGGCGTGCGCCTGAACCAGGCGGGCGACCGCTACACCGCCGAATCCGGCCAGCTGCGCGTGGACGCCGTGGAGGGCTTCCTGCTGCGGCCGACCTACCAGTTCCTGGCCTCGGGCGCGCATGGCGAGGCCACGCGCCTGGAGTGGCTGGACCAGGACCGCGCCAGCCTGCTGCAGGCCACCTACACCACCTGCGTGCGCGGCGGCCCCGACTGGGTGCCGGACTGGATCCTGCGCGCCGACCGGCTGGACATCGACCGCGAGGACGACGAGGGGCGCGCGGCCGGCGCGGTGCTGGAGTTCAAGGGCGTGCCCATCCTGCCGGTGCCGGTGCTGAGCTTTCCGGTCAGCGAGCGGCGCCGCTCCGGCTGGCTGCCGCCGACGCTGGGACTGGACAACAAGAGCGGGCTGGATTTGTCCGTGCCCTATTACTGGAACATCGCGCCCAACCGCGACGCCACCTTCACGCCCGGCCTCATGTCGCGCCGCGGGGTCGATCTGGCGGGCGAGTTCCGCTACCTGGAAAGTGGCTACCAGGGGCGCGTCAACGCCAACCTGACGCCCAACGACCGCCTGCGCGACGGCCGCAACCGCTGGGGCTACTTTTTGCGCCATAACGGCCGTCACGACACCGGCATCGACGCCGTCGGCGCGGTCGGGCTGGGGCTGAACCTGAACCGCGTCAGCGACAACGACTACTGGCGCGACTTCACGCGCCGCGGCCTGTCGCTGACCACGCGACTGCTGGCCAACGACGGCGCGCTGTCGTGGTCCAGCGGCGACGTGTCGCTCAACGCCCGCGCGCTCAAGTGGCAGACCCTGCAGGACGTGGCCGCGCCCATCGTGCCGCCCTATGACCGCCTGCCGCAGCTGAGCGGACGCTGGGCGCGCACCAACGACCGCGGCTTCGACTACGCCGTCGACGCCGACTTCACGCGCTTTCGCGCCGACCCGTTCTGGACCCGCCAGCCGAACGCCGATCGCGGCTTCGTGCAGGCGCAGCTGGCGCACCCGTTCACGCGCCCGTGGGGCTTCTTCACGCCCAGGGTCCAGCTGCACGCCAGCCACTACCGGTTCGATCGCCCGATCCCCGGCGGCGCCACCTCGGCCAGCCGCGTCCTGCCCACCGTGAGCCTGGACGGCGGCCTGGTGTTCGAGCGCGAGGCGCGCTTTTTCGGGCGCGACTTCACGCAGACGCTGGAGCCGCGCCTGAAGTACGTCTACACCCCCTACCGCGACCAGAGCCGGCTGCCGCTGTACGACACCGGCGCCTACGACTTCAACTTCGCCACCATCTGGGCCGAAAACGCCTTTGCCGGCAACGACCGCATCGTCGACAACAACCTGGTCACCGGCGGGCTGACCACGCGCCTGCTCGACCCGCAGACCGGCGCCGAGGCGCTGCGCCTGGGCATCGCGCAGCGCTACCGCTTCTCGGCCCAGCAGGTCAGCCTGCCGGGCGGCCTGCCGACCGCGCGCGGATTGTCCGACCTGATGCTGGGCGCCTCCGTCAGCTGGGACCCGCGCTGGGCCTTCGACACTGTCGTGCAGTACAACCTGGACACGCGCCGCTCCACCCGCACCACGGTGCAGGCGCGCTATTCGCCCGAAAAATTCCACACCGTCAGCGCCGCCTACCGCCACCAGCGCGACCTGCGCAGCGAATCGCTTGATGTCGGCTGGCAGTGGCCGCTGGCGGACCTCGTCGGGCGCCATGGCGAGCTCGGTGCCAGCCGCGCCAGCACCGGCGGCAGCTGCAACGGCCGCTGGTACGGCGTCGGGCGGATGAACTACAGCCTGCAGGACAAGCGCCTGGTCGAAGGCCTGCTGGGCTTCGAATACGATGCCGGCTGCTGGATCGGCCGCGTGGTGCTGGAAAAGCTCAACAGCTCGATCAGCACCTCCACCAAGCGCATCATGTTCCAGATCGAGTTCATCGGTCTGTCGCGCCTGGGCAGCAACCCGATGCGCACGCTGCGCAACAACATCCCGCGCTACCAGTACCTGCGCGAAGAAACCTCCTCACCCAGCCGCTTCACCGACTATGAGTAAGACCCCGCCCCGCCACCCGTCTGCCTGGGCGCTGTTGCTGCTGCTGGCGCTGGTCGGACCGGCCAACGGCCAGGGCGCGGCCGACGCCGCACCGTCGGCCAAGAAGCCCAAGGCGACGCAAAAGAGCCGGCCGGCACCGCGCAAGGCCCCCGCCGCCAAGCCGGTGGCAGCGCCTGCGCCTGCGCCCGCGCCCGCCAGCGCCGCCCCGGCGGCTGCTGCGGCCAGCGTCCCGGCCGTTGCGCGGCCGGCGGCCAGCAGCGCGCCGCGCGAGGCCGACTACATCGTCGCCCTGGTCAACAGCGAGCCGGTCACCAACCAGGAGGTGCGCGCCCGCATGGCGCGTGCCCAGCGCCAGCTGAGCGAGCGCGGCGCCCCGGCGCCGCAGGCCGAGGCGCTGCGCCAGGAAATCCTGGAGCGCCTGATCGCCGAGCGCGCGCAGCTGCAGTACGCACGCGAAACCGGCCTCAAGGTCGACGCCGCCGCGCTGGCCCAGGCCGAGCTGTCGATCGCGCGCCAGAACCAGCTGGCCACGGTGGCCGAGCTGCACCGCCGCGTCGAGCAGGACGGCATCCCGGTGAAGGACTTCCAGGACGACGTGCGCAACCAGGTGCTGCTGGCGCGCCTGCGCGAGCGCGAGATCGAGCCCAAGCTGCGCGTCACCGACGCCGAGGTGGACGCCTTCATCCGCGAGCAGACCGGCGCCACCGCCGCCGCCATCGACCTGAACCTGGCCATGATCCTGGTGGCCGTGCCCGAGGGCAGCAGCGCCGCCGAGCTGGCCCGACTTCAGGCGCGCGCCGACGAGGTGGGGCGCCGCGCCCGCGCCGGCGAGGACTTCGCGGCGCTGGCGCTGGAGTTTTCCGACGCCAACAACCGTGGCCGCGACGGCGGCGTGCTGGGCTTGCGCCCCGCCGACCGCTACCCCGAGCTGTTCGTGCGCAGCGTCCAGCGCGCGCGCGTGGGCGATGTCGTCGGCCCGGTTAAGTCCGAAGCCGGCTTTCACATCCTCAAGCTGCTGGAGCGCAAGCAGAACAAGGACCTGCCCGAGGTGCGCATCCCGCAGACCCACGTGCGTCACATCCTGCTGCGCACCGGCCCGGCGCAGAGCGAGCAGGTGGCGCGCCAGCGGCTGGCCGACTTCAAGCGGCGCATCGAAGCCGGTCAGGCCAACTTCGAGCAGCTGGCGCGCGAGCAGTCGCAGGACGCCAGCGCGGCCGACGGCGGCGATCTGGGCTGGGCGCCGCCGGGGCAGTTCGTGCCCGAGTTCGAGCAGGCCATGAACAACCTGGACCCCGACCAGATCAGCGAGCCGGTGGTCAGCCGCTTCGGCGTGCACCTGATCCGTGTCGACGGCCGGCGCGAGCAGGTGCTCAGCAGCAGCGAGCAGCGCCAGCTGGCGCGCAACGTGCTGCGCGAGAAGAAGGCCGAGGAAGCCTTCGAGACCTGGGCCAGGGAAGTGCGCGGGCGCGCCTACGTCGAGATGCGCGAGCCGCCGCGATAGGGCCCGATCCGGCGTTCGACGTGTGAAGAAGAGGTTGAGCGTTGGGCGTTGAGCGTTCAGCGTGAATACCGGAACTTTCGCGGCCGCGTCCATCTGTCAACGCTCAACGCTCAACGCTCAACGCTCAACGCTCAACGCTCAACGCTCAACGCTCAACGCTCAACGCTCAACGCTCAACGCTCAACGCTCAACGCTCAACGCTCAACGCCCAACGCCCAACGCCCAACGCCCAACGCCCAACGGCATGAAGCACATCCCCCGCAAACGGTTCGGCCAGCACTTTCTGGCCGACCCGGCCATCATCGACGCCATCGTGCGCGCCATTGATCCGCGCCCGGGCCAGGCGATGGTGGAGATCGGGCCGGGCCTGGCAGCGCTGACGCAGCCGCTGGTCGAGCGGCTGGGACGCCTGACGGTGATCGAGCTGGACCGCGACCTGGCGGCGCGACTGCGTGCCCACCCACAGCTCGACGTGATCGAGTCCGATGTGCTGAAAGTCGATTTTGCGCAGATGGCGCAAGCGCGAGTAGCTACAAAAATAAGAGTCTGTGGCAACCTCCCCTACAACATCTCCAGCCCGATCCTGTTCCACCTGCTGCCCTTCGCCGGCGTCGTCGAAGACCAGCACTTCATGCTGCAAAAAGAAGTCATCGACCGCATGGTGGCGGCGCCATCGACGGCAGACTACGGCCGCCTGTCGGTGATGCTGCAATGGCGCTACGCGATGGAGAACGTGCTGTTCGTGCCGCCCACCGCGTTCGACCCGCCGCCGCGCGTCGACAGCGCGGTGGTGCGCATGCTGCCGCGCAGCGACTTCGCCCCCGTCGATGCCGACCTGCTCTCCGAGTTGGTCCGCGTCGCCTTCAGCCAACGCCGCAAACTGCTGCGCCACTTGCTGGGCAAATGGCTCGACGCACGGGGCTTTGCCGGCAACTTCGACGTGCAGCGGCGCGCCGAGGAGGTGCCAGTGGCCGAATACATCGCCCTGGCCCATGACCTCGCTGCGCTCGATGACGGCGGCTGCGCCGGCCTATGACAAATGACGAATGACTCCTGAGCGAACGACGGTCAAGTCATTTGTCATTGAAGCCGCGGCAGCGGCGAAGTCATCGAGCGCAGCGAGGTCATGGCGCGCCAGCGCCGTCATGCGTCCTCAGTTCAGCGCCATGCTCAGCTTGCGCCGATAGCTCGACAGCAGCTCGGCCTGCGGGTCCTGCTGCTGGGCGGCCTTGCCGGTCAGCTCGATGCCGCCGGCGCTCTTGCCGTCGGCCTGGGCGCCGGCCTTGGCGGGTGGCGGGGTCAGCAGCTCCAGGATGGCGACGCAGGTCTTGCGCGCGGCCTCGTCGTTCCACTTCTTGTCGCGCAGGATGATCTCCAGCAGCTCGTCCATGCTGGCGGTCCACTGGCCCTCGGCCATCAGCGCCTGTGCCTTGGCAAAGCGGGTGTCGAAGTCGCGCTTGTTCTCGGCGATCTTGGCGTCGAACTGCTCGAGCGGCCAGTTGCCGCGTTCATCCTTGTGCACAAATTCAATGGCGTCCAGCCAGCGGCGCAGCGCGTCGAAGCGCAGCGGGCGCGGCTCGCGCGCCAGCGGCTCTTCCAGCGTGGCGGCGGCTTCTTCCAGGGCGCCGGTGGCGATCAGCAGACGCGCGTAGTCGGCGCGGGCGTCGTCGTTGGCCGGGTCCTGCGCCAGCGCGTCGGCCAGCTTGGCCAGCGCGGCCTCGGCGTCGCCGGCTTCCAGCAGGGCCTCGGCCTCGTCCAGCTCGGCCTCGGCGGCCAGCGCACCCTCGCTGGGCACGTGCTTGTCCAGGAACTGGCGCACCTGTCCGGCCGGCAGCGCGCCCATGAAGCCGTCCACCGGCTGGCCGTTCTTCAGCAGGATGCAGGTCGGGATCGAGCGGATGCCGAAGGCGCTGGCCAGCTCCTGCTGCTGGTCGGAGTCGATCTTGACCAGCTTGAAGCGGCCGGCGTATTCCACCTCCAGCTGCTCCAGGATCGGGCCCAGCGTCTTGCAGGGGCCGCACCAGGGCGCCCAGAAGTCCACCAGCACGGGGGTATGCATCGAGGCGGCGATGACCTCGGCTTCGAAGTTTTGAACGGTGACGTCGATCATGTGGGGTATCTGCGGGCAAAATCGGGGATTACCAGCCATTGTGCCAACAGCGTGATGACAACTCCTCTCGTGGGTGTGGTGATGGGCTCCAGCAGCGACTGGGACACCCTGCAGCACGCCGTGCAAATCCTTGCCCAGTTCGGCGTGCCGCACGAGGCATGTGTGGTGTCGGCCCACCGCATGCCGGACGACATGTTCGCCTACGCCGAAGGCGCGCAGGCGCGCGGCCTGCGCGCCATCATCGCCGGTGCCGGCGGCGCCGCGCACCTGCCCGGCATGCTGGCGGCCAAGACCGTGGTGCCGGTGCTGGGCGTGCCGGTGGCCAGCCGCCACCTGCAGGGCGTGGATTCGCTGCACTCCATCGTGCAGATGCCCAAGGGCGTGCCGGTGGCCACCTTTGCCATCGGCGCGGCGGGCGCGGCCAATGCGGCGCTGTTCGCGGTGGCCCTGCTGGCGGGCGAGGATGCGGTGCTGCGCGAGCGGCTGCACGCCTTCCGCGCCGAACAAACCGCCGCCGCCCGCGCCATGACGCTGCCGCCGGCGGGTTGAACCTCTTGGAACAGCCGGACGCGAAGGGCGCGAAAAAAACGCGAAGAACGCGAAAGAATTCAGAAAATTTGTTTGGTTTGTTTTGCGCCTTTCGCGCACTTTCGCGTCCTTCGCGTCCGGTATTCAGCTGCCAAAACCCATGCCCACCCACCTGCCCCTGCTCCCCGGCTCCCTGATCGACGGTCGCCCCGCCACGCTGGGCGTGCTGGGCGGTGGCCAGCTGGGGCGCATGTTCGTGCACGCGGCGCAGGCGCTGGGCTACGAGACGGCGGTGCTTGACCCCGATGCCGCCAGTCCGGCCGGGCGCGTGAGCCAGCACTTCATCCGCGCCGATTACCGCGATGGCGACGCGCTCGACCGGCTGGCGGCCTGCGCCCACGCCGTCACCACCGAGTTCGAGAACGTGCCCGCCGACAGCCTGGCGCGCCTGTCAGCCACGCGGCCGGTGTCACCCGCCGCCGACGCGGTGGCCATCGCCCAGGACCGGGGCGCCGAGAAGGCGCACTTCGCGCGCTGCGCCGCCGCCAGCGGTGTGGCCCCGGCGGCCAGCGCCCTCATCGCCACCGAGGCCGAGCTGGCCGCCGTGCCCGCCGCCCTGCTGCCCGGCATCCTGAAGACCGCGCGCCTGGGCTACGACGGCAAGGGCCAGGCCCGCGTGGCCACGCGGGCCGAGCTGGCCGCCGCCTGGCAGGCCATGGGCTGCGTGCCCTGCGTGCTGGAGCAGTTGCTGCCGCTGGCGCTGGAATGCTCGGTGATCGTGGCGCGCGGGCGCGACGGCCACGCCGTCACCCTGCCGGTGCAGCGCAACCTGCACCGCGACGGCATTCTGGCCGTCACCGAAGTCTATGAACAAAATCTGCCGCCAGCGATCGCCAGTCAAGCGCAAGCAGCTACGATTGATATAGCAAACCAGCTGGGCTACGTGGGCGTGCTGTGCGTCGAATACTTCGTGCTGCAGGACGGCACGCTGGTCGTCAACGAGATGGCGCCGCGCCCGCACAACAGCGGCCACTACAGCATCGACGCCTGCGACGTGTCGCAGTTCGACCTGCAGGTGCGCGCGCTGGCCGGCCTGCCGCTGGTCGCGCCGCGCCAGCACAGCGCCGCCATCATGCTCAACCTGCTGGGCGATCTGTGGTTCGACGGCCAGGGCGCGCCGCGCACCCCGCCCTGGGCCGATGTGCTGGCCCTGCCCGGCGCGCACCTGCACCTGTACGGCAAGACCGAGGCGCGGCGCGGCCGCAAGATGGGCCACCTGACGCTGACGGCGCCTGGCGCCGACGCCGCGCGCGCCGTGGCGCTGCGGGCCGCCGCCTTGCTGGGCATCGAGGCCTTCTGATGGTGCTCGACGGCACGCAGGCGCAGGCCATTGATCTCGCGGTCGAGCAGCTCGCCGCCGGCCAGCTGCTCGGCCTGCCCACCGAGACGGTGTATGGCCTGGCGGCCGACGCCGGCCACGACGCAGCGGTGCGCGCCATCTTTGCCGCCAAGGGCCGCCCGGCCGACCACCCGCTGATCGTGCACGTGGCCGGGCCGGCCGCCGTGGCGGACTTTGCCGCCGCCGTGCCCGATTTCGCGCAGCGCCTGATCGACGCCTTCTGGCCCGGCCCGCTGACCCTGATCCTGCCGCGCCGCGAAGGCGTGGCCAGCGCCGCCGCCGGCGGCCACGCCACCATCGGCCTGCGCTGCCCGGCGCACCCGGTGGCACGCGCCCTGCTGGCGGCCTGCGCGGCGCGCGGCATCGCCGGGCTGGCGGCGCCCAGCGCCAACCGCTTCGGGCGCGTCAGCCCCACCACCGCGGCGCACGTGGCGGCCGAGTTTGGCGACGAGTTGCTGGTGCTGGACGGCGGGCCCTGCGCCGTGGGGATCGAGTCGACCATCGTCGACTGCACGCGCGGCGCCCCCGTGCTGCTGCGCCCGGGCCAGCTGGGGCGCGCCGACATCGAGCGCGTGGCGGGCCGGCCATTGCTATCCAAAGAGGAGCTGCTGGCGCCCGACCCGCAAGCACCAGGCACGCTTTTGGCTCACTACGCCCCGCGCGCCAGGCTGCGCCTGATGGACGCGCGCGAGCTGCGCGCCGCGCTGCGGGTGCTGGGCGCCGACGCGCGCCACATCGCGGTGTGGGCGCGCGCGCCGCTGCATTCCGATGCGCGCCAGCTGCTGCTGCGCCGCATGCCCGAGTCGGCCGACGCCGCCGCGCGCGAGCTGTTTGCCGTGCTGCGCGACTTCGACGCCGCCGGCGCCCGGCTGATCTGGGTCGAGACGCCGCCGGCCGAGCCGGCCTGGGACGGCGTGCGCGACCGCCTGCAGCGCGCCGCCGCCTCGGGCTGACGCGCCCTCGTTAAACTACGTGGCCCTGTCCCAAGCAAAGAGTCCTTCATCATGAACGCATCCTGGTTTCGCCGCGCCGCCCTTGCCCTGGGCTGCGCCGGCGCGGTGGCCCTGCTGGCGGCCTGCGGCTCCGGTTCGGTGGTGTCCGACCTGGAGCCCAAGCGCTTTCTCACCGTCGGCGACAGCTTCATGGACGTCGGCCAGGCCGGCAAGCGCTACACCGTCAACGACGGCTCCAACAACTGGGTGCAGGAGCTGGCCGCGCACTACAAGGTCACGGTCGGCCCCGCCAGCGGCGGCGGCACCGGATATGCCCAGGGCCACGCCCGCGTCGGCGCGCCCGACCCGGTGGGCGGCGCGCCCAGCGTCACGGCCCAGATCGACACCCTGCTGGCCAGCACCACGCTGGCCGGCAAGGACGACGTGGTGCTGATCAACGGCGGCATGCACGACATCGTCGCCGCAGTCGAGGCCACCGGCATCTCCGAGGCCACCACCCAGACCGTCAAGGACGCCGGCAAGGCCCTGGCCGCCCAGGTGCGACGCGTGGTGGGCGCCGGCGGCCAGCACGTGGTGGTGACCGGCGTGCAGCTGCTGGGCGACACGCCCTGGGCGCGCGCGCGCAACCAGCGCGACGAGATCAACGCGCTGTCGGTGGCGTTCAACGACGCGCTGCTGTCCAGCATCGTCGACCTGGGCCAGAACGTGCTGTACTTCGACGCCGCCTTCTTCTTCAACCTGCTGTACGGCAAGCCGCAGAACTTCGACCTCGTCAACGGCAAGGACGCCGTCTGCACCACGCCCGACGCCAGCACCTGCACCGCCGCCACCGTGGCCTCGGCCGACTACAACCGCTGGCTGTTCGCCGACGGCCTGCACTTCTCGCCCGGCGCGCAGCGCAAGTTCTCCTCCAACGACTACGCCGAAAGCGCCTACCGCCGCTTCAAGGAGCGCTGGTAAGCGATTGCCGCGCGCACCCCGAACAGCCGGCCACGCGCCGGCTTTTTCGTGGCCGGCGCTATGCTCGCGGGCTCAAGGAGAAGCCCATGAACCCCACCCGCACCCACCGCGTCGCCGTCATCCCGGGCGACGGCATCGGCCAGGAAGTGATGCCCGAGGCGCTGCGCGCGCTGGCCGCTGCCCAGCGGCGCTTCGGCTTCACGTTGCAGCAGACCCCCATCGAATGGGCCAGCTGCGACTACCACGCCAAGACTGGCCAGATGATGCCGGACGACTGGAAAGCGCGGCTGCAGGGCCAGCACGCGCTGCTGTTCGGCGCCGTCGGCTGGCCGGCCACGGTGCCCGACCACGTCTCGCTGTGGGGCAGCCTGCTGAAATTCCGGCGTGAATTCGACCAGTACATCAACCTGCGCCCGGTGCGCCTGTTCGAGGGCGTGCCCTGCCCGCTGGCTGGCAAGAAGCCCGGCGACATCGACTTTCTGGTGGTGCGCGAGAACACCGAAGGCGAATACACCAATCTGGGCGGCGTGATGTACGCCGGCACCGAGCGCGAGATCGTGGTGCAGGAAACCGTGATGAGCGCCTTCGGCACCGACCGCGTGCTCAAGTTCGCCTTCGAGCAGGCCGCCGCCCGCCCGCGCCGCAAGCTGGACGTGGCCACCAAGAGCAACGGCATCGCGATCAGCATGCCTTGGTGGGACGGCCGCGCCGACGCCATGGCCGCCCGCTACCCGCAGGTGGCGGTGGAAAAGCACCACATCGACATCCTCACCGCGCGCTTCGTGCTGCAGCCGCAGCGCTTTGACGTGGTGGTGGCCAGCAACCTGTTTGGCGACATCCTGAGCGACCTGGGCCCGGCCTGTACCGGCACCATCGGCCTGGCGCCCTCGGCCAACCTGAACCCCGAGCGGCGCTTTCCCAGCCTGTTCGAGCCGGTGCACGGCTCGGCGCCCGACATCTTTGGCCGCAACATCGCCAACCCCGTGGCCATGATCTGGTCGGCCGCGCTGATGCTGCAATTCCTGGGCGAGAGCGCCGCGCACGACGCCATCCTGCGCGCCATCGAGCAGGTGCTGGCCCACGGCCCGCGCACGCCCGACCTGGGCGGCACGGCCACCACCACGCAGATGGGCGAGGCCATCGCGGCCCGCATCGAGGCCGGCAGCGACGCGTGAGTCGCCGCCCGTTTACTATCAAAACAAGAGCTGCCGGCGCTTGCCAGATGGGCGCCACTGGCTGGAAAGGCCATGAACCTGAGCGTGCGTGCCAGGTTCAAGGCGCATCCTGCACCGCCCACTCCACCAGCCGGTCCAGCGCCGGGCGCGCGGCGCCGGCGTTGGGGTGGTTGATCAGGCCCACCACGGCGTAGTTCTGCCCCGACTGGCCGTAGGCGTAGCCGGCGACGGCGGCCACGTCGCGCAGGCTGCCGGTCTTCAGGCGCGCGTTGCCGATGGCGGCCGAGCCCGGCCGGCGCTGCGCCAGCCGGCGCGTGGTGCCGTCCACCCCGGCCAGCGACAGCGACTGCTCGAACACCGCGCCATGCGGGTGGCTGGCCGCCTGCTGCAGCAGCGCCGCCAGCGAGGCGGCGGTGGCGCGCTCCTGGCGCGACAGGCCCGAGCCGTTGTCCAGCACCGGCGTGGTGCGCAGGCCGAAGCGCTCGCGCCACCAGCGCTTGATCAGGTTGCGCGACTCGGCAAAGCTGGCGCGGCCGTCGCCCGCCGACAGCGTCAGGAACAGCTGCTGCGCCATCACGTTGTTGGAATACTTGTTGATGTCGGCAATGATGCTGGCCAGCGGCAGCGACAGGCCGGTCACCAGCAGGCGCCCGCTGGCGGCGGGGCGCTCGGCCCACGTCACCTGCCCGGTCAGCGTGCCGCCGGCGGCGCGCCACATGGCCTCGATCACGCGCGGCGCGTAGCTGGCCGGCTGCGGGTAGGCCACGGCCCATTCCTGCTCGCCACAGGCCAGCGGGTAGCGCCCGCCCAGCTTCAACTGCCGCGGATCGGCAAAGTCGATCGCCAGCCGCGTGCGCCAGTCGCCACAGGCGCCGCTGGTGGCCGGCAGCTCGGGCGCAATGGCCACGCCAGCCATGGGCGGCTGGCTTTCGATGCGCACGCGGCGCTGCGCCGGCTCGGGCACGAAGCGCAGCACCAGCGCCTTGAAGTTCAGCAGCAGCCCGTCCGGCCCCACGTTGTAGGCGCGCAGCGGGTCATCGTCAAAGGCGGCGGCGTCGTGCGGCGCCAGGCGGAACACGCTGTTGTCCAGCACGATGTCGCCGGCGATGTGCTGCACGCCCTTGTCGCGGATGGCCGCGATCAGCTCCTGCAGCCGCTCGACCACCAGCTTGGGGTCGCCGCTGCCCTGGATCAGCAGGTTGCCGCGCAGCACGCCCTGCTCGACCGGACCCTGGGCGTAGACCCGCGTGCGCCAGAAGTGGTTCGGCCCCAGCCGGTCCAGCCCGGCGTAGGTGGTCACCAGCTTCATCACCGAGGCCGGGTTCATCGGCAGCTCGGGCTGCCAGGCCAGGCGCGGCGGCGGCAGCGCCAGGCTGGCGGCGGCCGCCGCCGGGTTGGCCTCGCCGCTGGGGTTGACCGGCTCCGGCTGGCGCGTGACGGCGCCCGGTGGCGGCGGCAGCGGCGCCACCACCATGGCCACGGCACTGGCCGGCACGCCGGCCTTGGCCAACGCCTGGGCGATGTCGGCGGGCAGCGCGCCCTGGGCGCGGGCGGCGGGGCTCAGCAGCGCGGCGGCCAGCAGCAGGGCGGCGGCGCGGCGGGGGGCGATGGCGGGGAAAGTCTGGGGCACGGCGGCAAGTCTAGTGCGATGCGTCAGCGTGCCATGCGCAAGGACCGGATAATCGGGCCCATGCCCTCATCTTCCCGCACGGTCGGCATCGCGGCGGCCGTGGTCACGGTGGCGATCTGGACCGGCTTCATCGTCATCGGCCGCGCCTCGGCCGGACACACCCTGCTGCCCTTCGACATCGCCCTGCTGCGCATCCTGGGCGCCGGCGCGGTGCTGATGCCCTGGGGCTGGGTGCTGGCGCGGCGCGCCGGGCCGGATGGCCGCTCGCTGGCCGGCTTCTCGCCGCTGCCGCTGCGCCCGACGGTGCTGACCGGGCTGTTCGGCGGGCTGGTGTACGCCATCCTGTGCTACGCGGGTTTCTTTTACGCACCGGCGGCGCACGCCGCGGTGCTGATGCCGGGCAGCCTGCCGCTGTGGACGGCGCTGCTGGCTGTGCCGATGCTGGGCGAGCGCATCACGGCGGCGCGCGCGCTGGGGCTGGGCTGCATCGTGGCGGGCGACCTGGTGGTGGGCGGCAGCGGCCTGCTGTCGGCCTTCGACGGCGGCCAGGTGTGGAAGGGCGACTTGATCTTCATGAGCGCGGCGTTCTGCTGGTCCACCTACAGCGTGCTGGCGCGCCGCTTCGGGCTCGATCCGGTGCGCGCCACCATCGCCATCACGGTGTTTGCTTTTGTCATTTACGTGCCGGCGTTCGCCTTGCTGGCCGGCAGCGGGCTGCTGCCGACGCGGCTGGGGCAGGCGCCGTGGGGCGAGATCGCCTTCCAGGCGCTGTTCCAGGGCGTCGGCTCGGTGGTGATCTCGGGCATCACCTTCGTGCAGATGGTGCGCGTGTTCGGGCCGGTGCGCTCGACCATGATCACGGCCCTGGTGCCGGGGCTGTCGGCGCTGGGCGCGGTGCTGCTGCTGGGCGAGCCGCTGGGCCTGAACCTGCTGGCCGGGCTGGCGCTGGTGACGGCGGGCATCCTGTTCGGGGTGCGGGCGGCACGCCGGATGACTCCTGATTCGATAGCTGTTGGCGCATGTCAGGCGGACGCTGGAGCCGTAAAAACCTCATGACTCACGCCGTTTTCAACCTGCTGGCCTTCGACACCAGCACCGAGCAGCTGTCGGTGGCCGTGCAGCGCGCCGCCGACGGCCGGCGGCTGACGCACCAGGGCGCCGGCGGCGCGCAGGCCTCGGCCACGCTGATCCCCACCGTGCAGCGCCTGCTGGCCGAGGCCGGGCTGGCGCTGGGCGATCTGCACGCCATCGTGTTCGGGCGCGGGCCGGGCTCGTTCACCGGGCTGCGCACCGCCTGCTCGGTGGCTCAGGGGCTGGCCTGGGGCGCGGGCGTGCCGGTGCTGCCGGTCGACACCCTGCAGGCCGTGGCCGAGGCGGCGCGCCAGTTGGCCGGCGCCACGCAGGTGCTGGCCCTGCTGGACGCCCGCATGGGCGAGATCTACCACGCCGAATATGCCTGGGCCGACGCCGCTGGCTGGCAGACGCTGGCCGGCCCGGCCGTCAGCCCGCCCGAGCGTCTGCCGCTGCCGGACGCCGGCGCCGTGCTGGCCGGCAACGCCTTTGCACCCTACGGCGAGCGCCTGCCCGCCGCGCTGCGGGCGCTGCCGCGTGTCGCCGCCCTGCCCACGGCCGAGGCGCTGCTGGCGCTGGCCCCCGCCGGGCTGACCGCCGGTCGGGCCGTGCCCGCCGAACAGGCGCTGCCGCTCTACATCCGCGACAAAGTGGCGCAGACTACGGCCGAGCGCGCCGCCGCGCGCGCCTGAGAGCCCGCCCCTGCCATGAGCGCCGTCCTGTCGCCCTCCGCCCCCGGCGCCGCCGCCACGGCGCTGGAGGCCCACTTCGCCCCCATGACGCCCGAGCGACTGGACGCCGTGCTGGCCATCGAGCAAAGCGTCTACAGCCACCCCTGGTCGCGCGGCAACTTTGGCGACACCCTGGCGGCCGGCCACGAGGCGCAATGCCTGCTGGCCGGCGACGAGCTGCTGGGCTACTTCATCGCCATGCTGGGCTATCGCGAAGTGCACCTGCTCAACATCACCGTCGCGCCGGCCCACCAGCGCCAGGGCTGGGCGCTGGTCATGCTGGACGCGCTGGCCCTGTGGTCGCGCGCGCGCCAGGCCGAATGGCTGTGGCTGGAAGTGCGCGCCAGCAACACCCGCGCGCAGCAGGTGTACCTGCGGCACGGCTTTGCCCGCGTCGGCCTGCGCAAGGGCTACTACCCCGACGGCCACGGCCTGCGCGAGGACGCCGTGGTCATGAACCTGCGGCTGGAGCAGCCCTGATGGCGCCGCAGCGAAAGGCCGCCCCATGAGCCTGGCGCTGGATGCACGCCAGCGCGCCATGCTGGCCGAAATGGGCGTGCGGCTGTGGCAGCGCCCGGCCGAGCGCGCGGCACCCGTTGCTCCTGAATCAGGAGCTGCTGCCGCCGATCAGGCGCGCGCTGGGGCCCCGTCTGGCCCTGAGCCGGCGGCCCGGGCCGCGCACCCACCGGCGCCCGGCCCGCGCCCGGCCCGGCCGGCCCCCGCAGTGCCTGCTCTGGCGCCCGCGGCCCCGGCGGACAGCCCGCTCGGCCCGCGCCCCGAGGGCATCGAGCACATGGGCTGGCCGCAGCTGGAGGCCGCCGTCGCCGCCTGCCGCGCCTGCGGCCTGTGCGCCGGCCGCACGCAGACCGTGTTTGGCGTCGGCAGCCGCCGCGCCGACTGGATGGTGGTTGGCGAGGCCCCGGGCGAGAACGAAGACCGCCAGGGCCAGCCCTTCGTCGGCCAGGCCGGCAAGCTGCTGGACGCCATGCTGGGCGCCATCGGCCTGTCGCGGCAGGCCGATGACGCTATCGATTCAGGAGCTGCTGGCGTAGACCAGGTGGACGCTGGAGGTCAAAACGACGCCAAACACGGCGTCTACATCGCCAACGTGCTCAAGTGCCGCCCGCCCGGCAACCGCAACCCGCAGCCCGACGAGATCGCCCAGTGCGAGCCCTACCTGCGCCGCCAGGTGGCGCTGGTGCAGCCCCGGGTGATCCTGGCCATGGGGCGCTTTGCCGTGCAGTCGCTGCTAAAGACCAGCGAGCCCATCGGCCGCCTGCGCGGCCGCGTGCACCACTACGCCGGCGTGCCCGTCATCGTTACCTACCACCCCGCCTACCTGCTGCGCGCCCTGCCCGACAAGGCCAAGGCCTGGCAGGACCTGTGCCTGGCGCTGGAGGTGATGGGCGGGCAGGACGGGCGCTGAGCGCGGGCCCATCGGCAACCGCGCTCAGCCCTCGCAGGTGTGCCGCCTCTCAAGCGTTGATATTCGCCGCCCGCAGCACGTTGGTTTCGAAGAAGGGCAGGACTCCCGGGCGCCGCTTGTTCCCTGGCGACAGGGGGGTGGTCCTCAGCCGAACGGCATCGATCAGGTGCGAGCCTTGCGCTGCGCCGCGGGCGCGGTCCGCGGCCCGCTGGGGTAGTCGCCGGTAAAGCCCAGGGCGCGAGACATCTGCTCGCCGCAGCGCACCACCAGGTTCTTGAAGTGCTCGGCATCGCGTTCATAGCGCGCCGTGGGCCCGGCCATGCCGACCGCGGCCTGCAGCTCGCCACTGCTGTCGAACACCGGCGCCGAGACGCCCGTCGCCCCCTCGATCGAGCCGCTGCTGCAGGCGCAACCCTCGGCGCGGATCCGGCGCAGCGCCTGCTGCAAGGCCGTGCGGCTGGTGATGGTGTGGTGGGTGACCGCGTTCAGCGGGGTGGATGCCATGTAGTGCTGCTGTCGCTCGGGCGAGGCGAACGCCAGCATGGTCAGTCCCAGAGACGTGGAGTACAGCGGCCGGCGCGCGCCCACGTTGGCCGAATAGCGCAGCCAGCTGCTGGCCTCGATGACGTCGACGTAGATCAGCTGCGTCCAGTCGTTGGACGGAACGCCGACCAGCACCGTTTCATTGCATGCCTTGTGCAGTTCGCTCAACCAGGGGCGCACGTTGCCGGGAAAGCCGTCGGTCTTCTGGATCGCGGCGGCGAGGCTGTAGGTCTCGGGGCCCAGGCGATGGTGGCCGTTCTCCGACATCACGTAGCCGCCCGCCTCCAGCGCCCGCAGCAGGCTGAACAGGCTGGTCTTGGGCAGCTGCAGCGCTTCGCTCAGCTGCGCCAGCGACAGGCCGTCGCGCTGGCCGGCCAGCGCGGCAATGACCTGCATCACGCGCACGGGAGCCCGCGGCGGGGCCAGGCGATCGCTGTCGGTGTCAGGGGAGGGTTTGGTCATGGCGGGAGCAGGCAGGTGCTGGAAGCGGGAGATCGGGAATTACCCGCAGGGCCGTTGACAGCGCGCGGACATGGTTTCCATAATTCTGTTATCGAAATGCTCATTCGTATATCGGAATAACCCCGAGATCCCCAATTTGACCACGTCGCATTCGCGCGCGCTCCAGCCCATGTCTTTTGAAGCCACTCCCGACCAGCAGGCCATCATCGAGGCCGTGCGCCAGTCCTGCGCGCCCTTTGGCGATGACTACTGGCTCGAGCGCGACCGCACGGGCGAGTTCCCCAGTGACTTCTATGCCGCCATGGCGCAGGCCGGCTGGCTGGGCATCGCCATCCCCGAGGCCTATGGCGGCTCGGGCCTGGGCGTGACCGAGGCCGCGCTGATGATGCAGACCGTGGCCGCCACCGGCGCCGGCATGAGTGGCTGCTCGGCCTTTCATATCAACATCTTCGGCCTGATGCCGGTGCTGGTGTTCGGCACCGAAGCGCAAAAGCGCCGCTTTCTGCCACCCATGGTGTCGGGCCAGGTCAAGTCCTGCTTTGGCGTCACCGAGCCCAACACCGGCCTGAACACCACCCAGCTCAAGACCCGCGCCGTGCGCCAGGGCGACCGCTACGTGGTGCATGGCCAGAAGGTCTGGATCTCCACCGCCCAGGTGGCCGACAAGATCCTGCTGCTGGCGCGCACCACGCCGCTGGAGGACTGCAAGAGCCACAGTCACGGCCTGTCGCTGTTCTACACCGATCTGGACCGCGGCAAGATCGCCGTGCGCCTGATCGACAAGATGGGGCGCAAGGCGGTCGACTCCAATGAGCTGTTCATCGACGGCCTGGAGATCCCGGTGGAAGACCGCATCGGGGAGGAAGGCCAGGGCTTCAAGTACATCCTGCACGGCATGAACCCCGAGCGCGTGCTGATCGGCGCCGAGGCCATCGGCATCGGCCAGGTGGCGCTGCGCAAGGCTGCCGCCTATGCCCAGGAGCGCGTGGTGTTCAACCGTCCCATCGGCCAGAACCAGGGCATCCAGCACCCGCTGGCCGCCAACTGGATGGAGCTGGAGGCCGCGCACCTGATGATGCGCAAGGCCGCCTGGCTGTACGACCAGGGGCGCGACTGCGGCGCCGAGGCCAACGCCACCAAGTACCTGGGCGCCGAGGCCGGCTTTCACGCCTGCGAGCGCGCCATCCTCACGCACGGCGGCTTTGGCTATGCCAAGGAATACCACGTCGAGCGCTACCTGCGCGAGGTCATGATCGCGCGCATCGCGCCCGTGAGCCGCGAGCAGATCCTGTCCTACATCGCCGAGCGCGTGCTCGGCCTGCCCAAGTCGTACTGAGCATGACGACCGACGTGTCCGTCCCGGCCGGCCTGCTGCCCGAGCGCAGCTGGCTGGCGGCGCTGGAGCAGGGCCAGTTCCTGCTGCAGCGTTGCATCAGCAGCGGCCAGTTCATCTTTCCGCCGCGCATCGCCGAGCCGCGCAGCGGCGCCACCGATCTGGAATGGGTGCCCGCCTGCGGCGAGGGCGTGGTGTATGCCGTCACGGTCATCAGCCCGCGGCCACCGGCTGCGCCCTACACCGTGGCGCTGATCGATCTGGTCGAAGGCCCGCGCGTGATGGGCCGCGTCGAAGGCCTGGCGCCGGATCAGGTGGCCATCGGCCTGGCTGTCACGGCGCAGGTGGGCCATATCGACGGCGTGCCGGCCCTGATTTTCTATCCGCGGGAGCACGCCCATGCGTGACGCCTTTCCGCGCGCCGCCACGGCCATCGTCTCCACCGCCACCCATGGCATTGGCGAGGCGCCGGGGCAGACCTCGATGGAGCTGGCCGTGCGCGCCAGCCTGCTGGCACTGGGCCGCGTGGGCCTGAAGCCGGCCGATGTCGATGGCCTGTTTGTCTGCCTGCCCACCGATTTCTTCTCGGGCCTGGGCTTGGCTGAATACCTGGGCATCCATCCGCGCCTGACCAACAACAACCGCGTCGGCGGCTCGTCGTTCCAGACCTATGTGCTGTGGGCCGCGCTGGCCTTGGCTGCTGGCCAGTGCGACGTGGCACTGATCGCCTACGGCAGCAACCAGCGCACGGCCAGCGGCAAGCTGGTGAGATCACTGCTGCCCTCGCCTTACGAGGCGCCCTACCAGGCCCTGGTGCCGGCCTCGGCCTATGCGCTGGCGGCCTCGCGCCACATGCACGAGTTTGGCACCACGCGCGCGCAGCTGGCGCAGGTGGCGGTGGCGGCGCGCCAGTGGGCGCAGCGCAACCCCGAGGCCTTTGCACGCGAACCTCTGAGCGTGGAGCAGTGCCTGGCCGCCCGCATGCTGTCCACGCCCCTGAGCGTGCGCGACAGCTGCCTGGTGACCGATGGCGCCGCCGCCCTGGTGATGACACGCGCCGATCGCGCGCGCGAGCTGTGCCTGCGCCCGGTCTACGTGCTGGGCGCGGCCGAGGCCACGCACCACCGCATGATCTCGGCGGCGCCCGACCTCACCGTGACCGCCGCGGTTGAATCCGGCGCACGCGCCTACGCCCAGGCCGGCATCCATGCCCGCGATGTCGACGTCGTGCAGCTGTACGACGCTTTCACCATCAACACCATCCTGTTTCTCGAAGACCTGGGCTTCTGTCCCAAGGGCGAGGGCGGCCGCTTTGTCGAGGGCGGCCGCATCGCCCCCGGTGGCGCCTTGCCGGTCAACACCAACGGCGGTGGCCTGTCGTGCGTGCACCCGGGTATGTACGGCCTGTTCGCCCTGGTCGAAGCCGCGCGCCAGCTGGCGGGCGAGGCGGGCGAGCGGCAGATCGCCGGCGCCGAAGTGGCGCTGGCGCATGGCAACGGTGGCGAGCTGTCCAGCCAGGCCACGGTGATCCTGGGCACCGGGGCCACGGTTTGAAGCACATTCAGCAAGGAGCGGGTTCTTGACAACAGAAGGCATGCTGCAAGGCAAGGTGGTGGTGGTCACGGGCGCCGGCAACGGCATCGGTCGCGCCATCGCGCTGGCCATGGCGCGCGAGCAGGCGGCGGTGGTGGTCAACGACATCGGCACCGGCCTGGGTGGCGATGGCCGCGACGACGCACCCGGTCAGCAGGTGGTGGACGAGATTCGCCGCGCTGGCGGCCAGGCCGTGCTCAGCACCGACAGCGTGGCCGAGGCCAGCAGCGCCGAGCGCATCGTGCAGACCGCGGTCGATCACTTTGGCCGCATCGACGGCGTGGTCAACAACGCCGGCATCCTGCGCGACCGCATCTTCCACAACCTGAGCGTGGCCGACTGGGAGGCCGTGATCCAGGTGCACCTGCATGGCGCGTTCTACATGAGCCGGGCCGCGGCCCGCTTCTTCAAGGAGCAGCAGTCGGGCAGTCTGGTGCACATGGTCTCGACCTCGGGGCTGATCGGCAACATGGGCCAGGCCAACTACTCGGCGGCCAAGCTCGGCATCGTGGCACTGTCCAAGTCCATCGCCCTGGACATGGCGCGCTTCAACGTGCGCTCCAACTGCATCTCGCCCTTTGCCTGGAGCCGCATGACCAGTTCGGTGCCCACCGACACCCCCGAGAAGGCCGCGCGCGTGGAGCGCAACAAGCAGATGACGCCCGACAAGATCGCGCCCGTCGCGGTCTATCTGGCCAGCGACGCGGCACGGGACGTCAACGCCCAGGTCTTCGCCGTGCGCAACAACGAGATCGTGCTGATGAGCCAGCCGCGGCCGCTGCGCTCGGTGCACCGGGGCGAGGGCTGGACGCCGCAAACCGTGGCCGAGCACGCCATGCCGGCGCTGCGCGCCAGCTTTGTCGGCGTGGACCGTTCCAGCGACGTGTTCAGCTGGGACCCGATATGAACGCCAGCGCTCTTGACATGGACAGCCTGCGCTGCCTGATGGCGCCGGACAGCGTGGCCGTGGTCGGCGCCTCGTCCGACCCCGGGCGCATTGGTGGACGGCCCATCGCCTGGATGCAGCGCGCAGGCTTTCAGGGCGCCATCTACCCGGTCAACCCCACGCGCAGCGAGGTCCAGGGCCTGCCCTCGTTCGCGTCCATCGACGCCCTGCCCGCCACACCCCAGGCCGCCATCGTCGCCGTGCCCGCTCCGCAGGTGCTGGACACCGTTGAAACCCTGGGCGCGCGCGGGGTTGGCGCGGCCGTGGTCTTCAGCTCCGGCTTTGCCGAGGTGGGCGCGCAGGGCGCGGCCCTGCAGCAGCAGGTGGCGCGGGCCGCGCGCCAGCACGGCATGCGTCTGCTGGGGCCCAACTGCCTGGGGTTGTTCAACGCCCCGCTGGGCTGGTATCCCACCTTCACCTCCTCGTTTGAAGGCGGCTGGCCCCTGCCGGGGCGCATTGGCGTGGTCAGCCAGTCGGGGGCCTTTGGCTCCTATCTGGTCACGCTGGCGCGCAACCGAGGCATCGGCACGCCGCAGTGCGTGACCACCGGCAACCAGGCCGATGTCACGGTGGGCGAGATCATCCACTGGTACGTGCAGGACCCGAACGTCGACGTGATCGCCGCCTATGTCGAGGGCGTGACGCAGGCCGAGGTGTTTGTCGCGGCGCTGGCGGCGGCCCAGCGTGCGCGCAAGCCGGTGGTGCTGCTCAAGGTCGGGCGCAGCGCCGTCGGCCACCATGCGGCGCAGTCGCACACGGCATCGCTGGCGGGGAACGATGCCGTCACCCAGGCCGTGCTGCGCGAGTTTGGCGTGGTGCAGGTGCGCTCGGCCGAGGAGCTGATGGATGTGGCCTACGTCGCCACACGCCGCATCTACCCAGCCGCCAACACCCTGGGCGTGGCCACGGTCAGTGGCGGGGTGGGCGTGCTCATCAGCGACATCGCCGAGGACGAAGGCCTGGCCATGCCGGCCATGCCCGCCGCCGCGCAAGAGCGCTTGCGTGCGCTGCTGCCCTACGCCTCGCCCGCCAACCCGGTCGATTGCACGGCGCAGGCGGTCAACGACTCCAGCCTGGTGCGCCGCTTCACATCGGCCATGGTGCAGGACGGCGGCTATAGCTCGGTGCTGAGCTTTTACGCGCAGCTGGCCGACGTGCCGGAGGTCGGTGATCGCTTGCTGGCCGATCTGAGCGCTGTGCAGCGCCAGCATCCGGACCGCCTGTTCGTGGTTTCGGCCACGATGAGCGACGATCGCCGCCGGGCCTATGACGCAGCCGGCCTGGTGGTGCTGGAAGATGCGGCCCGCGCCACCCGGGCCATTGCCGCCATGGGGCGGCTGGGCGAAGCCTTTGCACGTGCGCCCCTGGCACCGCCGCCAGACCAGCCTGCCATCGCGCTGCCTGCCGGTCCGCTGTCCGAGGTCCAGGCCAAGCAGCTGCTGGCCGGCCACGGCATCGCCTTCGCGCCCGAGCGCCTGTGCCGCGATGCCGATGCCGCGGCGCACGCGGCGCATCAACTGGGCTGGCCCGTGGTGCTCAAGATCGTGTCGCCCGACATTGCGCACAAGACCGAGATGGGCGGCGTGCTGCTGGGCGTGGACAGCGAGGCCGCCGTGCGCACCGGCTTCGAGCTGCTGCGCCAGCGCGCCGCGCAGCATGTGCCCGCGGCGCGCTTCGACGGCGTGCTGGTGGCGCGCCAGTTGCACGGCGGCGTGGAATGCCTGATGGGTGTCCAGCGCGACCCGGTGTTCGGGCCGATGGCGGTGTTTGGCCTGGGCGGCATCTTTGTCGAGGCTCTGGGTGACGTGGTGCTGCGCCGCTGCCCGTTTGATGCGACCGAGGCCGAGCGCCTGATCCGCTCGATCCGCGGCGCGGCCGTGCTGGGTGGCCTGCGGGGCCGGCCCGCCGCCGACGTGCCGGCATTGGCGCGCCTGCTGTCCGCCCTGTCGGTGTTCGCGCATTGCGCCGGCGACAGCCTGCAGAGCATTGACCTCAACCCGGTGCTGGCCCTGCCGGCGGGCCAGGGTGCCTATGCGCTGGACGCGCTGGTGCAGGCCCGGGGCGCCCCGGCGCAGGAGCGGGCGGCATGAAACCCCGCTACGACTTCAGCGGCTGCACGGTGTTCGTCTCGGGCGGCACCAGCGGCATCAACCTGGGCATTGCCGACGCCTATGCCGCAGCGGGCGCGCGTGTGGCGGTGATGAGCCGCAACCCCGATCGCGTGGCCGCGGCCCAGGCGCAGCTGGCCCGCCACGGCCAACCGGTGCTGGGGCACACGGGTGACGTGCGCGACCCCGTGCGCGTGCAGCAGGTGCTGGCCGAGGTGCATGCCGCCTGGGGCGCCATCGACGTGCTGGTGTCGGGCGCGGCGGGCAACTTCCTGGCGCGTGCACTCGATCTGTCGCCCAACGGCTTTCGCGCCGTGGTCGACATCGACCTCATCGGCACCTTTCACGTGCTGCGCGCCGCTCACGCCTACCTGCGTCAGCCCGGCGCCTCGATCATCAACATTTCGGCGCCGCAGTCCTACAACCCGGCGCCGCTGCAGGTGCATGCCTGCGCGGCCAAGGCCGGGGTGGACCAGATCATGCGCGTGCTGGCCATGGAGTGGGGCGCCGAGGGCATCCGTGTCAATTCCATCGTGCCCGGCCCGGTGGAAGGCACTACTGGCTTGGCCAAACTTTCATCGGATCGTGCCCGCGCCAGCATGGCGCGGCGTGTGCCGCTGGGTCGGCTGGGCCGCCTGCAGGACATCGCGGCGATGGCGTTGTTTCTGGGCTCCGACGATGCGAGCTACATCACCGGCGCCCTGATCCCGGTCGATGGCGGCATCTCGCTGCTGGGTGCGCGCAACCATGCGCTGGACGAGGAGGCCGCGGCATGACGCAGACCATCCTGGACGCGCAGGTCATCGACGGCGTGCTGCAGTTGCAGCTGCGCGCACCCGAGGTACGCAATGCGCTGAGTGCCGAGATGAAGCAGGCGCTGCATGCCCAGGCCAGGCGCTTTGTCGACGACGACAGTCTGCGCTGCCTGCTGATCACCGGCTGCGATGCCGTGTTTTGTGCCGGTGGCGACCTGCGCACCATGCAGAGCGACCGCAGCACCGTCGGGGTGCGCCGGCGCATGGCGCTCACGCACGCCAGCATCCGCCTGCTGGCCGAATGCGAGAAGCCCATCGTCACCGCCATCAATGGCGCGGCCGTGGGCGCCGGCCTGTCGCTGGCGCTGATGGGCGATGTGGTGGTGGCGGCCGAGGACGCGTATTTCATGGCCGGCTTTGCCAATGTCGGCGTGTTGCCTGACATGGGGCTGCTGTACCACCTGCCGCGCACCGTGGGGCGGGTGCAGGCCAGCGATCTGCTGCTGAGCAACCGGCGCGTGCCGGCGCCCGAGGCCCTGGCCCTGGGCCTGGTCAGCCGGGTGTTGCCGCAGGCGGGTTTTCTCGAACAGGCGCTGGAGCTGGCCCGCGGCATTGCCGCCGGCCCGGGCGTTTCGTTCGGCCTGGCGCGGGCCCTGATGGCCGGCTCCTACAAGGACAGCTTCAGCGAATTCTTGCTGAAAGAGAGTTTGGCGCAGGCCGTGGTGTTCGGTACTGATGACTTTGCCGAGGGCGTGAGCGCCTTTGGCGCCAAGCGCAAACCGCGTTTCACCGGCCGCTGAAGACGGCCCTGCCTGCAACTTCAACCAGGAGACGACATGCACCCTCTCATCAAGACCCTGTTCTCAACCGCCTGCGCCCTGTTGTGCGCCGGTGCCGCCCAGGCCACGTACCCCGACAAGCCCATCAAGCTCGTCGTGCCTTACGCCCCGGGTGGCATTACCGACAACCTGGCCCGGGCCTTGGCCGAGGGTGTGAGCCGCGAGCTCAAGCAGCCCATCGTGGTCGACAACAAGGCCGGCGCCAGCGCCATGATCGGCACCGGCATGGTGGCCAATGCTCCTGCGGACGGCTATACGCTCCTGATGGCATCCAACGGCAACATGACCGTGACGCCGCTGGTGATGAAGAACCTCAGCTACGACCCGATCAAGGCGCTGCGCGTGATCGCCGTCGTGGGCGAGATACCCACCGTGGCAGTGACCAACCTGCAGACGCCCGCCACCGACCTGCGCTCCTTCGCGGCCTACGCCAAGGCCAACGACGGCAAGCTCAACTACGCCTCGCTGGGACAGGGCAACGTTCTGTACCTCACCGCCAAGAAAATCGAGGGTGATCTGGGCGTGCGCATGACCGAAGTACCCTACAAGGGCAGCGCGCCCTCGCTGACGGCGCTGATGGCCAATGACGTGCAATTCTACGTCGATGTGCTGCCCGGCGCATTGCCCTTCATTCAGAGTGGAAAACTCAAGGCACTGGCCGTGCCATCGGACAAGCGCCTGCCTTGGTTGCCCGACGTTCCGACGCTGCAGGAGTCGGGGTATGGCGCGTTCCATGCAGCCAGCTGGCTGGGCTGGGCCGTGCCCGCAGCCACGCCGCCCGAGGTGGTCGCCCGCCTGCAGGAGGCGATCGTCCGCTTTGCCCAGGACGAGAAGTTCCGCGCCACCTTCACCAAGGCCGGTGTGCTGATGCTGCCGGCCATGAGCCCGGCGCAGGTCGACGAATACCTGAAGGCCGATCGTGAGCGCTGGGGCGCACTGATCCGCCAGCACAACATCTCCATCGACTGAGACGCCATGCACCCCCACGATCTGGATGCGGAACGTGCCTTTCGAGTCGAGGTGCGCGCCTTTCTGGGCCAGTCCCTGCCCGAGGCGCTGCGGCGCAAGGTGCTGGCCCATGAGTCGCTGGACAAGGCCGACTACGTGGCCTGGCAGTGCATCCTCAATGCCCGTGGCTGGCTGGTGCCGGCTTGGCCAGTGGCGCGCGGCGGCACGGGCTGGAGCCCGCGCCAGATCTACATCTTTGAAGAGGAATGCTGGCTGGCCGGCGCGCCCGAGGTGTTTGCCTTCGGGCCCAAGATGCTGGCGCCGGTGCTGATGCAGCACGGCTCGCCTGCGCAGCAGGACTTTTTTCTGCCGCGCATCCTGAGCAGCGAAGACTGGTGGTGTCAGGGCTATTCCGAGCCGGGTGCCGGCTCGGATCTGGCGGGCCTGCGCACCCGCGCCCGGATCGAGGGGGACACGCTGGTGATCGATGGCCAGAAGACCTGGACCACCTACGCCCACTACGCCAACCGCATGTTCTGCCTGGTGCGCACCGACCCGCAGGCCAAGCCGCAAGAGGGCATTTCCTTCGTGTTGCTGGACATGGATACCCCAGGTATCACGGTGCGCCCGTTGATCCTGCTGGATGGCGCGCACGAGGTCAACGAGGTGTTTTTCGATCAGGTGCGCGTACCCCTGGAGCGCGTCGTCGGTCAGCTGCACTGCGGCTGGAGCTATGCCAAGGCCCTGCTGGGCCATGAGCGCTTCAATGCCGGCAAGATCGGCCGCTCGCTGCGCGAACTGCGCTTGCTCAAACGCCTGGCGGCGCAGCCCGATGCCCGGGGGCGCTGTCTGCTGCAGGACGCGCGCTTTGCCGAGCGCATTGCCGTAGCCGAGGTCGACCTGCTGGCCCTGGAGCAAACCACGCTGCGCCTGATCGCGGCAGCGCAGGCAGGTCAGAGCCTGGGTGTCGAGCCGTCGATTCTGAAAGTTCGTGGCACCGAGATCGCGCAGCAACTGTCGCAGTTGCTGGTCGAGGCCGCAGATGCCGGTGCCGTGTCTGCCGCGGGTGACGATCTGCCCAGTTTCGCGGCCCTGGTGCGGCAGTACCTGAACTGGCGCAAGCTGTCGATCTACGGCGGCTCCAACGAAGTGCAGCGCAACATCATGGCCAAGTTCGCGCTGGGCCTGTGAAGCAGAGGTAGACGATGCAGTCTTCCAGTCTCGAATCCAGCGCCCTGCAAACCAGTGCCGTGCGCTTTCTGGCTCAGCAGTGCAGCTTTGCGCGCCACCGGCAGCGACAGCCCGGAGTCCGTCTGGATCGCGCGCTGTGGCGCCAGCTGGGCGAAATGGGCTGGCTGGGTGTGATGCTGTCCGAAGAGTCGGGCGGCCTGGGCCAGTCTCCGCGCGAGGCCCTGACGCTGGTCGAGGCCATGGGCGCCCAGTTTGTCGCTGCCCCCTACGCGCCGGCCCTGGCGGCGGCCCAACTGCTGCAAGCCGCAGGCAGCGCCGAACAGCGGGCACGCTGGCTGCCGTCTGTGTGCGACGGCTCGGCCCTGCTGCTGCTGGCCCATGCCGAGGCGGGGTCGGGTCACGCGCTACCCTGTGTGCAGACGCGGGCCAGTGCGGTGGCCGATGGCTATCTCCTGAGCGGAAGCAAGTGCACCCTGCCCTGGGGCGATGACGCCGACGCGCTGCTGATCTCTGCGCGGCTTGGGGGCGCCCTGGACGACGAGGATGGCATCGCGCTGTTCATGGTCGAGCCCGGCAGTGCCGGACTGCACTTTGAGCGCCGCGAGGGCATTGCCGGCGAGCCGCTGGTCGATGTGCGCCTGGATCGGCTGTGGGTGCCAGGCCCGGCCCGGCTGGAGCCGGCGGGTGGCGCCCTGGCCGGCCTGAGCCGGGCGCACGATCTGCTGCTGGCCGCCGACTGCGCCGAGGCCGTGGGCACCCTCGAGGCGGTGCTGCAGGCGACGCGCGACTATGCCCGGACGCGCCATCAGTTTGGTGCGCCGCTGTCGAGCTTTCAAGTCATCGCGCACCGGCTGGTGGACCTGTTCATCCAGGTGCAGCTGGCGCGCTCGATGGCGCAGCTGGCCGCCACCCTGGTGTGCGTGCCAGCGCCGGAGCCGCAGCAGCGCGCGCAGCTGTCGGCCTGCAAGGCCCAGGTCAGTGCGGCCTGCCGCTTTGTCGGCGAGCAGGCGGTGCAGATCCACGGCGGCATCGGCATGACCGACGAGCTGGCGCTGTCGCACCAAGTGCGGCGCCTGCTGGCGCTCGAGCGCAGCCGGGGTGATCGCTTTCACCACCTGGGTGTGCTGACCGACGGTGTGATGCAGGGCACGGGCCTGTATGTCTGAGCCGAAGCGACGCCAAAAGCCATGAACCACCCACCCGCCGCACCCACACCCGAGGCCGCGCAGCCGCCGCTGCATGGCATTCGCGTCATCGACATGAGCTCGGTGCTGATGGGACCGTTCGCGTCCCAGGCGCTGGGCGACATGGGCGCCGATGTCATCAAGATCGAGGCTCCGGCGGGCGACCTGGTGCGCCAGATCGGCCCGTTGCGCCACGAGGGCATGGGCCCCATCTTCCTCAATGCCAACCGCAACAAGCGCAGCGTGGTGCTGGATCTCAAGCGCCCTGATGGTCTGGCTGCGCTGCGGCGCCTGCTGGCCACGGCCGACGTGCTGCTGTACAACGTCCGGCCGCAGGCCATGGCCCGTCTGGGGCTGGACTACGACAGCGTACGCGCCATCAACCCGCGCCTGGTCTATGCCGGCGTGTTTGGCTTCGGGCAGGACGGGCCCTATGCCGCCCGCCCGGCCTACGACGACCTGATTCAGGGGGCGGCCACACTGCCGCATCTCATGGCGCGCGCCAGTGGCGACATCCCGCGCTACGTGCCCACGGCGATGGCCGACCGCATCGTCGGCCAGACGGCGGTCGGGGCCATCCTGGCCAGCTTGCTGGCGCGTCAGCGCACGGGCCTTGGCGATCGCGTGGACATCCCGATGTTCGAGACCATGGTCGGCTTCGTGCTGGGCGATCACCTGGGCGGTCTGACATTCGAGCCGCCACTGGACGGGGGCGGCTACGCCCGACAGCTCTCGCCCGAACGCCGGCCCTACCGCACCCGCGACGGCTATATCTGCGCCTTGGTCTACAACGACAAGCAATGGGCGGGCTTTCTGGCGGGCATTGGGCGCAGCGACCTGCCGCAACAGGATGCGCGCTTTGCCAGTTTTGCCAGCCGCGCGCAGCACATCGACCACGTCTATGGCTGGTTGGCCAAGGTGTTCGAGCAACGCAGCACGCAGCAATGGTTTGAACTGCTCGAGGCTGCCGACGTGCCCTTCATGCCCATGCACGACCTGCACAGCGTGCTGCAAGACCCGCACCTGCAGGCCACGGGATTCTTTGAAACCGTGCAGCATCCCACTGAAGGCGCTGTGCGCTCCATGCGTCTGGCGCCGCGCTGGCAGGCGGCGCGCATCCCGGCGCCACGGCTGGCCCCCAATCTGGGTGAGCATACGGAGCAGGTGCTGCAAGAGGCCGGCTTCAGCGCCGCCGAGGTGCAGCAGTTGCTGCAGACGCGCGCCGCCGCTGCGGCGGTGGCAGCGCAGGAGCGATCATGAACTCTGCGGGCCAAGGCGTGAACGCAAGTGGCCCACTGCGCGGCGTGCGTGTGGTCGAGTTTGCCGGCATCGGCCCCGGCCCCCTGTGCGGCATGTTGCTGGCCGACATGGGCGCGCAGGTGTTGCGCCTTGAGCGGCAGGGCGCGCACGATGTGGGCATCGAACGCCCGCTGGCGTTTGATCTGGCGCAGCGCGGCAAGCGCACGCTTCGACTGGACTTGAAGACCGCGCCGGGCCTGACCGCAGCGCGAGCGCTGGTGCGCCAGGCCGATGCCCTGATCGAGGGCTTTCGTCCCGGCACCCTGGAACGCCTGGGCCTGGGCCCCCAGGATTGCCTGCAGGACAATCCCCGGCTGGCCTACGGCCGCGTGACTGGCTGGGGCCAGCAAGGGCCGCTGGCGCAGGTGGCCGGCCACGACCTGAACTACATCGCACTGACCGGCGCGCTGGATGCCATCGGTCGCTCGGGCCAGCCACCGACGCCGCCGCTGAACCTGCTGGGCGATTACGCCGGCGGCTCGCTGCTGCTGGCCATGGGCCTGCTGGCGGCCATCCTGCATGCCCGAACCAGTGGCCAGGGCCAGGTGGTGGACGCAGCCATGATCGACGGCGTGGGGGCGCTGATGGCGCCTCTACACGGCATGCAGATGGCCGGCCAACACGCCGGGCCGCGCGGCACCAATGTGCTGGATTCGGGCGCGCCTTACTACGAGGTCTATGCCTGTGCCGATGGCGCGTGGCTTTCGGTCGCGCCCATCGAGAAGAGGTTTCGCGCCGTGCTGATCGAGCGCCTGCGCGGCGCGGGCGCGGCCGTCGACGGCCTGCCGGATTTTGACGACCGGGCGCGCTGGCCCGAACTGCGCGCCCGCCTGGCCGCCATTTTCGCCAGTCAGCCGCGCGCCCACTGGTGTGCCCACCTGGAGGGCTCGGACGCTTGTGTGGCACCGGTGCTCGATGTCCGCACCGCCGCAGACCATCCGCACCATGCGGCGCGTGGCAGCTTCGTGCAGGTCGATGGTGTCACGCAGCCGGCGCCCGCGCCGCGCTTTAGCGTCACACCCAATGGCGTGCCCAGCGGGCCCGGCCAGGGTGGTGACGCCCGCGACTGGGCCCTGGCCTGGGGCGTGGCGCCCGAAATCTTGTCAACCCTGAACTGAGGAGTCCCATGGCCGGACTGTATTTCGAGGAGTTTCATGTGGGCCAGCAGTTCGTCCATCCCTGGTCGCGCACCGTGACCGAGATGGACAACACCCTGTTCTCGCTTTTGACCATGAATCCGCAGCCCCTGCACCTGGACGCGCACTTTGCGGCGCAGACCGAATGGGGGCAGCGCCTGTTCAACAGCTTGTACACCCTGGGCATCCTGGTCGGCATGAGTGTCAACGACACCACGCTGGGCACGACGGTGGCCAATCTGGGCATGGGTGATGTGCGCTTTCCCAAGCCGGTGTTTCACGGCGACACCCTGCGCACCCGCACCGAGGTGCTGTCGGTGCGTGCCAGCCAGTCGCGGCCTGACACCGGCCTGGTTGAGTTCAAGCACACCGGGCTCAATCAGCGCGACGAGGTGGTGGCCGTGTGCCGGCGCACTGCACTGATGCGCAGAAGGCCGGCCCCATGAGCGCCGAGCCCGCTTCATCCGGTGCGGCACCCGCCTGGTATCAGCGCCTGACCCGCATGGTGGATGCCATCGACGGTGTGCTGGTCAGTATCGGCTGCGTTCTGATGTTTGCGCTGATGTGCCTGGTGGTGGCCGACGTGGGACGACGCTATGTGTTCAACGCGCCGATTGGCTGGTCTTACGAAGTCATCAACCACTACCTCATGCCCGGCATCTTCTTCTACGCCGTCTCGCACACCTTGAAGGCCCATGCGCACGTGGCGGTGGACATCCTGCACAACTACGTCGGCGCACGTTGGCGCTATGGATTCGAACTGGTGGGCACCGTGCTGGCGGTGCCGGTGTTTGGCCTGGCCACCTGGCTGGGCCTTTGCAACACGCTGGACGAATATCGCGCCGCAGCCGAAGCCAGCAGTGGCCTGGCCGTGCCCACCTGGACCATCAACATGGTGCTGCCGATTGGTTTTGGCATGCTGACCCTGCGCCTGGCTCTGAACGCCATTGGCTATGCCTGCAGCCTGGCCACGGGACGTGCGATCAAGGTCCTGCCACCGATCTCGGGGACCGAGGAGGGCGCCGAATGACCGCCGCGCTGATCACCCTGCTTTTGTTCGGCCTTCTGGCCATTGGCATGCCCGTGGCCTTCGCGCTGGCTTTCACCGGTGCCCTGGGTTTGTACGCGGTGGGCGGCTGGCAGGCGGTGTCGGGCGTGCTGGCGACGGCGCCGCTGTCCAGTGTCGAGTCTTACGAGCTGATCTCGGTGCCGCTGTTTATCCTGATGGCGGAGTTCGTCATCATGAGTGGCGTGGCCGACAAGCTGTTTGCTGCGGCCGCCACCTGGGTGGGGCGCGTGCCGGGCGGACTGGCCATGGCCACTGCGCTGGCAGGCGCCGGCTTTGGCGCCATCTCGGGCTCCAGCACAGCGTCGGCGGCCACCTTGTCGTCGACCACTCTGCCGGCCATGCTCAGGCAGGGCTACGACCCCAAGCTGAGTGGCGGTGTAGTGGCCATTTCAGGCACCTTGGCCATGCTGATCCCGCCGTCCATCGCGCTCATCCTGTACGGCATCATTGCCGACGTCAGCATCGGCGCGCTGCTGATTGGTGGCGTGATCCCGGGCATTCTGGTCACGCTGGTGATCATCGGCACCGTGTGGGTGCTGGTGCTGATCGAGCCCAGGTCGGCGCCTCACGGACGCGCCTACACCCTGCGCGAGAAGCTGGCGTCGCTGCGCGTGGTCGGGCCGATGCTGTTTCTGTTCATGGCCGTGACCGGCGTCATCTACACCGGCATTGCCACGCCCACCGAGGCCTCGGGTCTGGGCGCCTTTGGCGCCTTCCTGATCGTGCTGTGGGAGCGCCGGTTCACGCGCGCTGGCCTGGCCAGGGCCTTGCTGCATGCCGCGCACGCCAGCTGCATGATCGTGATGATCATCGTCTGCGCCAAGGTTTTCGGCTACTTCTTCACACTGACGCAAAGTACCCAGCTGCTGGTGGCCTGGGTCAGCGCCCTGGATGTGTCGCACTGGATCATTCTGACGCTGATCCTGCTGGGCTACCTGATTCTGGGCTGCCTGATGGACCAGGTCGCCATCCTGATCCTCACCGTGCCGATCGTGCTGCCGGTGATCAAGGCCTTGGGCTTTGACCCGGTGTGGTTTGGCGTGATCGTGATCCTGATGGCCGAGGTGGGCTTGGTCACGCCCCCTGTGGGCCTGAACGTGTTTGTCGTGGCGCGCTATGCCAAGCGCCCGCTGGCCGAGATCTTTGGCGGCGTGTGGCCGCACGTCTTCAGCCATTTGCTGCTGGTGGTGGTGCTGGTGGCGTTTCCACAAATCATCCTGTGGCTGCCCTCGCAGATGGGCGGATGAATTTTTAACCCGAAGAAGGAGACAAGACATGAACAAGCTGCTCGTGACTGGCCTCGCTGCGGCCACCCTGTGTGCCGCCGGCATGGCTGCGGGCCAGACCAAGATCAAGGTCGCCGACTCGTTCCCGGTAGGCCACTACCTGCCCAAGTACTTCACCACGCCGATGATGGAGCGGCTGAAGGCCGATCCGGCCGCAAAGGACTACAGCTTCGAGTACTACCCGGCCGAGCAGCTGGGCAAGGCCAAGGACATGCTGACGCTCACGCAATCCGGCCTGGTGGATATCGCCTACGTCGGCCCCGGTTTCGTGTCGGACAAGATGCCGCTGTCGGTGGTGGCCGAGCTGCCCCTGCCCTACACCGGCTCCTGCCAGGCCACGCTGGCCTACTGGAACCTGGCCAAACCTGGCGGCCTGCTGGACAAGAAGGAGTTCGCGCCCAATGGCGTGCGCCTGCTGTTCACCATCGTGCTGCCGCCGTATCAGGTCATCACCCGCAAGCCCTTTGCCAGCCTGAAGGACATGGAAGGCATGAAGATCCGCGCTTCGGGCTCGGCCAAGGAGCTGCTGCTCAAGAAACTCAAGGCGGTGCCGGTGCTGATGCCCACGCCCGAGGTGTACGAGTCCCTCTCGCGCGGCACCATCGACGGTGTGCTGTTCCCCTTCAACAGCCTGGCGCCGTACGAAGTGGACAAGCTGTCCAAGACCGGGACCATCGGCTCCAACTTCGGCTCTTACGTCGCCAACTGGGTCATCAGCGAGAAGCGCTTTCAGGCGCTGCCGGCCGCCCTGCAGAAGGATTTGACGGCCATGGGCGATGAGCTCACACGCAGTGTCTGCAAGAAGGTCGAGCAGGACGAGGCGGCCGACATCGAGAAGACGCGCGCCGCTGGCGTCAAGCTCACGCCGCTGTCGGCCGCTGATCAGCAGGCGCTGGAGCCGATTGCCGCCCAGGTCGCGACCGAGTGGGCACAGAACCTGGATCGCCGCGGCAAGGGCGGCACCGAGGTGCTCAACGCCTTCAAGGCCGGGCTGAGCCTCAAGTGACATCGAGCTGGTCGCTGCAGCAACTGCCACCCGAGGCCGAGGCGCTGCGCGCGCCGCTGCGCACCTTCCTCGACGAGGCCCTGGCCGGCATGCCGGCCGACCGGCGCGCGCGCTCCTGGCTGGGTTTCGACGCCGCCTTCAGCCGCGAGCTGGGGCGGCGCGGCTGGATCGGTCTGGCGCTACCCAGCGAGTACGGCGGCGGCGGGCGCAGCCAGCTCGAGCGCTTCGTCGTCGTCGAGGAACTGCTGGCGCGCGGCGCGCCGGTGTCGGCGCACTGGATCGCCGAGCGCCAGAGCGCGCCCATGATCCTGCGCTACGGCAGCGAGGCGCAAAAGCGCCTGCACGTGCCGCGCATCTGCCGCGGTGAATCCTTCTTTGCCATCGGCATGAGCGAGCCGCAGGCCGGCTCCGACCTGGCCAGCGTGCGCTCGCGCGCCACGCGCACGGCCGAGGGCTGGCGCCTGTCGGGGCAGAAGATCTGGACCACCAACGGCCCCGAGTGCGACCACATGATCGCCCTGGTGCGCACCTCGGGCCAGCCCGAGGACCGCCAGCGCGGCCTGTCGCAGTTGCTGCTGGACCTGCGCACGCCGGGCATCACGGTGCGGCCGATCGAGGACCTGACCGGCGACCAGCACTTCAGCGAAGTCTTCTTCGACGAGGTGCTGCTGCCGGCCGACGCTCTGCTGGGCGAGGAAGGGGGCGGCTGGCAGCAGGTCACGGCCGAGCTGGCCTGGGAGCGCAGCGGACCCGAGCGCATTTATTCCAGCATCGTGCTGCTCGACGCCTGGCTCGCGCAGCTGCGCGCCGGCGGCAAGCCAGACGACGCCGCCATCGCTCTGGCCGGGCGCCTGGTGGCGCAGCTGGCGGCGCTGCGCTCGATGTCGCTGGCGGTCACCCTGCAGCTGGCCGCTGGCGCCAACCCCATGACCGAAGCCGTGCTGGTCAAGGACCTGGGCACCGAGTTCGAGCAGCAGCTGCCGATCCTGATCGCCGACCTGCTGGGCGCCGCCGACGCGCCGCCGCCGCCCGAGCTGGCGCGCACCCTGGCCTACGTGACGCAGTTTGCCCCCACCTTCTCGCTGCGCGGCGGCACGCGCGAGGTGCTGCGCGGCATGGTCGCGCGCGGACTGGGGCTGCGCTGAGGCGACGCGCGTCAACCAGCCAAGGAGCACGCACATGAACGAATTTGCTGAATCGCTGGACCGGCTGCTGGCCGAGCAGTGCCCGCCGGCGCGCGTGCGCGCGATCGAGCGCGGCGCCGATGCGGCGCCGCTGTGGCAGGCACTGGAGCAATCCGGTTTCCTCGACGCCATGGTGCCGTTGGAGCGCGACGGCGCGGGCCTGGCCCTGGCCGAGGCCTTCGACCTGTTCGCGCTGCAGGGGCGCCACGCGCTGCCGGTGCCGATGGCACGCGAGATCGCCGCGCGCGCCATCGGTCGCGACGAGCTGCCGCGCGAGCTGGGCGCCGTGGTCTGGGCGGCGCAGATCGTCGGCGCGCTCGAACGCGTGCTGGAGCTGAGCGTGGCCTTTGCCAACCAGCGCGAGCAGTTCGGCCGCCCGATCGGCAAGTTCCAGGCCGTGCAGCACCAGCTGGCGGTGATGGCCGAGCACGTGGCCGCCGCGCGCATCGCGGCGCAGATCGGCTGCCAGGGCGCCGGCCCGCTGCCCGATGCGCTGCAGGCGGCGGTGGCCAAGGCACGCACCAGCGAGGCGGCGGCGCTGGTGGCGCCGATGGCGCACGCCGTGCATGGCGCCATCGGCGTCACCGCCGAGTTCGACCTGCAGCTCTACACGCGCCGCCTGCACCAGTGGCGCGGCGAGTACGGCTCGGAGCTGGCCTGGCAGCGCGCGCTGGGCCGCGCCGTGCTGGACGCCCGCCAACCCCTGACGCTCGACTTCCTGCGCGAGCGCCTTCTGCCCACCGGAGCCTGAGCCATGAAACCCCTGATTCGCTACCAGCAAAGCGGCCCCGTCGTCACGCTCACCCTCGATTCGCCCGAGACGCGCAACGTGCTCACCGGCAACAGCGCGGCCGACGAGTTCGCCCAGGTCTGCGCGCGCATCAACGCCGACGCCTCGGTGCGCGTGGCCATCCTCACCGGCGCCGACCCGGCGTTTTCCGCCGGCGGCAACCTCAAGGACATGCAGCAGCTGTTCGAGCGCAGCCCGGCCGAGCTGCGCGACTGGTACCGCCACGGCGTGCAGCGCCTGGCGCTGGCGGTCTACAACCTGGAAGTGCCGGTGATCTGCGCCGTCAACGGCCCGGCCATCGGCGCCGGCTGCGACCTGACCACCATGTGCGACCTGCGCATCGCTTCCGACAAGGCGGTGTTTGCCGAGAGCTTTCTCAAGGTCGGCCTGATCCCGGGCGACGGCGGCGCCTGGCTGCTGCCGCGCGTGGTCGGCCGGGCGATGGCGGCCGAGATGACCTACACCGGCCGCAACGTCGACGCCGCCGAGGCGCTGGCCATCGGCCTGGTCTCGCGCGTGGTGCCGCATGAGCGCCTGCTGCCCGAGGCACAGGCGCTGGCGGCGCAGATCGCGGCGCAGCCGGGGGTGACGCTGCGCATGGCCAAGAAGCTGCTGCGCGAGGGCGAGCGGCTCGACTTCCCGGCGCTGCTGGAGCTGTCGGCCGGCCTGCAGGCGCTGGCGCACAAGACGCCGCAGCACCAGGAGGCGGTGAACGCCTTCGTCGAGAAGCGCCGGCCCGACTTCTCCAAATTCTGAAGCCGCCCGCGCGGCCGCCCGTGCCGCGCCGCGCGCTGCGGCCCACTCGTTCATTTCCATTGCAGGCGCCTGACCATGATCCGATCGCTGTTCTTTGCCCCCGCCAACCGGCCCGACCTGGTGCTCAAGTTCCCGCGCTTTGGCGCCGACTGCTGCGTCATCGACCTGGAGGACGGCACGCCGCCGGGCGAAAAACGCCGCGCGCGCGAAATGCTGGCCGACACCGTGGCCCAGGTGCGCGCCGCGGGGCTGGCCGGCACGCTGATGGTGCGCGTCAACGTGCCCGACTCCGAACACTACCTGGCCGACCTGCAGGCGGCCTTTGCTACTGACATCGACGGCGTGGTGGTTCCCAAGCTGGAGACCTGCGCCCAGGCCTACCCGGCCCAGCACTGGATCGCGCAGCGCGATGCGCAGGCGCCGCGCGCCCAGCCGCGCAGCCTGGTCGGCGGCATCGAATCGGTGCGCGGGGTGCTGAATGCCGTCGCCCTGTGCCGCGACATCGACGCCCTGGGCGCGGTGTTCTTCGGCGCCGAGGACTTTGCCGCCGACATCGGCGGGCGGCGCACGCCGCGCGGCGACGAGGTCTACACCGCGCGCTCGATGGTGGTGATGGCGGCGTGCGCGGCCGGGCGCATCGCCATCGACCAGGCGGTGATCGACATCCGCAACGACGCCCTGTTCCTGGAGGACGCGGCGCGCGGGCGCGACCTGGGCTACGAGGGCAAGATCTGCGTCACCCCGGGCCAGGTCAAGCTGGCGCACCGCGCCTTCTCGCCCACGCCCGAGGAGCGCGACTACGCGCGCCGCCTGGTCGACACCTACGAGGCGGCCATGGCCCAGGGCCTGGGCACGATCGACTTCGAGGGCCGCATGATCGACGGCCCCACCTTGAAGCGCGCGCAGCAGGTGCTGGCGCTGCCGGTGGAGGGTCAGTGATGCGCCACGAAACCCTGGAGCGCCTGGATCTGGCGCGCTACATCCGCCCGGGCGACGGCGTGATCCTGCAGCAGGGCTGCGGCGAGGCGCAGAGCCTGGCGGAGAAGCTGGTGCAGCAGCGCGGCGCCTACAGCGGCGCCACGCTGTTCATGGGCTCGGGCTTTTCGCGCAGCTTCCAGCCCGAGCACGCCGACCACCTGCGCTTCACCGGCATCGGCGGCATCGGCACGCTGCGCAAGCTCGCCAGCGCCGGCGCGCTCGACCCCATTCCCTGCCACATCTCCTCGATCGAGGGCCTGCTGCGCAGCGGCGTGATCGCCGCCGACGTCGTCATGCTGCAGGTGAGTCCGCCCAACGAGCGCGGCGAATACAGCTTCGGCCTGGTCAACGACTACGTGCGCACCGCCATGAGCAAGGCGCGCGTGGTGATCGCCGAAGTGAATCGGCAGGTGCCCTGGGTGCACTGCGACCGGCTGCTGACGGCCGACGACATCACTGTGGCTGTCGAGACCGACCGCCCGCCGCTGGAGCTGCCGGCCGCGCCCTTTGGCGCGCTGGAGCAGCGCATCGCGCACCACCTGGGCGATCTGATCGGCGACCGCGCGACGCTGCAGATGGGCATCGGCAGCGTTCCCGAGGCCATCATGAGCATGCTGGCCGATCGGCGCGAGCTGGGCATCCATTCCGGCATGGTCGGCGACTCGGCCATGACGCTGATGCAAAGCGGCGCCGTCACCAACGCGCACAAGGGCATGGACGCCGGCGTCACCGTCAGCGGTGTGCTGTTTGGCACGCGCAAGCTCTACGACTACGCGGCGCGCAACCCGTGCATCCGCCTGCACCCGACCAGCTATACGCACCACATCGGCGTGCTCGGGCGGCTGAAGAACTTCGTTTCCATCAACTCGGCGCTGGAAGTTGACCTGACGGGCCAGATCAACGCCGAGGCCATTGGCGGCGATCACATCGGCGCCGTCGGCGGCCAGGTCGACTACATCCGCGCGGCGGCGCTGTCCGAGGGCGGGGTCTCCATCGTCGCCCTGCCGGCCAGTGGCAAGGGCGGCGACTCGAAGATCGTCAGCCGCCTGTCGGGGCCGGTGACCACGGCGCGCAGCGATGTCGACGTGGTGGCCACCGAGCACGGCGTGGCGCACCTGCGCGGGCGCAGCCTGCGCCAGCGCGTGCGCGCCCTGGTGCAGATTGCCGCGCCCGAACACCGCGAGCGGCTGCTGGCCGAGGCACGCCAGATCCTGGGAGAAAGCGTATGAAGCTGAACGACGAAATCCTGTTTGAAGTGGAAGACGGCGGCATTGCCGTCATCACCATCGACCGGCCGCAGGCGCGCAACGCCATTAACAGCGGCGTCATCGACGGCCTGCGCCAGGCCTGGCAGCGCTTCGGGCAGGACGAGAGCCTGCGCGTGGCGATCCTCACCGGCAGCGGCGACAAGGCCTTCTGCGCCGGCATGGACCTCAAGCAGGCGGCCGCCACCGGCCTGCGCATCCCGCCGCGCGACATGTTTCCGATCCTGGGCGATGCGGTGCGGCTGGACAAGCCGGTGATCGCCGCCGTCAACGGCGTCGCCTACGCCGGGGGCTTCTTGTTTGCGCAGATGTGCGATTTGTGCGTGGCCAGCGAGAACGCGCTGTTCGGCATCACCGAGGCCAAGGTCGGCCGCGGCATGCCGTGGGCAGCGCCGCTGGCGCAGATGCTGCCGCAGCGCATCATGATGGAGCTGCTGCTCACTGGCGCGCCGATGACCGCGCAGCGCGCGCACCAGCTCGGCTACGTCAACGCCGTGGTGCCCCTGGCCGAGCTGCGCGCCACCGCGCTGACCATGGCGCGCGCGATTGCCGCCAACGCGCCGCTGACGGTGCGCGCGGCGCGCGAGCTGGTCTACCTGGCCAGCGAAATGGGCCGCTCGGCGGCGCTGCGCGCGGCCTACCCGCTGTTCGACAGCGTCTACCTGAGCGAAGACGCGCAGGAAGGCCCACGTGCCTTTGCCGAAAAGCGCGCCCCGCGCTGGAGTGGACGATGAACAACCGCCTGTGCGAGATGTTCGGCATTGAAGCGCCGATCTTTGCTTTTTCACATTGCCGCGACGTGGTGGTCGAGGTGTCCAAGGCCGGTGGGCTGGGCGTGCTGGGCATGGCGCGCGCCCGCGCCGATCGGGTGGAAGAAGACTTACGCTGGATTGATGCGCACATCGGTGGCCGCCCGTATGGCGTGGACATCCTGATGCCCGCCACCTACGAGGACGTGGCCGAGGTGGACATCGACGTCTTGCCCGCCGAACACGTGGCCTTTGTGCAAAAGCTGCTGGACGATGCCGGCATCCCGCGCCTGCTGCCGGAGCAGGCCGACCGGGCGGCGCGCGAGCTGCTGGCGGGCTTTCACATGACGCCGCAGGAAAGCCTGCGCATGCTCGAGGTCTGCCTGCGCCACCCGATCAAGCTGATCGTCAATGCGCTGGGCAGCCCGCCGCGTGAGCTGGTCGAGCGAGCCCATGGGCTGGGCATCAAGGTGGGCGCCCTGGCCGGAAAGGCCAGGCATGCGCTCAAGCACCGCGCCGTTGGCTGTGACCTGGTGGTGGCCGTGGGCACCGAGGCGGCGGGCCACACCGGGGACATCGGCTCCATGGTGCTGTGGCCGCGTATCGCCGACGCGGTGGCGCCCCTGCCGGTGCTGGGCGGCGGCGGTGTGGGCCGCGGGCGCCAGCTGGCCGCGGCGCTGGCGCTGGGCTGCGAAGGGGTCTGGTGTGGCTCGATCTGGCTGAAGACGGTGCAAAGCGAGCTGGTGCCCGAGATCCGCGCCAAGCTGCTGGCGGCGGGAGAGGGTGATGCGGTGTTGACGCCCACCGTTACCGGAAAATCCTGTCGCACGCTGCGCAACGCCTTCACCGAGGCGTGGGACCAGCCCGGCGCACCCCAGACACTGCCGGCACCTCTGCAAAACATGCTGTGGTGGGCCCACGGCCGCACGCGCGTGGAGCGCGTCAAGGCCGAGGCGTTCCTGACCTACCCGGTCGGGCAGTTGGTGGGTGACATGAACGAGGAATCGTCAGTGCGCCAGGTGGTGCAGGACATGCTGCAGGAGTTGGCCGAGACCAAGGAGCGGCTGGATGCCATGCTGGGTTGATGCGTCCGTGCAGCGGTAGGTGTCAAGCTTCGTCGACGACGCGTGCGAACCGCACGTTGGTAGCCCCCGTGCGCGATGATGGACCGGAAGCATTCGGGCTCCTGCGAATCCACGTTGAACCCCGGAGGGCAACCTCAAGGCGATCTGTTCGGGCGTCGCCGATTCCGCTGCCGACATGGTGGCGCGAGAGCCTCTGGCGCACCTCGACGTGGCATTGCCCTCAAGCGTCGATATTCGCCGCCCGCAGTGCATTGGTCTCGATGAAGGCGCGGCGTGGCTCGACCTCGTCGCCCATCAGGGTGGTGAACACGCGGTCGGCTTCGATGGCGTCCTCGATCTGCACGCGCAGCAGGCGGCGCACCGCGGGGTCCATGGTGGTTTCCCACAGCTGCTCGGGGTTCATCTCGCCCAGGCCCTTGTAGCGCTGGCGCGCGGTGGTGCGCTCGGCCTCGGCCAGCAGCCATTGCATGGCCTGGCGGAAGTCGCTCACGCGCTCCTCGCGCTGGCGCTCGCCCTCGCCGCGACTGACTTTGGCGCCCTCGGTCAGCAGGCCCTTGAAGGTCTGCGCGGCTTCGGCCAGCGCGGCGTAGTCGGCGCCGTGCACGAAGTCCTGGGTGATGACGCTGCTCTTGATGTTGCCGTGGTGCCGGCGGCTGATGCGCAGCACGGGCTTGTCGGTGCGGGCGTCGAATTCGCTGGCGACTTCGGGCGCGCTGCCGCCCGACTGCTGCTCGTGCAGGTATTGCTGCAGCGCCAGGGCGCTGGCTTCGGCGGCGTCGGTGCTGTCCAGGTTCAGCGCCACGCCCGCGGCGATGGCGCGCAGGGCCTCGGCGTCCATGAAGGCCGATAGGCGCTCGATCACGGCCTCGGCCAGCTGGTGCTTGCGCGCCAGCTCGGCCAGGGTGTCGCCGGCGAACTGCTGCCCGGTCTCGCCACCGCTGTGCACCACCGCATCCTTGAGCGCCACGCGCAGCAGAAACGCGTCCAGCGCCGCCCCGTCCTTCAGGTACAGCTCTTCCTTGCCGGCCTTGACCTTGTACAGCGGCGGCTGGGCGATGTAGATGTGACCGCGCTCGACCAGCTCGGGCATCTGGCGATAAAAGAACGTGAGCAGCAGGGTGCGGATGTGGGCGCCGTCGACGTCGGCGTCGGTCATGATGATGATGCGGTGGTAGCGCAGCTTGTCGATGTTGAAGTCGTCGGCGCCGCTCTTGCCATTGCCGTTTCCACTGCCGTCTTCGGCGCTGCGGCCGATGCCGGTGCCCAGCGCGGTGATCAAGGTGACGATCTCGTTGCTGGTCAGCAGCTTCTCGTAGCGCGCGCGCTCGACGTTCAGGATCTTGCCGCGCAGCGGCAGGATGGCCTGGAACTTGCGGTCACGCCCCTGCTTGGCGCTGCCGCCGGCGCTGTCGCCCTCGACGATGTAGATCTCGCACTGGGAGGGGTCTTTTTCCTGGCAGTCGGCTAGCTTGCCGGGCAAACCGAAGCCGTCGAGCACGCCCTTGCGGCGCGTCATCTCGCGGGCCTTGCGGGCGGCTTCGCGCGCGCGGGCGGCCTCGACGATCTTGCCGCAGATGATCTTGGCGTCATTCGGGCGCTCTTCCAGGAACTCGGCCAGCGCCTTGCCGATGATGTCCTCGACCGGCGCGCGCACTTCGCTGGACACCAGCTTGTCCTTGGTCTGGCTGCTGAACTTGGGCTCGGGCACCTTGACGCTGAGCACGCACACCAGGCCCTCGCGCAGGTCGTCGCCCGACACGTCGACCTTGGCCTTCTTGGCCAGCTCGTTGGCCTCGATGTACTTGGTGATCACGCGCGTCATGGCGGCGCGCAGGCCCGTGAGGTGGGTGCCGCCGTCACGCTGCGGGATGTTGTTGGTGAAACAGAGGACTTGCTCGTTGTAGCCGTCGTTCCACTGCATGGCCACTTCGACGCCGATCTCGGTGCCGGCAATGCCGCCATAGCTTTCGGCCGGCCGCGTGCCGCTGGCGTAGAAGGCGTTG
>Ga0208938_1000165_pt1 | contig 61719 bp, 71 predicted proteins | sample AD_UKC125_MetaG_FD_184434 | JGI IMG/M metagenome (GOLD analysis project Ga0208938, IMG submission 184434) | Active sludge microbial communities of municipal wastewater-treating anaerobic digesters from USA - AD_UKC125_MetaG (SPAdes) (version 2) | ecosystem: Engineered > Bioreactor > Anaerobic >... | reverse complement strand
AGTAGATACTCCAGCGTGAACAGTTTGAATTGTCAGTCTGTCTATTGGAGCAAGTGCAATAGTAATTGTCTGATTACCTGTAACAGCAAATGTACCGCCTCCACTATTATAATTAGTGTAACTCGCTGAAATGTAATAAGAATTTGCCCAAATATTGGAGAATGTAATATTTCCTTGCCAATCTGTAGTACCACCACTGCCTATGCCTGAAACAGAAGCCCCGCTGAGACTTGCGCCAGACCTTGAATCCTGTACATGTACTGTCACTGTCACCTTATTTCTATTAATAGGTATGCTTACAGTTTGGCTAGGGCTGTTCACAGTTACTGACATAGATGTAGGGGAATGATACTGACTTGATACTGAAATGTTATACTGACCGTAAGGGATGTTAGAAAATGTAATCTTTCCTTGCCAATCTGTAGTACCACCACTGCCTATGCCTGTAACAGAAACACCACTAGGGCTAATTCCAGACGCATCTGTTAGCTTTACTGTAACAGTAGCTTTTAGTTTCGACAAGGTAATATCATATATTCCGTTGCCATTCACAGCAATATCCATTGTTGATGTTCCGTAACGCCAGTCATAGGAAGCTACTACAGTGTAGAGCCCATTGACTATGCCACTAAGTATCGCTTTTCCTTGGCTGTCAGATACAGCACTAGCGACAACTTTTCCATTCAAATCCTTTAGCTGCACAGTGGCACCTGCAAAAGGAGCACCGCCATTATCTCCATCTTTTACGTTGATTTGTACATTACCCTTTGGGAGTGCAGCCAAGGAGATATTTATAGTGTCGTTACTGCTTATAACTTTCGTCGTAGAAGCATCGTAATATCCGTAAGCGCTAACAGATATGGTGTAACTACCATAGGTAATATCCTGAAAGACTGCCGTGCCATTAGTGTCCGTAGTCTTTGCAGTACCCAAACCGCTTACCGTCGCTCCACTTATCGGGTTTCCGTTTTGGTCTTTTACGTTCACCGTTACTGTATATTTGGGTTGTTCCAAAGTTATTTCCAGACTTTGACTAGCAGCACTAACATTTAGCGTCGTTGTAGCAGCATTATAGCCTAGAGCTGATGCATTCACAGAATAACTACCATATGGAACGTTGCTGAATACAGCCTTTCCAGTGCCATCGGTGTATGAGCTACCGAAGCCTACAATCTCCACATTTGCATTACTAATTACTGCTCCAGAAGAACTGTTCTTAACCGTGATTGTCACAGAGCCTTTGAGTCTAGACAGGTAGACAGTAAAGGAATTTGCGCTTTTACTTACACTTATAGACTTTGAAGTACTGGCATAGTTGGGTGCTGATACGTTGATCGTGTAATCGCCACTAAGTACGTTTTCAAAAGCAACGTTCCCAGAGTCATCAGTTACTTTGCTATCAGCACCTATACCAGATACTGAAGCTCCAGTTACAGCAGTTCCCTTGTCGGCATCCATAACGCTAATACTTACAGTGAATTTAGAAGGAACCAAAGCGAACGATACATCTTGGTTACTGTTAACAACGATGGTTTTCTGCTGCTGGTCGTAATTAGTAGCTTCCACGGTAATGGTATAAGATCCAGCAAGCACGTTTGCGATTGTAGCTCTACCATCGCTTCCTGTCACACCACCACTGCCTATGCCTTTAATAACAGCCCCTTGTAAAGGATTCCCATCTATATCTGTTACTAAAACGTTCACCGTATAAAGACGTAACTTTGGCATCGTTATCCTTACTTGTTGGTTGCTTTTCACTGTAACTGCTAAGGACGTTTGCTCATAACCAGTCGCAGTAGCTACAATGTTATAGGTTCCTGCGGAAATACCTGTGAACGTTGCTTTCCCTTCAGCATCCGTAGTTTGTCCACCGCTTCCGATACCTGTGACATAAGCACCTGTAATCGGATCCCCGCTTTCATTCTTCACAATTACCGTTACTGTAAAGGAGCTTGAATTCATGGTAATAGTCCTAGATATATCACCAGAAACAGTCAATGAGCCATTCACAAAGTTATAGCCTGTTTTCGTTGCAGAGTAGAAGTATGTGCCAGCTGCGAGAGCAGTAGTAGCCTTACCTTGAGCGTCAGTAGTCAGGGTTTTACCATTGATCATTATTTGTGCCCCACTTATAGGAGAACCATTTCCGTCTACGACTGTAAAAGACACACTATAAGTAGATGTTGTTCCTTTCTCAGGTTCTTCCATCTGAGCTACGTCAATATCTAGTGGAGGGTTTGTCTCAACTTTGATGTTTCCGTCTGGTGTAAGACTGTAATAGAAGTATCCAAGCGTGTTCTTAGCTTCAGAACTTGTGTCAGTGGTCGCTTGCAGCGTTTTCCCTGTATACGGGTTTTTAGGAGGGATAGAAAAATATCGCTGATCACGTAGCAAAGCATTAAACGTGTTCGTATCAGGGTACTCACCGTACTTTTGCCTGTAACTTTCTGCGCCGCTCAGAGCAGTTAACACTGACGAGTGAAAAGACTGTATTTTGCTTTCTGACGTAGCAGTACCGTATTCTACAGCGCCCATTGAAAGTAATATGCCCGATATCAGCATGACCACTAATAGTTCTACTAGTGTGTAGCCTTTGTAGTTAGTTCTTCGCTTTTTCATGCCCTAACCTCCTTTGCAAAGGAATAATGTCACATATTAGTTTATAATCACTAACATATATTATACTATCACTTCACCTCACACAGTTTTATGAAAGATGCGTTTAACCTCATTAAAATGGCTCTTTCTAGACTTTGTTATGTTCGACATTACACTTATTGTCACACAAATCATTTTGTGGTATAATACATTCAAGGAGCGTAAAATATGAGACATGTCGCAGATATATTAGAACATAGCACTAAATTTGTTGTTCCAGCGGGCCCTTTATATGGCCAGCTCCACATACGCACCTCCCTAAGCCGAGAGAAGCCAACTACTCTTCTTCCCTTGACCCACCTCTCACTCTTGGCTGCCCCAAGCCACTCCTCCCCAGAGAAAGCTGTTCACCCCCGCAGCTTTCTCTGGGAACACCTCCACTACAAATAAAGAAAGGGGAGTGTTTAACTCCCCTTTCTTTAACTTCTTATATCCCAGTCTTTTCCGAGTACCTCTTGTAAGTACCAATCCATGAAAGTACCCAGAATATAAACAGAGTCCGCATAAAAGCTATACATACCTAGGCGCAGAGCATCTTCTACCTTTATTTTGTAGTCGTGTGCCTCCATCTCTTCTTCTGCGAATTTTAGTGCCCACCAATAGTCCGCATAGAACCTAGTGACGTCCCATTCTTTATCTAGGTCATATTCACCTGTACCAGTTTCCAGAACTATTAAGTCATAATTGCACGTAAAATCGTAAACCATTGTTTTCAGCACTTCTACGTCGACTTCGGCATGCGAATCCTCAATGTATTTTTTAAGAAGCTTTCTTAACCATTCCACGTCGTAGCCTGCATCCCGCATTTCATCAAGGAAATCCTCATATGTTTTCCTTCCGACTTCGGATACTCCAGCCATTGCTGTTACCTCCTCTCTATCTGAGCGCAAGTCGAAGCTGAACAATCCTATCTAGCACAGGAGTACGCTTGGAATTTTCCTGCCTGTGCAGCTTCTTATAGCATATGTCAGCATGCTCGCTCAGAATCGAGAGGCGCTCGATGATAATGCCTATTTCTGGGTCGTAGCTTCCTAGGTCTTCATACTTACTTACAAGATACATAGCTGCATCTCTTACAAATTCTGCGTCTCTTACGGCTAACCTAAGTTGGTTCTTCCTCTTCATGTTTCTTCTCTCCTCATTGACTTTTCTAATCTCCACCATCACTGATTCCTCCCCATATCCGCATATTTACTGTTGACAAGCACTTGTATAGTGCTGAGATCCTTAAGAAGGCTCCGAAGCTGTTTCGTTTCCCTTGTAGGCCTTCCAGTACGCTCTATTGCGTTTATATCTTGCTGCAAGAGCCAAACAGCCTCATCTACAACGTGCTTGACTTCTTTAACTGCCTCTGTCATTCTGTTTTCTTTCCTCATCATTGTTCATTCCTCCTCAATAAGCAGAAAGGGGCAGGGTATTCAGGTACGGGACACCCCGCCTCCTTTATCCAACTACAACGGCCTCTATGGATCTCCAGATTATGGAGTAAATCTAATGTCGTTCACAACTTGAGCTACGATGCACTCTCCATTGAAGGCCTCTTCTAGTTCACCTAGTATTTCCTCGCACATCTGCACGAACTCTTTTTCTGCGTCATCGTCAGTGCACACAGGGTAGGGCGGAATGCTTTCATATAGCGACGAAAACGCTTCTGCCACAAGCTCATCTACCACATGTTCAAGGTCTTCCCTTGTGTACCTTTCGAGCTCGTCGTATCCCACAAACCACGAGGTCACATAGGCTGTCAAGAAATCAACAATGACTTTTCTGTTCTCCTTCATCGTGCGTTGCAGCTTTTCCTGAAATCCGTCCAAGGCTTCCAACACAGCAGTCGCTTTATCAACCAATGGAGAATGCCGTGGGCAACCGCCGAGAAATGCTTTGACTCTTTCTTTCTCCTTATCGATGATTCCAGTTTCTACAACCTTAGATATGAGTTCGTCAGCTTGTCTTTCTACACTCCATTTCTCATCGAGCCTATCTCTCAGCATTCACAATACCTCCTCATTTCTACAGCCTTATATGGCTGAAGACTTCGTTTACAATGTCTTCACCGTGAAGCTCTTCTTCCAATCGCTCTACTACTCCCTTAGCTAAATCGTAGAAATCTCGCTCCACAGCGCTAGAAGGCCGCACACCAAAAAGCGGAATATTCTCTTCAAAGTCAGCCAGAGCCTCGCCGATGAGCTCATCAATAAAGTATTCAAGTCGTTCTTCTGTGTCTTCCACAATATCGCTGTAGCCAGTAAACCATGACGCAATACACGATATCAGAAGGTTTGCCATAGCATTTCTGTTCACTTCCATGAGCGTTCGCAAGTGGTTCTGCAGCCTTTCTAAGGCATCTAGAAAGTCTTCAGCTAACCTGACACAGTTGCAGTCGTTATTGCAGTGATCAGCTATAAATTCCGATACCTGTTGTTTAGATCTTGCAATAACATCTGCATCAGCTATTAGGCTGGCAAGCTCATCAATTCTCTTCTCCACATCGAACTCACGAATGAGTTCTTCCCTCCTCATTTCACTGCACCTCCTCTAAAGTAAGTAGGGGCAGTTTACTGCCCCTACAAAGACCTTCCTCTTATGGGAATGTTTAACCTTACTTTCTTTAACTGCAGCTATCCCAGCCTTCTCCGAGCACCTCTTCTAAGTACGACTCCATGCGAATTCCTAGAAAATAAACTGATTTTTCATAAAACCTTTTCACGCCTAGGCGTAAAGCATCTTCTATCTTTATTGCGTAGTCATGTGCCTCCATCTCTTCATCTGCGTAATCCAGTGCCCACCAATAGTCATCATAGAACTTAGCAATGTTCCACATAGCTGCAGGGTTGCCATTGTCAAAAACGATAGAATCGTAGTTGCACGTAAAATCGTGAACCATTGTTTTGAGCACTTCTATGTCGACTTCAGCTTGTAAATCCTCAACGTATTCTTTAAGAAGTTTTCTTAGCCATTCTACGTCGTAGCCTGCATCCCGCATTTCATCAAGGAAATCCTCATATGTTTTCCTTCCGACTTCGGATACTCCAGCCATTACGTGCTTGACCTCTTTAACTGCCTCTGTCATTCTGTTTTCTTTCCTCATCATTGTTCATTCCTCCTCAATAAGCAGAAAGGGGCAGGGAACTGCCCCTTCAAAGACATTCCTCTTCATCTTTCTCCTGCTTACGAAACGAATACTTTCTTCAGCATAGAAGAAAGTTTGTCTCGCACTTCCACAAGCGTTGCTAGTTCATCAGATTCAAACAATCTCTGCAGAGGCTCTCCTTCTGTGCTACTCATTTCCGATATAATTGCTACTTCCAAATGTGTTGCAGCAAGTTTTAAGTAGTGCAAAGCGCTTTCTACATCTCCAGCTTTATCTTTTACAAAGAATTCCAATTCGCACATAGCGTCTGCTATGTTTCCTTCGCCTCTTGGTATTGGAGCGCCAAACATTTCCCATAAACTGCCCCAAAACTTGTAAACATCCATCAGCACCTCTTCATAGGCCTCAACGAGGTACTCGCCTTCTTCGTCCTCAGCCATATCCTTATAAAGTTCTTCTAGGTCCTTGAGGTCCTTGTCACTTTCCGTTTCACCCGCAGATATCCCTTTACAAACCGCTGCTATCAATATCTCTAAAATACCTTTCATCTCGTTAGATTCTTTATCCTCTGGTAGTGGCTCTAGTCCGACATCTCTCCTAATAGCATTTTTGACAGCTTCCTTAAGAAGGTCGATTATTTGCGGTTTCGCTTTGTTTAGCTCATCTTCTATAATTGCGAACGCTTTATCTTTTCTTTCTTCTATAGCGTTTATGGGCTTGCACACGCAAATATCAGAAGGCATGGACTGCCACGTTTCTGATAAGTAGCCTTTTGTACTTGTCGTAGAACCAATCTGTGTTGCTTCCTTGTTCCAGAATTCTGTACGTTGCTAATTCAAATGCATCTTCAAAGTCTATTGCTTGAATAACTGTCTCTAGAAACTGCTCTTTTACCCTCAACATTTGTAACCCCTCCTCGTTAATACAATTCCTCTTAACCCAGATACCTCACTCCACATACGGAGCTACCGTATCGATTACTCTTTTTAGCTTCCTTATCGCATCGGAAAGGTAGGATATATCGTCTTCACCAAATACTTCGCTGAGCCACTCATCATCCATTTCCAAGAGCTCCGCTAAAGAAGCAGCAGCTCCTTCTACATGGAAAAGCTTTTCGATCACACTGTCACACTCACTAGTCACAACTTGCTCCACAATAGCTAAAGCCTTATCGCATCTGGCTTCTAAACCGTCACAGACAGCTTGAACTACAAAGTAGTGTAGGCCTTGTAGCACCTGTTCCAAAAGCTCCTTTTCTTGGTTTTCCTCCGCTGTTAACTCTCTATCTGCAAATGCTTGCTCTGCACAATAGTAGAGCCGATCTGACGTTAACACGCTTACTGCCGCACTTTGTATGGTGTAGAAAAGTTTTGCCCGTAGATCAAGTCTGTTGTCCCTCAAAAAGCTATAATCGTATGCACGGCGCTTATTACGAACAACATAGGCTATAAAATTACGTAGATCCTTTTTAATTTCAGCGCTGTTTTCAGCTAGTCTTAGCTTCACTGCTGCATAGACTAAAGACAGACTTTCATCAAGCAAATGCAAATACGATTGCTGGACGCTGTTTCCTTCTTCACCTAGGTACTGACACCTTATGAAGGAATTTTCTGCGATCTCGTGCAATTGTTCCTGAACACTTGCTACGATACCTTCTATGTCTATGGCATACAAAATCTCATCGAGCAGTCTATCCAACCCTTCGTCACTAACAAACCTCTGAAAGCTCCTCCTAGCGTTTTCTACTCTTGTCATTGTTCATTCCTCCTCATTTATATATCCTCGTTACTAAAGGCAGGCCTCACCTAGACTATGCCTGCCTCAGACTGGAAAAGAGTTTGTCTCTTACTTGCCAGCTGCAGAAAGCTCTGCACGCACTTGCTGAGCTAGTTCGATGAAAGCCAGAACCCAATCGTAAAGAACATTCGCAAGGGCGATATCTAGCAAACCATTAAAATCCATAGGTTCTTCAACGAACGCTCCATCCAAGTATGGTTCTAAGTGCCTGCGCTCGACAAAGAACTGTAGAGCGTCTTCTACGGCCATAGAGCTAGCGATATTACACACCAGATCCCACTCTGGGTCGTCCGCAGCAGGCAACTCAGCGATCCAATCCAGTACTGATGGCCCTATCGGATCATCTAAAGAGACGCCATTAGGAAGAACTACATCTTGTACAACTTTTGCAAGAATGTTGCGATCAGCAGGCGAAAGTTCATTGCCTTCTACTTCTCGTACATTCTCGACCAGATCACGATAAGTCCTCACTGTACCATTGCTTTCCAGTCTCTTTCCCTCTTCTTCAATTCTCCTCGCCATTTGTTATCCCTCCTCAGATAGTAAAAAGAGGGCAGGGGTCTTTCCCACTTCCTGCCCTCTTTTCCTCTACATTGCTACCAGCTAAATGTAGCAGCCTCTTCTTTGATCCCAAGCATCTAAAACTGCAGCTACAGCGTAGTTTATGAATATCCACAAGACTAAGTACCACAGCCCAAATAAGCCATCAACACCAGCAATTGACAACGTCAACAAACAGTATGCATTTGCAAAATCAAGCATACGTGCTGTGTGTGAGTACACGTACTCTTCTAAGACCAACAGAACTGCGTAGAACATTATCAAAGTGATGAGCACACTAGTCGCAGCGAAGTGTTCTCCTTTTCCTGTCGTCAATGCACAAGCTATTAAGAAGAGCAGCAACTTGTATAGCTGTAGGCTTTTACTGTTCACCCATTGTGCTGTAATAATCATTGTCTCTAGAAGCCAAGTCGTAACTGCAGCGATAACATCAATGCATTTTCCTCCACATTCTGCTAACCTCCACATTGCACTTGTAATTTTTGCCATAGAGATTCACCTCCACATGAGAATTGATCAGGTAGCATGGCACTGCCACGCTATCAATCCCTTCGAGAGCTGTGTTTGTGGAGGTGAGAATAAGTTTCACCTTCACACGTTACGTCCAGCTCTCACCTTCTTCCTTTTCATCACAATCACTCCTCCTACATTCCTCAAACTCCTTTGCTTTTTCACTTCGACCCACTTACTAGGAGCACAAAGCCTCCAGCTGATCCCTCAGTATGTAGGCTATCTGCTGGTAGTAGAGATACAAACCCCAGCTTTGTGCCTCTCTGCTGGTGAGCCGATCTTCCTTCTGCGCATCGCTTTTATAGAACTCCAGCCAAGGGTGTTGAGTATACACGTCGTCTAGGTTCCCTTTGTACAGATCTCGCCGATCTTCTATTACAAAGTTGATGTCGTCTGCTGACAACTGATCAAACCTATCCACGGCATACTCAGCCCCTGACGGGTCTATTTCATCTTCCAGCGATGCTTCAGGTGGCACAATAAGCGCTACGATCTCTTGTGATCTCCTCCCATGCCTAAAGGCATGGGCTTCCTCTTTCATCGAGCGAAGCTTACACAGATGTAGGGATTACTCCCTAGGATCCGTGCAGCGGTTTCCCTCTCCAGAGGCTTAAGTTCGGGCCGATCCAACCCTACGGCTTGCTTAGGGTCCAAGCCTAACCCTAAGTGATTTAGTGAAAAAGATGGAAGAGCGTTTTCCAGTGGGCTTTCTCAGCGGCTTCTTGTAAAAATTCAGCTTCATCGCCCATCGGTAGAAAGGAATGTTCCTCCTCATCCTTGTAACCATACTGCGTAAGGTCGCTCCACTTCATTGGCGAATACCTCCTCATAGTCCAGCTCTCTTACTAGTAGAGAAAAAGCCTTTACGCCTGATGCGGCCTCCGCAGAAAGTTGATCAACGCATCAATCTGCCCATTGTTCAGCTTTTCAAGCGGAAGTCCGTACTTTTTCTCTACCATGGCATCGATCTGTTCTCTGGTTAATCCGACCTTTTCTGCGAGCTGGAGTACATAGGTAATCCTCTTTGGATTCACTGTAGTAGCCCCATAGCTACTCATCTGTCGTTCCGTCGCTCCTGCTTCTCCGTCGTCATCTTCTGATGTCGCTGCAATATTAAACAGCGACATGATGGCATACCTTCTCAGGTAAGAGATAGTGCTTCCTATTGCTTGGACAGAAACCTCGTCTGTAGTTTCGAAGATAGGTTTTCCGTTCTCATCGACTCCTACTTGCACACGAGCCCTCTGTGGGTTAGCTGTTACTGGCCCGAATTCCAGCCAACAGCCATTCTTGTGGAACAAGTAGGTTACAACACCTATTTCTACGGAACTCTCCGAAACTACCTCTTGAGCCATTACAAGCCCATTTTTTGTAAGCAGTGGCCGAAGCATGTCTAGAATTGCATCCAATGGTGCGTACTTTGACCTGTAAAAAGGATTCTCACTCGTAGCTACAGGGTTCTTCGCTTCTCTCTGCACTTCCAATAGAGCATTGACTAGCTCGCTAATTCCTTCTGGATTTCCGTTAACCTTCATTGTTAATCCCTCCTTACTCATTGCTCTTTGCCTTACCTTTTCTTACAAATACCTCCCGTTTTTAACTAGCCTCTACATCAATTAACCTGCTGCAATCACTGCATCCTCCACATCCACAACGAAATGCTTTACATGCATAGACTTAACTATGCTCACACCTCTTCACACTGGGATTTCCTCATACGCTTGGCACCTCCTAATACTTCGGGATGCATACGGTTGTAGGGCATGTATCCCGAAGAAAAATACCTTGGGGGTGGTGGGAAGTGCAAGGAAGAATGTGTTCCAATCATTCAAAAAGAGAGCCTTCTCTTGGTTTACCCTCTTTACATTAGGTTGCCTCGTATTGCTTCTGTAATATATTATAACAGCTCTTACAATAGAGCCAAAAACAAAAGAAGGGAACTGCATCGTCCCAGTTCCCTTCTTGTTCCATGTTCCACTTCACACAGTTAACTACGGTAACCATCATTGTGTGGCACTTCAGCACGGGCTGGAGCTTGTTGCCACCATAATAATCCCCCCATAACATTCACAAGGAGAAACCAATACAAAAGGAGCATCCAAATACCATCCTGAAGAGACTTCACAAGGTTCCACCTCCTAATATTCGGCGCAAAGGAATGAAGGCAAAAAACGTAAAACGGCTTAAGGCATATCACATCACTGAGAGGCATAAAAAAGAAAAAGGGCATGCTACCAAGAATGCTGCGCCCCACACTCTGGTGCTTGCCCTTTTCCCGCAGTCGACTGCTAAAGGTAATTCCAATTTTTTTGTTACTTTTTTACCTCTCCATGAGAGGTTCTCTTGTTTTTTGTGACGTTTCTCAACGCCACACAGATTCTATTTAGATACGCCTCACAAGCATACACGCTTTCTTCACATAAACAAGTTCTCGCACATAGAAACATACTCCTAAACATTTATATACCTCATAAACATTGACGAAATTATCTTACAGACATTGAAAGAACCTTACTGTGATGGAAAACTTAACATGGGAAATTCCTCATGAGATGCTCCCTGTTAGAGGAGGTTAATGAAGTTGGGCCAAGTACACCGAGTCAGCCAAAGCAAAAAGGGAGCAGGATAAAAACCTACTCATTTCCAGAACCTTAACGTCTGGCTCCCTCATCACTTGGCTAACTTATAACACTTGGCACTACACTTACTGAATGTATTATAACACATACAATATATTTGTCAACACTCTATAGCTCGATTTTGTACTGTGAATAATGGTGGTTGACCGTTGCGGACCTCCAAGAAAGTGCTGATGATCAATAGCGATTTTTTCCTATATGCGAGGAACGGAGTTTTCTTAGCCACTTTTCTTGTAAATGTCCGTATTTGGGTTACATTTTTTTGTTGAAGAATTTAACTCCTACACACTCTGGGTGTGTTTTAAATAATTTAGATATATTTAGGGTTGCAGGAGCCATGATAAATACAGTAGCGGTTGGGATCGAATGACGAGATTTTGCATGGGTAATGACGAGATTTTGCATGGGTAATGACGAGATTTTGCATGGTGTATAACGAAGACATATGCTCGTTATTCGTCTATCATGGTATAATACCTACATGCAAGAGAATGGGGAGGGGAATATGGAGGGAAATATGGACGAACGGAAAGCAATTACGTTACGGAAACCTAGTGGGACTGTTTCTATTTTCACCTCCATGGATCTTTTGCAGCGTAAAACCTACGATGCTTTTCTGTATATTGCTCAACAGCAGTTGGCGGAAGACCCAGAGAAGGTCTGGTTTGAAATTGACCTCAAGACGGTAAAGATGCTGACTGGTACAGAAAATGACAGTAACAATGTTAGGTTTCGGAAAATGATAGAGGATCTTGTTCGGACTACCATAGAATACAACCTGCTACACAAGGACACAAGTATTGAAGGCATAACAAGCGCTATACATGATGTGGAAATAGAGAGTTCTTCTGGTAAAGAGACAAGACTACGTTATGCATTACCAATCCGTGTCAGGAATGCCCTTGTCTCCAGAGACACAATCTATGCTGTCATCGACTTAATGATAAAGAAAGAGCTGCAAAGCAAATACAGTGCTATCCTCTACGATTTATGTAAGGATTACGAAAAAGTGCAAATTCCTGTTATGACCATGGACGAATTTAAGAAAATCTTCGGGTTGATAGACCCTGAGACTGGATCTCAGAAATACAGTCGCATGGTAGATATTAGGCGTTTTGTTCTTGACCCTGCTTGCAAAGAGCTGAACGACAATCGCAAGGTTCCTTTCACGGTTTCTTATTCCTTAATCAAGGTAGGTGGTAACAGATATGAAAAGATCAAATTCATAATAGAGCCGAAGCCAGAATCGGAAAGAGAACCAGATAGGTTTGCGGCTAAATATAAGACCAAATCTTTGGAAAGTAAAGATAGAACAGGAGTTGGGTCACTGCTGGAAGCAGTGCCTCCAGCTTTTCGGAATAATGGGCTTGGAGTGTTTTTAATGCAAGCTTTAGACCAGTATGGATACGAGTATTTACTGAAACAAATAGAATACACTAATAGCCAGAATCCTAGGAATTATTTAGCGTTCTTAAAAGCTGCTGTAGCAGAAGATTACGCAGGAGTAGGGCAGGGAGCGTTGAATCAAGAATTAGAACAGCTCAGAGAAAAATACAGGCCTAGGGTCTCTCGTATTTTAGGCACAGAAAACTACCGCTATATACCCGTCAAAATAGGAGAAAAGATTCTTTACGTAGAGGACATCCTATTTGAAGATGATAAGGTGGAATTCATGTTCCTAGATAATAACAAAGATGCCATGGTAATGAAAACGTTCAGTCTATTAACTGATGACGACAAGATTGAAGATTATTTGGCTAGAATTGAGGAAGTATTTTCTAAGTTCACTGAGGACTTGGTTTAGAAGTGTGCAACTATAAGGAAGGAAAGGAGGGGTATAAATGCAAAACCTTAATATACCAGAGCTTAGGAAAGAAGTTGTAGAAAAGATCGCAAATGACATAGAACAGTACGCACAAGGTAAAGATGAATTTTCTTATAAACAATGTTCGTTGCGTTCGTTGGTAATGTTAAGAACTTTAGACTGCTTAATTAGGCATGGCGTTTCTCTGCCAAGCGCCGACCAGCTGTCCGCATTATCTACAAAGTTGGCACAAGAAATAAAAGATATCTTACAGAGGAGCGATTTAGAAGTAACAGAAAGAGACAGTTTTGTTGTGTGGCGCTCTTATCTGAGAGAACGAGACCGAGGGTTAGAACGCTAGTATTTATGAGGGGCATATTTGCAAAATAAGGGGTTTTACACATTGCGTGTGAAATTGCTCACGAAGTGTTCAAAAAAGAGCTTTAAGGCCCTCTTATAAAGAGGGCCTTTTTCACTTCTCCTTTTTTAGGCTTGTGATAGAACATTTGCAATCGTGAACAAACACAGTGTGTTACTAGTCTTATCGGTCGTAACAGTGGGTCACTGACACCGTGTCAGTGAACGTTTATAGGGTGAAGAAACTCTAGTGAGCTTATAAACCAATAAAGGGGCCTGCTCTAGGGCCCCTTTATTGGATGGGGGAGGGAGAAAGGCACCTATTTTTTTGCCGTTTGTATGCAATCTTTGAAAGGCTTCGTTAGCAAATCTCTTGCGTACACCCAGAATACAGCCGTAGAAGGTGGATCACTACTATCAATGATTAAGGCAAAAGAGTTAAGTGGGGCTTTTCCTCCTCTGGCATCCCAAACAACCAATGGGAATTCTGCCTTACTAGGAAATATGGCAATTAGGCCTTTATCGGTATTTCTTACAGATCCTCCTGCAGCCTTCAAACGTGCAGCGAACCAGCCAACTGCACTTTGTTTGATAAATTCATATTCAGTGGTAGGAGGTTCTGTAGTCAAAGAGATCCATAAGGCATCTAACCCTGGGACAAAACAACGCCTTACCCATCCAGCCTTTCTCAGGACATACAACAAGTTGAAAGATTTAGGGAAAGCGGATTTAATAGCTTCTTCTGTAGCTCCTCCGCAATCTTCCAAGAAATTTAGTATTTCTATGGCTTCACGAGACCATATAGGGTCTTGTTTTGTCGGTTCTGGATCCACATCTACATATTTGCCAGCCATGCTGCACCTCCTTTCATCGGTAGTGTGAGCTTGTTCATGATAGTTACGTCAACACGTTTTTAATCCGCAAGTGAATCTTTTTCTGTTCTGGTATAGGGTTCATCACTACACAGACTACTCTCTGCCCGCGAGTGATGGTTCCTCTTGCAGGAGTAGGAGCGATACCGACTATGCCAGGCCTAAGTTCTATAAAAACAAGCTGTTTTTCTGGTTTGACAGAACTGACGATTCCTTCAACGATGTCTTCTCGATTGTATTTGGCATGCAACCATGGGTCTGGCTCTGCATCAACAATGCTCACTTTTATCTCTGGTTCTGTTGCTAGAACTTTAGCCTTGAGTTGCTGCCCTACTTTGAAAAGCTCTCTCATGGGTCTTACTTCGCTGCGTGTAGCCAATGGTCTAGGCACATCGGTAGTGACGCCATTTCCCACGTCAACCATAATGCTTCGTGTGTTTACTGCTCTGACGGCAACATCAATGATATCTCCAACCTGCAGCTTCTTCCTTACAGCTTCGCCGATAGTCTCTAATGCAGCTTTACGAGATGCTATGACGATTCTTCCTTCCTTAAAGCCAAGTACTTTAACGTTTACATTTTGGCCTACAAACTTGTGCATCAAGGAAGGGTCTTCCAGACCTGTTTCGCTAGCTTCTACGATTCCTACAATCTGAGGTTCCCCTTCGAATTCCAATTCCCAGTGGGTCCTACCGTTAGCTCCTGCTGCGGCACGTACCACCTTGGCAGAAATCACCCATCCAAACTCCTTAGCTCTGGAGAAAAACTCGAGAGCATTTTTTGTAGTCATTCCTTCTGGCTGAAACATTTACAAAGCACCTCCTCATTTCAGGAAAGTTATACCAATCCACCCAACCAATATGAGTGAACAACCCATGGCTATGGCATAGTCTATGTAACTCCCTGTAAAAACAGGACCACGAAGTTGCCACTTGATTGGTAAAAGTGGGTAGATCCCAGTTCGAGTCATACTGTCTAAAGCTAAATGTGTCATTATACCCATTACTAAAGGCACAACAATGGTGTTAACAGTAACCGACATAAACAACTCTTTGAGCATAAAAGAGTGGAGATAAGGAACTATATAAGAGGTAGACAGCCATTGAGTTAATACGCCTATTATCACTGCAAACCAAATGGTATGAGTATATGATCGGTGTCCGAAAAGCTTATTTAAGGGATAAGAAAAGAAAGGCAATACGTGCCCAACGGTGGTGTTAGGGTCGTCAATATCTGGCAGTAGCCCACCAAAAGCTCCAACCGCAGCACCTACCCACCAATTTCCAGTTTGCTGCCCAACGATAGCTCCGACTAGAGCTCCTACCGTAGAGTGAGTAGTCCCTATCATATTTGTGTCCTCCTCATGCTATCTTTTCGACCTCCTTACCATATTATATATTATACCTAACACATTATATTTACGCTAATTATAACACAATCACTGTAAAGCAGTAATACTTATTACAGATGTCCTATAGAGCCATAGACACAGCGACTCATATATACTACAATCACATACTGAACACACTAAAGAGTAGCTAATTGGAGCTACAGTCCAAGCTCACGGCTGATAATGTCGTCTTTATCAGCTTTAGGCTTTTCCTCTATAGTCTTGTTAGAAGCGCTTGTCTTAGTTTCCTCACGTTCTACGTTAAGCTCTACTTGCAACGCAGCCAGCTCTTCGTCTATAGCAGGCATAGAAGGCAAAGAAAGAGATTTATCACTGTCAGAACGGTGAGGAGCTATAGCTGCTATGGAATCAACCTGAAGTTCCAGTATCTCTTTTGCTTGTTTCATTGCTATCCAATCAGTTTTTCGTAAATAGAGTGGGAGGCTCCATCGCACCAGACACACAGCATCTAATGGATCCATTTGTGAAAGTTCTTCTGGAAGCATGAGCGGTCTTTTAACTGTGCTTTCTGTGTATGTTTTATAAGGTTCAGAAAGGTCTCTACGTTCGTTTGTTACATACACAGCTCCATCTCCAAGCCTACTAGAGAAATACTGTGTAGTAGACATATCATCTCCACCAAGGAATAGCTGAATAGGGCAGTTAGACAGGATTGCTTCCGCTTCTGCAGATCCGTACGTGTTGTTTAACTGTTTAAGAGACTGCAGCACAATTTGAACTTTTATGCCCAAGGAACGTGCAGTGCTGATAATTTCGGTAAACCCAGGGATTTCTCCTATGTTTGCGAACTCATCTAGAAGGAAGCGTGTTTTATTAGGTAATTTCCCACCGTGGTAAGAGGCCAGTCCGTATAATCTTCGGAACAGGAAATAATAGAATGTAGCAAGTATAGGCTTTAGATGTGAACTACCAACGGGTAATATAGCAAAGAGTGCTGCTTTCTCTTTCCCTAACGCTGACAAGTCTATTTCTTGCTTAGAAAGCAACCTAGCTATAGGTTCAGTACGTATTACAGTGAGCTTAGAAGTTATACCTGATACAGCATTATCAAAGTTAGCAGAAACAGCAGACCTCCACTCTTCGTATCCTTCTCTAGGTAGTTTAGAAATGATAGTGTGCGTTGGATCTTTAGGATCTGGCAGCTCGACGCCTTGCGTGTAAGCCTTTACGAAAAGGTCATCTAAAGCTTCAGGAGACCACGTTAGTAAAGAAAGAGCACTTCTTAGATGAGCTTGTTCTGGAGGGAAAGCATACTTTAGAAGGTAGGTAATAGCTTTAAGCAGCTGTATTTCCTTTGCTACAAAGTAACCCGATCTGTCAGCTCCAGCATTCTTAACAATAGCAGTAGCAAACGCAGTAATCTCTTCATCGTCCTTGCACTCCAATATAGGATTCCAATACATCGACCATTCAGGGTATGCCAAATTAAAGATATAGATTTTATAGCCTTTAGACTGAAGCCAAGGAGCTAGGGTAAGAGCAAGCTCACCTTTAGGGTCTGTCAGCACCAAACTTTCGCCGTCTTCAGCGGCAGCGATGACGTTTGGAATAACGAAGCTGTACGATTTTCCAGCTCCTGTGCCTGCTACTACAACGGCATGTTGGGGCAGGGGAGGTCTGATTTTATCTGGCATGAGCCTTACCAGCTCATCGTTAAGCTTGCCTACGATAGTGCCTCCTTTTTTAGGAACAGGATCTCCAAATTCGGCTATTCTTCTTATATCTCTTTTGCCCGCCCATCTGCTGGTTCCTTTGGCAGTATTCTTTGCCACCTTGAGCCCATGTATATGCTTGTCGTCCTGATACGCAGGTATTTCTGCAGTAAAACCGATCCACGAACCAAACAGAGATGCGGCTATAGAACCTATCGTAATGAAAAGGGTAGGGTCTAAATTTAGCTCCTTAGGGGCTGGATTGGATACACCAGGGACATAGCTTACAGTGGGTATGCTGCCGAATGCGCCCATTATTCTATCTACGATAAGGTATAAGGTAAAGCCAATGAGTATTCCTGCTAATCCAATCATTGCACTTACAGCACCTATTACCCAGTCTTTTTTAACTATGCCTACTAGTAACCCTGCTATTGCAGGAATTAAGATAGCCCATAGGGAGATAGCATGGAAGAACTCAATCCAAACTGGAACGGAGCTTTCTGTAGCTGTAGCCATCATAGAGGTTTACCACCTCCTTCAGCTCTCTAGTAGTCTGCTTATCTATATAGAGGTATCTGAACTGGCGGTTTTTAGCTTCTATTGCTCTAGCTTTTATCATAATCCATACAAATCCGCTTTTTCTCACTGCTGCAGCCCAATCAAACTTAAGGCCTGTCATCTCTGATAGCTTTTTCACTACATACCTTCCAAAATGAATTGGGTCATATAGAGTAGACTTAGGCTTACATATTAGAAGATAGGCGATGGGGTAGCCTTTAGCATGGTATATTCTCTGACTCCAGAACTGTTTAGGTGTTATCCTGTCATACCTTTCATCAAACATAACGGGCATACTTCTAACAATATTTTCTGCTTTCTTATAGGAGTGAATAGGAATTACACGAACCATTTATTTCTCCTTTTTCTCTTTTCTTACTGCTTATTTTCTCTACTCTTTCCATATTTTTTACTTCTTCTCTCTTGCTTATTACACAAGAGACATACAAGGTAGTGGAGACTTACACACTTTTAGGCTTTCTACTCTTACACAAGACTTACACAACCACTTTTTACTTTTTCTTTCTGACTTATTTGTTTTCATTTTTCTCCTTCACCATACTCATACTCTACTTACACAACACTTACACAAGACTTACACATTCTACTTTCTCTCTACTTTCCTCTGCTTCTTGCCTTTCTGCTTTTCTCTCTTGCATTTCTTACACAACTTTTACACATTGCCCATGAATTATATTAAAGACGACATGCAGACGGCGAATATGAGGATATAGCAGTAGTACATTGTCTCCGTGTCTGACGTAATTGCAGTCTTTTTCTGTCCGACACAATAGCTGCTGAAAAGATCAGACATTTATTACAGAAATGCACAAAGGCGTCTGACAGAGCATTTGTCCGACGTAAATGTAACTGATTATTACTGCTATAGCTGAGCGCTACTCTCTCTTGTGACGGACAGCACTTAGTAGCCCAATCAAAAGAGAAAGAAGGCAGGGAAGAGGAGAGAGAAAGAGAGCGAAGAAGAGACAGAAGAAAAGTATAAGCAGAAGCTTTACTGCTGCTCTTCTTGCTCAATATCTCGCACAGCATCTCTAAGCAATCCTTGCAGAACTTCAACATATGAACTATCTGTCTGTAAAGCCAAGAGCTTTGCTACCCCTAAAACACTAGCCCTAGCTGCAACTTCAATGTCTCGCAGAGAGACCCACTGAGTAAGAGCTATACGCACAATATAGGAAAGCGGAACATGGCGCTTAACAGCTTCATCTTGTAAAACTTTGTAAACGTCTTCATTTATCCTAGTAGAGATTTTCACTTTCTTACTACTCTCTGCCACCGCTATGCACTCCTTCCTCTAATAGGCGAACTCGCATCATAGCATTATTGCTCTCTTGTTCGCTTAAGCCTATCTTCAGCTGTTCCAGATACGCCGTTAAAAGAGCGAAAGAGCAACTGTGCATCGACTTTACGTTTATCGGGAGAGGGCTTAGAGATAACCCCAGCCCCTCCCTCTTCAATCTTTGCTGTAAGAGAAACCAGTGCTGCTTGTATCTCAGACATATGTTGTTCTAAAGCGTCGTTCTTTTCTTCTAAACGGCTTAGCAGCTCTTCAAATATGACTAAACGCTGCTCCAGTTTTTCTATGTAATTCTCACTTTGAAAGCCTAAATCCAACCAACGCCTTGCTGTCTCTGAACGTTGCCCAGTAGGTATGCCCCATAACGGGTGGTCCGCAGGTAAAAGCATGTCGAGACGACGCTGCTCCTGCTTTTTCTTTTCTTTTCTTTTGTCCATGATATGAATAGATCCATCATGCTAATCTACATTAAGGGCTAGGGTCATGAAACCTCGAGCATTCGCAAACACTGGGTCCTCTACAATCGATGGAGAAGGGAAATGCTTCTCCAGCAGGTCTCCTAACAATAATGCTCCACCGCCAGCAATATAAGTAACTTTCATGTTTTTTCTATAGTTGGCCCATACATTGAGCACTTCTCTAGCTATGGTCTCGCTTACTGCTTTCCTTGCTTCCCTATACTTATTCGATAGATCTAAGGTAGAGCCCTCATAGGTTATGAGGCCCTTTGATTGCAGTAGGGAAGAAACAAGCTGCGGATTTAGCGTTTCTCCTGTGGCTTCTAGATAAGCATCCGCCATGTATTTCTCTATAAGATACAAACCTCTAGGTATGCTGCCGCTGGCATCCATCAAAGGCAGCATAGTTTTTAAGTCCATCAGTAGAAAATCTGTAGTATATTGCCCGATATCGATAATGCCAGCATATCCATTTCCATCAGGGAGCCCTTCCGCTACCACAACACCTACTCCTTGCGGTACTATCACGACTCTACCAAAACTAATCTCTCTCTCAGGACCATCATCTACAGATACAGTGGCGTTTAACGATAAAAGATGCTGCAGTAAAGGTTCCGCTTGGTTCCTATAATAGCTTAGGGGTAGGCCTATAGCTAAATCAACTACAGGATTATTCGATACACTCATCAAATAGACAGCAGTAAGCAAAAATAGATCGTGCACTTCTAATGGTTTGTCTGGCCCTATAACACTTGTCATAAGCTCTGAAGTAGTAGCTAGCTCACCGACAAGATACCTTTTGGGATTGCTACCGCTAATTCGTACTTTGTATCCTACATTATTCCTGAAAAACTTTTCTACGCCAAGTTTGTCTCCCGAGTCTGGAGCATATAAGCTTGGAAAACTGAGTCTTTTGCTTGGAATCAGTGATGTCAAAGCTTTAACGTATCCGTAACCTACGTCAACAGCAATGAGCTCTCGCTCAAAGCCCTCTTCTAAAGTTGTCATTTCTTTGTTAAAACGGACATCTGAGCTGCTTACATCTGCACTGTCCATCTCCATTATTCTTACGCCTCCCTCTTACGAAGTTCCTTCCCTGGAGTAAACACTACTTTAGAACGGGCAGGAACTTGTACTTGTTCACCTGTATTGGGTTTCCGAGCAGTACGTGGCGGGTACGTCTTGAGCTCGAATTTTCCAAAGCCGACCAGCTTAATTGTGTGGCCTTCTAGGACCTTTTCCTTAATCGTCTCTAATACAGCATCCAAAATACGATCTATTTCCTTTTTGGGACGGCCTGTCTTTTCTGCTACTTCACTTACGAATTCTTTTCTAGACATCACTTCCATTGCTCTATACCTCCTATATTGTAAAGCTTACATAATATTATACACAATTTTTACACAATGTACTATTTTTACGTTATTGCAATCTCATTTTAGTTAGATACATACAGCTTGGAAGCGTTACACAAATCTTGTGTATAATACTGTTATGAAATGTGTACAGCGGTAACAATTATGAATTAAGGTTCAGCAACTACTCTATATGAGGAGGTGAACAAAATGTTATGGATTGAAGGAAAAGGATATGTTACACGTTCCTTCACAACAAGTGATCAGGGAAGGGCATACGTATTGACAGTAGATGGAACCACTGTTGTGCTTCTGGATTCAGTTAAGGTGTTCTCCTGTAAGAAAGGAGAATACGTCCACTTCGGGGGCTATGAACAGATAAAAGTAAGAAGTGACGGCAGCCCCACAGTATATTTGTATTTGGCTAAAGGGGGATTTGTTAATCCTTCTTTGCTATTGAAACAAGCGCCAACATAAAAAGCCCCGCTGTGGTAGCAGGGCTTTTTACCAAAAGTTTTTACGTCATCAACAGTTTAGTTCTAAGCCGAAGCTCTTTTTTTAGACTTCGTTTTTTCCTTTGTTTCCTCTGTATGTTCACTAAGTGCTTCTTCTACTATTTCACTCAATAATTGTTTGAACCTATCTGACTTAAAGATTTCTTCAGCAATTTTGGCCTTGTCATGAGCACTTTCGCTTTTACCCCTAGTCACTCCTCTAGCATTTAGAGCTTCTTCCCATAACTGTACGGCAACCTCTGACATCGATGTCTTCTTCTTCTTTGCCTCTGAACGGATGTAGTCCCATATCCAGAGGTCTTCCTTCCTAATATAGACTACTTGTCCACCCACCATACACATCCTCCTTTCTACCCCCAACAGGGAGAACCCAACAGGGAGAAGAAGCATATGCATGTATAGGCACATGCTTCACATATATAATAACCCTTAACTTTTCATTACTTATCATTGTTATCTATAGACCTTCCTTCAACAAGCGTTTTTGTCATTGTACTTTTCATAATGAGCCCTCTTATAATGACCGATCCTCCTTATCTATGCTTGTCATACATATACACTTTCCATACCTCTGTGCTCCATAGATCTTCTTTAGCACTATACTGTTCACTAACGCCCTCCTTCCATTGATGTTTACAACTACGTCACGAGAAACTATTATACGTTTACCAAAGTAACGCCTGTCAACAGGTGTACCAGCATATCGCCTTAACATAGAAGGAGTTCTAACTATCACCATTTCTCTAAGACTCATAAATACTAGCTTACGAGTATATTATATAATACTTCCAAGGATTTTGGTAACCACTGTTACTCTATACTCCTAATAAAGCCTGTAATATTCAGTGATACTATCGTCTTGCCTTATTGCTAATTCAAGGTGTATAATCATTGTTAGTTGGCTTCGAAATGTGGAATATGAGGCTCCTAATGCAGAGGAAAAAGCAGCATGACCCCGATAGTTCAATGAGATATTGTGGTGTGATTCGTTCTACAGATTGATAGAGGTTACATAACGGTTGAGGCATTCTGCATCTAGAAAGAAATACCCCTTTTGAGGAAGACCCCCATGAATAAGCGAGGTATTATCATTACCGTTATTTCTTTGTATTGTAATTATTGTGTCGCTTTACAAGTATTGACAATATAGGCATTTGAGTATATGATATATGGTAAGATCACAGACCAAAGAGGAGACACAAATGTTTCACGGGTGCAGCTATCAAACAATTGCATCTGAAACAGAAAGGGATCGATGGAGAACTGGTGAGGTCATAACGGAGGAACTGTGAGTAGGTCATATCGCTGCTCTAAAACGATATTCCAATAATCTTGGCTCTACTTCACAGTCCCCCGCACTTTCCGTTCACAAACAGCCAGTTAGCCATCGACACCTAAACACTTAACAGTAAGGAGGTGCCTAATGGCCTTATGTTGTATTTTATCGTAAAACAACGAAGTAATCAAGAGAGTACAGCTTCTGTTTCGTTTTTGTGGTATTCACAATCACACGAGCTGCTTAAGCTCAAGTAGTTAGAAAGGAGGTGAACACAGTGAAAGAACCCAGAGAGCTAAGAAGAGTTGTCTTACGAGAAGAGCTCTACGTCTTAACAGGAAGCACTATTCAAGCTATCATTCTCGGACAGTTCTTATATTGGCAACAGAGAGCAAAAGACATCGACAAATATATCTTAGAAGAGCAAGAGAGACTTAAAGCGGACAGTACTTATGCTGGAGAAAGAGAAGGTTCTGCTTTCTTCAATACCCTTGATACTATGCTGACTCATGGATGGATGTATAAGTCAGTAGCTGAGTTAAAGGAAGAATGCTTGCTCGATGTAAGTGATGATACAGTCCGCAGGGCTCTCAAAGCACTTGTTGCTCAAGGATGGCTCCTTGAACGTAACAATCCCGTCCATAGATGGGATAGAACGAAGCAGTACCGTGTAAATCTGCAAAAAATCCAGCACGATTTACTAGCTTTAGGCTATCCACTTAGCGGGTATACGCTAGAAAACGTAGAAAATATCTCCATTCCGCATGGTGCGGAATGCATTCCGCATGGTGCGGAATCGAAACCGCAATTTGCGGAATCGAAACCGCATGGTGCGGGAGCAATACCAGAGACTATAACAGAGATTATAAACAGAGATTATAAAGATATACTTGCGCACGATGAACAACCACACACAGCTAACAACAGTGATGAAATTGATGAACAACAAAATAAACCAAGACCCCCTTTTAAGACAAAACGTGATGAACTATTGTTTGACCTGTTTTGGAAAGCCTATCCTAAAAAGAAAAGTAAAGGGCAAGCTGAACGTGCATGGGCAAAGCTCAGGCCTGATGATGAATTGTTCCAGCAAATAATGAGTGGTTTAGAAAAGGCTAAACAAAGCAGAGATTGGAAGAAAAATGATGGCCAGTTCATTCCTTACCCTGCTACGTGGCTGAACAGCAAGGGATGGGAAGACGAGTATGAGGATCCCCCCGTTAGCTCTGAAAGGTATGACAAGTTCGCCCATTTATATATTCAGGGAGGGGAGGTGTGATGGCCGTGGATGTGCCAGTAGATCACGTATTGGAAATAGCTTCTCCAGAAACGTGTCCATTCCGTGCGTCCTTCTTGAACGACTGTTCTAATTGCCGACGAGCTAATGGAATAATCAGCGTTGATGAAAACGGTGTTAAACGACGATATGATACTTCCGCTTGCTTAAAAGAGATGGTTTATAGGCACTATATTGCCCAAAGCGGCTTGGAAGGTATTGAACTGAAGCACACTTTTGAAAATGCCGTTATCGATAAGTGGAACCAGCGTGTTTATCAATACCTGCAGCAGTGGAATTGGAAAAGTGGTGAAGGCATTTATATTGCAGCGGAAAAATCTAACCAAAATAAACTGGGAAACGGTACTGGCAAATCCTATGCTTTACATGCTCTTACTCATCGTTTGTGCAGAGAGGGAGTAGGGTGCTACTACATTCGTACTGTAGATTTTCTTCAGCAACTAAAAGAGAGTTACGAAGGTAGGAGTATGGCCACAGAAACAGAAATTTTAGAGCGCTATGCGAAAGTTCCAGTTTTACTACTGGACGATATTGGGAAAGAGAATGTGCGCACAGAATGGGCTGCTGAGCGGTTCTATTATCTAATAGATACTCGCATAAGATTTGAAAGACCTACGGTGTATGCTTCTAATTTTCTCCTTTCTGAACTAGAAGAACGTTTTGGCCTAGATAACTTCGGCCCTGCGATTTCTAGCCGTATAGCAGGGAGCTGCGTGCTGTTTACTTTGGGTGGGCCAGATAGGAGACTGCTAAGAAATGCCAAGACAACGTAACATATTTGCTTCTATGCTAAAAGAGCGGTAAGAGTACTGTGTTTATGCTATGTCATCAATATTACAGTATGATATAATATATAGTAATAAGCAGAACATAAAATATCTGCTTGACACATTTACACTTTCTGTTAGAGGAGGTATGTAGGAAATGCTACAACAGAATGAGGTACAGAGGAAAAAGAAACGTCTCTACGGATTTACACTTGTGGAACTCTTAGTCGTAATGCTTGTGGTTGGTATTCTGATGGCTATTGCAGTGCCAAGTTATTTTTCAGTAACTGCGGATGCGAGAAAAACGAACTTCTGTTCTAGCTTGGCAGAGATTGAGAAGGCCTTGCAGATGTACGCTGTCAGGCACAACGGCGAATATCCACAAAACATTGATGAAAATACAATATTAAACAACGACTATTTTTCTAAAATACCGAAGAATCCATATACCAATCAACTCATGAAACCTGCTACCACTTTCTCCGAAGCAAAAGCAGGCTCATGGACTTATGCTCGGCCTGATGTTTTCCACTATACGATAACTGCTACGCCACTGTGCGAAACTAGCACGACCTCTGGCACTTAGTATTTGGCTCAATACAGCGATGTAGGCTGCTCTGAAATAGTAGGTGAGATTCTAGGGTGGCCTACATTAAGGAGGAATGATTGTGGATAGTGCTCTCAAGCGCATTCTGTTAGAAAAAGGTTTCGTGACACAGGACCAGCTAGCACAAGCAGAAAAAGAGAGTGCTCGACTGCGTCTACCCTTAGAGGAATATCTGGTTACAAATAACGTTATAAGCAAAAAGCAGTTAGGTAATGCTTTGTCGATAAGGTATGGATTGCTGTATTTTGACAGTGACCTGATTAGGAGTTTGCTGCAAGATAAGGGCATAGAAAGTGGCGAAGACCTAGCTAGGTTGGTGAACAAACCGCTCACTGAATTGGCTTCTGTTATGCGTACATACAAAATGTTGCCACTAGATAACCACAACGGGAGTTATCGCATCGTTATTGTTCCTCCTATGAGTGAGATGCAAGTTGCACAGATACAAGCATACTTAGGAGGCACTTTGGAAGTAGCGCTTACTACTGAACAAGATTACAACGAGGTACTAAGAACAACACTGCTTAATTTTGGGCTATCAAAAGATGAACCTACCATAAAACGTAGGAAAGAGATACAGATTCAAAGCACAGATCTGATTACGGCGGAAGCGACGCCACAAGGGGTTCTGAACTCATTGCTACTAGAAGCTGTTACTGAGGGGGCTACTGATTTGCACTTCGTAGCTGATGAAAGCAGTTACAAGGTGCGTTACAGGATTGACGGTATTTTAATGGATGTTCACGATTTACCGTTCAATTTAGGAGAAGGAATAGTAGCTCGAGTAAAAGTCTTAGCTGATATGGACATTGCAGAAAAAAGGAAGCCACAGGATGGACAAATGGAAATTGTTATCGAAAACCATCCTTTGAGTGTACGTGTGGCAACTGTAGGCTCGAATTACGGAGAAAGCTTATTCCTACGTATTCTTTACAGGCGTAAATTCGATTCCAGCTTGGATGAACTAGGCATGATCCCTGACCAAGTACAAATTGTCAGAAAAAGCATTAGCAAGCCTTACGGCATCATTGTAACTACAGGACCTACGGGTAGTGGCAAAACAACCACGTTGTATGCAATGATAAGAGAAATTTTAGGCTACGGCTTAAAGAACATCATTACTATTGAGGATCCTGTGGAATACGATTTTGGGGGTATTACTCAGATACAGGTAAATCCTAAAGCTGAAATAACATTTGCTTCCGTGCTTAGGGCCGTAATGAGAGAAGACCCAGATGTAATCTTAGTCGGTGAGATTCGAGATGCAGAGACTTTACACACTGCTATATCCGCTGCTCTTTCTGGCCACTTGGTTTTATCAACGCTTCATGCGAATAATGCTGTGTCCGCAGTGGCACGTATGCTGTCAATGGGCGCTGATCCAGTGCTACTGGCTTCCGCTCTAACAACTGTTATGGCACAGCGTCTGATGAGATTGTGGGACAATCGCATCAAGGATTATAAAGGGCGTATAGGCGTTTTTGAAGTATTGCCAATTACGGCTAATTTGCAGAGCCTAATTGCACAGAAGGCAGACATAGTACAGTTGGAAGCGGCAAGTCGTACGGTTTCAGGCTTCAAGACCATGGAAGAAGTAGCTAAACAGTTAGTATCCAATGGTGTAACCACAGCAGAGGAATACCACAGAGTATTCGGTTATGACTGGTTTGATGCTAGTGACAGTGCCCTAACAAGTGACCTTAAATCACATCTATGGGTAGAAGGAGCAGAAATCCAATGGCCGAATTAAAGACCTACAAGTTTATTGGTTTTAATGACAGCAATGTCCGTATCGTTGGAGAAGTTAAAGCTGAAGACCTCAGGCAAGCGAAACAGAAGGCTAGCCAGAAGGCATTACTCCTTGAAATAGTAGAGAAACCAAAAGGAAATCCAAAGAAACTTGGAGCGAAAGACTTGTATTATTTCTCTATCAGTTTGAGTACATTCCTAGCAGCAGGGTATCCCATGATAGAAGCTTTGGGATACATGAAGGAAAGAATGCCACGGCATAAGGTCCTTATGGACCACCTTGCTAGTTATATTTCTGCTGGTGTTGCTGTATCTAATGCTATGGAACTAACCGAAGCATTCCCAAGGCTTTACGTGAACCAAGTGCTGGCTGGAGAGAACAGCGGCAGCTTCGATAAAGTACTGGAAGAATTGGGCGAATATTACCAAAGCATCATAGGTTTGCAGGGACAAATTAGAGGAGCGCTTATGTATCCTGTGATGGTGTTTATCACCACAGTGGCCGTTCTGATGGGTTACCTAATTATGGTTGTTCCTACGATGGAAGATATGTACGGAGATCTTGGCTCTCAGCTGCCTTCTATTACAGTCGTTACACTGAATATAGCTACATGGCTTCGTAGCAATTGGATAGTATTCCTCCTTTCTGCAACCGTGATTGTACTTGTGCTACGTATGATTGTTAGGGATGTAAAGCCTGTAAGGAAAGCTTATGAGCAACTGATTACGAAAATACCTGTTGTAAACAGAGCTAAGACGACACCAGAGTATATTAGGTTTGCTAAAACGTTTGCTACTGCGTATCAGAACGGTTTGCCCCCTATAGAGGTCTTGCAGCTCTCTAAAAGTGTGGTCAGTTCAGTTACTATGCAGGAAAAATTGGATTATGTTATAGAAGATGTCCTTGCTGGTAGGTCGTTGGCTGAATCATTTAAGAAGCAGCAATTCGATCCAATGTTTTACCGTGCAATTGCTATAGGAGAGAATACGGGGCAGCTTGGAAATGCCCTCAACAGATACTTGCAGATGGTTGAAAGAGACTTTGCTAACTGGACTAAAACAGCTTCTACAATGCTTGAGCCTATAACATTGCTTATTGTCGCTGGAGGAGTTGGATTTATGGTGGTGTCATTGTATTTGCCTATGTTCAGGCTTATTCCAACGATGATGAAAGGGTTTTAATCGTTTAGAAAGGAGGCGTCAATGTGAGTGAGCGAGTGGTGTTGGCTACAGGCGTGGAGCAGCTGGACATAGAGACAGAAAAAGTAATCCAGCGCTCCAACCATACCATAGTAGGGAAAGCCTATTACCGTGAAGGAGTAAAGATAGTCTCATCTGATAACAAAGCTACTGTGGTAGTACTTTCTCCTCAATTGCCTGGAAGCACGGATTTACTTTCCGTCATAAAGGAACTGAGACTTGACGGAACACGAGTAGTACTGTTGCCTGGGAGTAGAGAAGATGATGAGGCAGTAAACTTGGTGAGACGTGCAGTAGCTCTAGGTGTATACGACATTGTGTGGGATCTGGTTTCTCCTATAGAAATAGCTGAAAAAATAGATAATGCAGGTACGTTGAAAGATGTGGGGGTTGAGCCCGATTTTAGTGCAGTTGCCTTTGTTGATGTAAAGGTAAGTGTAGACGCTGCTTCTGCCGCTACTTCCTTAGCGGAATCTGAACAGGCAAAACCGAAGAAGCGTTTCTTTTCCCACCTATTTGTGCGCAAAGGAAATGATGGACAAGCTACGGATGCTGAAGGTAAAGGTTTCTTTTCTCGCCTATTTGGGCGCAAAGAAAATAAGCAAGAAAGAAAACGTAAGCCAAAGGTCACGATGAAGGAAGAAGCTCCCATAAATGATGGGACACAGGTTGTAGTAGAGTCTAGCAAAAGTAGCGATGTCATACTGAATGAAGCTTCACAAGAAGACGCTCAAAAACGTCAGAAATCGATAGAAGAGAACTCTAGCACTGGGCAGTCTATTCCTGAATCTCGTGAAGATGAGCAAGTCGACATTCTTAATGAAGAGGAGCTGTTTAAGCCTTTAGCTCGGAAAGTTAAAAAGAAAAAGCAAGAAATTGACCCATTAGCTCTGTTAGGTTTGTCTGGTGATGTAGAGAACGTTGAAGATAATACACAGCAAACTGTAAATGCGTCTACTGTAGCTGAGGAACAGTCGGCACTTGAGTACATCAGTGCTCCTTCTGTTTCTGAAACTGATGAATTGACCATGCCCGAAGAAGTGTTGCAGAAAGCTGGAACATCATCAGAAGAGTCTGTTATTCCTGATATAGACAAGACAGCTACCATAGCAGATTCTGAAAAAGATGAGGAACATAAAATAATCCAAGTCAATGATGTGCCTCATGGCTCAAGTGCAGAGAAGACGTTACCCAATCATGGAGTAGTGTTTGTTATTAGCCCTGGGAATGCTAGCTTGAGCAGTAAAGTCGCAGCTATGATTGCTTTGCAAACAGTTCCATCTGCTCTTATATGCGGAGCTAATGCGTCTACAGCAGCTTTGGAACTAGGCATGAGCTTGGAAGAAATATCTGCTTCTGACTGGCGGATTCGAGGGAGCATAGCTCCTGTATCGTGCAAAGGCGTGGATGTGTGGCCGATTGACCCGCAAAAGTTTGTTGTAGGTGGTAGGCGTGATATGTTGTGGGCAGTAATTGCTCAGGCAAGACGTAAGTACAGCCTTGTAGTTGTAGATGCCGCTGCTGATATAGATGTGTTAGCTGGTAAAAGTCGTGCCGATATTGTGCTGGCTGTAAAGGCAGGAAACGAAGGAGATTGGATCGTGGAAAAGTGGGCTGAAGAGAATAAGAATCAAAACGTCGTGTTGTATATGTGGCCTGAACAGAACGTATCTGTTACAGGAGCCAGACATGGTTTCTTGGTGCAGATCGGTTAAAAACTCAAGCTTAAAAGGAGCTTCTCTTGTTGAAACTATCGTAACGATGCTACTTGTGGCAATGTTTTTTGCTACTGCATACGTAGTACAGGTAAAAATCACAGATTTTACATTGGATATAGTAGGCCCTATGCCAATGTACTCTCTTGTGGTATCTAAAATGGATGCTATCAAGGCAGAAATCAATAACTCTTTGTTTTTCACAACTGACGAGGATCACATTAGTTACGTTTTGAAGAATGGAGAACAGAAGAGCTATGATTTTTCCGCATTTCAGGAGTGGTTCCCAGCTAAATATGAAGCGACTGCCTCTGTGGTCAAGACACGTCCAGATAGTGTAGTGCTTACATGGCAATTCTTTACCAGTAGAGATCAAAAGTTTTACGGCAGCACGTTGTTAAGGAAGTTAACGCAATCTGTCCCTGTTCCTGCGGAGATTGAGCCCGTAGCTGGAGGCGTTTGGATAACGTTATATAACCCAGCTACAGGAATAGGAGACCCAGGAAAGACGACTGCAATGGTGTCAGTTCGTCTGCCTGAAGGGACAATTACTACAGCTACGGCATCTTTACAAAATGGGTTTAATGTGGTCGGCTCTACGGCTTACTATGGACTTCACATAGAAACTGCTACAAAGCCTGAAACACTGTTGTTGCCTTCTCTATACGGTCTAGATGGGTCTTATACATATCCCGTTGAGGTGTTGGTTCCATGAGAAAAGGACTTAAAGGCAACATTTTAATCACTGTCATAGTGATGGGGTTCATGTTGGCAGTATTACTAGTTCCAGCAGTAGTGACCATAAGCAGGCTTATAAAGATTCAAGGGGTTTCTGCGAGTTTTGTTGCACAAGAAGAAGCGTTAGCCTCAGGTATTGATTATGCTAGATATCTTGTTTCTAAGGGTCTATCTGAGGGGACTTTACAATTGCCGCAAGGGACTGTGGAAGTAATGATGAATCCACCTAATACTGTGGGTAATACTTTCAATTATTACGATGTGCTGATCACATATAGACCTCAAGCTCAAACTCAGAGTGCAGTTGTCTGGGTTGTGAAGTTAGTTGAAGACAGTGTGAATTTAGCTAGTTGGGTAGTTTCTATTGAAGGGAGCAGCGGATAGTAATGAACTTGATTGAGGCAGTAACAGGATTTCTGATTTTTTCAATTCTCATTATGAGTTTCATGCCAGCTATCATGAGCTTGAATAGGCTAGACCCCACTGTGAACCTAACATTGACTAATGCTGTTCAGAGCCACATGTATGGATTGAACGAAGACATTCAACAGTTGGCTACACGTAAAGATTGCAAAATTGAGAGCTGGAGTAGTGATATGGATGAAAATAGCCAGATGATCGTAGTAGAAGCAGAGTGCAAAGGGCAGCCGTTGAACATCGGGAGATTTATATATGCGGGATATTAGAGTCCTTTCCGATGTCGTAAAAATAGGACTTGAAATATATTATGATGTTGTGATATTATTACTATATGGAAAGGAAGGATCTTATGACAGACAAGAAATCTTCTAATGCAGAGAAGATTAGAACCAGCCTGTATTTGAGAAAAGACATTCTAAGAGGGCTCCAGTTGGTAGCGGTAAAAAACAATATTAGCGTTTCGCAAATAGTAGAAAGGGTCATGGAAGCTTTCCTTGAAACACAAGATATTCCAGAAAAGGTAAAGGAATGGATGAGCTGAGATGGAGAAGAGCTCAGTACCCATAAAAACAGTTCCAATGTTCAGCAAGATGTTGAGCATTGCGTATACGTTTGTGCTCAATTCTTATGTTGTGGGGCTGGTTATATATGGTACTGAGTATGTTCTTAAGCTGATAGGCTATGACTATAGTATATTGCCGTATATGGCTCAGTTGGGTATTTCTCATCGCTTTGTAGCCTATGTTGTCGCTGGGGGATTCACTTCTGTTTTAGGAGCTTTGTTTGTTGTTACTGGATTGGGTGAAGTAGTTCTGAGAAGTGCAGAGGGCTTTCGGGCTTTGCCAGACGATTACAAAGGCTATGTTACTGCAATCTACAAACAAGTTCTAGAAGATGCTCATTGGGAAGGTAAACCACCTGCATTGTACTTGCTTTTCTTCGCGCCCAAGGATCGCCCTGCAGGGGAAGTTATAGGAGGGAGTATAGCAGTTAACCGTTTTGCTATAGAGAACATTGATGAGTCGTATTTGAAAGTTTTGCTTGCTCATGAAGTAGCTCATGTGAAGAATTGTGATGGCCAATACGCATTGTTGATTAGGTATAGCGGCTGGTTTATGTATTTGCTGACGAAGATGTTAGGTGGGTTAAGGTTCATACTACGTTTTCTTTTCTTCTCTTTGCTTCCTGCCTTTTTCATAGGCTTAGTGTTACTGAAGCCTTTGATAATTGTAGAGATTGTTAGTTACGTAGTGAACCATTTAGCATGGACTCTGCATTACTGTAATTTAGCTCTTAGTAGGGAGTACGAGCTTGATGCAGACAGGTTCTCTGCGTATGTGTACGGTTTTAAGGCAGTTGAGTATTTAGAGATACGCTTACAAGATGAACAAGAAGCTATTAGAAATGGCCTCATAAAACCTGAAGACCCAAAGCGTTCTTCACATCCTCCGCAAAAAGTCAGAGTCAGTGTGGCAACGAGAGTGGCTGAAATGTATCATCCTCGGCAGAACACAACAGACCAACTTTACAAGGAAGTGGCTGCGTTGCATCAGATTAGGCAAGTTCAAAATGGTACTCCTATAGAAAGTGACACTCCGTTAGAAAGTGCAACAGACCCAGATTACAACGGAAAAATCATATACGTTAAACCGCCTAAGAAAGGAGCGTAAATGTATGGCACGTCTGTATGCGATACCTATGGAATTAGAACAGGAAGAGAAAACAATTGGTGGAGTCCTAACTGTTAAGCAGCTTCTGTATCTCTTTTTTGCTGGAGCTATGTTAGTCGTAACCATATTTCTCATGCGAGTTTTCGGCATTTCGTGGCTTTGGAGCAGCGTAGTAGCTGTAGCTTTGTGGGTTCCTCTAGGGTTATTCCTAGCGTTTTTTACTAAAGACGGTATGTCAGGCGATCAGCTTTTGTTGACTTTTCTATCGTTCATAACTCGCCCCCGAAGATATCTCTGGGGTGAGTGATGATATTAAACCTGTGAGAGGAGGAAAAGAGAAAAATGCTGGACAAAGCACTTGTGAAGGTTTTAGAATGGGTTATTCCGACAGTGTACGCAGTAAATGAAAATGATTACGGTCCCGTTGCTCCTAAAGATTACAGCACGTTCACGACTAAGCTAGGTCAAATTGTAAAGGATTTAGGTATGCCTATTGGAGCTACGATTTTGCTTGTGTCGCTAATCGTCTTATCTGCTGAATTAGCTATGAGTAGAGGAAATCCACAGAAACGAGCCGAAGTCATGAGCGGAATTGGATATGCATTAATTGCAGGCATTATACTCGGTGCTGTCTTCTTCATTGCGGGAGCAGCTATCGGTATTGGACAGTACTTTAGCCAGTAAACAAACGAATGAGGCAAGTGCTATCTCTCAGTGTAGTACTTGCCTCATTAAAGAGGTGATAAGTCGTGAGTTTTAGTCTTATTTACAGCATCGTTGTTTTTATCGTAGCTATAGTGCTACTTCCAATAATGTTCAAAAAGATGAATGATACAGGAGAAGGGACCCAAAGAAAGAAAAAAAACAAGGCAAAGAATATGTCCCCAGAAACTGTTAATGAACAAACATCAAACCACAAGCGTAGTTCTAAAAGAGGAGCTTCTGTACTCGATATTTGGGGCATAGAGCAAATAGAAGATGGCTTAATAAAACTAACTGGTAATAGATGGGCAAAGATATACCGTATTGTTCCAGTAAACTTTGAGCTTCTGAGTAATGATGAGCAATCGGTTGTGGAAATGGCTCTCGTGTCCACCATAATGAGCCAAGATTTCCCTGTGCAGTTTGTTAGTACAGCAGAGCGAGTTGATACACGATACGCTCTTCAATACCTTAGTATGGCTACGCAAGGAGAGACTAGCGCAAAGAGAAAAATGTATGCACAATCCCTCCAAAGCTTCCTAAACGAGCTTATGATCCGTCGCTCTATCTTAGTTAGACGTAGCTATTTGGTGCTTTCCTGTGACAACAACCAAGAAAAGGCAAGAGGGCTACTGGAGCATAGGGCCACTCTTATTTCGAGTGCATTGGCTCGTGCAAGAATACTGCTGCAACCGTTGACTACTGCTGAGACAGTTGATTTGTTAGCCCATTTTCTTAACAGGAATAGTTTACTGAAACCATCTGAAGCCTTACGTCATGGAGCTCTCGATTTTGCTGTCGTAGGGAAAGGGGTGATAGGAGATGGCATTACGAAGCAGGAAAAAGAAGAATACATCACAACAACTAGATAACTCAGAAGAGTTTGCGTCTACAAAGGTGGCTGTATCGCAAACTGGTGAGGATGTTGATATAGAAAATGACTTGTTGAGCCTTGGACGCCCTAGTTTGCAAGAATTGTTCGCTCCTACTGCGGTAGACGAACAACGAGATTTTCTGTATTTAGGTGAGGGATCCTTTGCTAGAGTGTTTGCCTTAACCAAGTATCCGAGAGAGGTCTATCTTGGGTGGTTAAATGATGTATTTGCAGTTGGTAACGTGGACTTAAGTGTTCACTTATTACCTATACCTGATAGGGTAGTAATAAAGCAGCTAACACAAAGAGTGGTAAGTGCGTACTCACAATTAGTGCTCGAGCAGAAAAAAGGCAGTGTAGAAAGACTGCCTGAGCTGCAAGCTGTTATAAGGGATTTGGAGGCACTGCGTGAGGCTATACAAACGAACCGTGATCGCATGATCCATGCAGGGGTTTTCATTAACGTCTGGGGTAAAAATGAAGAAGATTTAGATGCACGATGTGATGAAGTAGAAGGTATTTTGGCTAGAAAAGCTGCTGAAATTAGGCCTTTAGCTTTTAGACAGCTTGATGCTCTGAAATCTGTTTTGCCACTCGGCCATCTTGCAGTAGGAGGAAAGGGTATAGTTCGCAACTTTACCAGTGGTGGGGCTATGACCCTTATGCCAGTGACTGCAAGCGAGTTAAGTCACCCCAGCGGAGCTTTTCTAGGGTTTACCACTAGTGGTGCTCCTGTGTTCTACGATCCTTTTATAGGACCTCCATGGCTACCTAACCCTCATATAGCAGTGTTTGGTTATACAGGTGCAGGAAAGTCGGTGTCACTGAAAGTCTTTATAGGTAGGTTGTCACTGAACGGCGTCAAAACAGTAGTACTAGACCCTGAAGGAGAATACAGAAAACCAACCACAGAGCTTTGGGATGGAGAAGTTATAACAGTAGAGCCAGGACGCATGGCTGGGATCAATCCTTTCGATGTGCTGCCAGAGAAAGATCCCGAAACAGGAAATCTCACCGTGAATATAGCAGATAAGGTGACTGATATACGAGCCTTGCTTTCTACTATGGTGAGAAGTTTCGGACAACGTGACCTAAGCCCAGTAGAAACATCTATAGCAGAAACCTTAGTTAGAGAACTATATGCCGAAAGAAATATAACCTCAGATCCACGAAGCTTGTATGAGATAGGTAAACAGATGCCTGATGGAAGCTATGCTGTTGGCCGAGTCTATAAGGAAATGCCTACACTAAGTGATTTAGTAAAAAAGATGGAAGAGCGTTTTCCAGAAGAAACTAAGGAATTACGCATAGTTCTCAATCCATTTTTGCGAGGAAACTCTCTTGGTATGTTCGACTGCCAGACAAATAGAGATATCCAAGCTCCTGTGGTTACGTTTGACCTCAGCAGAATTAAAGATGATTTCACTAAACTGTATGCTATGTTTGTGCTCCTCACTTGGATCTGGCAACGTTTTGCTCTTGGCCAAGAAGGCAAAAAAATGATTGTCCTTGACGAAGCTTGGATGTTTGCGAAATGGAAAGAAAGTGCGCAATTCTTGGAGACCATAGCACGTAGAGGGCGAAAGCATAGTACGGGCTTGGTTGTTGCTTCGCAGCACATAGAAGAGTTTATAGGGCGAGAAGAGGGAAGAGCTGTGATAAGCTCATGCGCTACAAGGCTGTTGCTAGGACAGAACCCAACGGTAGCAAAAGAAGTTGCGGATAACTTCAAGCTGCCCACAGGTGCTGATGAGCGCTTAATGACATATTCCAACGGAAGAGGAATATTGGTAGCTGGAAGCAGTATGGCAGAAATACAGATTGTTACGCTACCCTATGAGCAACAGTACATTTTTACGAACGTTGCGGTGTAAATGGTAGAGGGGAGGTGGAATGAACCAAATGAAAAATAAAAAACGGATTATTGTAATAATCCTTCTGTTATCGGTTGTTACTCTATGTTTACTGCCTCTTTCTGCCTATGCACAAGAAGATGACCTGATAGAAGTGCCAGTAGAGACTCCTACAGCACAGCCTCCTCGAGTGAGAGATAAGGGTAATTTGCTGGAACGGTCTATTGCAGGGTTAGTGAACAATATAGCGGATGCAATAAACAGCCTCATAAAGTACCTTACAGGTTTTGATGATTTGGATGCTCTCCTTTTTAGCCTTCCTACAAACTGGAACAATGAGAGATATCCAGCGCCACTTGATCAAGAGACATGGGATATGCTTGACAGTCTCTATGGCGGCATTTCCATTGTGGCCTATGGCCTTTTCATGCTCCTGCCGCTGGTTGCTTCTTTTAGGTTTCTTGGAGGTGCATTTACCAAATCTCCTAGAGCTAGAGCGGAAGCAATGCAAACGCTTTGGCGCATGGTTATAGCAGCAGTTGCTATTATGGCCATTCCTGTGATGTTCCGTATGTTTCTGATAGCAGCAAATGCTATACAAGGCCTAGTTGCTACTGCAATTGAAAATTCCTACACAGAGGGCTTAGGTATAAGTGGAGAATTTTTGGAAAACATACGTACAGGGTCGGTATTGTTGACAGCTATCGTGAGAATTGGTTTTGTGTTTATTAGCCTGCAAATAGGAGTGCTGTACGCAGTGCGAAAGATAGTGCTTTCTACCATGTATGTGTTTACGCCGCTCATGTTAGTTCTGTGGGTGATTAAAAAAGACATTACCGCAGCAAGCGTATGGGTAGGAGAAATGCTCACAAATTCCTTTTTACTTACAGCGTATGCTCTTTCTGCAGGAGTAGTAGCTTTTATTTTGGGTGGAGACCAGTCGTGGATAGTAAAGCTACTTGCTGTGTACATGATCGTACCGCTCGGCAATACTCTTAGGAACGGACTGCAGAACTTATTCACTCGTTGGGCGGGCATAGATGAAGAGCGTATAGCAGGGGGCTTTGCAGGGACAATGGCAAGTGTTTTTGGCATGCAAAGCATTAGCCGAATGGTAGGAGCCATGAGCATGACATTCAATGGCTCTACTGGAGGCCCTGCTGGGGGAGGAACAGGGCCCTCTGGCCCTGTTGGCGGCCCAGCTGGAGAAACTGGCCCTAATGGCCCGTGGGGGCAGGGAGGAACTATAGACACAAGTTCAATGGAAAAGCCTCCAACGCCAAGGCCTATAGGATTTCAAATTCCTCCGATTGGCCAAAACACATCTCCTACATCTTCTAGTTTAGAAAGAAGCAATGAGCCTGCTGGAAGTGTTATTCCCCCTGTAAGCGATGCTGGCACTGCTCCTAGTATAGGAAGTACACCTGATAAAGAAATGTCAACGGGTATAGAAGGGAACGCTCCTATTGGGGGAGCTGCTGGTATTGCAGGCATAGCTCCGAGTACCGATGAACTATTTAAGAGAGATATGGGATCAAAAGCTCCGAGTGCAGATGTTCCTTATGGAGTGGGGGAAGCCCCAAGTACAGCAGGCAGTAACAATGTAGGTAGTGGCATACCACCAGTAGTTGGAGGAACGCCGTTAATAACAGATGGTTCTACTGCTAATAATGCTCCTGTGGTGGAAAGAAGCAATGAGCCTGCTGGAAGCGCTATTCCTCCTGTAAGCGATGCTGGCACTGCTCCTAGTATAGGAACTACATCTGATAAAGCAATGCCAACGAGTATAGAGGGGAGCTCTTTTATTGGAGGAGCTACAGTTCCATCCTCGCAGCCTCAGGAAATGCCTAACATGTATGCGAAGACACAGCCGAAAGAGCCATTAGTGGGAAGAGCAGATGCAACTGTTTATTCCTCAGGGGAAGGTAGAAAAGAGGAAATAAAAGGAAACAATAACAATGCTGTTGACAAACACGTAGACGAGCAACATCTCAAAAGGTTGGAAACATTGAATAAATTTGATAAAGCAGCTAGAGTAGCAGGAACTGTTACAGGCGTTGGTGCGAGAATAGTGAATATTGTAGGGTATGGCAACCCTATCACTCGGCCTATAGCGGAAGGGCTTGCTCGTGGAACGCAGTGGTTAACAGAAAAGTCTATATATGGCGCTGGTCTACTGACCACTGCTTGGCAGGAGACGAAAGCGAAAATAGCTGCTGGAGAGAAAACGAATGTTTTTAGAGAGATGTCGAATTTGAACAAAGAATACCAAGAAGCGTTACGAAAGCAGCAGCCGATGCAGAAAACTTCGCCCAGCAACGGTGAAGTGGGACATCCACGACGAGCTCCGTTTGATGAGAATCCGAAACCTGATGATTGGGAAATGCCAAAGATACCAGATATTGGTTCTACTCCAGTCCAAGTTCCCAAAATAGATTTTCCTGATGAAGCCGAAAAACAGGCTGAAAGACAAGTAGAGCAAGCAATGTATTTCCAGAAAATAGGTCAGGTTGATGATCCTGACAAATTATCTCAGTGGTTGTAGAAAGGAGAGATAAAGATGAATCAAGAAGAACTGCTGGCTTGGGAACAACAGTTATTGAGAACGCTGAATTTAGATGAGAATGAGCTAGAGCGAATTATCCAAGTTACGGGCGAATTCCTAATAAATTTTGTTAGTAACTATTCAAAGGACTTAGGAAAAACGTGGTTTTCCATGGACAATATATCGGTACACCTTATAGCGCTAATGACCCTTATGAACTACTTAGCGGCCAAAGCAGGGGTAGAGTTGCCAGACGATCTAGGTGCTTACGCTGCACTTTCAGGCGTTGTTGCTGCAGGGGCAATGGAGTTCGCTGCGGCTAATAGTAATTGGCGTTTGGAGGATAGAGAACAAATTATCGTAAGAACAAGTAGAAGTGAATGATTGTAATAGGTATGGTGGGTGTTCATGTGGACTGAAGATAAAGTAGCTAACGACATCAACCGTAAACTTGGGAGTGCATTTAAGACTGAAGCAAAACGAGCCTCAAAAGCTATATTGAAGCTTGTTAAGCCTTTTATTTTAGCCCTCTTACCGTATATTCTTATGTTTCTGTTTGTATGTTCTATTGTCGCTTTGATTGGCAATTTGTTTACGTATGCAGGGACAGACGCTGGCTTTGAAAGCGATAGTATGGACGTTGACTCTACTACTCCATCAATTGCAGTCATTAAATACACGCCAGGGGGGTTAACGCCAGAAGCTATCAATATAATTTCTCAGTACAATGAGTTTGCACAAGTAGCGAACATAATGGATAGATGGATAGTGAACCCAGCAGCGGTGGAAAGTGTTTCTTTTGATCTCGAGAAACCTTTTTACCCTCCAAATGGCCAGTACGATGTTCCTGTGGACTTGCAAGAGCGCATGACTTGGGATCCTGACAAAGATAAACCGTACTACGGTAGAGTGAAGTTGCCAGACTGTTTCAAGCAGAATACAGCAAAATGTGTAGAGAAAAGCGGAGGAAGCTACCAAAATGTAATTGCTGCCTGTTCTGGCACTTTCTGCACACAGTTAACGTCTTCTAGCATAGGAGGGTGCTGTAATCTAACAGCCACATCGTTGCCTCCAGAAGAAAAATCAAAATCATGCTGTTGTTCGAGCGGTTGTTCGTGTGCAGAGCAGGAAATTACTAGTAATGTAGTACCAACGTCTTCAACTCCAACAGCTGCTGTAGTTTCACAGACTGATACAGGGACTTCTTGTTGCCCTTCTACACTTTCAGGAGGAAAAGCGTGCCAAACTAGTGGGAAGAACCCTATGCGATATTGTTGCTGTGTCAAAGACTATTATGGTAGGGAAGGGCGCTTTCTAATAGACTGGAAAGAGCTATATGCAGGGGCTGTGTTGTGGCATTCAGGGATAGATGTAACAACAGAACAGACGTTTTCAAACCCTGATTTAGGAGAAGTAGATGTAAGTACTGCCACGAAAATGCGCATGGCAGAAGATTTACATCCTTACTTTTTCTATAAGGCGTCTGCTATATCTACAGTGAACTATGAAATGGTTACAACGAAGACAGGGACTAAAGTGGAGACAGAAACTCATGTATCGTCAACAAGTACAAAAATTAATCTTCTGGTAGAAGCGTACACAATTAAAGGCTGGTATCAATTCAATCATAAGTGGGTTAGTGAATGCTCCAGCCCTGAAGAGGAGAAAACTGCTACAGAAGTGGCAATTACGGCAACAATATCACAAAAAGTAGAAACAACTACCAAAAGATGGACTTGCACTTTCAAGGAAGTGCCTGATGGAGATCCTATATTAGTAGATGAAGATCCACTAAAGCGGCTAAGAGAATGGATTACCAGTTACTACGATCTTAAGGATGAGGAGGATATCAACGATTACCTTGATTGGTTTATGTTCATCAGTAAAAACTATGCGCTGATGCCTTCTTATACTGGCACTGACATGGAAAGCTATGCGACTGATTTTGTGCTTATTCCAGGAGAAAGTGTTTGGCCTGTCCCAGGCTACTACACTATTACGTCTCCATTTGGATGGCGTATTAATCCTGTTACCAATAGGTTTGAACACCACAATGGAGTAGACATAGCGGCTCCACAAGGAGCCCCAATAATAGCTGTTGCATCATGTACAGTGCAATCTGCTGGAATGGAAAACATGGCAGGACTTGCTATACGATGCGTAGACGACAAGTATCTATACTTATACGCCCATACATCTGCCATATTTGTCAATGCTGGCGAGCAAGTTGAGCGTGGGCAGACAATAGCGTTGATAGGGCAAACAGGTATGGCTACAGGACCGCATTTGCACTTTGCCATAATGGACTTAGAAACAAAACAATGGGTACAACCCCTCGATCTCATTTCTCCGTAACTAGAGATGAGGTATAATATATCATATAGTACAGGGATTGATGCTTTCCTGTGCTTGACGGAGGCTTGATTAAAAGGTGAGGAATTCCCCTAGGACGATAAGTGATTGGTTTTATCTATTATGGGATTTCGTGTTTTTTGCTCTTTTCGTATCACCACTATGGGTCTTACCATTTGCAGGAGCTGTAAATGAGGACGTTGGGAATCTTATAGCCATGATTGTCTACGTTGTGATATTCACTTTTGTGTGTTTGTTGATATTCGGCCAAGTCTCTGGGCTGTCCTTGCGCCTAAGACAAAGGCCCGCAACAAGTAGGGCTAAAGGCAGATGAGCATAGTGAAGTCATTATTAGCACATCTAAAGAAATACACTCTAAATGCATCTAGAAAGCTACGTATCCTCGTAGCACTTTTACTTGTAATATATACTCTCGTTGCTCTCGCAGTTATCAGCTCAATATCTATGTTCTCTATTATAGGTACAGGCCCCGTAGTAGTAGTGATAATTCTTGGCTACATTGCTTTGTTTTTCAATATATGGATGCTAGGCAAAGAAGAACAGAAAGATGAGCCTAAAAAGCAGAAAATAGGCTTCTGAATGTCATGCGTGAAGATATTGTCATGGAAAGCATCAGAACCGCTTGTATTACAAAACCATATATGGAAAATAGGGCATCACATGGCGATGGTTATGTACTACGGTATCAAATAGATCACTTTTCCTTCCGCCTTGCTAAGAAAGCTTTTTCTGTGCGTTAAAGGATATTTTGGTATAATATATCAAAGTATTGAGGTGTATTTGTTGAGGTTTACGTGCAACGCAGTAGGTTCAATGTTGCTGAGAGGGGCATGTAAAGAACGTTGAGTTAAATACCCACGAAGAGTAACCCATTGTAGAGAAACACCCTCATGGTAAGAGTCTCTTTTATTCCTTTTTTCCCTTAGATGTGAAGCTGCGCTGTTAATGCGCAGTTTTACATATTAGGAGGTGCCAAGTGTATGAGTAAATTCCAGAGTGAGGAGTAATCTGTCAGCATTTTTGCTGACAAATGAGGAGGCGGTGTGTAATGTTTAGCATTCCAGATGAAGAGGTGCAGAGGAAAGTTGAGAGTTTAGTAACAGATGTGAAGTTTTTTAGCGGGTCAGTGCAGCGGAAATACATGGGCGTAGCCTACATTAATGCAGAACTCCTTCCTGTATTCTTCTTCAGAGTATTAAAAGAAGACGACGAACAAAAAGCTCAGGCACAAGAAGATGTTCGGACATCTGCATGTCTCACAGATGACTTCTGGTGGCAATGGGCGAACAAGTATGCAAGAGATCTTGAGTACTACATGAGAAACAGTACTCTGTTCGTAGCTACCAATGGTTTCCAATTTGAAGGAACTAGAGATGACGTGCATTTCTTGCATGAGAAGGATGTTGAAAAAGCGCATCTGTACTTAGATGACGTGCTTGTTAGGATGTTGTTCTTCGATTTAGGTAAATTGCTACGAGAAGCTGTACTGAAAGCACAGAGTAGTTTACCAGAGTAGAAGCGAATCAAAGAGAAGAGCCTCTTCGAGGCTCACAATGAGGAGGAATGCCGTATGGCGAATGTTGAGGTTAGAAGAGATGTAGAAGGGAAGCGAATGAGTGAAGAGGAGTTCATGGATTTAGTAGAGCGCTGGGCAGCTAAGATCGGTGCACAATTTACAGCTATTCAGTTTAAGCCGCTCAAGAAAGCGTGGGGGCAGTGTGCTCCTGAAAAAGGAGTAATCACGTTTTCTACGGACCTTCTTGAGCAGTCAGAAGACTGGATAAACGCTGTAATTGTTCACGAATTGTTGCATCTGACGTTTCCTAATCATGGAAAGCTGTTTAATCTGGCTTGGCAGAACTATCTAAAGAATGGTTTGGATTGACCCGATGCCAGAGAAAGGGCCTAGTAGCAGTTGTTATTGCGCAGCGCCATTATCTGGCAATGTGCTTTATCAATCACAGATGTGGAGGTGTTGTCATGAATGACAACGATGAAAGGAAGCAGAGGGTTAAAGAAACAATAAAGATGCTGTTGGTTGATGTGGCCGTAGTTGTCATAGTGGGTATTGGTCTGCTACCTATCTGGGGACATTCTAGCGATAACGCTAGTGGATCAACGCTTATTATGACCCATCTGCTCAGACGGATTAGCGGAAGGTCAGGATTTGGCTTTTAAGCCCGAGTAATTTGTGATGATGAGTGCGCCATTGATGAGGAGGTAAGAGCATGATGAGGAGTGACATTCATGGGAAGGAATCTATGGAGAGTGGCAAACATGGGAAAAGAGGGCTCTTAGGAAAGTACGGCAGCTATGGATTTGATGAATTTTGGTTAGATCAGTTGTGGCGATATAGAGACAACGTGTGGACTGAAAGCTTCTTAGGCCCTGCTGAAAAGAAGTCTATGAGAGCATGGCTTAAAGACGCAGAACTAGTTGACAGTAAAGGCAAGCCCACACAATTGTTCAGCAGTCTTTACGATGAAGGTTATTACGCCAATAGAACAGGTGCCAGCATAGTATGGGTTAACTTATGCTACAACTCAGCCCTCTTTCGCTGGGCGGCTTTTGCTGTGCCACAATTAGAAATGGGGAGAGATGAAATTGTCGAGGCAATGGGTGAAGAGGTTCCGCTACAGCAACGAAAAATTCTAGCAAGGCTCTTATTTCAGTCTGTAGAGCAATTCTTCGGGAAAAATCTACCTTTCGTAGCAGTTGAAGGAGAAGGCAGACGTGCAAAATTGCAATGGAGGCTCTGTCCTGCTGAAGATATAGACTACATAGCATTCTTATATGCGCTGTACAGATATGCCGAAACAAACGGATATTACGCATTTACACTGAGCCAGCTAATGCAGGATTTGTTTGCACAGAAAACACTAACTGACATAGCACAAACTATGGAAACGCCTATAGGCTTAAGCCCTTTAAGGATGTTTCCTATGACTATGTCTGAGGTTAAACGGTTGCTACGAGGACTGCACACGAGTTTCAGTAAATTCATAACAGTAGAACTGGTATATGATTTGGATAATATTTACGTAAACCCAGACAAGTCATCACTGGATGTTGTCGAATTCATAAACTTTATGAGGAGGGGAAAGGCATGGAAAGAGTAACTGAGGAAGAAGTGTTAGAGATGGATATTGAGGAACTAGGGAACAAGTTAGCCGAGTTGGGCTGGGAACCAGTAGACGATGAATTGATAGATGATAAAGTCGTACACACTGTTTTTAGAAAGACCTTCAACATAAACGATTGGGATGGCTTGGATGATTACCTAGCAAATTTTAACTTTTCGCACAGCAACGATGTAAGAAGTGACATTATTGAAGATCCCTTTTATATGACGTACGAACTGGATATTTACGAGCAGACAGGATCATACTACTTTTGGTCTCTGGGAGAAAATCCAAACAATTCCTACACAAACATAGATTTTACGGAAGCCGATGGCTCCTTCCCACTAGTAGTAGCAATGATACTGAATGGAGAATTTGCCAGCAGGAGGGAAACGGCATTTGAAGATATCTGGGAAGTTCTCTGGGAAACTGATGACGGAGATGGAGATATACCGAACGTGTACCTTACGCTGGTGCAGGCGAATCAACATTGGGAAGGGTATGTATGCGGCGCAGATTACGGAGACGCAACCATAATAAACGCAGGTGATTATGCAATTGTAGAACAGGACAATAAGGAGAACAGCCCAAAGTTCTACTACCTCATAAGCAAGGAACAAGCTGAGGAAATTTTGAATGCTGAATACGATGACGAGGCTTTTGAAATCATGGAACGTATATTAGGCGAAGATTAGTAAGGCCTGAATGAGACAGGCCTAAATGAGGAGGGCCCTTTGATTAACAAGGGCCCTTTTTTCTTAAAAAATACGAGAGGAACGTAAATGAGGAGGGATTTCCAATGGTGAGGGTTAGTGAGCAAGAGCAGTTTGCCATTACGTTGAGCTTAGCGAAACTCATAAGGTTTGGATGGCTGCATGATGCCGAAGCTACGCTGGGAGTAGGTAAAATCTTCAATCCTTTGGCTCAAGAAGGACTAGACGAATTCAATGTCGGCGACTGTCTACCATATGGGTACTACACATGGCCAATAAGACTTGTAGTGAAGATCGACCTACTCGAGAAGAAAGTAAAGTACGTAGTGAGGACCATGTCTAAATGGGGACAGTTGCATTACCAAGAGCTTCCAGCAGACCGCTTCGATAGAGTACTTCAAGAAGCTCTCAGTGGGCATATGGGAAAGCTCAAGGCAGTTGGTTTTAACAAGCACGGCATGATGCGAGAACGTAAAACTTGGGTACTAGAAAAGCCCTTGTATGATCCCAAATGGTACGAAGAAATATATCAGGTAAGTGTTTTGAAAGTGTGCAAGGAATGGTCACAGAAAGGATTCAAGCCTTTGCATGTAGGAGATCATTTGATGATGATCAAACGTGCAGCGCAAGGAACTCATGAGACATACAACGAGTATTGGTGGATTAGCGAAGATGTGGCTGACGCTCTTATGAGAATTGATTCTGGAGTGTTAGCTGCTCAAGTCATGCTGGAGCTGGAGAAGAACTATAGCCTTGACTTTACTCCCGATGATGTGAAAAGGATAAAAAAGGAATTATCCAAACAGGTAAGAAAACAATGATGAGGACAGGGACATTTAGAGGGTTCCTGATGTAATGTGAGGAGGCGTAGGAAGAATATGAAAAATGAAGAGGAATTGAGAGGAATGCTTGAAGGCATGGACCTTGGAGACCTTGAAACACTTCAGCAAATTGTTGGAGAAAAAATCGCTGAACTTAGAGAAAAAGCAGGAAAACTCATCGTTTACACACATGACTGCAAAGATGCTTCCAGCTATCACCTTGGAAAATATAAGCACTGGGCGAAGCTGGTCACTTCTGTAGATACTACGAAAACGAATGGCTATGCGTTTCAAGGAAAATTTTTGGATGTGCAATCGGAACACCTTGTTCCTGTAGGCAGCGTGATTGTAGAAGTTTGTGGCAAAAATATTACGGCCTATCAAGCTGTTGAAGACGGGTTTGAGGAAATAGCAGAGGCACGAACTGATGCAATGGTAGGTTTTATTAACAAAGTAGCAGCCGTTGTGAATAGTGGTGGACAAAAAAGAGATGCTAAAAAAGCACAGTGAAATGCCTTCAGAGCACAAGGTGGTGTTACAGGTAGGGGGAGGAAAGCCCCCTACCTGTTAAGGGACGCATCTATTTTCAAGTACTGAGGATCTACGAATGAGGAGGGATTAACAATGATGAGGGAAATAGATGAAAGTGTAGACAACATAGACATAAAGAAAGGTCTTGAGGCACAAATAAACGTTATAGAGAATACAACGCTACAAGAGATTGAAAGCATAATACGAAGACTAGATGATTTCTTGTATCTGGAAAGCATTGGTGTAACAGGTATCTCTAAAGCGAGAAAGCATTTGTTTGAGGCCTACAGCTCTTTATATGATGGTCTGAAGGAGTTTAAGAAATATGTGGAGACTGCAAGCGAAGAAGAATTAAGAAGGCGGATCCATGATGGCGACAGTATAGACGGCGTAATCAATGCACTATTTGACAAAGCAACCGTATGGTTTTTACATTACATGGACGACGTTGAAGAACTGTTGCAGAGAAAGCAAAATAGAATGCCTTCAACGTTGCTGAACATAGCAGGATCTATGGTAGATGAAATAGCTAGAGATCTTGAAACGGTAGACAGAAAACAGTATAGAGCACTTTTGGAGGAGCACATTATTAAGTATTTGGAATTGAAAAGGATAGGAGAAGAAGAGTTAGCATCGTGGAAATTAGACGAAATAGGCCATGCACTAGATGAAGCTCTAGAAACGATAGTAGATCCTGTGATAAACAAGTATTGGAACGCTACAGCTATAAATGATGCTATCGACAGTTACATTGACGCTCCAGAAATATGTTACGAAACTTTAGCTAAAGACTTTGATATCCTACTTTGGGAAGTGTGCACAGGCATTTGGGAAACCTTAAACGGCTACGACATAGCCAGTGAAGTGCTTTTCTACAAGTAGGGGCCTTAACAGCTCCCTACCTGTCAGGAACGCAGTTGGTTTCAAACAATGAGGATTTTCAGATGAGGAGGGATTTTCAATGATGAGGAATCGTGATGGGAATGTTGAGGCGGAGATGTTCGTATCACAGATAAAAAACATTTATATGGACTCAATTGACGAATGCAAGAATATCTTGCTAAGGGATCTGGCGGAGATGTTCGTATCACAGATAAAAAACATTTATATGGACTCAATTGACGAATGCGAGAATATCTTGCTAAGGGATCTATCAACAAAATGGGCACACACCCCAACAGAAGAGGCGGTTTCCATACTACAAAATGCTACAGCAATTATGCATGATGTTTTGAACAGAAAAATGGAAGAACAAAGAGAGGCTATCTTAGATGCTACGTGGAAATATGTAGAAGACAGGGAGAATGGTTCATGCACTTCGCCTAAGCTCATGTATGAGGCTCTTGCCCCCGTTGAGAAAGCGATTAAGCAAGCAGTCAGCGAATTTACACAGGAGAAGCAGAAAAATTATAAAAAGTATAGCCTTATATGGCATTGGTGTAACTACATACTGTACATGGTAAAGAACGTGGTAACTACATTCGCAGGGAAAATGCAAAAAGGCATGGAAGAGAGCCTAAAAAGCGCTTGAGGGATAGGAAGCTTCCAGAGGCTTACGTAGATTAGTGACGAGGTTAGGGCAGAAACAGCTGTGTGCTGTTTCTGCCTATTTTTATGAGGAGGTGTAAAACATGTCAGAAATGAAGGGAAACGCTAATGAGGAGATAAAAGGCTTAGAGTTTTACGAGTCTGAGCTTGTAGATGAGTTCATTCAAGGTATAGACCTTGAATGGAGGTTCGATGAGGCTCGTGAGCAAGTGCTAAGGTACAAAAACCAATTCATCATAGAAGGCGAAAGTCCAAGGGATCCTGTAGATGATTTAATTCGCAGGATGATATCTGCTATGCTCCTCGGTCTCGCTGATGCTCAAAACTACATAAGAAACGGCATCAAAGCCTTGGAGCCTAAACTGACTCAAGCTGCCAAGGACCTTGCTCGCAGTGAGGTTCTTAGTGAAAAGGGTATGGCCTCTAATTGGCAGTATGGTAGCTACGAGGAGTACTTCAAGGACCTTGATTGCGAGGTGCTGAAGGTCATAGATGAGGCTTTCGCCTTGGTTCCTGACGCTCAAGCCTTTGACGAGCTTGTCTCTGAAGTTAATAAGGTATGGCCAGATGATGAGGTGGACACATATTGGTGGACATTGGAAGTAGAGAAAAATGCTGCATGGCCATTCTTCTGCAACCTTGTCGAAGATCTGAAAGGCAGCTTGGAACAATTCGGCGTTCCAAATGGATGGGCAGCGGTTGCGGATGTGTGCCATAAAGCAGCTGTATTGTGCTTATGAGTGAAATGAGGAGGAACAAACAATGAGGAGACAGAGTGAAGAAAAGGTGTTGAAGCCTAAAACATTGGTAAGGCAGTTTATTGATGATTTGGATATCGACTTCTACTTTAGCGAAATAGTTGACTGGATAGAAGAAGATTACACCGAGTACACTTCATCGTACTATTCAGAAGTCGAATGGGACAGCATTGATGACATGTTCACAGCAAAAATGGTAAGGGCTCTTATGGATGCAACGAGTGATGCGGAAAGTTATGCTGACAGTGAGCTACAAAAAATGGCTCCTAAGCTTGAAAGTAGAATCGCACGTACTATTCACGCACTTAAGAAAACAAGGAATTGTGCTATTCGCACTCGTTTAGTAGATGGCTGTATTAGGGATTTGCGTAAAGCAGTAAAGCCTGTGCTTGACGAGTGTATAGAGATATTCCTTGAGAGCTCTGAACCGAGCAAGGTGCTTGACGAAGTACGTGATAGTGTCTCTATGCCTGTACCCAGTGCTGTAGAGAAATCACTGCTGTATCAATATAAGCAGCTGTGTGACTTGAGATTGGTGGCAGCTTATAGCTTAGAGACTATGCTCTGCGGCGAGAACCTTGATAAGTCGCTAACGCTGCTTGCAGCTGCGATGATGAGAAGCGTGGAGCCGAAGAAATACTTTATGAGTAGGATCTCATGATGAGGAGGAACAGAAAGTTATACCTATCCACAAGGGGGGACTAAGTTCCCCCCCTTCTTTATTCAGATTGCGGACTCGCAAGCGATCTCCTGTACATAAACACTATGCGGGCGTTAGCTCTATATAACAATTTTCACAAGAGAAAAGTAAGATACCAGTTGTAAATGTAACTTCCCCAAAAGTACGCAATAAGGGCCCCAGCAAACATGAATGGGGCGAAGGGCAAAGGTGTCTTTCGCTCCATTTTGTTTAGGCCAATTAAGCTCAAGCCAACGACACTACCTAATGCGTAAGTTGTAACAAACCATACAAGTAGCAAATGGGGTGGGAGCATTAAACCCACGGCGGCTGCATAGAACACGTCGCCCATGCCAAAACCATCAGGAACAACCAAATGAATGATTAGGTGGATCAAGAAGAGAGTGATAGCACCTGTGAGAATGAACCACTGGTGTGTGGAAGTTCTACTTAATATGAGAACTGCAATCAACGGAAGAATGAGCACTTCTGGGATGAGCATGGTCTGGAGGTCAATCCAGCTTATTGCTATGGAGAAACACACAAAGATGATAAAAAAGATCCTCTCTGGCAAAGGTAGAAAACTTGCCACGGCGAACAGTAAGCCAGTAATGGTTTCAACTACAGGATACTGCCAAGATATGGGGGCTCCACAGTACCTGCATTTTCCTTTCAGCAATAAATAAGAAAGTATGGGTAGAAGGTCCCACGGGGCTAACTTGTGGTTACATTTTGGACAATGGCTTGGAGGAAAGGCAATACTTTCACCACGTGGAATCCTGTGAATGATCACGTTCAGAAACGAACCTACTAACGTGCCGATAATAAAAAGCAGTAAAGCGTTTACCCACATGAGATAATTGCAATTTGCATGGTGGGAAGCAAGATGGTCTTAAGACTGTATGCTACATGATCTGTTATCATACACGCTACTCACGTTAAAACGGCACCTCGAAGTTACCGTCATCTGTGAGTGGTTCGTCCTCTCCTAATGTTTTCTCTATTTCATTGATTATTTCTTCTACATCTGGGTCAGAGTAGGGATCATACGAGCTTGTCTTTTCTGAAGATGCAGATTGGACGCTGCTGTTTTGTTTAGAGCCGAGCAGTTCTATTGAGGAAACTATAACTTCTGGTACACGGTGCAAAAGCCCGTTTTTGTCTTTGTAGGACCTTATTCGAAGCCTTCCTTCTACAAATATCTGCTGGCCTTTTCTCACATACAAGTCCAAGAGCGTTACCAGCTTGTCTACATAAACTACACAGTCGATGAAGTCCGCAGGGTAGCGATTTCCATTTGCATCTTTTGCTGGATTGTTTACCGCCAGAGTGAACGTTGCAACTCTTTTCCCGCTTGGTAGTGCTTTTAGCACAGGATCCGCTGTTAGTCGTCCTATAAGCAGTACTTGATTTAACAACTTTGCTCACCTCTCTTGTCAATGCTGTTACAATGCCCAACGCCTTATAATGTAGTTATTTGAATATAATATATCATATAAGCACAATACCATGTACCGCTTGTTATTATGGTTTGCTATGGGTCGTATCGGGACAATGCTTCACGCATGCTACACGCTATCATGCTATGGCACTTCAGGGAACCCTCCATAGCTTTATTAAGGCATATACGGAGTCTCCAAGGAGTGCTTTGCGCTTTATTTCTGAGATGCGTTATAGTATACATTGTAGTATAATGTATACAACAAAGTCCACAAACATAGAAAAGCGAGGTATTAGTAAATAGATGGGGGCGAAAAACAAGGTTCTGAGTGTCAGGCTGGAGAAAGAGGTATATGACAAGTTCAAGAAAATATGCCAAGAGAAAGATTTGCCAGCCTCTTTACTAGCACGTCAAGTGTTAAATGATTGGGTGAGGAAACAATCTTCTATAAAACCTGTGGGGACAGATAAGGAGGCTGAATGATGGTGAATAAGAAAAACCACAATACGGGCGGCAACTTTAAGCAGGCTCTAAACCAATATGTGCGAGAAGTGGCAACAATTTATTCAGGCGGTAATTACAGCGAAAAAGCTTTTCGCACTCCACTAGAAAACCTTCTAAATGCGATAAAACCCAGTGCAGACTATGAAATAAGGCAAGAAGTGACCTCTGCATCAGCAAAGATAGGGATACCAGATTACACAGTCACATATCAAGGGAAAACTATTGGTTTTATAGAAACAAAAAATATAGGAGCAAACCTTGATAATATAATCAGCTCAGATCAAATTGCACGTTATAGATCAGCTGTCAATAACATTCTTCTTACTGACTATAAACGCTTTGTTCTTCTGCAGAGTTCATCAATAGACTGTCCGCTCTTTTCTTTAGGTTCATTAAGCGCTAGCAAACCTAAGATCCATCAAACAATGATGGATGTTTTAGAAGAGTTGTTTAATGTGTTCTTCAGTTACAACGCACCTCTAATTGAAAGCCCAGAAATATTGGCTAAGGAATTAGCAGAAAAAGCAAAACTGGTTAAGTGGTATGCGTTGCAAGAATTAGAATCTGGTACTCCCTGTAATGCGATTGTAAACTATTCCCGAGATCTGCATTTCTTAATACCAGATGCAGAAAACGAGCAAACAGCTGATGCTTATGCTCAAACCATAACTTATGGATTATTTTTAGCAAAGCTTCATGCTGGTTCCAGTTTGCTACAACTCAATACTGCCTTTGCATATATTCCTGGAAATGAAGGAGTAATACAAGCCATTTTCAAGAACGCTTCAACGTCTAAAATTTCAGAAGAACTGCGGTGGGCAGTGCAGTGCGTAGTAGACGTGCTAAACAACACAGACATCGACAAGGTACGCTCTCATATGAACACAAGCTCTGTGCAAGACCCTATTCTTTACCTTTATGAAGACTTTTTGGATTCGTACAACCCAGAGGAAAAGAAAAGCAGAGGCGTGTTTTATACACCTTTAGAAATTGCAGACTTTATCGTTAGAAACACCAATAAGATACTTCAAGAGCAGTTCAACAAACAATTAGGTTTGGGCAACAGCGATGTTCAAATATTAGACCCTGCAGTCGGAACAGGCACGTTTCTATTGAAAGCATTTGAACAAGCACTTACAACATTAGCAAATGCAGGTCTTACCGCAATTATCTCTGACACGATAAAAAACCATTTGCTGAAGCATTTCTATGGCTTTGAAATATTGGTAACTCCATACGTAATTGCTCACTTAAAGCTGATAGATTATCTCGAACGCAAGTGGAACTACCAGCTTGCAAGTGACGACCGTATACAGGTGTTTTTGACTAACGCATTGGCAGGAGAAAAGCAATTGAATATGTTTGCCAGTGCCGAAGTAGCAGAGGAAAATGAATATGCTAATGCAGTAAAGGAAAGCGCTGACATTATTGCTATTATGGGCAACCCGCCGTACAAAGGAGCATCAGAAAATAATAATCCTTGGATAAACAATTTAGTTAAGAAAAGTCAAATGAACAAAGCTGGAACATTTGCCAGCCAAGGTTATGCTGAACTTAATGGCAATAAGATTGGAGAAAAGAATCTTAAGTGGTTGTTTGATGATTATGTCAAATTCATCAGGTTAGCACAGTGCATGATAGACAATAACCCGCAAGGCGGAGTAGTTGCGTTTATCACGAACCACGGCTATTTGGATAACACAGACTTTAAATGGATGAGGCTTTCTTTAATGAAAAGTTTTAACCGCATTTACATAATAAATCTTCACGGCAATATACGCAAAAAGGAAAAGGCTCCCGATGGCGGGCTTGACGAAAACGTATTTCCCATACAAGTGGGAACTGCCATTGGCATCTTTGTGAAGAACCCCGCTGTGGAGAACACAGAAGTGTTTTACACTGATTTATGGGGATCTCGATCCTACAAGCTGGAGTGGTTGTCTACCCATTCTTTAGATAATATTGATTGGCAACAGTTAAATCCGACAGATCCAAATTATTACTTCGTGCCAGTTGATACTACAGGCATTCAAGAGTATGAGAATTTCCCAAGTGTAAAGGATATCTTTATTTTATCTTCTACGGGTATAAAAACTTCTCATGATTCCCTTGTAATAGATTTTGATAAAGACCAGTTAGCAAAAAGGATAATCGCTTTCAGAGACAGTACCCTTTCCGATGAAGAATTAGCTTCAGAGTTCGGTATAACGCTTAAAGAATGGTGGGACATAAAAGAAGCTCGTGTAAGGCTTAAAGCCATGGATGATCAGCAGATTAATAATTGTATTCGCCCGATATTGTATAGACCGTTTGATGAAAGATGGATTTTTTATGATGAGTCGCTAGTTGTAGGCATGAGAACTAAAGTCATGAAACACCTGCAAGAAGACAACGTAGGAATTATTGTGTCACGGAACTCAAGACCTGACCCTTGGAGAGATGCTTTAGTTACTGACAAACTTATAGAGCACGGAATCATTGCTATGAGATCTTCAGGGTCTGCTTATATTTACCCTCTGTTTCTATATACTGATTCGGGGAAGGAGTATAATTTCCAGCCAGAATTTATCAAGACCCTTCAATCTAAATATGGAGATGAGGTAACTTTAGAGGATCTGTTCTATTACATATACGCCGTTCTTTACTCTCCTACTTACAGAACCAAATACGAAGAGTTTTTAATGAGAGACTACCCACGCATACCGCTTATAGATGACGTAAAAGCGGTTCGCGATCTTTCTAAGTTAGGAAAAGAACTTGTAGACTTACATCTGATGCGTAACGGACAGTTTTGGGTAAACTTACCAGATCATGCTACCTTTGACGTTATGGGAAGTAACCAAGTTAAAAAGGCAAAATACAGCGAAGGTAAGGTATGGATAAACGAAGAACAGTACTTTAATAACGTGCCTGAGGAATGCTGGAACTTTTATATCGGCAATTACAGAGTACTTGAACAATGGTTAAAAAGCAGAAATCAGAGGCAGCTATCGGCGGAAGAAATAACCACATTCATTGATATTGTTGAGATTATTAAACAAACCTTGACACTGCAAAATCAAATAGACTCTATTCTTGCTTCATGCCTATGATTTTGGCATAAGTGAGGTTATATTGCCTAGTGTGTAACAATTTCCTTATCAAGAGCCAGTTTACATGTTTTAGCATCGCCTTAACGCAATAAAAGAGTTATTTTATTGTATAATGTAACTTATGGAAGAGATAGAACGGGTATCTGAACAAGGAAACAGCGTACAGAAAAAACGCAATGAAATGGCACTGCCCGACCAGATGCAGGATTTTATTAGGGATCTTGAGCAAACGAAAAGCTCAGGCACAGCAAAAACATACTCCCACTGCCTGCTGTGGTTCCTAGACTGGTGGAAACACAACGTAGGAGAAACCTTTGACGCAGCTGCTATCACAAGTGTGGATCTCAAGGAATATCAGCGCTACCTTGAAGAACAAGGCCTGAAACCCGCTACCATAAACCTACGGATGCGTGCTATTGCTTCTTTTCTCCAGTGGGCACTTGATGTAGGCCTTATTGAGCGGATCCCACGATTCCCGAAAACAATCTCTGAGCAAAAACGGCCACCACAAGCCCTCGAAAGAGCCGAAGTCAACCGTCTGCTTCGGGAACTAGAAAAAGAAGGCAAAGCCAGAGATATAGCATTCGTAAGGCTTTTGCTCTCCTGCGGCCTACGTATCTCAGAGGTCGTCCAGTTACGTGTAGAGGACGTCAAAATGTCCGAACGTAAGGGGACGGTTACAGTAAGGTACGGGAAAGGCAATAAGTGGCGTGTGGTTCCTATACCTGCGCAGACGAGGGAAGCTATTCAAACATGGCTCTCTGTGAAGCCAGAATCTCCTTGGCTGTTCCCTTCACAGAAAAACAGTCTTAAACCCATCGACCAGACTCAAGGCTGGCGTATTGTGAAGAAATACGCACAGAGGGCAGGCCTGACCTTTCACCCGCATACTCTCAGGCATACCTTCGCTTATACATTACTTCGTTCAGGTGCGGACTTAGTCAGTGTTGCAGAGCTGCTAGGGCACTCCAGCTTAGAAACGACAAAGATATACACAAGGCCGAAGATGGAAGATTTAGAGCGCTTTGTAGAACAGGCAGAACACTAACTGACACTAGCCAACAAACCCTGATTTCTCCAATGCCATATTTCTGTTTTTAGCCCTTTCTGAGTGTTTTGTGAATTTCTCTACGTGTTCTGATTCTCCGCATATTGTTCTAGGCTGGTTGTCTCACCAGCTCTATATTCTTCCAAAGCTGTTTCACCTAGAATATCCCACGGGCTCAAAACTGGGGTAAGAATGATCGCTCTCTTTCTCTTTACAAGCTTGACGAAAAAAGGAGTTCCGTCTTCTATGTTTAATTCGTCTCGTATTGCTTTCGGGAGAGTGACACGTCCTTTTGCGTCTGCTCTTACGATTCCCTCCTCAGTCATGTTCTTTCACCTCTTTAGTAGGGTCTTCCCACATTCACCATATGCCCATTTTAATAACTAGTGACACTTTTCTTTCTCCACTGCCCGACGACCTAAAAATTGTGCCAACAACCTTAGGATTTATCAATATCGTATCTGCAAAAATAGGGGCACTTTTTTGCCCATTTTTGGCTCATGAAGAATATATCGCAATTTTCGTCAGAAAGCCTTCTACACGGGTGGTGTTCCACGCCGCTACCTCCTTATGTTCTACGCCTCACAGCAAATTTGTTCATATTTCTGGCACAACGCTCAGTAGCATGGCACTTTTTCCGAAGCGTCACGAGTTATAATATATTAGAAATATAATATACCCTTAAGACAAGGAGAGGTATATGAGCGATACACTTAGCACCGAACTGAAAGACTTTGCAAATACATCTAGTATAACTGACCTACATTTGACCGTAGGTCAGCCTCCTACAGCTCGCATAAATGGAATACTCAAGCCCCTACGAAAAACTCCACTTTCGCCAGAGGAAGTAGAAAAGGTAGCCAAAGACATCATACCGAAGAGCCTGCATCGAGCTTTTTTCTCACATAAGAAAAGCGTGGACTTTTCTGTGGCACTAGCAGATAAGGGGCGTTTTCGTGTAAATGCATATTACCAAAGAGGTAACATAGCCCTAGCCTTGAGGCTCTTGCCTTTAGAAATTCCTACATTTGAAGAATTGATGCTGCCATCTGTGGTAAAGGAGCTTTCTGAAAAGAAGCGAGGCTTGGTGATGGTAACAGGCCCCACGGGGTCTGGTAAGTCTACAACGCTGGCAGCAATGGTAGATTACATCAATAGTCAGTTTTCCTATCATATTGTTACTCTTGAGGATCCCATTGAATACGTCATAGAACCAAAGAAATCGTTTATCAGCCAACGTGAGCTCGGAACAGACTTTTCTTCTTTTGAAGAAGGTTTACGAGCAGCTCTCCGACAAGACCCCGACGTTATTGTGCTGGGAGAAATGCGGGATAAAGCTTCTATATCAGTAGCTCTAACTCTAGCAGAGACTGGGCACTTGGTACTTACCACACTACATACGAAATCCGCAGGCGAAACCGTCAGCAGAATTACGGATGTATTTCCTCCAGAGCAGCAGGACGAAATTCGTGTTCAGTTATCAACGGTATTAGAAGGCATCATAGCACAGCGGTTATTGCCCAAAAAGGATAATAGCGGGCTGACCCTTGCTTACGAAATTCTCATAGCTACTCCAGCTATCAGGTCTCTCATACGAGATAACAAGCCCCATCTTATACCTACCTCTATACAAACGGGAGCTGGCGTAGGAATGATTTCCATGGAGCAACGTTTAGTGGAAATGGTGCGCATGGGTCTGATTGATGAAGAGACTGCGTTAGCAAATGCAAACTATCCAGATACTTTCAACCGAATGCTTCATGGAAACGGGGCAACTACGTTCAGTGCCCTAAAATACCGTCAATAGGTTGGTTTCCCTTTTTATAAGGCACTATACTACTGGCTACATGCTAAAGTTTCAGAAGAAGGGCGAAAATGTGGAAAGTGAGGAATGAGGGAGGGAAAGCTTATGCCAGTAATTGCTATCACTAATCAAAAGGGAGGCGTTTCTAAGACCAGCACAACAGTGAACTTGGCTGGAGCACTAGCAAAAAGGGGTAGACACGTTCTAATAATCGACATGGATCCTCAAGGTGCAGTTGCTACTGCCTTTGGCTATCTTCCAGACCTGCTAAATCCTACGATATACGAAGTGTTCTTTAGTGGAGTAAAGACGAAAGAAGCTATTTTGGCTCCAGAACAGGTTCCGAACATTCATATTCTTCCGTCTAATCTTTCTATGGCAGAAGGGGAAGTACGTCTTATCAGTGAAATGGGAAGAGAGTATTTCCTGAAAAAAGCGCTTTGCACTGTAATTGGAGATTACGATTATGTGTTAATCGACTGTCCTCCTAGCTTATCGGTTTTGTCTACCAATGCCCTTGTAGCGGCAGAATATACCCTTATACCTGTAGCTCCAGATTTACTGAGCCTAAGGGGAATGGAAAATCTCTTAGAGCATATCGTTAAAGTGAAAGAAATGCTCAATCCTAGCTTAGACGTGCTTGGCATTGTAATTAGCATGTTTGACAAAAGGACTTTACATGCGAAAGAGGCCAAACAATTAGTGGAAAAAGAGTTCGGACATCAAATACGAATATTCCAAACAACGGTCTCTTATACTACTAAAATTAAGGATAGTTATACTGCAAAGCTACCTGTCGTTTTCTATGATCCCACAAGCACGGTATCTCAGCAGTATATGTCCCTAGCAGAGGAGGTAGAACATGCCATCTCCTAAAAGAGTTCCATTAACAGATGAAACCATTTTCTACAAGCATGTATCTGTGGAAAATATTTCCATGCTGAATCTGAAAGACATCGAACCAGACCCCAACCAGCCTCGCAAACAATTTGACGACAACAGCATCAAAGAACTTGCTAACAGCATTAAAGAAAAAGGACTGCTCCAGCCGATAATCGTCAGGAGAGTAGAAGATAAGTACCTGATAATTGCAGGTGAACGAAGATATAGAGCCTGCAAATTGCTAGGAATGGAAAAAATCCCATGCGTTGTGAAAGCAGTCAGTGACAATAAAGATATTCTTGAGATCCAAATAATAGAGAACATGCAAAGAGAAGATATTTCTCAAATAGAGCGGGCAAAAGCCCTCCAAGAATACCTGTCCCTAGAACTGAGCATTCCTAAAGAAAATGTCCTAAAGACGATGGCTGACTTCTTGTTCGGAAAAACAGAGGAGGAAGTGGGAGAAAAGATAAAAAATGCTTGTACTATACTCGGCAAGTCTCCAAAAACCATATATAGATGGTTACTCTTGCTGAATCTTCCTGAAGATGTGCAGGCCCGCATTGACGACCCAAATTCTACTATTACAGCCAAGCACATAGAAGTTCTGTCCTCCATAAAAGATGAAACTTTGCTACGACAAGTCGCAGAAATCATCGAAAAACAAAACCTGTCTTCTTCCGAAACAAGAGAACTGGTGAAAGAACTGGAGAAGAAAAAAGGCAAACAGCCACAAACAAGCATAATGCAGCCAATACTTAGTTCAGTACAAAAGCTTAGTAGGAAAATCCCTTCTATAGAAGATGCCGAGGAAAGGGAAGCAATACGAAACTCCTTACTGGAATTGAAAGAGCTCGTGGAGAGCTTACTGGACACTTTGTCTTCTTAAGCGCAGCCACTACGCAAGCCCAACAAAAGTGTAAATACATATCATTTATCATCATCTAGTGATAGTGGAGATGTTATCATCCACCAAATCAAAGAAACGGCTGCTTCTACAAAACAACATACTATTACGAAAAATACACAAGCAAAATTCCAGACATACCTTGCAACATGTTTCATACCGCATCAACACCTATATCCGTAATCATCAATGCATTCCTAGTGTAGAAACCATTCTAGCGCAAACTGTGAGGAGATAATCAGCCCTTTTTATTGAATAGTGGGAATGTGATGTCACCTGTTCTATCCTTCATTACTCTGCCTTCTACGAAAAGTCTTGATCTTACTGGGAATAAGGCGACGACGCTTCTGTTCAAATAAAACCAAATCAGACTGTTTTACTCTGTAGCTGTTGCCAATTTGAATGGCAGGTAGTTCTCCATTACGGATCCACACTCTTACCGATGTGGCAGTTACTCCATATCGTTGCGCTATTTCCTTCGTAGTGTAATATTTCTCATCACTATAGTCCATTGACTTATCACATCCTTTTTATAACTTGTCATAAGTATATTATAGCATACTATTATATGCTATAATATATCCAACACTAGCAAAAAACCTTTGTGAAAGGGGCATGTACCAGTGAACTCGAATAACGGCGAACAGGAAAGTCTAGTTTTCTTCGTAACTGATCCAGAAGAAAAGACTCGGCAAATAGAAGAAAACCTGATATTGCAGGTGGAAACATTTTTCAGACACCTAAATAGCGGGGAAATAACTGTACAAGAATTAGCTTGGGTCGCTCCTTTGTTAGATGCAGAAGAACTCTACCGAGGAGCTGTTTTACTTGAGAAGTACACGGACACTAGACCTCACTTTGTACAGTATTATTTCGCTAAACTGATTTACGTGAATGCACATGATCGGCATCTCTCTAGTAACTGCAAGGAAACTATTAAACAGATATGCCTCTCTTATTGCCCATCATTATTGGAAGAGCTGTGCGTCGAACAGTAAGCCCTGAAAAACATAACGCCGCTTAGGAAGTAACAGGTCTTTTCTACGAATAGGAACATCCTAATAGTCAATCTTCCTTTTTAACACAGCCCGCTACAGACCGATTGGCAGGTATTATATAATATGTGTAGTATGTTATAACACTTCTAAACATTGTGGCAGGAAGTATAAGAAAGCTCTATGCGCAAAAATTCATTTGAAGGGTACTCATTACAACTCACAGAATTTACCGTAGACGGGACAATACCCATTGAAAAAGGAGGCCCTAGGGCAGAACTCAGCGGGGCAGCTATTGAATGGACAAAAGGAGCATTACCTAATTCTATCAAGGAAAAGATTGCAAGAGAAGGATTCTCACTTACTTTCACTCATCATTTCAGTGGAATACAAGGTCTGGAGCAGTGCTTGAACGAGATGCTTTTGCTTCAGGAAATGGGGTACACATGGCAAGACTTGTCTCACGAGCCCCGCCTGTACAAAATTCGGCAAGTAAATCCTGAACAAGCGGAAAAGCTACGTTTGTCACTACAGCAGAACAGCGAGCAAGATGCGGCAGATTACGTAGCTCGAATGATAAACAGAGACATTTACCTCCGTAGCTATATAGAAGGAATAGAGCTGTTACCAGATCCTCTTCATAGAAGTAAACCTGTTATTTTACGCTTCCGTTTTTTAGAGCGCATACTGAATAGAAGAGCTGCGGCTTATTTTGACATCATTGGAGGAAATGACAACAAGGAACTTTTAGAAATAGTAGACAAGTTAAGAGAAAGAGACCTGAAACTATGCAGTGCCTCTTTGAAATTTAAGTATGTCGGAGACTATTTAGCTGTAATAGATAAAATGGAGGAATTACTTAGCATTGAGGTTCCTACTCTTACAGTTTCTCCTGATATAGCCGCCATCCATGAAATGCTTTACAGAGAAAGTCGTGCAGAGATAAGTCTAGGACTCTACGTTCCTAGCCCTTACGTTTGGCTACCTAAAGAGGAAGTAGCAGGAAAGCAAAAGGGCCCCTAGGATAACCTAAGGGCCCTTTTACTACTCTGACATGCGCTTTACTTACTTGACACTAACGGCTTTTGGAAGTTTATATTAGGTATTTTCCCAAAGATAAGGTCGCATTGTTTCAGATCGATAGTTCTAGGAACTTGTATTGCGAACATTCCGTTTACTGTCTGCTGTGGAGCTACTTCTCCACGCCCACTGACTGATGTTGAGCCCCAATACCGAGCATCCGCTTGCTTGTCCAGAACACCGAAATTGATAACTTCATATGGGAGCGATACAGTAGACACGTTGGTAAGTTCATATGTGCCGATGATTATCATGTTGTTAGCATCTTGCTTGTTTATTGTGGCAGTCAACTGAGCAACGACTATATTTGCAGAATTATCAAAAGTACTTCCAATGATAGTACCTGTCTGAGCTAGTAAAGCTGAAGGATCGTTTGATGCTCCTTTACCTGAAGCAGATGAGCATCCAGTCAGAAAAGCAAACACCAAGAAAAGAAATAAACATGCAGT